>Ga0070748_1001335_pt1 | contig 11519 bp, 11 predicted proteins | sample VirMetDEL_Nov_12_FD_77015 | JGI IMG/M metagenome (GOLD analysis project Ga0070748, IMG submission 77015) | Aqueous microbial communities from the Delaware River and Bay under freshwater to marine salinity gradient to study organic matter... | ecosystem: Environmental > Aquatic > Marine > Coastal...
CGCGTCTAATTGTGGGGTGCCGCTGGGTTTTCGTGCAGCCACTGCCACCCAGAGTAACGCCGTGGAGCATGGAAACATCATCTTCGATAATGGTCGTTTCACCGATCACAACGCCCATGGCGTGATCGATCATTATTCCCTTGCCGATAGTTGCACCGGGGTGAATATCCACATCAAAATGCTGCGAAATTTGGTTTTGAAAGTAAAGTGCCAGTGAATTGCGCCCCCGCTGCCAAAGCCAGTGCGCAACACGCCAAGACTGCAGCGCGTGATAGCCCTTAAAAAATAAGAAGGGCATAAAAGAATGACTGCAGGCGGGGTCGCGCTCGCGGTGCGCACAAATATCGCGGCACATGGCCAGCTCAATATTGGGATCGCACTGCATGGCTTCTACAAACACTTCGCGAATAATCATCGCCGGCAACGCCTGGCTGTCTAATTTATTCGCCAAGTGAAAACTAATAGCCGCCATAAACGTTTGATGATTTAAAATAGTAGCGTGATAAAAACTGGCCAACATAGGCTCAGCAGTACTAGCTGCGCGCGCCTCTGCGCTGATCAGCTGCCACACTTGCGCGGGCGTTGCACTTGCTAAGTCAATATATGGCAATGGGTTAGTCGACAGTAATTCAGTCATAGTTATTTATACCTCCCGCAGCAACAGCGGTATTAATTCATCCATCGAATAAAAACACTCAGCACCGAGTGCGCGCATATCCATTAACAACACATTATCACTACCATCTGCATCAGGCGGGCAATAGGCCAAGGGCCGCATACCGGCAGCCAGTGCTGCCTGCACGCCAGTTAACGAGTCTTCTACAACAACGGTATCTGCGGTGGCAGCACCCAAAGTTTTTGCCGCGTGCAAAAATAAATCAGGCGCGGGTTTGCCGCGGCTTACATCTTCAAAACTAAACACTCGCCCTTCTACAAATCTCAGTAAATCGGTTTTTACCAGCGTCTTAGCCATCTTTTCATGTTTGCCATTAGAGCCAACACAAAACGGAATACGCATTGTTTGCAAGGTTTCCAACACCTTAACCACGCCCGCCACCGGTTCCAAACCTGCATCGCAAGCAACGAGTGTTTGCAGCTGTATGTGTCGCCACAACGCAGCGCCGCGTGTAGCTCGCTCCTCTTCATCAAAGCCCTGCCATGAAGGTTCTTGCGCCAGCCGTTCGGTGAGCAAGCGAATACAATCGGCAACAGATTTACCGCGGTAGCGCTCCAATATTTCACGCTCGCTGATAATCACGCCCTGCTCAGCCAAGCAGGCGCAGGACACCTGCGCCGAAATAATTTCACTGTCAACCAACACGCCATCACAATCAAAAATTACCAGCATTAAAACCTCAATTTACAAAAAATCAAAAATAGTAGAAAAATTACGCACGCGGCGCTTGTAGCTTAGGCTTAGGTAACTCAGGCACAGCTAAGTTAGGTACGCGCAATAGCAGCGCGAAACCCAGCACCAGAAAAATCAATAGCGCCGCCATACCTGCGCGCGCGGAATCGGTATAAAGCGTTACGCTCGCCACCGCCATAGGAGCCAAAAATGCCGTAGCGCGGCCTGAAAGCGCATAGACTCCAAAGTAGCGCCCGGTTTCATCGACACTAAGATTACTGGCCAAATAGGCGCGCGATGATGCCTGCACTGGACCGAATGCGACACCGCTTAACAGCCCAAATGCGATGTAGGCTTTTTCTGCTGCGGTACCAAACAAAGCGCCGCTATCTACCGCTGAAAAAGCGACTAAACCAAATAAACTATACCCGGGGCCGGTTGAAATAATGCCCAGGGTCGCGATAGTCAGGCAACCCAAGCACAGCAAAATCACACTTTTTGAACCTAAACGCGCGTCGAGCCGGCTCGCATACCAGCAACCGCCAATCGCAACCACCAACAGCAGTATGCCGTAAATTCCCATCTCAATCGTCTGCCAACCAAACATGCCCGCCGCAAAAGTACCGCCCAGCGCCAACAAACCATTCACGCCATCTTGATAACTCATGCGCGCAATTAAAAACCAGAAAATGTTACGCCGCTCGCGCAGTTCGCGCAGAGTGTGGACCAACTGCGCAACGCCTGCGCGCACAGCTGGCGCCCAAGGCAAGCCGCGCGCGGAGTCGGGGGTAAAATAAAACATCGGCAAAATAAAGATGAAATACCAGAGCGCCGAAAAAGGCCCCGTGATGCGCGCATCCTCACCTAACAGCGGGTCGAGATTAAACAGCGGCGCAATGCCTAGCAGAGTTTTTCCTGTCGTAGGATTCGCCGCTAACAACAGCAGCACACAAAACAACACCACCAAGCCACCAGCATAACCCAAGCCCCAAGCGAGATTAGATACCCGCCCAAGTTCTTGCGCGGGAATTAAGCGCGGCATCATGGAATCGTTAAATACTATGGAAAATTCCGCGGCGACTGTCGCGCAAATAACACAGAGCATGGGCAACCAAAGCGCACTGCCCGGCGCAGCCCACCACAGCAAACAAAGTGAGATAATTTTTATCAACGCAAAAAAAGCAATCCAGTGTTTGCGCCCGCCAGTCGCATCAGCAATTGCCCCTAATACCGGCGCCAAAAGTGCAATCACCAGCCCGAGAGCATAATGGTATAGCCCCAAGCCGCCTGCCCTTGCACTGGGTCATCGGCTAAGCGCGCAACAAAATAGGGGCCAAATATAAAGGTAATAACCACCGTAAAAAAAGGCTGGGCCGCCCAATCAAACAACATCCAGCCGCGAATGGCCGCGGGGGATACAGGTGCAGCCTGCGCAGTTTCAGTAGCAATACTCACAATAAATTTCTCTTATTGAATGTTCAGGAACGAATATTGAGGGGCAATTTTTGATGAACAAAGAATGCGCGCGAAAGACCAAAACGGCTTACAAACTTACCGTTCATTACAGACAAAGCGCGCAATAATTTCATCTAGATTAGCGAGAATAGTAGCTTTCAAAGCTATATCCGTCTGCTGTAATTGTGTGCGTAAACTATCTGCAGAAAATTGCTGTGCGAAATCCTGCGCGAGCGGTGCATAACTTAGGTGCCAAGGCTCAGGTGCAATGCCGCCACTATCGAGCGCATAAGGGCGATAAAAACCTGTCGTTTGCGTATCCAACCAAGGCGTGAGCCACTGGTAAAAAGCAGCAAAAGGACCTCCCGCTTGCGTCTCTGCCGCGGTTAATTGCAAGGCGTAATGTTCTGGAATGCGCGACTTATCATACACGTCTATGTCGGTTCCCCAGTGATGACGTGATGCGCCCGGCAGCGCCGACCAGCGCAGAATCGCAAACACAATTTCACGCTCTGTTAAGGTGCACACATCTAATGCTACCCCTGCACTGTCGAGCAGCGGCCGGGCGCCCCGCGCTTTAGCATTCCAAATATGTAATTGCCGGTCAAAACTGCGATAGCTGCTTGCAACTGCCAAGTCAAACCCAGCGCGAGCTGCCTGTGCCGCCAGCGTCATAAGTGGCTGCACTAAGCCATGATGTACTCTGCATTTAAGCTCGGGAACCTCAACGAGCAAACCCTCGTCTAAACCCAGTATTATTTTTGTAGTTAACGCACTCATGGTTTGTAATCACGCCTTATTTTAAATTCAACCATTATCATGGTTTAACGGAACTCTTATTACCATTACGGAACTTATTACCATTTTTTCCACTGTGACGCTGTTAAATTGCAACAAAACAATTGCGAATTACATCTAAGCAGGTAAGATAACTGCGCTGTAAATGGAGTTTCTTTAAACGACACCCTAATAATCATAATAAATGGAGATAGCAAGTCATGACTAGCAATCACAGTGAACTACTGCAATTAAAAAATCTCGGTATGGCCTCAGTAAATATTCTACGCGCAATTGGTATTAACACCTTCGCCGACTTACAGCGCACCGGCGCAGTGGATGCCTACAAACGAATCCGCGCACGCGACATCAATGTTTCCAAAGTAATGCTCTATGCACTCCAAGGCGCATTGATGGATACCCACTGGAACGATTTACCTGCCCCCTTAAAAGCACAGCTTGTTGCCGACGCGGAAGCACCAGCCTGTAATGAATACCTACAGGCTCGCGCCTAAACGCAAAGCGATTATCCTTGCGCCAAAACAGCTGCTGCCCGTTTTTTATAATCGAGCCTACACTAGCGCAAGTATAAAATATCTCTGTGCTCTCATAGACCGCTAATTACTGCGGTCTATTAGGCGTTTTTTTTGCGCTTTCCAGCTACACTAAACCCATTGTGTCAATGATGTAGTGTATCGAGGAAAGCGCCCACTATGTATGTAGCCACCAAACAAACTGATTCAATGATTGAGCTAAGCGTTAAATTGCAGAATTTAACGGAATTGCTGTGCAGCGATCTATCAACATCCAGCCCCGATATTCACATAGAACCTTGCACCAGTATTTTTGCCGAACTCCCGCCCACCCAACTGCTGCGCATTGCAGCAGGGCGCGTCGAATATCGCATCAATGGCAAGCTTATACTCGTTTTTGAAGAGGGGGACCTGCTCGGTTTAACCCGCTCACTCAGCCTACCCAACGGGCTATACAGCTGCAGCGCCCCTCTGACCGTGCACGCCTATGAACGCGACTCACTCCTCGCCCACGCCAATAGCAGCCTGGCCTTGCAACGTCATTGGGCACACCTACTGCTCTGCAACCAAAGTCTTTATGAACTCGCTCTAACCCAAGAGCTGCGCGGCGAATACAAGCCCGCCGCCGGATTCCTTCACTTCCAGCAAGGCGAAACTATTATCCAACAAGGCAATAGCGCCGACCGGGTTTATACCCTACTTGAAGGTGAGGCCATCGCCGAGTGCGATGGGGTAAAGGTAGGCGAGATTCACACCCATGAAATTTTTGGGGCACTCGCCGTATTCACCCGCCAACCGCGTATGGCCTCTGTTATTGCCGCCAGCGACTGCACGGTACTTGCGGTGCGCAAAGAGGAGTTTATCGACATGATCGATCACCAACCTCAAATTTGCCTAGAGCTTATTGAAGACATGGCGACCAAGATAGATCAGCTCAACAACCAGTTGTTACAGCTCAAATCAACAACGACTTAACCTCTGCACAACCATATCAGCTGACGATGAAGCCGCCCGTAGGAGCGGCCTTTTTCGTTTCTTAACAGCCCCATACATTGAAATCTGCCGCGGCGCACACATATAGACTCAGTAGCCAGCGGGGCTACGCACTATTGACGTTTTGGAGAGATTACCGTGTTACGCATAGGCCTATTTTTACTGACCAACCTCGCCGTGCTTGTAGTCGCAGGCGTGGTGCTGAATATTCTGGGAGTTGGTCGCTATATGGATCAATCTGGCGCGATCAACCTGCAAACCTTGTTGATTTTCTGTGCCGTATTTGGTTTTACCGGCTCGTTTATTTCCCTATTTCTGTCTAAATTCATGGCGAAAAAGTCCATGGGTGTGCAGCTCATCGATCAGCCCCGCAATGCCGATGAGCAGTGGCTGGTAAACACCGTTACTGAGTTGTCGCGCAAAGCGGGCATCAAAACCCCTGAGATCGGTGTTTTCGCCGCGCAGGAATCCAACGCCTTCGCTACCGGCTGGAACCGCAATAATGCCCTAGTCGCGGTTAGCCTTGGTTTATTGAATCGTTTTGAGCGCGATGAAGTAGAAGCAGTACTCGCCCATGAAATAGGTCATGTTGCCAATGGCGATATGATTACCCTGACCCTGATCCAAGGGGTGGTAAATACCTTTGTGATGTTCTTTGCGCGCATTATCGGCCACACCATTGACCGCGCCATATCCGGCAACCGCGAAAGCCACAGCCCAGGCATCGCCTTCTTTTTGATTACCATGGTGGCGGAAATGGTCTTGGGCTTTTTAGCCTCGATGATTGTCGCGGCCTTTTCGCGCCACCGCGAATTCCGCGCCGATGCCGCCGGTGCGCAGTTCGCCAGCCGTGGCGGCATGATTCGCGCACTGCAACGCCTGCAGGCCGAGTCCAATGCCGGGGTTGAAAGTGTTATGCCCGCGAGTATGAAAGCCTTTGCCATCAGCGCTGGACGCGCCAACCTTTTTGCCACTCACCCGCCGCTGGAAGTGCGCATTCAAGCCCTGCGCGACGCCGCGTAATTATTCGTTTTTTGTACGAGGATTGCTCATGAAACTATGGCGTTGGTTAGCCTTTACTCTCTTTGCAAGCGGCAGTGTCAGCGCCGCACCCGCGTTAAACTCAGCGATAGATTTCGCAACAGATGACGAGCGCAATACCATTGAAGTATTTGAAAGTGCGCGCCCCAGCGTGGTGTTTGTGACCAACCAACAGCTCACCCGCGACCCCTATTCGTTTGACCTTGTATCAGTGCCGCGCGGGTCAGGCACCGGATTTGTGTGGAGCGACAAGGGCTATATAGTCACCAACTTTCACGTGGTGGAAGGGGCTAATAAAATCATGATCACCCTGCAAGACCAATCTACTTGGCCTGCAGAAGTAGTGGGCCTCGCGCCCGAGCGCGACATTGCGGTCCTTAAAATTGACGCGCCTAAAGATCGGCTCCATGCGCTGCCGCTGGGCGATTCGGCGCAGTTAAATGTAGGGCGAAAGGTCTTGGCGATTGGCAACCCCTTTGGGTTGGATGCCACCTTAACCACCGGTGTTGTGAGCGCCCTAGGGCGTGAAATTGAATCACCGAATAAGCGCAAAATCACCAATGTCATTCAAACCGATGCGGCCATCAATCCCGGTAACTCCGGCGGCCCCTTGCTCAGCTCACAGGGGCGTTTAATCGGTGTGAATACCATGATTTACAGCCCGAGCGGTGCCAGCGCCGGTATCGGCTTTGCCATTCCCGTAAATACTGTAAAAGAAGTGGTGCCCGAGCTGATTGAACACGGTCGCTTAGTTAGACCGGTAATGGGCATTGCCGTAGCGCCACAGCATTGGGCGCAGCAGATTGGCATAGACGGCGTGCCCATTTTACGGGTCGAGCCGAATTCACCCGCCCAAGCCGCGGGCTTAATGGGCGCAATGCGCAACACTTGGGGGCACATCTCCCTTGGCGATGTCATAGTAGCGATAGATGACAAACCCACCCCCAATGATGATCAGCTGCTCAGCGCCTTGGAACACTACAAACCCGGCGACATCGTAACCGTAAGTGTCGCGCGCAACAGCAAACTCATCACCGTCAATATTAAGCTCATTGCACCTAAATAAGCGTTAACCCAGCCTACCGCGAGAATGCCTTTTTATGAGCGATACCCAACGCCTTTGCGCCCTAGACGAGATCCCCGAAGGGGCGAGCAAAGGCTTTACCTTCGCGCAACAGAAGGTATTTGTGCTGAAAAAGCAGGGCAAGATCTTCGTCTATCGCAATGCCTGCCCACACCTAGGCATTCCTTTGGAGTGGGTTGAAGACCAGTTTTTGGATAGCAGCGCGAGCATGATTCAATGCGCCAATCACGGCGCACTCTTTGTGATAGAAACAGGTAAATGTGTGTCTGGCCCCTGTTCAGGGCAAAAGCTACAGGCGCTCAAATACCAGATTATCGACGGCGACATCTACCTTTAAAGCAAGGCATAGCCGCACACGACATCACCGCGTTTAGGGACCACAATCAATCCAGACGCACTCCCACAAACATACCGCTAGAGGTTTGCTCATCATGCAAAATTTTACCTTTCACAACCCCACCCGCATTGTTTTTGGCGAGGGCCAAATCAAAGAGTTGGCCACACTTATCCCTGCCGGCGCCCGTATTTTATTGACCTACGGTGGCGGTTCTATCAAAAAAAATGGTATCTATGAGCAGGTCGTGAAAGCACTTGAGGGCAAAACCTTTTTCGAATTTGGTGGCATTGAACCCAACCCCCACTACGAAACCCTGATGCGCGCCGTGGAATTGGTAAAACAAGAGAAGATCGACTTTTTGCTGCCGGTCGGCGGCGGCAGTGTTATCGACGGCACCAAACTGATCGCAGCGGCGGTAAATTTTGAAGGCGAGCCCTGGGATATCATGGCGAAAAACCTGCCATTCCACAGCGCTTTACCCATTGGCTGCGTGCTCACACTGCCCGCCACCGGTACCGAGAGCAATGGCAACTCTGTCATTACTAAGGCCGCCACCCATGAGAAACTCGCGTTCGGCAACCCCTTGGTCTACCCCCAGTTCGCCATTCTCGACCCCACCTGCACCTATAGCTTGCCGCCGCGCCAAGTGGCCAATGGCGCCGTCGATGCATTTGTCCATACCATGGAGCAATACCTTACCTACCCAGTAGATGCCAAGGTGCAAGATCGCTTTGCTGAAGGCCTGTTAATGACCCTGATTGAAGAGGGCCCGCGCTCCTTAAGCGAACCCACTAACTACGCGGTGCGCTCAAATGTAATGTGGGCCGCCACTATGGCGCTGAACGGCTTAATTGGGGTGGGAGTTCCACAAGACTGGGCGACCCATATGATTGGCCACGAACTCACGGCCATGCACGGCTTAGATCACGCGCAAACCCTCGCCGTGGTCTTGCCTGCGGTGATGCAACATCAGCGCGCCGCCAAACGCGCCAAATTATTGCAGTATGGGCGCCGTGTATGGAATTTAAATCACACCGATGAAGATGAGCTGATTGATGCCGCTATAGCCGCAACCCGCGACTTTTTTGAGCGCATGGGCACGCCGACAAGACTCAGTGGTTATGGCGTAGGGCGCGACTCTATCCCCAAGTTGGTAGATATGCTCATTAAACACAAACTATTAAAGCTTGGGGAGCACGGTGCCATTACACCGGAAGCATCGCGTGAAATTTTGGAGTTGGCGGCTTAAGGCGACGAAAACCTTTCTTCTAAAATGTGCCTTTCCGGCATAAAGGCACATTTTGATGAAAGTAGATTTTGCACAGCGCTGAAGATTGTAATAGCGCAAATTGCGATAGGAATAATAGTTTTTGGTGTAGATCTTTTTGCTCAATCGTTTAATTCCTTCTAAAACAGATTGAGCAAAAATCAACGCACACTCATTGATATTTAATTTTATTCACGATAGATGTAGTTGAGCAATTTTCATAAAAGCTCAGCACCTTTACTGCACCACCATAGGTTTTCACAAAAAAACTGCCGACAACCTGATCCTCGCGGTAATCGCCACCTTTCACCAAAACCTCGGGCTTTACGCGGCGCAAAAGACGCTCGGGAGTATCGTCTTCAAAAGCAACCACCCAGTCCACAGCCTCTAAACCCGCTAATACCGCCATGCGTCTATCGACAGGGTTAATCGGGCGCCCTTCACCTTTCAAACGATTAATTGAAGCATCGCTATTCACCGCCACCACTAAGCGGTCGCCCTGCTTGCGCGCCTCTTCTAAATAGCCCACATGGCCAGCATGAATAATATCGAAACAACCATTGGTAAAGACGATGCGCTCACCACTGGCGCGCGCATCCTCCAAGGCCATAAGCAATTGCTCTTCGGTGACCACACCGCGCTCTGAACCCTGCTCTGCGATAATCGCGCGCCGCAGCTCTGGTGCACTCACAGTCGCAGTACCCAGCTTGCCGACGACTATACCCGCCGCCAAGTTCGCCATGGCTGTGGCCTCAGGCAGCGATTGCCCTGCGCCTATAGCGGCTGCAAGTGTCGCAATTACTGTGTCGCCCGCGCCGGTCACATCAAACACCTCGCGCGCGCGCGCGGGCAGATGTAATTCAGGCATATTGGGGCGCAGCAGCGTCATGCCTTGCTCACCGCGGGTAATCAGTAGCGCTTTCAAATCCAGCTCGGCCATTAACGCCGCGCCTTTTAGTTCTATATCTTGCTCGGAGCTACATTTGCCGACAACGGCTTCAAATTCTACGTAATTTGGCGTTAAGACACTGGCGCCTCTGTAGCGGGAAAAGTCACTGCCTTTGGGATCCACTAACACTGGAACGCCCGCAGTGACCGCGAGTTTAATCAAGGCCTGGCAATCCTGCAGGCTGCCCTTGGCATAATCTGACAACACCAATACATTGGCATTGGCCAACATAGCGCGCACCTTACCGACAAACTCGGAACTATCGTCGGCATCAAATTTTTCTTCAAAGTCCATACGCAATAATTGCTGATGGCGACTGATGACACGCAGCTTGGTGATGGTGGGCTTATTTTCTGAAATTTGAAAACGTGTATCTATTGCCGCTGCCGCGAGACGCTGCTGCAACAACTGACCCGCCTCGTCAGCCCCTATGACCCCAACCAAAGCCACTAAACTACCCAGAGCGGCCATGTTGAGCGCCACGTTACCTGCGCCACCTGGACGATCTTCAGCCTGGCTGACCTTCACCACAGGCACAGGGGCTTCAGGGGAGATGCGCGAACTCGAGCCGTGCCAATAGCGGTCGAGCATCACATCGCCAACCACTAAAATTCGGGCATGATCAAAATAAGGCATGGTTAAGTGCATAGATTTTCCTGATTTCTACAATAGTCCGTTGCTTGCAACAAAGATGCACAGCACCTTCTCACTTGTTCAGCATCAACAATCATTACTATCAACACCTGCGAACCTCAATACCCATTGCGCTCAGCGTTAGTTTCCGTCGGCAACAGTCGTTGCTGACGGAGGCATATCTTCAATAAAATTCTTAGAGTGCAAGCGCGCATAGTGGCCATCAAGCGCTAAGAGTTCTGTATGCGTGCCCTGCTCCACTATTTCACCCTCGGCCATCACAATAATGCGATCCGCACTTTCAATGGTCGACAGGCGATGAGCCACCACAAAAGTGGTGCGGCCTTTCATAACCGTTTCCAAGGCCGCTTGAATAAAGTGCTCTGATTCATTATCAAGCGCAGAGGTCGCTTCATCCAAAATTAAGATAGGCGCATCTTTTAAAATTGCTCGCGCTATCGCAAGACGCTGACGCTGACCGCCAGAGAGGCGCGTACCCGCCTCGCCGATTAAAGTATCGAACCCCTGAGGCAAGGCTTCGATAAATTCAGTGGCATAAGCCGCATCAGCCGCGCGCCGCACAGCGGCCATATCCAAGGCTTGCAAGCTACCGTAGGCAATATTGCCCGCAACCGTATCGTTAAACAAGGTCACCTGTTGGTTCACTAGAGCGATTTGGTTGCGCAAACTGCTCAGGGTGTAATCCTTGATCTCTACGCCATCAATCAAAATGGCGCCTGCGCTAGTATCGTAAAAACGATTAAGTAGGCTTACAAGCGAGGATTTACCGCTACCTGAGCGTCCAACCAGCGCAATGACCTCGCCCGCCTTCACATCCAAATTCACACTATTCAGTGCGGGGCGCTCTTGATTGGCGTAACAAAAGATTACATTTTTGAGGCTCACATCGCCCTTAACACGCGCCACTTCATGGCGCCCTTCATCAACTTCTGACGCAGAATCCAACAAGGTAAACACACTGTCGGCTGCGGCTACGCCTTTTAGAATGGTCGGCGCCACTTCTCCAAGGCGACGCATGGAAGGCAACATCATGCCCGCTGCCGTCATATAGGCAACAAATTGTGCGGGGTCTTTAATTTCC
>Ga0070748_1001336_pt1 | contig 11509 bp, 7 predicted proteins | sample VirMetDEL_Nov_12_FD_77015 | JGI IMG/M metagenome (GOLD analysis project Ga0070748, IMG submission 77015) | Aqueous microbial communities from the Delaware River and Bay under freshwater to marine salinity gradient to study organic matter... | ecosystem: Environmental > Aquatic > Marine > Coastal ...
ACTTGCTCGGTCAGGTGGCTGGCATAGAGCAACGCGGCGGAGAGTGGCGTACGAATCTGGTGAGCCAGGGACGCTACCATGCGGCCCAAAGCGGACAACCGCTCATGGCGAGACAGCTGATCCTGCAGGCGCCGGGTTTCTGTCAGATCCGTCAGCAGCACCAACTGGCCCGGCTCGGCATGCAATGAGCGGGTGGCAATTGACAAGCGCCGGCCATCTTTTAAGGAAATTTCGTGTCCATCATCTTCGCGCGGGGCAAAGTTACGCGCGATCACCTGACGCCAGAGCATGCCCACCAGGGGCTGACCCAGCAGATTGCGCGCCACCGGGTTAGCCTCGCGCACCACACCTTGACCATCAATAACGATGACGCCACCAGGCAACAGATCCAGCAGGCTTTGCAGGCGGTTAGCCAGACGTTCTTTCTCGGCGAGCTCCTGCATGCGCTGAGCGCTGACCAAGGCCAGTTGCCCCTTAAGATCACTCACCCGCTCCTCTAGCATGGTGTAAGAGGCGCTGAGCTGAGTCGACATCTGGTTGAACAAGGCAAAAGCCTGTTCAAGCCCAGCGCGGCTCGCCTGCTCCACAGGTGCGGTGGAATCTTCGGGATGTTCAGGGCGTTGGACGTTGGCGTTCATGGTTCTCTCTCGCGCAGCGAGCCGTCATAAGACAGTCAGTTGCATGAGAGGTAGCAATACCCGTGCCTGAAAAAATATCTTTTAAAATCAGCGATATAAAAAATAAAGCCGGAGACTTCGTCAAATCTCCGGCTTTATTAGAGGGGCAAGCGCCAAGTCACTGACGACTACCTGAGGGCGCGCTCAGTCGTCCAACCCCTCATCATCACGCCGGCTCATACCGTACTTGCGCATTTTTTCAACCAGGGTGGTGCGACGAATACGCAAACGCTCGGCGGCACGCGCCACCACACCATTGGCATCATCCAGCGCTTGCTGAATCAAGCCTTGCTCCAGGCTGCCCAAGTAGTCCTTCAGATCCAGTCCCTCAGGCGGCAACATGGCCACAGAGTCCAGGCCGGGCAAACCGGCCATGAGGGTTGCGCGCTCGTCCAACTCATCGCGCAAGCTGGCCACAAGGCTCTCATCTTCATCATCAACATGACGAAACTTCTTGGGCAGCTCGCCGACACCGATCACACCATAAGGATGCATGATTGCCATACGCTCGACCAAGTTGGCCAGCTCACGCACATTACCCGCCCAGTCATGCCGGCAGAGCGACATGATCGCCGCCGAATTGAAGCGTATGGAGCCACGTTTCTCGAACTCCATACGGGAGATCAATTCATTCATCAGCAACGGAATGTCTTCGATGCGTTCGCGCAGCGGCGCCATTTCAATTGGGAACACGTTGAGGCGGTAATACAAATCCTCACGGAAGCTGCCGTCCTCGATCATCTGCTCGAGGTTTTTGTGAGTAGCGGCAATGATCCGTACATCGGCATTCTGCGTCTTGTTACTGCCAACCCGCTCGAACGTACGCTCTTGCAACACCCGCAGCAGTTTCACCTGCATCGGCAGCGGCATGTCGCCAATTTCATCAAGGAACAGGGTGCCGCCATTAGCCAGCTCGAAGCGTCCGGCGCGACTGGTAATCGCGCCAGTAAAGGCGCCCTTCTCATGACCAAACAACTCGCTTTCCAGCAACTCGGCGGGAATCGCGCCACAGTTGACCGGCACAAAAGGACCCTCACGACGCTTGGAATGGTAGTGAAGGTTGCGCGCGACGACTTCCTTGCCTGTGCCCGACTCACCCAGAATCAACACACTGGCCTCGGTATCGGCCACCTGTTGCATCATCTGCCGTACTTGCTGGATAGCGCGACTGGTGCCCACCAGGCTGCGGAACAAGTTGGTCTCGCGCTGACGGCCACGTTCACGCGCCTGATCGTACATCTCGCGGTAAACCTGGGCGCGATGGAATGAATCGAGAAGCTTGTTGTAGCTCAGTGGCATTTCCAGGCAAGCCAAGACACTACGGCGCTGCTCTTCGGGCCACTCGCTGGCTATTTGCTCATCAATCAATAAAGCCGGCAGAAACTCGTCCCAAGCAGCCACTTGCTTGAGCAACTCAAGGACGCCGCCTTTGGCTTTAACCTCACCCAGCAGTACGCTCAAGACCGCACGGCTGGACTCAAGCGCCGCTACAGTTTCACGCCAGCTCTGGCTGTCACAGGCTAAATGGTCTTCACCAAGAAAACTTAGGATCACCGCTAAGTCACGACGGCGCTCACTGTTATCGTCAATCAGGAGGATTTTGGTTTCACGCCACATAATAATATTTACTGATCCTGGAGTGAAAATGCACCCGCCGCCCCACCACAACTCTATTCAGCGCCGGCAATTGGCCACTAGTAAAGTCAATTTTCTGTTAACAGTCAATTTTATGGCGTGCTTTTTTACCAAGCTTGGTCAACAAACTTAGCGGCTGTTCGTTTAAAGCGGGGGAAATAGGGAAAACCTAAGAAAACACCAGAAAGTCGACACCAGACAGCATCGACCAAAAATCACTACTCAACCAAACAGCTGATAAACCTTAGCCCCTTGTTGCGACTGGTTCAGTTGAACCAGCTCATGAGCCAAGCGCTGTTGCTCCGCCTGGCAGACACTAACCAGCTCGCGATAGAGATCCAGCAGCTCCTGCATACGCACGCGCAGAGTCTCTTCATCACTGGCAGACTCAACCATGGCTTCGTCAACAGCCTGACGGCACTGCAGATCCAACTCGCCAATTGCTGCCCAGTTCTGAGTAGCTAAGGCGCTGCGCAAAGCGCTGCCGGTTTCTTCTAGACGCTGCACGGATGAACTCATAAACAATTCCTCAGGCGGGAAACAGCATCACTCGGCGATGGCATCCCAGCCAGCTTTTACATTACGCAACAGGCCTACCACTTCATCTAGCGGCGCTATTTCGCTCTGCACATTGGCGTCAATCAAACGCGACGTCATGTACTCATAAAGACTATCTAGATTGGCAGCCACTTCACCGCCCTGCTCAAGATTCAAACCTTCGCGCAGGCCGCCGATAATGCCGATGGCTTTACTGATCAGCTCGCCTTTGAGGGCCACTTGATTACGCTCCATGGCACCTCGGGCTTGAGCCAAACGAGTCAGCCCACCTTCCATCAACATCTGGATCAATCGATGCGGGCTGGCTTCAACAGCCTGAGCCTGGGTATTGACGGTTTGATACTGCTTGAGAGCCGCCATAGCATTCATCGTTGTTCTCGCTGTTCTGTTTGCTGGATACCTTGGGTATCGGCGCTACAGAGCAAAGCTTTAGCAACGAAATCAGTTTCCTACAGCCTGCTCAACCTCTGGACCGATAGCGTCCCAGGCACTTTTAATTTTCTCAAGCAGCGCCTCAACCTCATCCAAAGTGCGCGGCGTGCTGTCGAGCGCTACGCCCGCCAAACGACGCGTCATATAGTCGTAAAGAGAATCCAAATTCTCGGCAATCTCGCCGCCAAGCTCTTTATCCAGACTGGCCTGCAATACGCCGAGAATGGTAATAGTGCTGCCAACGGCCATGCCACGAATCTCGGCATCCCCCTCAACCTGCGCATGCTTGGCTAACATTACTCGTTGTAGCGCCCCCTCAAGCAACAGCTGAACAGTGCGATAAGGCGATACATCGTGGCTAGTATTGACTTGCTTGTAGGTGTCGATCGGCTTCTTGCTCATTACTTATCCTTTCTCACGAAACCTGGCAGGCTCGCGAGTTGATTGGCCAGGCTTTCACTGGTTTTCTGCAGACGCCCAACCAGGGAGTCCATTGCGTTGTATTGGGCATAAAGGCGCGTCTGCAAACTCTCAACGCGAATGGCCAATACTTTGCGCTGCTCATCGACACCCTTCTTGGTAACCTGCAACGCGTCAGTACGCTGCTTAAGCACACCCGTGGTTCCTACATATGAGCCAACGGATTTGGACAGGCGTCCCATCAGGCCATTGTCACCAGCAAGGTAACCGGCAACCTGATCGAAATTGCTCTCCAGCGCCTTGGTTAATTTAGTGTCATCCAGTTTAAGCTTGCCGTCCTTCTCGGTGGTCGCCGCTACATTAACAAGCGCACGCACACCGTCCTCGCCAGTCATCTTTACCATTTCGTTGCGCAAACTGGACAATACATTGCGTATAGATGAATCGCCGAGCAGAGGGCCCGTTACCGGATTGCCACCATCAACTGGAACAACAGCGGTCAGTTGAGAAGTCGTGCTTATCAACGCGTTGTATGCGTCAACAAATTTCTGCAGGTTACTCTTCACACTGCTCTTATCGACCCCAACAGTGACACTGATGGTTTTTCCATCGGCCAAGTCTGTAGAGCTCTGCGCTGCCGTGAGGTCAAGCGTTACCCCTTCAAGAGCGTCCGCAATGCGGTTGGTGTCGCGGACCAAGTCCAGACCATCAATGGATAACTTGGCCGACTGGGCCTTGGTAATCACACCGCCAGCGCCAGTGGTGGAGTCGGGCTTAATGAAGGCATCGGCATTGCCCGGATCGACAGTCGGCACAAGCGCCTGAGACGTCAGCGCATTAGCCCCTGTCGTCACATTGTCTTCACTGGCCACGACCTGAATATCATTGCCAGCACCACTCTTGGTGGAGCTCAGCACTAATCGCGAACCTGAATCATCAGTGATGATCGTGGCACTCACGCCGCTGCTTTTACCAGCTTCATTGATTGCATCGCGCATACCAGCCAGGGTGTTATTACTTGCTGTAATGTCGACATCGAAGCTCGAGCTGCCCGCAGAGATAGTCAACGAGCCACTGTTGAATGTAGCGGTGTTACCGCCTGCGACCGACTGCAACGCCACCTTACTGCTGGTCGCCAGCTGCTTGACCTGAACGTTGTAGTTGCCTGCAGGGGCAGTGGTTGCAGCAGTAACCTTGAGCGCACTTGTGTTGGAAGAACTCGCCGTTCGCGACTCGAACAAGGTAGTCTTATTCAGCGAATCAACAGCGGTTTTGAAGGTATTCAGCGCGCTGGTCAGCGAGCCCATGGCCGAGATGCGCGCAACAGTGGTCTTCTCGAGACGGTCCAGCTGGTTGGTCTTGGGTGCCCTTTCGGCATTGACCATCGCTGTGACAATACTGTCGATATCGATCCCTGAGCCAATGCCAGTAATCCCGACCATGTTTCACCTCGCCAATATAATGACTAAAAACACCAAGCAGGTATTAATAGTCAAAAGCCGTGCCAACCCTAAGGTCAAGCTTCGGCTTTGAATAACAAACTACGGACCTCCGAAAGATTCTCTGCCAGTTGCAGTGCTTCTTCAGAAGGGATTTGCCGAATCACATCACCCGATCCAGCATCAGTAACCTTGACCACTACGCGCCCACTGCCCTCTTCGAGTGAAAAATTCAGGCTACGACGAACTGATTGGACAAAGTCCTGAATCGTCGCAACTGCAGCTTCAACCTCTTCACGAGAGGCCGCGGAGCCATTCTCAACCTTTGCGGGACTACCAGTTGCGACGTCCTCAGACGGCTTACGCTCAACAGCATCGGCCCCAACCTTGGTAGAAGCACCAGGCCCACGCTCAGCTTTAGAAGCAACAGCGGTGGATGCAGACGAAACCTGAATAGAACTAATGTCCATAACTATGTCCTCAGAATGAGGGAACGGGGAGAAGAGACAAGCCCTTCCCCCCGCAGTCTAGCGCTTTTACCCTTAGCCGAGCAGGCTGAGTACAGCCTGTGGCAACTGGTTAGCCTGGGCCAAGATCGCAGTACCGGCCTGCTGCAGGATCTGATTCTTGGTCAGTTCCGATGTTTCGGCAGCAAAGTCAGTGTCGCGAATCCGGCTACGAGCAGCCGAGGAGTTCTCGGAGATGTTCTGCAGGTTCGAGATGGTGTTCTCGAAACGGTTCTGCACAGCACCGAGCTGGGCCCGCTGGCTATCAATGTTAGAGATCGCCCCGTTGATGATACCCAGGGCATCCTGTGCGCCTGTAGCCGTACTGATATCAATGGTGTTGACCGAATTCAGCTCACTGAACCCGTCAGCCCCCAGACCACCAGTCAAGCCATTCACGCTGAAGGCATCTGCAGCCTCAAGCTGAACCTGACCATCGGCACGCGCACCACCACCAACAACGATTGTCGCAGCAGTACCAACATCAGTCGCACCATCGAAGCTCTTGGTCTGCAGAGTTGCACCACCGGAACCGGCGTAGCTGCTGATACCGATCGCATCACCGCGGGAGCTAACCAGTTCAATGGTGTCGCCCTTGGAAACAGCCGAGATACCTGTTTTACCAGTTTCACGGTTGATTGCATCTGCCAGGGAAGACAGGTTTGTAATGTCATCCACGACTGCTGATACAGAGGTAGCGTCTGTCGAAAGCGACTTGCTGGTCAGACCAGAAAGATTGAAAGAGACAGTGCCCGACGCAGTGATGCCGCCTAACGTCGCAACGGTACGAGCATTAGCTGTCACACCGGTTTCATCACTCTTCGAGTTGACTGCACGCGCTACTTCACTGGCAGAACCGCTGGCCGCACCAGAGATCGCGACATTGCCATCAGACAGCTTGGAGTTGATGTTGAACGAAGCGCTGCTGTAAGCACTGCCCGAAGTGGCGCTGAATGCTGCACCGGAAGCAGTGGCGTTAGCACCAGCACTGTCACTGGTGAAACGGTTGATGCCGATACGATCAGTAGCGGCGGAGCCGATCGAAACACTGATAGTTTCGTAAGCGTTAGCACCGACCTGGAAAGCTTGAGACCCAAAGCTGCCGTCAAGAATCTTACGACCACCGAAGCTGGTGGTTTCAGAAATACGGTTCAGCTCTTGCTGCAACTGCGACACTTCGCCTTGCAGCGCTGCACGTTCAGTAGCACCGTTCGAGCCGTTAGCCGACTGCAGGGCCAAGTCACGAATACGCTGCAGAATACCGGTCGACTGCTGCAACGCACCTTCAGCGGTTTGCGCCAAAGAAATACCATCGTTGGAGTTACGAGTCGCAACGTTAAGACCGTTGATCTGGCTGGTCAGACGGTTGGAGATCTGCAAGCCCGCGGCGTCATCCTTGGCACTGTTGATGCGGTAGCCTGTGGACAGGCGCTGCAACGAGGTATCCAAGCCTTTGGACGAGCTGTTGAGGTTACGCTGAGTGTTGAGTGACGCTACGTTTGTGTTGACTGTAAGGGCCATGGTGTTTGCCTCCAAAGGACCGTGCTACTGAGATTGTCTGAGCCTGCGAGCTTCGGGCCTGCTTTGCTCAGACGCCCCATAAAGTTCGCATTCGATCTTTATATCGGCGGTCTTGTGAGCAGCTTTAGCAACTCGTTCTATTTTTTTTTCCACTAACAGAACAAGCACTTAAGCGGCAACATCATGAAAAACCTGGCACCTGACGATATCTCGACAGCAAATATCCCGGTTCTTCATGCACAAATACACGTTCTACCGTTGCCCTAAACCCTCGCTAGCACTGTGTCGGCATCAATCGGGCAACCATGAGGCGCGCCACGCTTCAAGATTTGCACCTTCAAGCATCCAGCCTTCCAGCACTTGCCTGCGCAGCTCGTCTCCCGCCCTGGCACTCGCATCCAGGTCGCTGACATGCATACGGATTGCATCGACCCAATCCTTAAACCGGTTCTTCACCCGGGTTACCGGCAGTGCGCCCTGATAACAGACGAGATCACTGCAAACGACCGGGAAGCCGCAGGCGCCGTACTCGAGCAGGCGCAAATTACTTTTGCACTCATTAAATAAGTTCTGCTCAACTGGAGCCAACGCGAGATCAAGATCCAGGCTCGCCAAGGCTGCCGGGTAAAGATCAATACCGACCCCAGCATGCACCTCATGGACATAGGGCCGGATTTTATCCGGACACATCCCCATAAAGACCCATTCGACTTCGCCAGCCAACTCCTTGACCACATCAGCAATCAGCTCAAGGTCGCCGGTATGGCTAACGCCACCCGCCCAGCCAACTCGTGGTTTGGCGCCTCGCCGGCGCTTAGCCGACAAGCCGCCCCACCAATCCACCGGCAAACGGTTCTCAATCACCCGAATGTCGCCATGCAACCCAGCAAAGGCCTCGGCCAATGGCGCTGTAGATACCGTGAAGCGGTCAACAAAGCTCAGCCCCTTACGCAGCGACTTGAGTATGTCCTTGGGCATTTGTGCACGATGCACACTCTTGAGCGGCAGGTTGGGCAGGTAATCATCCAGCTCATACACAGTGAACGCGCGCGAGAATTTCTGTATACGGCGCATCGCATCCAAACGCTGATCGCCAATCTGACGTTGCAGCACGATTACGTCCGGATCAAAACGCTCCAGATCCGGCACCTGCAAGAGACCGATGGACATCATGCCGTCCACTATTCCCGCCTCTTTGAGGGCTGAGAATGGCTTAATGACACGGTAGTTACCGCAACCAAATGGGTCAGCTGGATGAGCCAGCACGACCGGCAGCGGACGCCAGCTTAGTGGCCGCCAAGTCAGCCCGACGTCAGCTTCCAGGTCGAAGCCCCGGCCGCTCAGAGCAAGGTTGCGGTTATAGGCAGGGTCACGTGCTATCGCCGCTAAGTGACGCTCGTAAAGAGCGTCCTGCTCAGCCACTACGGGCTCGCGGTATACATGCTCATGCATCAGCACGGCATGGGCAGCCCATACAGTCAGATAACCCGCCGCTCGCACACGCAGGCAGAAATCGACATCGCGATATGCGCTCAGCGCAGCGTCCAGACCACCAAGCTGACGGTATAGGTCGGCGCGCACCATTAAACAGGCATCACTGACCGCGCTGTAATTCTGATCGACCTGTAGACGCTGCAGATACCCTGCGCTGTCCATCGGCTCACCCGAAAAGGCCCGACCGGCAGGGCCGCGCAGCCCTAACAGCAGACCGGCCTGATCAATACGCCCATCACTGCTAAGCAGTTTGCCGCCAACAACACCCACCTCAGGGCGCTGCGCATGATTAAGCAGCTCGCCCAACCAGCTCTCACTGACCGCCACCGACTCGCAAGAAAGCAGCAGCAGATAGTCACCTTGCGCCTCAGCAGCTGCACGGTTCTGAACCTGGGCAAGATCACCGCAAGACACTACGCGGAGCCTGGCATCAGCCAATGAAGCAATTCCCTGCAGCCAAGCTTGAGTCTCTACATCGGCCCCATCATGGGCTCCGAGCAGAATTTCGTAATGCGGGTAAGCAGTCTTCTCGAGCAGGCTGTCCAGGCAGCGCTGCACGCACGCCAAAGGCGCATCAACAGCGATCAGAATCGAGACCAGCGGGGTTGCAGAATGGCCGTAGTCGATGCGGTAACGCGCAGGCAGCCCGGGGACTACACGGGCTTGATAACCGCGCTGCGCCAGATGGCGTTCAATCACCCGGCGCTCATCCAAATTATCACCAAGCGCTGGGGCGTCGGTAATCAACAACGGCTCATCAACATGCCCCAACCCGAGCAAACCCTCTGCTTCAATTAAGCGGGTGAGAAGATCAAACTCCAGCGCATCGGCGAACTGCGCATCGAAGCCGCCAGCAGCCAGAAAGACATCACGACGGAACAGCCAGTGGCGCGCCATAACCAGCGGGAAGCTGAGTAGCAAATCAAGATTGAAGCCAGGCAGAAACGCGCCACCCAAACTGCCATCGGGCAGGCGTTGCAGCTGATCACCATAAATGGCACGACAGTCTGGGTTGGCCGTCAATTCAAGGCCGGCGACCATTAGACCGCTCGGCGTGAACTCATCACCCGCACGGGCCAGCATAAACCAGGTGAAATCACTGGCACTGATCGCCTGGTTCAATTGCTCAGCAATTTCCCCGCCCGCCAGCTGGATAAAGTGCAACTTATCGGCTGCTGATGTAGCCGGTACAGTGCTGCTGGTTAGAACCACAATCTTCAACGTGGCATAGAGACAACGCTCACCACTCAGACTCTTAAGGGTTCGCATCAATAACGACGAATCCGTCTCGGTATCGAGCACAACAATGCCGATCAGCGGTCCGCCATCATGCTCTAGCAAGTAGTGGTTGATCAGTTTGTTTTCTGCTTCCGTTGGCAGGCGTTCGGCGAGCCACCGCTGCAGTGCCGGCTCTTCCGTGCGCGCCCCAGCCAGGACACCCAAGCTTTGCAGCATGTCTTCACGACCATGCTTCAGCGCCTCACTGGCCGAGCCGAGATAACGCCGATACAAGGTTTGATAGAGTTCCGGGAAGTTTTTCCGCTCCCGTCCCAGCATATGATCGCTGCCAGCCCCTTGGTCGCGGGTGTGCACCTCACTGGTAACCACTGGCACATGCACAAACGGGTAACGTGTGGCCAGGCGCAGGAGCATGTCCCAGTCTTCGAATGCAGCCAGTCCCGTATCGAATTCCCCGACCTCATCCAGCATGTCACGAGGGTGCGCCCAGGTATTGACCGGGATGTAGTTCTGAACAAACAGGCGATCGCGGTCAAAGGCGTTGTGCTCAAACGGCCTACTGCGGCCCTGCTCGATTCGCTGCCCATTCTCCAGGCGCTCACTGACGTACTCCACACCGGTGTACACCACGCTGCGTGGGTGCGCCGCAAAAGCCTCAGCCAAGACTGCCAAATGGTTCGGCAGGTAAATATCATCGTCATCTAAGTAGACGACGTAGCGTCCTCTTGCCTGTTTCAAGCCAGCATTACGTGCAGCTGACAAACCGCGATTAGAGCCCTGACGAAGGTAGGTGATCGGGAACTCATAACCGGCCAAGAGCGACTCGACAGGGGCGCCATTATCGTTGACCAGTATCACTTCGAAGTCGCGCAGGCTCTGCTGCTCAACGCTGCCTAAAGCATCCTTGAGTAGGTCCGGACGATTATACGTGGTGAGAATGATCGAGAACTGGCACTCCAGTTCTGCACGCTCAGCGCTGTCCAGCAGCGCGTTGCGGATCGCCTCGATGCGGGCCTGCAAGGGCACTCGCACCTCAGGCGTATACGCCTCGATACGCTGTCTATAAAGCTGCCAGATGGGTTGCGCAGCGGCGATCATGCGATCACGAGTTGCCGCATCAGCAAGGCTTATTTCAAGTATCTCGGTATGCTCGCGCAGAGGCCGATCACTGCCATAGAAGCTTTTTGAAATCTGCCCTTCGTGAACCCGATAGCCCACAGTGGGTTGACGTAAGAAAACGAAATCTGGAGCAACGCGGCCAAGACGAATCCACAACTCCCAGTCACCAGCCAGCATGTCGTGACGATGAATACCGCCTTCAGGTAGGGCCACTAAATGCAGAGCGCTGCGCCGCAACATAACGGCCGAAGGCGTGATGTAGTTGTCGAAACTGAGCAGGTCAATGACCTCGTCACGCCCCCCGCAATACGACTGAGGCCGGTGCCCAGGGTGCTCAGCATACTGAGTGCGCGCGCCCTGCTCATCGATCCAGTAACACTGCGTATAGCCCAATGCAGCCTGCGGATTAGCATCAAGCGCTTCAACTAGAGAGCTCAAATGGCCTGGATAAAGAATATCGTCTGAGCCC
>Ga0070748_1001337_pt1 | contig 11506 bp, 12 predicted proteins | sample VirMetDEL_Nov_12_FD_77015 | JGI IMG/M metagenome (GOLD analysis project Ga0070748, IMG submission 77015) | Aqueous microbial communities from the Delaware River and Bay under freshwater to marine salinity gradient to study organic matter... | ecosystem: Environmental > Aquatic > Marine > Coastal...
ATTATTCGCGTTACTACCCACATGAGCGACTACGTACATCTTTACAAACCCCTTTTGAACTCAACGAGCGAGCCGCCCGCCAAAAACACGAGCACGAAAGGCCGAGTCAAAACTAGCATTCAGGGCAAACACCCCAGCATCACCGCCAGCACTCGCGCTACCACCCACAAGAGCGACCCTATTAGACGATGAGCTGCCATAGTGCCTGTCTGTTACATACTGCGCTGATGTACCACCGACAGCCGAAGCTAAGAAATACGGCCCAAGCGGCAACAGCGCCTGAATGTTGTTACTGCCAGTTGTCAGCGAACTTGTAATCAGCGTATGCCCTGTTGCTGTGTTATCTGCGTAGTTAGCTCGATCATTGTCGTTGGCAAGATGCACATTACCTGTTGCAGTGACGTTAATGTTAATAGCGTCAGCCAAGTTCCAGCAGTTTCCAAAGAGGTTTTCTATGCCACGATACTTCATCGCTACAGTGCCAGGCTTTGTCGCTGTACCTTGACCGTTAGCAGAAGTTGTGGAGCCGTTACCCACATCGTCTTTAAAACCTGCAACGGTGTGCGGAGAGTCGTTCTGGTCTGCGCTTGAAGCTAAATAGCTGCCGTTGGTGTTGCCATCACCCAGCTCGTCTTGATTGTAAAAAGTCTGATACTCAACTGCGTACAGCATCCCAACAGCACACCACAAATAAAAGTCTAATTGTCTCCAGCCTGTGCCGTTGACTGCTGCAAGCAATCTAAACTCATTACGAGTCAGGCCAACCATCGGGTAAACGCCCTTGACCGAAGACAGCTTATCCGCTGCTGTGTCTACCAAGGCGGTGGCGTTATCGAGATTTGTTCCGCTGATGTACGCTGCGCCTGAGTCGTCATACACGCAAGCGTCATACGCTGAGTAATACCGTTTTTCAACTTCAACGCCATCAAGGATAAATGCTGGATGCAAAGTAAACCCAGAGACCTCGACAGGACTAACTTCCCAAGTCGTTACAGTGCCGACAAAGGTTGTGCGGAAGTAAAACTTGGGTATCTCAACCATGACGTTGCCGTCAGCGCCTGTTAATACTGAGGCTGTGCCATCTGCTTTTTGTGACCAATCTGTGGCTTTAAGATAGTAGTTCACTGTGCCGTCAGTGTTTAAGACACAACCTTTGATTTGCGTGTACAGGTTGTCCAACACAAACGCAGGTACTTGCTTTGCTACAGTAGCCGCTGGTGAAGTTGTGCCTGAGTCCCATGTGAACGAAGCTGCTACGCCCTGCAAAGCCGAAGCAATAACAGCGTTTGCATCCTCGCCGTTTAACTTGTCCAATCGCAAATTAACTTTATCACTCATCTCAAACCTCCGTCAGCGTTGTAATCATCTGAGCAGACAGCGCCTGTATAATCTGATTAAGTGTCAGCTCACCATGCTCTGCTGTGGATATAACAAACTCTTGTGAGCAGTCACCAGCGTACACACCGCCAACCCAGCGGAAGTGAACCATCTCCTTAGCAAAATCAACGCCAGTGACTTCAATCTCTGGATGACTTTCAACGCCTGTTGCAAACTTTAATGATGCCATGATTATGATTCCAGATATGAGTATTTGATGGTGAACGCGATTGACATTGTTGCATTGGTGTCAGGGTCTACAGTGAGTTTGAGGTTAGTGCCGTCAGTCACACGACTAGCCAAAGCAAAGCTAATAACACCGGCAGCCAGATCAGTTGTCAACGTCACATAGCGGTCAGTGTCAGAGCCATTGCCAATGATAATGTCGTGCGGCGTAGCGCCTGAGACTGTGCCGATGATTGATTCAATGTAGGCGTTGGCCGGTAGAATTGCTTGGTTGACACCGCCGATATACTGCAACTCGTTAGTGCCTGCCCATGTGTTAGTCCAGCGAACTTCACCACTGAGTCTGCGAGGCAGCACAGTAGCACCGTCAGCAGGTAGCAAAGCGTGGTTCTTGTTGCCGCTGGAGTCGAATATCTGGCCGGTGTCGGATTGTGCGTCTTGGGCGTTGTATTGGGCGGTGATGCCTACTTGTTTTAGCGTTCCTCCAGACTCAATATAGAATGTGTCCCCGACAGTAATGCCTGAAGAAGTCGAACCTGCGGCAGTCGCCATCCACAAAGACCACGAAGTCTGAGCGCCTGTTCCAGTAAGTACTTGAGTTATGTCTGTCCACGTATCGAAAGCTGGCACAACTAATTCTGAAATTACTGTTGGACTGCTAAGTACTATTTTCACACCTACTGCGGTGACATTTGTAGATGGGATGTAAACTCTAATTTTGCTTTCGTTTCTAACGCTGGCTACGCTGATGGTCAAAGCGCAACGCACACTGCCCGTACCCGTTGCGACTACTCGTAAAGTGTTATCTACTCCCCCTATTCCATCAATGTTACCCGTAACAGTGCTAGTGAAGCTGGTAAATCCATCTGTGCCCGCGCTGAAATCAAAAGTTTTAGCGGGAGTCTGACTCGCCCCCACATCAGCCAGCTCAGGGCCGTTGACACACAGCGAAAGAACTTCTGCTGCGGATAGGGCGCGGTTGTAGGTTAGGGCGTTGGTGGTGTCGGAGGCGGTGCGGGTAGTGGAGTTTCCACTTAAATATAAAGGCTGAGCTGTCGTTATGGATTCGCCATTGGGTATTCCAAAAAGAGTAACAGCGCCTCCTAACTCAACTCCGTCTTGGTAGAAAGCCGCTGTGTCAGACGATGAGAGCCTAACGAGCGACACCGTGATTGCCTTTTTCCCGCTGCCGATGATGACGCCCGATGAAGTAATAGTATTGCCCGCGCCGGAAGCCCTATAGATACTAAGGGTCACGTTTCCCGTGGGTGACACTGCAAGTATATACCCGCCTCCCGCGCTCCTTTTTTGGGCTAAAATAGCTCCTGCTTGCGGAGTCCAATCCGGTAGACTACCCTCCCAATGCAGCGTAAAATTCCCCGTCCCAAAATTCACCTGCTCATTATCCAACACCCGTATCCCATTACTCCCACTCGCCGCCGCAGTCATCGCAACTCGTGAGGCTAGTTGAAGGGGGTTTGTGAATGTTTGCACTTCAGATATGTTGACGATTTCAGCAGCGGCAGCGGCGCTGGCTGCGGCAGCGGTTGCACTTGAACTTGCGTTGTTGGCTTGCGTGGTCGCTATAACTGCTTGAGCCGTTGCAGTGCTTGCAGAGCTTGCAGAGCTTGTTGCTGAGTTAGCTGAGTTAGTGGCGCTTGTAGCAGCATTACTCTCTGACGTTGCAGCATTGCTTGCTGACGTTGCAGCAGCAGAGGCTGAGGCGGCGGCAGCGGCTGCTGCGGCTGCTGCATCTTCTCCGCTACTCAATATACCATCAACATATGTTTTAGTTGTGGCATCCTGTGCCGCTGTTGGATCTCCCAATCCAGTTATCTTGTTGGTACTCATGGCTAAAGCACCTGTAAGAGTGCCTCCTGCCAAAGCTAGTTTAGTGTCTGCGTATGTCTTAGTAGAGGCATCACCACCCGCTGTTGGCGCACCTAACCCAGTGATCTTATTACCACCCATAGCAATAGCGCCAGACATTGTGCCGCCCGCTAGTGGTAGTTTAGTGGCTATTGAAGCAGTAACTGTTGTAGCAAAATTAGGATCATCGTTAAGAGCTGCTGCTAACTCATTCAACGTGTCCAACGCACCCGGAGCAGAATCAATAAGACCACTAACTTGAGTATCAACATACCCTTTAGTGGCCGCATCCGAGGCAACAATAGGAGAACCAATGTCTGAAAGAACTGCTGCATTGAAGTCTACAGTTCCGTTTATAGCTAAATTATTGAGTGTTGTTGTTCCGCTGCTGGCTGTAACATTACCTGTCAAATCGCCAGTGACATTACCAGTGACATTACCAGTGACATTACCTGTTACGTTGCCTGTCAGATTACCAGCAAAGTTTGTAGTAGCTGTGACAATACTGCCACGCACAGTAGAAGCTGTAGTCGCTCCTATTGGAGTAGCGTTAACACTACCACCAGTTATGATGGCATTAGAGGAAGTAACACTCCCTGTAATAACACCAGACGCTGTTATGTTATTCGTAGTGATAACAGAAGGATTAGTACCTACCTCTACAACAACACCTGAAGCATTCTCAGTGAATAGTCTCTTGTCAGCTACGTTAACAGCTAACTCACCCTGAACAAGGTTTGCAGAGGAAGGAATTGCAGTGGGTGTAGAACTATTCTTTGTGATGATTTTAGTAGGCATACTTAAACTCTTTAAGTTTTAATATAAAGAAACAGGGGAAGCCTCCGTAGAAGACCTCCCCTGTCAACGCTTAGCCGTTTACTACAAGCACAAAGCCGCTATCAGGACGATAGGTTTTAACACCATAGAGAGTGTCTCCGGTGTAGAGTGATGCCAGATACTCTTGCTTGTACTGAGTTTGTGAGCGAACGCCCATTTGCTCAGCAAGGATAAAGGTATCTTTGTGGAACATCATGGCTGCTTTCAGGTCGCCACCGGCAGTGTTTTCTGCGTCTGTTTCAACAACAGGGCAGTTGCTGGTGACGTAGATGTCTACACCATACAGCTCACCAATCTTACCTTTGGTGACTGCACCGCTGCCATTAACGAAGTCACTGGAAACATAACGATCAATTCCCATGATAGCGTTACGCAGTGCTGGAGGGATAACAAAACAACGATTATCCATAGGGGTGTCTGCGTCATCCATCTTTTGAATCAGCCCACGGAAGGCAGCGTCAGTAAAGACATCAGCAGCAGCTACCGTGTCTACAGCGTAAGCTGTGAGACCTGTAGAGGCATCGTTGTAGAAGGAGGCACTGTGTACCCAAGTAGTAGTACCGTTACCCAAGGTTTTACCCAAGTTGAACAGATCAGTATCTACTTGCTTTGCCAGTGCATAACCAGCGTCAGAGGTGTAGAAGTTACGCAGGGAAGCCAGAGCCTGTACGTCAACAATATCCTCAATCAAACGTGAATACTCGAAGTGCTTGTCGATAGAAACAATAACACTGCCTTCCACGTTGTTCTGCAACGTCACTGCTGTGTTCTCTGCCTTAGCAGTTGCAACACCACGAACAGGAGCAGGGATATTGATGGTATCTCCCTTCTTACCTTTCATAGAGAGTTTCTTAACAAGGTTTGCCAGAATGAGGTTCTTCTCATAGGCAGCGCGTATCTCGTCACTCCAAATCTCAGGTATAAACGTACCGACTTCAGTCAGTCCGGTTGCGCCACCCATTGCTGGGTATGTAGATGTAGCCATTTTAATTCTCCAATATCAAAAGTAGGTTTAACCTTTGACACGATTCTCAGCGTATGCTCTCATTATTTCATCTGACAACGCCTGATATCGGTCAGGGTCTTCTTTCATTAGTTTAATAATGTCCTGCCTACGATATATCTTCCTTGTGTCCGATTCTCCGCTTCCTCTTGAACTGCCTGTAGCGGCGGTCTTCAGAGTTTGCTTGCGGCTTTGTTGCTCTAAAGCTGCTGTTTGTTTTGTTACGCCTTGACGGTCTTGCCAAAGATTAAACAATTCATCTGCTGCTTCGTAGTCAAAACCTTTATCGGCCTGATCGTACAGCTTAGCTCTAAATGCGCTGCCCCTAACCCAATCGACAAACTTCTGATCTTGCAAAATAGAAGACATGTCTGGGTGTTTCTGTTGCAGTGTTTCCAATGCTCTCTCTTTCTTAAGTTGGTGAGAGAACTGTTGTGCATCTTTAAGTCTAGGATCAGCATCCAGTAATTTACTAACTGCTGATTTAACTGCGCTTTCAGGATCTGTGAAGAAGTCTATATCGCTATATTCTTTTTCTTTCTTGCTTGAGAGTTCTGTCGTTTGTTTAAGAATAAAGTCATCTACGACTTTACGAAGTTCTCCAACCTCACTGCTTTGTCTACCTGCAAGTTTTTCAGCCTCTTGATGCATCTGTATAATATCTTTAACAGACTTATCTCGATACTTCTCAGGAGTATCATCTTCCTGTACTTGTGGTTGAACTGCTTCTTGTTGGACTTCGTTCTCTTGCTCTTGACGCTCTTCTAAAAGGACTGCCATTACTAAACTCCGTGCTTTTGCATTATGGAGAAATTAAAATGTAAAGTTGTGTCTTAAGACGCTTTACGCTCTTTCTTAATCTTCTGTTCTCTGTCTCTAGCCCACTTCATCGTAGCTCCGGGAAAAGAGCCTGAAACAGGATCTAGCATACATTTAACAGGTGAGATTATCTTGCCAGCTAACTCGCCACATTCAGAGCAATGTGCTTGGTTGGTCTCTGGTTTTACAAAGACTTCAAACACATGCCCGTTAGTACACATGAAATCAAAGATTCTCAGCATTGCTGTCCTCTGACTCTACGCTGTCTTGCGTTAGCTTAATTGACTCTTCTAAATTTAACATGAAAGACAAGATATTAATCTGCCCCTTACGGAACCACATATCTTCAGCGTCTTTCACGTTAGTCAAAGAATTAATGTTAAGAAGATTTTCATCTAAATCCTTAATGAGATGATGCCAGCCACTGCTGTTAAACATCTCTCTAAGGGAGTCATAGTACTCTTCCAGTTCTCTATTCATTATTTACCTTTCTTTTTCTTCTTCTTACTTGAACCATACATACCACAAGCCACTGGATCACCTCCTGATGTAGTTATAAGAAAGAACAGAGTATAGCATATTTTTTATCAAAAGTCAATCTTTTTTATTGCTTTTTACTTTAAGAGATGGTAGGGGGTGGCAGTCCTGCTGAACTGGCTCTTGGCGGCATTCTTGGAGCTGGTGCTTCAGCGCCACTATTTCCTGCCTGAGACTCAGGAACTCCTTGTTGACTTGGGCCACGACCTGCGCGAGTTCTTGATGACTGACCATTATTTGCTTCTCCGTTTCCTATTGCTTTTTCTTTGAGAGCTAACTCAGCTATCTTAGCTCGTTGGTTAAAGTTTCTTTCATCGTCTGAGTCCATGTCGCTGATAATCTTAATACGAGTGTTCTCCAGCTCGATTGGGATAGCGCGTGTCTCAGCGTCATACTTAGTAGCCCGTGCTATAAACTCTTGAGCCTGTCCGTTGAACACAGCTATCTGAGCATCCTGCAACTCCATAGCTTTCTGTTGCTGCATTTGCTGTGCTTCTTGTTGTTCTGGTGAAGGCTCTCCTGCTTGTTTGAGTAGAGCAATCAACTCTTCTCGATTAGCAAGGTTCATGTTGTCAATGATCGCTTGAATCAACGCAGGGTACAGCGGAGACTCTGGAGACATCGTCTGTAGCAACTGCACCAACTGTGTTACTTCATACTCTCTGGCAATAATACCCAGTGAAGAGGTAACAACAAACTTATAATCACTCACTGGATAGTGTTCAGGATCAAACTGCATGTAACGATGCGCGGCTTTGGTAACAAAAGGAATTAAGAAACTTTCTTGGAAGTTAATCAATGTTCTCTTGTGTCGTTTGATAATGGCTCCCAGACTCATTGAGATGCCCGCTGCTGTCGATTCTCCGTTAATGCTTGCGCCTATACCAGCTGAGTCTATAGCGCCTGTAGCGGTCTGTACCATTCGCTGTAGCGCCTCTGCTTGAGCAAATGTTATTTGATTAACCTGTCCAAAGTTAAATGGCTGGAAGATTTCTGCTGGGTTGCCGTTAGTCAGGATAATCTTACCCGGTCTAATCTCTGGCTTAAACCCTCTAGGCATCCGTGAAGCGTCCATAGCCATCATAGGGTGTACAGTGAGTGCCAAAGCGTCTATACGCGCTCTCAGCTCTGCGTCCAACGCCTTCTGTGAGTTATAACCCTTTTCACACACACCCCTACCCCAGAACCGTCCCGGAACTATGTCCCAAGGGAAAGCTATGACAGGACGATCTTGCATCATGTAGGGGTTTGGTTCAGCTTTAAGCAACACACCGCCGTTAGCAACAACCACAATTGCCTCAACATAATAGGAAGTCTCGTCTTCCTCTTCCATTAACACTACTTCTTCCTCTTCATCACTCCACTTCTTAAGCAGATGACGGGGAACAAGGCCGTAATACTTGGTTAATCGTATCTTATCGTCTGGTTGATCTGTTAATTCGTAGTCAGTGTTGAGTTCTGTCTCTTCATAAGCGTAAGAAAGAGGTACATCTTTATAAATACCCTTTTCTTGCAACATTTCAACAGAATGAGAGGGGACATACTCGTCAATAGCCACTCCCAACGCCTCTTCAATGCTGGTAGCTACCGGATCTATCAAGAAGTTGTTGGGTAGCACAGGGCGCAGCTTAACAACAGTGCGATCTGTGATGTTAACACCAATGGCTTGTAGCTCTCCGTCCATAATGGGCTGTGTAGCTGGGGCCATCTCTTTAATTTCTTCTAATACAATCTCAGCAATGCCCACACCGAACACGGCAGAGTTGATTAGACACTCAGCAACAGCCTTCCTAACCTTTGTTTTGCTGAAATCTTCATGGAGTTTCTCTCGCATGAACACAACATCAGCCGGTTCTTCGTCTACAAAGTCATCATCAATGTCAAAGAACTTACCACGGCCAAACGTAGCCTCTTCAACCTCTGCAACACTGCTTTCAACAGCTTGTTGCAACGCTGGCGATATAATCCTAGATCGTTCTGACTCTCTTGTTCTGTCCTCTGAGGTGTAGATGCCGCGCCAGAGTCTATAATATTCTTCAAACTTCTGTTCATAGTTGTTCTTATAATGATCACGCCAGTTATCGCACTTCTCCATTACCCACCCTTCAATAGTTTCTTCGCTATCCAAAGTGGTTTCTTTTAAATCTATCATATTTAATATCCTGCAACATTATCGAGAACAATGTGATCGTCAAACTCTGCATCATACGAGTAGGACACTTGTGCAAACTGATCTATGTAGGCTAAAGCATCAACTAAATCGTCATGAGTAAGCGAATCTGGAAAATTGAACAACTCATCCATGAAGCGGGCATTCCAATCCCCTTTGTTTAATTCAATAAACCCATTCTCAAATCTACCCTGCAACGCCCACATAACTCTGTCTGTCTTCTTCTTGTTACCATGTGTTAATTCTTCAACCCTGAAGAATGTGTTGTTACGCTTCATGAGATCTGTTAGAGGTGACATAACAGCTTGTTTAGCTATACCTCTTTCTATACCAACAGAGATGGGCTTGTAGTCTCTTACAGCTTGAAAGATCTTCATAGCTGTCTCATCCAAGCTCCACCGTCCACTGATGATGTTAGCTACCCACCACTTACCCTCTTCAGTAACTTTAACAACAGCAATGGCTGTGTGGTCTAATCTGGAGTTCTTTGACTTCTGTTTGTTAACTTCTTCAAACCCAGCAAGGTCTATTGCTATATAATAATTACCTTCTGGTTCTTCTTCACTAAACTTTAACCAATCCTCTTTAAACATCTCTGAGCCTCTGGACTCAAAGGATGCCATAAACTCTTGTCTAAACGCATAAGAAGACATTGACTTCTTAGCTGCGTTAATCTCAGTAGGGTCTAGTGTAGGGTTGTCATAGCTGGTGAAATGCCATGCTTTATATGTTTCATCATCTCCTAACTCAGCTTGCTTATATAGATCATAGAAGTGGTTTCTACCCATAGGGGTTCCTATGAACAACGCACAACCCTTCTGGTCAGCCAGCGCAGGGCGTAGGATCAGCTCCCACACCTCTGGCTTAATGTCTGCATATTCATCCAACACAAGAAACTTAAGACTAACACCACGCATTGTCTCAGGTCTGTCAGCACCTTTTAAACTAATCTTTGTACCGTTAATCAATGTTAGTTCAAGGTTGTTAACATGACTGTTTTTAATAACAGAATGTCCCAACTCTAACAGCAGATCCCACATGATTGTTCTAGCCTGTCCCTGTGTAGGAGCAACATAAAACACATGACCTTTCTCAGCCTGTAGGGCGTTAACAATCAACAAATAAGCAGCTAACCTACTCTTACCTGTTCTACGTCCAGCAGCAATAACTTTAAAGCGCGTAGGGTCTTCCCAGACACCCTGCTGCCACGGTAACAACTTTATACTCAGCTCTGTCATGTAAAGCGCACTGGCGAAGGAACAGCCCTAACTAACTCAAAGGAAACCAATGTTGAAAAAAAACTATCAGCCTCTGTAGTAACACTCAATGACTCACCTTGTTTTAACACAACAAAGTAACCAGAAAGCCCGCCAAACTCTAAGCTTTCTCCAGCGCCTATGTTCTTAGCACCTTGGAAGGTAATGTCAACAGTGTTGTTCCATGTAGCACTGGCTGTTTTAGAGTTGGTTCCAGCGTTACCTATAAACAACATTGTGACAATGCAATTATAACCTACAGGGGAGGTGATTAAAGCTGTAGTGGTTCCCCCAACAAGGTTGGCTCCAACAGTATGTTTAGTAGAGTTTAGCATATTAGTACAACCACATTACGGGAGTGTCGTCCCTTGTATCAACATGAATAAAACTATTAGCTATTCCTATACCGTTAAAACCTAGCTTCAACGCTGCTTCAATTAACTTCCTTCTCTGCACACCATCCTTAATCTTAATGTCAGCAGCAATACCTTTGTTGTGCATTCCCGGTGTTTTCTTCTTAGCCTCTATAGGGTGTGTAGCGTGGCGATACCCAGAGTTGATAACAAAAGGAAAACCACACTCATCGCGCAGCGCATCAAGCTTATGTATAAAATCATCTTGAATCTTGTTAGTGCCAGTGTGTGAACACTTAAACTCATTCCTATCGAAATACTCAAACATCTTCGTCATCCTCGATTGTGTACTGTGCATCCTCTATTTCTTCACTAACAGCAACACCTACACCAGAGATGGTGATGTTAACACTAGGTCTGCTACCACTGCTTTCCTTTTCAAACAGAGAAACTGGTAACATCCTATCTAACAACAATCTCCACGCTGATGCTTGATTCTTATGTTCATCATCCAGCGCAGCGTTAATAATACTATCTATTACTTTCCTCGACTTAGGTGATGCCAACAACCTAGCCTTCATCTCTGCTATAACAGCAGCTTCACCAGCAGGTCTTCCTACTTTATTCTTTTTCTTCTTCTCTTCAATCAACTCTTTAGGCGGCCTACCTCTTCTTCTTTTAACAACATCATTAGACATAACACATCCTATATAACATTATATAGCAACTTATATATAGTCTATATAGTTGCTATTGATTCTGTTTAACAATTAACTTAAAACATAAAAAGTAATTATTTTAATCTCTAATTAGTTATTATTTAGAATTTAAATAAATATTTAATTATTACTCAGTAGAGTTCAATAGAGGTGAAGAGTTATATTACTTGTTATCTCTTGTTCTAAACTGCCTATATAGTTAACTATGAAGTATAATAGCATATTTCTTGTTAAAAGTCAATCATTATTTCATTTATTTCTTGTTTGTCTTGTTAACCTGTGGAGGGAGGTGTTTAAAAGTGGCTGGTGGAGTCTGTCCTTTTGCAGCGGGTCTCCATAGGTATGTCGTCTCCGCAGCCCGCTGTTATAACCTCCTTTAA
>Ga0070748_1001339_pt1 | contig 11504 bp, 18 predicted proteins | sample VirMetDEL_Nov_12_FD_77015 | JGI IMG/M metagenome (GOLD analysis project Ga0070748, IMG submission 77015) | Aqueous microbial communities from the Delaware River and Bay under freshwater to marine salinity gradient to study organic matter... | ecosystem: Environmental > Aquatic > Marine > Coastal...
AAGGTCTTAAACTTAGTTAAAGATTATAATTTTAAAGCTAGTTGGTTTAGTCCTGAACATAGCCCGATGAGTTTATATCATACTTCCTTATGTGAAAAGGTTATAGGTAAAAACTTTTGGAGTTCTAAGGGTACAGTAGGTAGGGTATCTAAACAAGAAATTGCAGATTATAGAGATTGGGCAAATGAAAAGATTTATTTAACTGATTGCGACGGTGGGCAATTGCCTACATGGGATTGGTTGTTAGATAAATTTAAAGAGCAAATGTATTCTTTTGGTATTAATATTTTTGTTGTAGATGCTTTTAATAAGGTTCTTTTACCTAGTGGGAATAAATTAGAACAAATTAATATAATACTAACTAAATTAACTCATTTCGCTCAGTCAAATAATGTTTTAGTCTATTTAGTTGCACACCCCACAAAGATGCAAAAAGATGAGAGCGGGAAATATAGTGTTCCAACTTTGTACGATGTTTCAGGTAGTGCTGACTTTAGAAACCAAACTCATTGCGGTAATACAATTCACAGAAGTTTTGGGGAAAATGAAGATGATAATTACACTACGTTTTACAACATGAAGACAAAGTTTAACTTTCAGGGTAAAATAGGGGAAAGTTTAGATTTCAAGTATTGCGAAATTAACGGGCGTTATTATGTAAAAGACACGCCTCTACCTACATATAACTTAATAAACGATAAAGAACCTGATTTTCAATTACCTAAAGGAGTTCCAGCAGAAGTGTTTAAACAGAAAAGGGATGCTAAATTTGATGAAGAATGTCCTTTTTAATTAAAAAAACTTGTTTTGTATTATAATAAAACATATATTTGCTTAACTAAAATAAATATTAAATAAAAACAAAGATTATGAGAATATTAGTAGCTTGTGAAGAAAGCCAGGCAATAACAAAAGAGTTAAGGAAGTTAGGACACGAAGCGTTTAGCTGTGATTTATTGCCTTGTAGTGGTGGAAAACCAGAGTGGCACTACCAACAAGATGTATTTGAAGTGATAAATAAAGGTTGGGATATGATGATAGCGCACCCACCTTGTACATTTTTAGCTGTTAGTGGAGCGAGATGGATGTATAATAAAGATGGGAGCGTTAACCAAGAACGATTAAAAAACCAAAACTTAGCCTTAGATTTTGTACAAAAATTAATGGATGCACCAATAGAAAAAATAGCTATTGAAAACCCTATAAGCGTAATAAGTAGCCAAATAAGAAAACCAAACCAAATAGTACAACCCTGGCAGTTTGGAGACAAAGCACAAAAAAGCACTTGTTTATGGCTTAAAAATTTACCTTTATTAGAGCCTACAAATATTGTAGAAAAGGGAGAGTTTAAAGAATGGGTTTGCAAAAAGACAGGTAAAAACAAAAAACAAGCCCTTTGGTATTATGAAGCGTTACAAAAAGCAAAAACACCTGCTGAACGTAGAACATTAAGAAGTAAAACATTTAAGGGTTTAGCAGAAGCTATTGCAAAACAATGGACTGTGTAGTATTACTACCAAAAAATAAATAAACACAATACTGAATTTGATACTAAAAAAAATGGAAATACTAAACAGAATAAAAAATCACATTGAAATAGAAACTGGTATTGATATAATGCAAGATACTAGAAGAATAAATGTAAACGATATGAGAGCCGTTTATTATTATATTGCTATGATGCACACAAAATATACTTACGAGCAAGTCGGAGCTTTTGTAGGAAGAACTCATGCAACAGTAATACATCATTTTAAATCGTTTGATGACTTTAAATTTAAAAATAAGTATGCTTATAACTTAGGTAAAAACTTTAAAAAAGAATACCTTTATAATAGTGGTTCGGATGATTTTAATATATTATCTAAGTTTAACGAACTAAACAAAAAAGATAAGTTAATTGTAAATGACATACTAAACGTTTTAATTAAAAATAAAGATTATAAATTAAATAAATAATATCATGGCAGAAAAAGAATTAAAAATAGAAGTTTACGGAGTTTATTTTGATGTAAAAGGTTGGCACACAAAAGGAGAATCACAAACTCACGATTATTGTGGTAGTCCTGATGACTTTGAAATAGACAGTATAAGTATAGATGATGCTGATTTGCAAGAGGTTTTAAATGATTATGTATTAGATATTATTAAAGAGAAAGCTTTGATAAGTGTTAGTGAGTTTTGATAACGCATTGTATAAGGTGTGTTTTAATGAATAAATAAAAAAGTTAAAAAATGGATTTAGATTTTATAATAAAAGATTTGGAACACACGATTGAATATTTTAAAGAGCCAAAATCAGCGACTCAAATTGGTAGAAAATACCAAGCTGAAAAAACTCTTAAGCAAATTAAATCATTAAATATACATACTGTTATGCAACAACGTGAACTGTTAATTACCTATGAGGAATATAGGCATAGTGATAGCTATAATTTAGCGGATGGTTACGAAGATGTAATTAAGCGATTTATAGCAATTAATTGTGGCTAACGTTTAGTATAAGAATAGTTTAGGATTAAATAACAGAAATTATGAAAGATAAAATTACAGCAGAAGATATGATTGAAAGTTTAGGATTAGAGAAAAAACCTAAATTATTTTTATACATTGTTATAGCCAGTTATTTACCGTTTGTTGGTATTATATGGGCTTCTGAAAAACAACTAAAAAATAAATTATATGCACTTTGGTATTGGTTTATAAGTATGGTTGGTGGTTCAATAGCCTTTGTGAAAATTGGAATGTATTTTAATTGGCTATAACGGCTAAGTATAAACAACGTTATTAATTATGGGTAAAAATAAAACATATAGAGGACAAAGAGTGCAAAAAAGCTACAGGATTGGATGCGGATGCTTTTACTGTACAGGTACAGATAAAGAGGATAGAAGATTGATAGAAGAAAAAAGGATTGAGACTGAAGCAATAATTAATAATGTTGATTTATACAATGTTAGCAAATCGTTTTATTGCCAATCCGATATTGAAATGGATGGTAAGTGTGATGAACAATGCGACCATTGTAAAGAATACTACAAGCCTTTAGAGCAATAATATGTTTGCTAACACTAAAGTAAATTTTCGTTTTAATGAAATTTACTGTCTGTTATAAACCGTTTTAATGGTTTACTTTAAATTAACTAAATTAATATTATGAAAAAACAAAGATGTTTAAGTAACTCAGAAGCTCAAAGTTTGGGTTTAGAATTAAAAACACCTCAAAAAGGTAAAAAAATGGCTAGGTATTATGTTACTAATAAAGAGTATAAAAATATTCTTTTAAGTCGCAATAATGAAATAAAAATAGAAGAGATTGTATCTAAAGAAATCGTAAAACCGTTTGTGCTATCCGCATGGAATAAAAAAGGTTATATGATGGATATTGATGAGTACTGCAATCATTATAAACTACCTAGAAAAGACGTAAAGAGCTATAAGCTTGTTAGTCATACAGGAACACCTTTTTACAATATACAGTTCAAGGAGAATATAGAAACTATTGATGGTTTTGATTTTGAGTTATTTGAACAACTAATAAAAGATAATATTAAGCCAATAGAAAAAGAATATTTGAGCTTTAGAAGTTCTGAAACATTTGATAGGTTAATTTATACAGATGTTCATATAGGTATGGAGTGTAACAAAGATGGCTTTGCTTTGTACGGTTTAGAATGGAATGAAGAAAAAATAAACGATAGGCTTAATGTATTAGTTAGTGAAACTATTAATAATAAAAAAAGCAGCACTTTATATGTTGATGAATTAGGTGACTTTTTAGATGGTTGGGACGCTCAAACAACACGAAAAGGACACGCTCTACCTCAGAATATGGACAATCAAAAAGCATTTGATACAGCTGTTAATTTTAAAGTATCATTAGTAGATAGCCTAATTAATTACTACAACGAAATAATTATAAATAATATTTGTGAAGATAACCATGCTGGAAGTTTTGGGTATGTAGTTAATTCAGCAGTAAAAACAATACTTGAAATAAAGTATAAAGGCAAGGTAAAAGTAAACAACATGAGAAAGTTTATAAACCATTACTTTGTCGGTTCGCATTGCTTTATATTATCACACGGTAAAGATAGTAAAAATTTAAAGTTTGGTTTTAAGCCAGTACTTGACACTAGACAATCTGAGAAAATAGACCAGTATTGCAAAGTAAATAATATTTATAAGCAAGCTGAGTTTATAGAATTTAGTAAAGGGGATAGTCACCAAATGATAATGGATTATACAACCTCTAATGACTTTGATTATTGTAATTACCCAGCCTTTAGCCCATCCAGTGAATGGGTGCAAACAAACTTTTCTAAAGGTCGCTCAGGTTTTGTATTTAGCACCATAGAACTAAATGAGAATAAAAAACAATTAACTCCTTATTGGTTTTGATTTAATATTAATATTGACTAACTTGTAAAAAAAACAACACTATGATTAAGATGACTAATGAAGATAATATGGAGCTAATGGCGAGGTATGAAGATAATTATTTTGACCTCGCTATTGTTGACCCACCTTATGGAATAGACCACGCAAATAAAGCTGGTAAAATGGCAGGACAACAATATGGAAATGCTGCTGCTAAAAAACGTAATTATGAGTCTAAAGATTGGGATACTGAAATACCCTCTTTAGAATACTTTAATGAATTGAAAAGGGTTTCTAAAAATCAAATAATTTGGGGCGGTAATTACTTTGCTCATTTGTTAGAGCCTAAAAGTGGATGGGTGTTTTGGGATAAGGATAATGGTGATAATAATTTTAGTGATGGCGAACTTGCTTGGACTTCTTTTGATTGTGGGTTAAGAATGAAAAAAATAACTTGGAATGGAATGATACAATACGATATGAAAAACAAAGAAGATAGATTTCATCCAACACAAAAACCAATTAGATTATATGAATGGGTTTTAGATAAATATGCAAAAGAAAATGACAAGATACTTGATACTCATTTAGGCAGTGGAAGTATCGCTTTAGCGTGCCATAATAGAGGATTTAGCTTAACAGCTTGTGAATTAGATAAAAGTTACTTTGAAGCATCTGTAAAACGTCTTAAAATACACCAAAAACAACTGACAATGTTTTAAAAAATAACACTATGACTGATAAAACAATACAAGCACTAATAAAAGCATTTAATAAAACAGATGAACTATTCTTTATATCTAAACAAGGTGATAAATACGAATTTATACATAGTGAACTATCAGACGCAAAAGAATGGATTGAAATGGTAGACTATTTTTTAACTCAGTTAGAAGAAAAGGTTATGGATTTAAAAAAAGGTGACGACGCTACTAGGGATTTGTTAAATGGATTTGATATAAGTGAGAATTGATTTATAACGAATAGTAATATGAAAAGTTGCTGAATTAAGCACAAAAATTAATTAATAATAACAAAAATAAAAAGCGATTAGATTATGAATGATTTAAAAAGTAAACCGAAATTTAAAAAAGCAAGTGAAATTGTAGGTAATGAACAAACTTTAGGATTTGTTGATTGGTTAATGCAAAACTGTGAGCTGGCAGATGATAACTCTCTTTGGTCTTATAATGGTGAAGATTATACAAACGAAAAATTACTATTGATTTATTGTAGTTAGCTTTTTATTTTCTTCGATTAAGCACTGATCTTAATTAAAGAGAACTTACCTAAGCAATTTTTTATATTACGTGTTAGCTACTGTGGCGCACTAACACGTAATGCTTGGTTTTCATATTGCGCCATTGTTGCTAATAACATAGTAAAAAGTCGTTTCAATGCTTTTTAAAATGTGTTATAAATAAGATAATAATATTTTGTATATTAGTAGTATGGAAAAAAGTAAAGGATTAGGTGATACAATAGAGAAGATTACAACGGTTTTAAAAATACCGAAGTGTAAACCATGTGACGAAAGACGTAAGGCGTTAAACAATAAGTTCCCTTATGTTAGGAAAATGACTGGTAACGAGTATTCAGAGTGGATTACTTTCTTAGAACAAGAAGATGAATATAGTATAGAAAATCAAAACTATATTATAGAAACACTTAGATACACTACTGGAATTAAAATAAAGAGGTGTAAGGGGTGCGACCAGTCAAGCTGGAGGTTTTGGATAGATAAAATAAATAAATCGTTTACACGCTCTTAAATTAAATATTAATTTCTATTAATTATGGATAAAAGAAAACAGAACGGAGGGCATAGTACAAAAGCTAAAGGAATCGATAAAAGGAAAAACCCTTACAAAGATGTAGTAAAGGATGTAATGACAATTGAAAAACTTGGTTTAGTTCTTAATATGCTTTACAATAAAGCTATTGATAAAGAAGATACCAATGCAGCTAAGTTGTTACTAGAGTACTCACTAGGAAAACCAAAAGAAACTAAAGATATAAGTATTACAGAAATACAACCTTTATTTCCTGATGAGTTGTAATAAGTAACAAGGTAAACGCATCGTGCATTGGTGCGACTAGAAATAGACAAGAGGCGCAACTCCTTGCTTACCTTGTTATTTATATAAAAATATGTTTCAAAGAACAACAGCAATAAATAAAATAAGGGCGTGCAAAAGACGTATTAAAGGCGTGCAAGGTGGTACATCGGCTGGTAAAACATTTGGTATACTACCAGTCCTTATTGATATGGCAGCTAAACAAAAAGGTTTAGAGGTTAGCGTTGTTGCTGAATCAATACCACATTTAAAAAGAGGTGCTTTAAAAGACTTTAAAAAGATAATGCTACTTACTGGTAGGTGGTTTGATAAATACTATAACCGTACAGATTCAAAGTATCAGTTCCCTAATGGCTCATATATTGAATTTTTTAGTGCTGACAATGACGCTAAATTAAGAGGTGCAAGGCGTGATGTTTTGTATATGAATGAGTGCAATAATATGACATTTCACGCATATACAGAATTAGCTTCAAGAACCAAACAAGAAGTATATTTAGATTGGAACCCTACTAGTAAATTTTGGTTTCATAACGAGCTAGAGAATGATGAAGATGTAGATTTTATAATACTAACATATTTAGATAACGAAGCTTGTCCGCAATCTGCTATTGACTTTATATTAAAAGCTAAATCAAAAGCTAATAAATCTAATTTTTGGGATAATTGGTATAAGGTTTACGGATTAGGTCAGGTTGGTAGTTTAGACGGTGTTGTATTTAATAATTGGGAAACTATAAACGAAGTACCAAAAGATGCTTTGTATCTTGGTTCAGGTATGGATTTTGGTTACACAAACGACCCGACCACATTAATAGATTGTTATAGATATAATGGCAAAATATTATTAAACGAGGTTATTTATAGAACTGGATTATTAAATAATGATATTGCTAGATTAGCTAAACAAGATAACGAAAGACGTTTTATATATGCAGATGCAGCAGAACCAAAAAGCATTGAGGAAATTAAAAGACACGGTGTTATAATTAAAGCCGCTGCGAAAGGTAAAGACTCAATTAACTACGGTATAAGTTTATTGCAAGAACACGAAATGTTAGTAACTAAACAAAGTACTAATTTAATAAAAGAGTTAAGGAATTACACTTGGGCAAAAGATAAAGCTGGGGATAAGGTTAATAAGCCTATTGATGCTTTTAATCATGCTATTGATGCGGTTAGATATTTTGCAGTTGAAGTATTAAAGAACCACACTCAAGGGGTTGATATACAATAATTTTGTATATTTACATAATAAAAAATATGAAGATAACCTATAAAATACCTGAAAATAAAAGTGATATAACCACAGAGGTGTATATTGCATTGACTAATTTATACAAGTTAGCAGAAGAAAACGAAACAGAAGTAAATGATTTTGAATTAGTTTCAACTTGTTTAAAGTTGCCTATTAATATTGTTAAGCAATTACCTAATGATGATTATAATAGTGCTTTAGATAGCATTAAAAAGGCTTTAAACACCGAGTCGGAGTTTTCTTTAACATTTAAACACAAGGGTATTAAATATGGCTTTATAACTGATTTAGAGAATATGACAATAGGGGAGTTTAGCGCTTTAGATAATTTGTTATCTGACCCCGTTAAAAACTATCTGAATATTTTAAATGTTTTGTATAGACCAATAGTAAAAGAAAAGACTTTTAAAAGTTGGTTTAGTAAAGATGAAATTAATAAGTACACTATAAAGAACTATGACCCTGATTATAATTTAGAGTTGCTTAAAGGTTTACCTTGTGATATATTTGATAGTTCTTTGGTTTTTTTTTATCGTTTAAGGACGACATTACAAGCCGCTATCCTGAAATCTACAGCGGTGGAGGTGGAGAATATGACGAAAGGAGTGCAAACTTTGGTAAGAAATGGGGATGGTATCAAACCTTTGACACATACGCTATTGCAGAGCGCATACGACTTGAAGAAGTCCACACCGAACCTATTAATAAAGTACTCTTTAGATTAGCGTATGAAAGTGATAAAACAAAATTAATGACACCAATAAAAAAGTAAATATGAGAATAAACGGTAAGAAAATAAAGTGGTTTAAAAGAATATTATTAAATTTTTATTTAGGTATAGGAATGGATATGATAACGCCAACTTATTATGTGCAACACGTTAAAAACAGATATGTTTATATAAGCAAGTAAATGAGTTATTTTAAATTAATAAACGGGATAAAAGATTTGTTAGACTCTGATAGTAGGGTTAAAACTATAACTGAGGGAGATATAGATGACTTAGATACTTATAGGCAAAACATACCTACTATTGCGCATATAGTTGTTAATGGTGGTTCTGATTTAGAAAACCTTAACACCTATAATTGCGAGGTGTCGGTATTAGATATTATTTCTGAAAACAACAACGAAACAGAAGATAAATTTAAAGGCAATGATAATAAGCAAGAAGTTTACAATTTAACCGATAACATCATAAGGAGGTTTGTATTGTTATTTAAGAAACAAGCCGAGGGGCAAAATATATTTTTAATAGGCGACCCTTTGTATGATAAAGTAATAGATGACACGACCCAAAACAGATTAGCTGGCTGGGAAGTGTCTTTCACAGTTGGAGTGCCTAATAACTTAATAGATGTATGCGAACCAATTTAGAAGTAGAATTAAATAAGTTTGCTAAAAATGTTAAACAACAGTCAAGGAGTAGGTTAACTAAAAGTGGCTCAAACTTTAGCAAGAATTTATACAATAGTATAGATTATGATTTAGGTGTTTCTAATAGTGGTAATAGTTTTTCTTTATCTTTTGAAATGGAGGACTATGGAAAATTCCAAGACCAAGGGGTTCGAGGTGCTGGTGGTGTTCGCAAAACAACAAGTAAATTTAATAGCAGAAATAACAAGGGTAAACTTTGGAAGATAAAGGGAAAAAACAGTCCTTTTAAGTTTGGTAAATCAGGTGGCATTAGTCCAAAGCATTTTACAGAATGGGCAAAGTCTAAAGGCATTAGTCCTTTTGCAGTTGCTAAAGTTGTGTATCACCAAGGGATAGAACCAAAGAAATTTTTTACTACATCATTTGAACAACAGTTTAAAAAGTTACCCGAAGATTTAGTTAAAGCCTTTGCGTTAGATATAGATAATTTAATTAACTTTAGTACAAAGTAAAATAATGAGCGTTTTAAGTAAAATAACAATAACATTTAACGAAGATTTAGTTAACACTAAAGAATTAGGTATAGGAGTTGAGGAATTAGGGGTATTAGTTGTTGACGGTTGGCAGTGGGTTTCTAGTAGAGCTGCTTCTTTTGAAGTTACCACTGGAACACCTACGGGCGTGGTTGGAGAAACATCAGCTATAAATTTTGCTGCTGCATTTGAATTAGATAAAAATACAACGTCTCAATATACAGTAATTCAAACACTAAACGTAGTAGAGATAACAACTATAAACGCCAACAATGTTTTTATAAATGGTATATCTGCTTCAAACATAACATTTACAGTTTCAGAAGATTACGAGTTATTAAGGCGTAATGTGAGGAGTCCATTATACGCAATAGCGCCCGTAAATAGTGGTATTTCTACGGTTACACCTACAAGCGTAGACATAGAATTAAGGATATGGAGCGGGGACATAACAACAGATAAACCAATAAACGCTAATTATACGATAAATAAATTACCTAGATACTTGGGTGATGTTAGTTTTTATGCAGATGTTAGCAAACAAATAAGGGATTTTATTGATATTGACTACTCAGTATCTTTAGGTATTAATTATTGCGTTTTCACTGAGATAAAATACGTTACTAATTATGATGGTGGTGTTATAAAGAAAACAGAACTTTATATTTGTTTTGATGGTTATAATGGTTATAAAGAAGGTTTATCACCTACTTTGACTGATATAATGGTAGATAATAGATATATTTCTGCATTAAGTGGCGTAAATCTTTTCATACCTTTTTATACTGGTGTAAATGATTATACTGTATCTTCAAGAAATGGAACTACTGTAATTGATACAGATAGTTTTATAGCGTCAGAGATTACAAACACAAATGACGCTATATTTTATACCGGATTGGATATTGGTGGAGCAAATAATATCTTAGTTCAAGACACTACAAACATAACTGAATTTGTAATTGATTTGGAAGAGGTTACGGAATGTATTTACACACCTATTAAATGCGTTTTTCTTAATAAAAAAGGAGTTTTGCAAGAAATGTATTTCTTTAAAGCTAATAAAGAAAGTATTAAAACAAATAATAAAACATACAAAGCTAATACATTAACAGAAGATGTGGTTAATAATGAGGCTGTATTGAGTTATAATACAAATAAGCACTTAAATAGAAAATATAATACACAAGCTAATAAAAGTATTGAGTGCAACACTGGCTATATTGATGAAGATAACAATATATTAATAGAACAGTTGTTACTTAGTGAGTACGTTTGGCTTGTTATTGATAGCGTTACCTATCCAGTTGATAATACAACTAAATCGGAAAACTATTTAACAAAAAGAAATGACCAACTAGTAAAATATACTTTGAAATTCGATTATTCTTTTGACGTTTTACAAAACATCCGATAATGAGTGAAGTTACAATATACATAGAGGGTACTTTGGTAACTCAGTTTGATGATGAAAGTATTAACTTTAAATCTACTGTTCAAGATATTAACGATATATCTAAGATATTTGCAGACTTTAGCAAAGACTTTAACGTACCAGCAGACAAAGTAAACAATAAACTATTTAAGCATTATTACGACGCTGATATAACGGGGGGTTTTGACGCAAGAACTAAAAAAGATGCTGAGATATATTTAAACGATTTGCTTTACTCTAAAGGCTCTATTAGGTTGACGGGTGCAAGTTTAAAAGATAATGTAATAGATAGCTATAAAATACAGTTTGAGGGCGATACTATTAAAATAAAAGATTTGTTAGGTGATGACAAACTGAGTAATTTGAATTTATCAGCTTACAACCATATTTATTCAAGTGCTAATATTAAAACGGGTTTAACAAGTGGCTTAGGTAGCGGTAAT
>Ga0070748_1001340_pt1 | contig 11495 bp, 22 predicted proteins | sample VirMetDEL_Nov_12_FD_77015 | JGI IMG/M metagenome (GOLD analysis project Ga0070748, IMG submission 77015) | Aqueous microbial communities from the Delaware River and Bay under freshwater to marine salinity gradient to study organic matter... | ecosystem: Environmental > Aquatic > Marine > Coastal...
ACTACTATTCCCAGTATTTTCGTTAGTATCATAGAATTCTGCTTCGTCATCGTCAAATAAATCATCAAACATTTTTACCTCTTATTCTTTATTGATTTTTTTCTTTTTTATACCCTGAGGTGTGTAACTTAATTCCTTTGTTTCATCCAACTCTTCACCGCCATCTCTTCCAAGTACATCTTGGGTGTCAGAGAATCCAGGTAAAATACCATAACCTTTATTGAAATCATCTTCTCTATCAGTTTTAGTATCTGTAAAATCCATTTCAGGATAAACTGGTCCTTTAACAGAACTTCTTTTGTCTACACCGTGTGTTACTTGTAAACTTGTTTTGAAGGATTTAACACCATTAGCAGATATATTAGCTGTGTGAGAAATTGACTCAATATGGTATACCGTATTTTGTAACTCTAAATTATCACCTATGCAGATATTGTCCACAATCCCAACACAATCAATTGTACCATTTAGTTTTAAGTGTCCACCATAAACCCAATCAAAACATAATTCTGCCCAATATTTAGGTAAAGTGTTGTCTACCCAATTAAAGGGACATGTTTTAACATAAGGCCTTACGCCATGTACTTCTATGTCTTTAGGGTCTGATATAAAATTTGTACCGTCAGCATCTTGTTTGGCTAATAACGCTCCATCTTTTTTGGGATTTCCTGTAGTACCCATTATATGTACAACATTAAACCTTAGGTTGTCATTTTTTGATACGTTTATGCTATATATTAAATCTGGTGAAATTTTCCACCTTGCTAGTTGTAAAAAATTAGTACCTTTTACTTTTCCATGAAGTGTATTGAAAGGTTTTTGTCTAATTATCATTTTAGGTAATATTCTATTTGTTTCCTTATCAATTCTGTAACAGTTATACATCTCGTTTACTAATGAATTTGAAAACCTAGATATTACATCGACAAGTCTAACACTAGTTAGAGGACTATTTTGTATTGGTATGTCTCCACTTAAAAGTGTTTTAGTTTTTTGTGTTGAATTCTTTTTTGATTCTGTATAAGTTGGATTAAATCCATCTTTATCTGATGCAGAACTTGAAATTTTATTATCCCAAACCCCTAACATTATTTTATACAAATCAATAGCATGTTGGCCTTTTTTCTTATCTTCATTTTTATATCCCATTAAATCCATTACAAGGCCTGGCATTTTGTATGGTGTTTTTACAACTGAAGCAATGTCAACATCAGAATCTATACCCTTTCCTAAAATTATATATGGTATTTTTTCTAAAATTTCTTGTACATTAGTTTTAGTACCAATTGACTCTAGTAATTCTGCATTTATTTGATAAAGCAACCCTTTGTTTTTTATGCTAGTAGCAATAGTAGGGTTAAAATATATCATATTATTAAACTCTGTAAACCCATAACCAGCTACTTGATATCTAAGAGTTTTTCGACCACTAGAAGGATCAGTCTGTACTATTTTATTTACTGTGTTTATTTTAAAAACACCCTTAAACCCATCTTCTTGTCTATTTATAGCTTTTGAATTACCAGCTCTAATCCTTATTTCTCTTGCTTTTTCACTTGAATTAACTATATTTACCATAAAGAAATCACCAGGAGAAACTGCTGTTCCATAGTTTAAATCCCCTGACAGTAAAGTTAAAGTAGCTTTGGGTGTATAGTTACTTTTTGATAAAGATACATTTACAGATATACAGTCATTTTCTACTACTAAAGCTCTTCGTGTTCTAGTACTATCGTTATTGTTTTGGTAGTTTTTTGTATCTCTGTTACTAAATCTAACAAAAGTTACAACCCAGTGAGGACTCGTTTGATGTGAGTCTTCACTATTTTGGTTAATCTGTTTTATATATGGTTCACTCATTATCTAGGTCCACCCATGCTTCTACCTGCACCTACTGTTGCTTTTGATTCTTGTACAGTTTGTTTTTTAATTGCCTTACCTGTGCTTGTACCTGTTATTTTTGCCATCAGTGCTTGAACGACTTCTTTAGCTCCATCTTCTAAAGCGGCTTGAAAGTTTTTTAAGTCCAATCTTTCTGATAAAGCCATATCTAGTGATGAACTCATGTTAGTAGCTAAATCACCCATAATTTGAGATAAATCTTTACCCTCTAAGTCTTTACCTTTAAGCTCTTGTCGCTGCATTTGACCTATACCTGAAAGCATTTTCTCCATAGCACCTTTTTCAGTTTTAAAACCGGCTGAAGTTTCTCCAAGTGCGTTTAGTTCTGCTTTTCCTTCTTTATTAAGAAGCATTTCGGCAGACTTTAGTTGGTCGTATTTTTTAACATCTGTTTCAAAATCTTTACCAACACCCAGTTTATCTTCAAATCCACTAAGTGCTCTACTTGCAGCTAATGTCTTTTTGAAAGGGCCTCTTTTGTCCGTCATGAATCCATACAATTCCGCAGACTCTGATTCCAATAACTTTCTTTGTTCTGATGTTAAATCTTTTCCATCTTCACCTTTTCCTGACTCTAATTGAGCCTCAATTTTATCTCTTTTTTTACTTAAATCACCTAATCCAGATGTTACTGCTGCTGAGTTTTCTTTTAAAATTTCTTTACGAAAATCTTCAGCTGTCATGTCGCCACCAGCTTTTTCATATTTATCGTAGTATAATTTAAAAGCTTCACTGTCTAATTCTAAATCTTCAGGACGTTTGTTTCCCAACATCATTTGATCAAATCTGCTAAGTTTACTTATTTCTTTGTTTTTTCCATATTTTCTAAATTTTTGTGCCCCAATCATACCTGAATCTTGTGACATCTCATCCATTACAGTTTGAGCACCAGCTCCTGCAAATTCTACACTTTTTCTGTTTATATCATCGCCAATACCAGCTGCCATAAGTGCAGCAATAATATCTTCACCACCACCTGCTCTTTGAGCTACCGCAGTAACTTGGTTCATATAATCTTTTTGTTCTTCTCTGTATTTAGATCCATCTAATCCAACACTAACACCTTTACCTAATATCTTTACAAAAGCTGATTCTGATTCTTTATCGCTCATGTAGTTAGATAGTCTACCCATGGTTTGACCAGCGTTTGTTAGGCCTAAACCTCTTTGAGCTTGTAATGCTGTAACAGAACTTTGTCCATATGCAGCACCACTTCCACCGCCTGATCCTGTTATAGTGTCTGTCATACCCATTCTTTGTTTGAAATTAAAATCTTCTGATCCAGTTGTTCCACCACCTTGAACGTAGTCTTTTATAAAATTTTCTTCTGACATTCCAGAACCACGAATACCTTGAACTAAATCAGATGCATTTTCAGCTGCAAAGTTTTTAAGCATCGTCTTTACTGGATCTCTATTTTTTTCAAGTCTTTGTTTTATTTTATAGTCTTCCATGATTTGTTGACCGGTCTTTTTGTCAATTTCACTCATGTCGCCAAACATAGCTTCGTAGCCCTCACCGCCACCTGAAGTCATCATTGCTGTACCACCGGCCATTGCCGCTGTACCCATTGCTGCTGCGGCTAAACTTGTTCCACCTGTAGGTATGGCTAATGCTAAACCACCAACTATCATCCCTAATCCAGCTATTCCTTTTAAAATAGCCTTACCTTGATTAATTCCAAATTGACCTTGTCCCATTTCCATAGAACTTTTCATCGCCTTATTTTTCTCTTGAGCAAAAAGTATGTCGTTTAAAGAGTCACCTCTAACAGCTCTGTTTGAAGATTCGTAAGTTGATTCAGCTAAAGAAGAAGTTCTTTCTGCTCTCGCCTGACCTCTACCTCTATTCATAAAATCAGCCATTTCTAAAGCTGCATTTGCAATTGCTCCAACGCTACCAGCTGCACCCATAGCTGATTGTGCCATACTACCTAATTTACCTAATTTACCAGGGCCTTTTCCACCACCACCTGATCCATCACCCATGGATTCTTTGATATCAGAAGTAGTGCTTATAGTTTGTTGTATTTCTTTGTAAAGCTTGCTTTGTTCTTCTAATGACTTTGTTAATTCATCAGATTTATCAATCATTTTTTTCTGAGCATTTTCCATGGCTGTATAATCTTTAAGCTGTTTACCTAAAATATCTTCTTGTTTTTTTAAATCTTTAACAAGCAGCTCTCTATTTTTTTTCGCAGCTATTTCTCTAAACTTTGTAAGTCTATCTGCCTTGTCATCTTGACCACCAGCCGAATATTGACCAGCTAGTTTGGAAGCACCACCGCCACTACTAAGTTCGTTCATACCCTTAATACGTTTTTCTATCTCATCAATCGTCTTGTTGAGCTTATCGGAGTTACCGCTAATTTCTATGTCAATTTTATTTGCCATTATTTTCCTCTATACAGTATAATATCATGCCTTATATTAAAGATTACGCCCAATTGCTTATTAGCTAAGTGGTAAAAAGTGGGGATCTTTCACTTTATTCGTACCAAAAAGTGTGATAAACTATATAAATGAAAGGTGAAAGTGACAAAATAAGAGAAATTTTTAAATATTCGGACAAAAGTGAGGAAGAATTCATCAAAAAAGTCGATGAAACGGTCATAGATGCCTCTGAAATGTTCAAAAGTAAGATAAAACACGATAAATGGTGGAGAAAAGCACTAAAAAGACTAAAAAACGTCGGAAAACCCCATAAAACAACAGAAAAGGACGAATAATGGACAAACCAACACATATTAAGCTACATATTGACTCATTCTTGTTTTTAAGCAAGTTATTTGGTAAATATAGCGAAAATGACGACCTTTTCATTGAATTACCCAATGTTGAGGGCTTAGATGACGCTATTTGTCTAATTAACAAGCTATGTAGTGAAAAATACTATAAAAGAGAGAAACAAGAGATGGAAAACTTCCTTTTACAACAAGCTGAGAAGATCCAGGTACATTTCGATGGTCCAATGAGAAAAGGTTTGGAGTTTAGGGATATTTTAGAAGAAACTGCTAATTATTATAAGGATAAAAAATGATTCATTTAACAGGTTACTATTAATGTAAAAATAGTTGTTGGGAGGGTAAAACCTATGATTCTAGAAACATGGTAGTCATTGAAATGTATCCTGACAACCTTTCAGACGATGATTTCAATAACACAGTAAAACAAAAGCAATATTTCAACCAAGAATATTTTGACGACCTAATAACTAGAGACCATTTAGTTAATGAGCCTAAAATTGCCAGGATTTATGCTACAAAACTAGTAAGGGTGTTGGAAGATAAGGTATTGAAATGGTTACAAGATAATATTGAAGATAATGCTAAGGATAAAAAGAAAGGTTGGGCTGTTGGTAACAATAGATACAATAAAGAGGGTGATAGTGATTTTTGCCTTTGGTTCTATAGAAGAAAAGATGCGGTAAAGTTTATTAAGACTTGGAGCAAGTATGGAAAAGCTACACAGACATATAATCAGAATACTTACATAGAGAAAAATCTTAATGTAGATACGATGAAGTATGAGGTAAAGAAAAAATGAAAACTGTAGTATATATAGATAAAGAGGAAGAAGATGAAGACCATGATCTGTATGTAGATTTACACGTTATCAATAAAAGTTCTCAAAATGATATTTTAGCTTATGAGATAGAATGTACTGGTGGCCAAGATGTTTTAGAAGAATGGGAGTACCTGGAGTTAGACCAGGGATATTATTATGCTGACTATGATGTAAGAATGGAAAGTGAATATGAAGATGGGTATGTTGCTTATAGTTATGGTGTGTTAGATAATCTATTATTAGATCCAATGCCTTTTTGGAAAGGTAGTTTGATTTCAAGATTTTATAATTACAAACATAGATTGGAGAGATTACGATATTTAGTAAGTAGCTTATTTAAAAGACGATGGCGATATGATGCAGATTCAGGTGGAGCTGGGTTAAGTCACACAAATTATGTGTGGGTATGTGTTTATTATTATATCATAAAGAAAGATCTAGGGTGGGGGAGTCCTGTCGAAAGAAGTTTTTATTTAGAATAGTCTCTAGAAATCGCAAGATTTTTTTGGGCATTTTCTGGCTGTAAGTGTACGAAAACACGTAAACATTTTTTATTTAAAGGAATAGCATGAGTAAGCATATGAATTTAGTTGAAACACTTAAGTGGTCACGATCACATGGATTTTCTATAAGTGTATATAATATTGATTATGGAATTGTAGCTGAAATTGATGATCTTGATGGTCTTATATTAAATGCTGAGTTACACTGTTCATGGGAAGAAGCGGATCTGTTTGAAAAGACACTGGCAAAGGTCATGTCAGATTTGTATTCTGAAAAAGAAGGAGAAAAATAATGAGGGGTCTATTCACTGGTATTTTGTTTTTTATTATGTTATCTAATATGGTAGGGTTTGTTATTGGAGCTGTGGATGGTGGAATGAATTATAAAAGAGATTGTACATATAAGATGAAAAGATTTCAATATGTAATTCCTGGTCACAAGATCGGGTGCAATTCAAGCAAACACATTGTAAAAGCTATTAAATGGCTAAACGAGGATATAGAATGAGCACACACAATCCTGACAGATGGGTCATCGTGGGTGATGGCAGTAATTTCAAAGTGCTAGGCGGTTGGTCTGGCGGCTACCTTGATGGAGACAGCTGGCGGTTATCGTCAGGGCTTGAGAGAATTGAAGAAGACGGAGATTATTATCTCATGCACAATTATTCTGGCTCTGTGTATAAGTGTCATAAAAAAAGCGAAGGTACAAATATGATCATGGGTGGTGTTTTGTCTCAAATAAAAGCACAGGACGACAAAGCTAGGGTACACACGGTCGACGAGTTCAATGAAATACAGAATGCAAAGGACAGTGATGAGTAAAACATTAGAACAGGCTCGTGCAGAAGCACTTGAGCGATCTAGACGGGTAGAAATAGAAAAGTACAGGCACATTGCTAGTGAGGTGATTCGTGCAATGAACGGTCAGTCAGGGCTTGATCAGCGATTGAATCAGAGTCAGCAGGATAGACTGGCATGTATTATTGAAACAGTACTGCGAAACAAGCTGGGGTATTATGAGAGATATTGATCTGCCTTTGGCGTTGGAGTGTAAACAGTGTCATGGAAAAGGGTTTTTATATATAATCCATTCTGATGTTAAGGGGTTATATAACAGTATGCACCGTGAAGAGGTCGCTTGTGCTAATTGCAACGGTACGGGTGAAATTAAACTAGAAGCATTGGAGTTGGATAATGATTGAAATATTGAAAATTATCGTAATGGTGTGTAATATCAATACTGGACACAAAGCGGTGGCTTTTTTAGAGGCCAATGCCAGGGAGTGTCGTAAAGAGTTGATTAAGTGTGTGGAGAAACAGGGTAAGGGAACTAGCCACTGGAGTAGTTATGATTTGAAGAAATGTCTATTGGAGCAAAAATGAGTCAATTACTAAAAGATTTGAGACAAGAACAGGAACATTATGAACCTTTCAACTTTGATAGGTACGAGCGAGTTAAAAGAATTGCAGATCACATAGCTATTCTTGAAGATAAATTAAAAATAGCCGTTGATGGGTTAGAAGAAATTCGAGTGAACTATCCTAATAGTACTTTCAATACCTTCCATTACACAAAACACATATTGGACCAATTAAAGGAGACTAAATGAGTACACAGAAGTTTGAGATCTGGTGCGAAGGCGACACTAATTTTGGCGTGAAGTCAAAGCCAATTTACATGGGAACGGTCCGTGGCAACTCTTTTGAAGATGCTTGTTATAACCAATTGCATGACAATAAGTATTATGACGCTGTCGCAAATACTCACGCAGGGAGTAGACTTTTTGCGTCCAAGTTAGAAGCCATGTTTCCTCTGGGTTCTGAACAATGAAAGACTGTCCGTTTCAAAAAGACATTGATTACTGGTCGCAACGCTTCAAAGAAGCGAAAGATTCAGTAGAACGGCGGTACTGTCTCAAATGTCTTCGTGAATATCAGTATCGAAGTGATGTCGTCATGCTTATTGGCTGGGGGCGTGAAGAGCTTATCAAACCTTATGATGAGCATGTTGCAGATATGCAAAAAATTTAATTTACTCACATTAACAAAACCGTTAATCTCGGTAAAAAATAAAAAAAATTTTTTTAGCACTGTCGACTCGGCCCTCGAAAAGATCTGTAACAGGTTGAAATAAGGGGTGGGGGTCATTAAAAAGGTGTTTTTGAGCGAAAAACAGTCGTTGGCTGTGTGGAGCATAGGTATCCACATGGGATTACGGGACTCCTAAACACCGGTTTTTGGCATGTGGTTTGCAAATGCAGGGTGGGGGCCAAGTGGGGTAGGTCTCTATATGTATGCAAGACACATGCCAAATAATATACCTTGAAATCTTTTCAGACTTCTGTTATACTCACACTCTCCACAGCGTGTGCCCACTATCTGTGGCACTGTGCTCCCTAGTATACCACAAGACTGTGCGGTGTGCAACCCTGTGTGTGCCAACTATCTGTGGCAGTTGCAACTCTCCCACTATGCTGTTATACTGGTGGGTGCGGTACGGTGTCTGCGGTCCGAGCCTGAGGTACTGTGCTGTGTGTGTGACGTTGTGTGTGACGCTGTGCCCTGTGCGGTGCGGTAGGGTGCTGTGGTGGGTGCTGTGGGTGCTGGGTGGCTGTGCCCTCCCTGTGAGCTGTGCTGAGAGGGTGTGCCAAAATACATATAGATTTAGGTTTCAGATTCACATGGGGAGTACGGGTGCTACTAGTATTTCAATGCCTCGTTTCATAGCAGGGGTATTAACCACCATGCTATATAGTAATGCTCCCATGCTTATCATGCTTACTGTGAATAGAAATAAAAACGCTGTTGTTGATCTCATTACGCACTCCTCTTATATGATGTCAGTAAATATTTAGCTCTCATTTTTGGTTCGTACCATGATAGGTCTGATGATCTCCACTCTAAAGGATCAGTCTCATCATTTAGATTTAAGATAGCCTTAAGTTCTGGTTTGTCCTGTAACCATTTGTCCATTGCATCTGCGTGACGTTCATATAACATATCATCGTGACCACATGGGAAATTAGATGAATCCATATACTCACTGAATGAATGGTTTGCTTCTCTGTACTCACTGTAAAGTTTCTTGTATTCTGCTTTGTTCATGTTATCTCCCTTGGTTTGTTTCCTTAATTAATTATAATACATTAATGGGTTGATTGCAAGCTTTATTTTATTATTATATAGATTTGCGTTTGGTATGTTGTTCTGTTATACTATGCCGTGATGTCCTAAGACACCTTTAAGTAACTATCAATAAATTCTGTTTGATTAACTACATAAGATTTGTTTTCCTCATAGTACTCGATTTGTCCCTTTATTTCTGCATCCATTACTTGACCAATATAGAAACATTCTGTATAACTTATATTTAACTCCCTTGCTGTCTGTGCAAATAACTTGACTGTTATATCTGACAATTTCTTCTCATCTTTGAAGCTGAAAGTTATACCGTTATAATAGTGCATAAAGTCGTGTAATGCTCTGAACTTGATATTGTACGTTTTGCCTAAATATCCATGATCGCCCCCATCAAACACTATGAACAATCCATGTTCTACATATGAGTCAACCATTGACTTGAAAGTGTTTGGAGCATCTGCACTTGATTCGTACTGTATACCATATCTAGTGATTAGCCTGTCTATTACCTTTTCTATATTATTATATGCCTGTATCAATTCGCTTTTTTTCATGATTATCTCCCTTAATTAATTATAATGCATTAATGGTGTGATTGCAAGGGTTTTTTTACTTTTATTCACATTTGCATTTATACCATAGTTCTGTTATACTAGTGCATGGTAAAGGAAAGGGGCGAGTGCCCCTTGGTAGTTAGGTTTCATAGGTCTGTTTAGAATTTGTAGATTTTACCACTTATTTTAAGTCTTACTAAAGTATTTAGGTTTATCATTCTATATGCTTCTTTCTGCATATCGAACACTGGTAACAAGCCACGTCCTTTGGCATCATATTTTAACTCTCCACCCTTGAGATGTTTTTTAACATTTAGTCTGCAAACCATTTCTCTGAGCGTTCCGTCCTTTTTAATGAACTGTGCTGAGAAGATGTTATTTCCTGCCATTTCGATTATGTCGTTGATTGATAAGTTCATGCTATCTCCTTGTTGTTTGCTTCCTTAATTAATTATACTGCTTTAGTGGGTTGATTGCAAGCTTTATTTTATCTTTGTTCATATTTATTTTCTTAACATTTGTTAATTGCTTTTAGTACACTATGCTGTTATACTAATGGGTGAAGGGCTTTCGCCCTTAGATTAGCTCACCTCTTCTTCGTTGTTCATCTCTGCAAATGCCTGACCAAGTACTGTTGCGTACATCACGTCCATGTTGCCCGAGTTGCGTTGAATAATGTCTTCGATTAGTGCTTTTACTTCTGCTTGTGTTTCTGGGATGTAAAATAAACCTTTCATAAATAACCTCCAAGTTATGTTTTTGTCTCTATATTCATTATACCAGTACTCTGGTATGATTGCAACACTTATTACCAATAAGTTTGAAATTCTAATTTGCTCTCAGTTTCCCAGTGATTTACCGCCCATGTCCCTACAAGGTCAATCCCGTCGAAGTCCTCTGCGTCAACTATTGTTAATATTTCCTTAATTGCCATCTCTTCTGTGAAAGCCAGTACTGTGAACCCATCGTCGCCATTAGTTAAGTTTGGTGTGTATTGATTAATTCTTTCCATGTTATCTCCCTTTGTTTGTCTATATATATTATACTTATCTAACGGGCAATTGCAAGCATTATTTTAATCCAGGCTTCATTTATTTTCTTAACATTTGTTAATTGCATTTGCCCATAGTTCTGTTATACTTACTTAAAAGGGCTGTTGCCCCTATGCAAGTTTCATGCCAATTTTTTGATATGTTGTCAAGTATAACAGAACTGTGGTGAGAAGTCAAAAAAAACCACACCAAGTTCGGGAGATACTTGGCATGGTTCTTGCATATCCTTATGCTATTGGAGAGCTTCCTTGCTATCCGATTCAACTGTAATATTTAGTTGCTTAAGTTTTGTTAATAATATTGAAGCTTTAAGTTCGTCCTGATCTCTATGAGCTTCCTCAAGTCCTTGTAATAGTTTCATCACTTCTGGTCTGTCTGTAAAGTCTGCTTTGTTGTTGAATAATTCCATTGTCGCCTCCTAAGCTCTTAATTAATTATAATCGAACTCTGGTCTTATTGCAAGCGTTTTTGTTGAAGAAGTTTACCATCATCATTAAAGAAAATGTATTGAGTCACATTTTTAAACGTCACTTCATAAGCTATGTTATCGTTGTAATTATACGGCCACTCTGCTGGCACTTCTATAACCTCGATATTTCCTTCATTTTTCTTAATAAATTCATCAAATGATTTTTTTGCTGACATGTTATCTCCCTTGTTTGTCTCTATAATTATTGTACTATAACTCTGGTATGATTGCAAGCGATTAAGCTCCAACCATTCTTTCATAGTAACTGTCCCACGCATCGGCTTGATCTTGGTCATATTGATACT
>Ga0070748_1001341_pt1 | contig 11489 bp, 10 predicted proteins | sample VirMetDEL_Nov_12_FD_77015 | JGI IMG/M metagenome (GOLD analysis project Ga0070748, IMG submission 77015) | Aqueous microbial communities from the Delaware River and Bay under freshwater to marine salinity gradient to study organic matter... | ecosystem: Environmental > Aquatic > Marine > Coastal...
ATTCAGACAGCTCAATACGGTGGTACGCCTGAACAGTTAGCTATGGCTAAGGCACAAGCTGAAGCACAGAATCAAGCTGGCTTAATGGCTATGCAACAGGCTGGTTCAGAACAGGATAGAGCTTACCAACAGGCTATGGGTTTGTCTGGGCAGGCAAGTCAACTTGCGGGTATGTCTTCAGACCTACAAGGTGCTCAACAAACCAGAGCATCACAGTTGGCAGAGTTGGGTATGGCTGGGACGCAACAGACTCAAGCTATGGGAGCAGAACGACTACGGCAATTGATGAACTTACAGACACAAGATATAGGGGCAGCCACTGCACAACAACAGCTACAGCAGGGTAACTTAGGTTTAGCTAGTGGTTTGTTTGGTTACGGTACTGCTAGTGCTATGCAGCCGGGGCAGATGACGCAGCAACAGCTACAGAATCAAGCCGCTATGATGGGTGCTGGTTATGCGCCTGAAGACCAGATGTTAAGCATGCTTGCTGGTGGTACTCAGGTCGGTCAACTTGCAGACGTAGGACGTAGAGCTGCTGCCGATCAATACGCTGAAGCTAATATGTCTGGGCTTGAAGGAATGCTACAGAGTAGACAAGGTTCTGCTGAGTTGTCACAGCAGTACTACAACGCTTTGGCTAATTTAGCTGGATCACAAAACCAACAGGGACAAGGAATGGTGTCTCAAGTTGGCGGTTTCCTTAGTAATCTGTTAGGTGGTGGCGGTGGTGGAAACACAAGCAACCTTCCCGTTTTTAGTGGTGGCGATAACTCTATATCTGGTTTATTCGGTGGAGGTTTGGCAGATTACTTAGGTGGTGCTACACAAGGTGGTGGTGGTTATAGCTTTGGAGGTTCTATGTCAGACTTGTTTGATTCGCCTTATGGTGGCGGCACTACTACAGCAGGTGGTGGTACGTTCTTTGGTAGCGGTAGTGGCACAGGCTATGACTTCGGGTCTACTTTTAATCCTTATGACACTAGCTCCTACATTGGAGGTGGTGGCCTTTTAGATTACGGATCAGGCAATGCTTTTACAATGCCATCGGGTGGTGGTTAAAAACACTTGACATCAACCAAGAATAGCAGTATAATATACTATAGTAGTTAAGGCAGTTATTTAATTAATTATTTAATTATTTATTTGTCTTTAATAAAGAGGAAATAAAGAAATGGCTAAGTTTTCAGATGCGTTCCTACAAGGTTTAAGAGGGTCAGGACAAAGGGGTTCCCCTACTGACCCTGCCCTACAAAGGGCTGACCAATATGGTTCGTCAAACCCCCTCGCTAAGTCTTTAGGGGGTATGCTGGGTATGCAGATGGATACTGGGCAGGAGTTAGCTTCTAAAGAAATGAAGCAGATAGATCAGCAAGCACCCGACGCTTTACTACAGTCATTAGCTGTCCAAGCTAAGTATGAACAAGATCCACAAAGACAAGTAGCTATCCTGTCTAAGATGTCTGAGTTGAAAAATGCAGTGGCAACGAAACGTGCTGCAGCCGTTAAAGAAAGCGCAGTTAAAACTCAAAGAGCTAAACAGCTTGCTGCTCTCGCTAAGGCTGTCAGACCTACTAACCCACTACTAGCTGACCAGATTGAAACAGGGGATGAGCTGGCTGCGAAGAGTGGTGCAGAGTTGCTGGGACGTGCACCTGAAAAGGCAAGCGCAGATTGGAAGTCGCTAGGGGGTGACAGTAATTCACTCTTTAACGCCCGTACAGGTGAAATCAAGAAAGGTGTTGCTGGGGTCGATCCTGAAAAGGCACCTATTACAGCGGAAGCTCAAGAAGCTCTCCTTAACATAGCCCGTAACATGCCGGGGGCTTCTGCTCCTGACGTTATTGCAGGAGTACGCGAGGGGCTTGCAAGCGGTGTCTTACAAACCCTTAGTGATGTTAAAAATGCAGTCCCTAAGCCCGCTGAGGTAACGTCAGGGGCTTTACCTGCTAGTCTGGAGAAGGATGTAGCAAAGAACAACGAAACCTATGCCCGTTCTGTTTCTTCCGTTAATCAGGCTGATTTTGTACTAAACGCCATAGCTGCTGACCCTACACTGCTGAATGCAAAATCGGGTTGGTTAGCGCAGGCAACGACGTACTCAAAAGATGCACTCGGCCTTCGTGACTCCCTTTCATTCATGAGGACAAACGCTACTGCTGCTATCAACAAAGACCTTGTGTTTTCACTGCCGCCGGGGATTGCCTCTGATAGAGATATTGAGCTATTTAAGATGGGCTTTCCAAGCGAGGATGCAGGCGTTGCTGAGATACAGGAGTATCTTCGAGCATCTAAAAGGATACACCAGATAGTAGGGCAGCGTAGTAGACTATACGATAACTTTGTAGGAGACAACGTAGCGCAGGGCCGTCCCACAGCACAGGGTTTTATACGACACCAGCAGCACTACGACAAGGCTGTTTTAACTCTACAGAATAAACTAAACAGGGCTGAGAAAGAGGGGACTTTGACATCTGAAATGCTTAACAAGGAACGTGAAGACTTCTCCGCAGCCACAGATGGTGTCATCCCCACTCATATCTTTGACAAGTATCTTTAAGGAGATTTGAATGCCTTACGTTAACACAAAAACAGGGGAACTTATCCCTGATGATAATTCATACGCTTCTATAATGAGCGGTAAGGGTGGGCCTACTACTGACTACACCATGAAGGGACTCGATGAGGAGATTGAGGATAAAACATACCGCTACTTGCAAGACAGAGCCGCTGAGGCAGAAGAAGCAGATTGGGAGTATAAGGATTATGAGTTACTTACCCGTCAGTTTGTGGATGGTCTGGTACTTAACTTCGCAGATGAGATAGGCGCTTCCGCAGCGGCTGTTGCTGCTAAGGTGTTTCAACCTGAGCTAACTAAAGGTAAGCAGATATACGAGATACGCGATGAGATGCTAGACAGTCTTAATGCTGAAGGTGCTTCCTTCCGTGAACGTAACCCAGTATCTTCGACTATTGCTAACCTTGCAGGGGCTATTATTTCACCCGTCAGCTTAAAAGGTGGTCAGTTAATCTCTACCGCAGACAAGGCGCGTAAAGCAGAACTAGCGCGTAGCGCCGCAATGGCTGCGCGTGGGGGTTCACGGGCTGCGGGGACTATGACTTCTGCCGCAGGAGGGGCTGCTATTCAAACAGCAGAGCAGGCGGCTGCTAAGACAGCCCAGATGTATTCAGGCATGAACCCAGCGATGTACGCAGTAGCCTCTAAAACACCGTCCGTCGTTTCAGCGGCTGGCTTAGGTATGACTGAAGGGGCCATTGCTGGCGCAGGGGGCGCTACAGAAGGCAATAGGTTAGAGGGTGCAGCGAAAGGGGGTGCTCTCGGTGCGGTCGTACCGCTGGCCCTACAGGGCGTAGGCACAGCATTCACAGCCGCCACCCGTAATAGACTAGCGCAGGATCTAGGGCAGGGTGCTGACTTTGTTAGCCTTATGTTTGCAGACACACCGCAGGGTCTTCCACTAGCTAACCTCTATCGAAGTGTCGTATCTAAGGGCTTTGGTGGTAGAACCTTAATGGAGCAGCAAGCGCGGCGTGTTGCTTCCCGTGTACCTTCCTCTAAGAAGTTAGCTGCTCTTAAGAAAGATATGCAGAACTCAGTTAAGCTCTCTCTAGGTACAGCAAAGGAGGCTATTGATGGAAACACAGTAGCTGCTAAGAGAGGTTTAGCTACTATTAAAGCTAATGAGATAGATGCGGCTAGTTTCAAGAAGGGGGCGCTGCGTGATGAGTTAGATGTAGTGCATAAAGAGAAAATGGCTGACTTTGAGGAGGCTGCTACAGCTAATAAGGAGAAGATGTCTGCCATTGCCCTTAAAGAGGCTGATGAAAAGGTTAACGCTCTGGAAGGTATGTTTAGAAGTGACGCCTTTGCGCGTTCTACCCCTGCGGGTGCTCCTGCTAATTTAGTGGAGGGCATGGATCAACTAAGCCCTGCTGAAGCCCTTGTGCATTTAGACGGTCTTTGGAAGAATCACGGGTTTAAGGTAGCTGACGGAGTGAAGTACACCCTAGACGCCCCCACAGTTACTGGTACTGTTAAGAAGATTGTAAATGGTGATAATGAAGCTGCTGCTCTCTTTGGAGAGACAGGGAAGTTAGCCTCTATCTCCACCTACATTGAGAACTCCTTGAAGAACAATATGGTTGATGGTGTTTTAGATGGCAGGGCGCTTGTAGAGCTACGCAGCGGTGTAGGTACAGTTATTAATGGGCTGTCAGAAGACAAGAACATAACTAGGGCTTTAGGACGTAAGGTGCAGGAGTACTTAGATGGTATCTTAACGTCTAAGTTTTCAAAGCAGCAGCTTAAGACCTTCACAGAAGAGAAGCAGCAGTGGGCTGTCTTTAAGACGGCAGAAGATGCTGTGTTTAGGGCGACAGGACGCAAGGGCAATATAGACGGTGCGTTCACAGGCGAAGACTGGATAAACGCTGTGAAGTCTAACAGCAAGTGGCTCTCTAGCCGTAACTTAGGTTATCTTCAGAAAGAAGCTACTGAGCGCATGAATGACTCAGTGGCAGTGCGTGAAGGCATGTCAGCCGTCGCCGCTTCCCGCATTAAGGAAGCACATAAAATAGCCTCCGATGCCGTCAGGTCTGAGCAACGCGCACTGGCCCGACAGAAAACGGCGCTTAATGAAAAGTATAACGTGGACAAAAAGCGCCTTCGCGATGAGTTGCACGCGGGGACTTCTACTGTAGAGCGTCAGGCTAGTCTGGCAAAAAAACAACAAGAGTTAAAGGCTCAACTGGATTTAGCAAGAAACAATATTGATGCTAAGATAGAGAGCGCCGCGCAGCAGGAGGATTGGTTCCTGAAGAATAGGCCGCGTGGAGAAAACGCTAGTATGTTTGAGGCGCTATTCGCCAACGCCATCGTAGGTACTGTTGTAGAGTCTGTTGTGCCTATGACTATTAAGGATAGTGTAGGAAGTACGATAGTTACGGGGGTTTTAGGGGCTAATGCCTTAGCGCGTGAAGGTTTCCAACGAGCATTAGTAGGGCAGTCTGGCTGGCAAAGAGCTGGCGCTGAACTCGGCAAGAGTGCGGCCTATCTAGGTGAAAACTTAGGTGCTCGGGGTCTAACGTCAGGGGGTGTTGGTGCGGGTGTTGCCTCTGCTGCGTCACAGGAAGGGGAGATGTTTAATGATAAGATTAAGAAGTCGATACGGTCAATGGATAAACGGAGGCAAGGTCTTTTGTTTGAGGGTTTGCTGAAGAGAGGCACCGCCGACAGACTTAAACAGGAAGACCCTGAGCTTTACAGAGAACTGGAAGCTACTTACAATAGACGATAAGAACAAAGGGGGCCGTTAAGCCCCCTAAGTTTATCTCCTATTCACAACTCTTGATACCAGTTTCGACATCTATGTAGCAGGCGGTTGGCTCATCAGCTACTGCCTTCTCTACTAAGATACCAAACCTCTTACCAGATGGATTGAAAGTAGTAACCCCTCTACATCCCATCTCCCATGCCTTCATGTAGATACCCTTGAAGTCATCCCACGGCAGCTCTGGGTTGACGTTGATAGTCTTACTCACTGCACTGTCAACGTAGGTGCTGGATAGAGCAAGCACATTCAGATGCTCCATCTCATCACACATCATAGCTGACTTACCTTTGACACCGTACTCACGGTACGCATAATCACTGACTGTCTCTACTATAGGGCCATCGAAGGTCTGAATAGTACGGTCATACTCGTAGCTGAACACTGGCTCAATACCAGACGATACATTGTCTGCTGTTAAGCTAATTGTACCAGTAGGGGCAATGGAGAGCAGGTGGCTGTTACGAATGCCATGCTTTCTAATACGCTCTCTAAGCTCTTCTGGGAGTGTTTTAATAAACCCACCCTCTAAGTACTTAGCAACATCAAACAGCGGGAAAGCCCCCTTCTCGATGGCTAGATCAACACTAGCATTGTAAGTCTCATCACGGAATACAGTCAGTACCTGCTTCAACCACCGCAAGAACCCTTTACTACCGTACTCATGCCCACATATCTCACCAGCGTTAGCTACACCCGTTAACCCCAGCCCCATACGGCGCTTAGATATTGACTCTTCCTCCTGCGCCGGGAGAGGAAAGGTAGTGTTGTCGTGGATGTTATCCATAGCCCGTGTAATTACAGGGATGTCAGCCTTGAACTGGTCAAAGTCAAACGCATAGCCCTTACCTTTAGGGATGACGTACTGAACTAAGTTGTAGCTCCCCAGCAAGCAAGCACCATTTGGTGGTAGGGGCTGCTCACCACAGGGGTTAGTAGCCGCAATCTCCTCACAGTACCACAGGTTATTCATCTCATTGATACGGTCGATGAACAATACACCCGGTTCTGCCCACTCCCATGTGGATCGCATTATCTCTTCCCACAGGTTCTTAGCATTGACTGTCTTGTAGATCCTACCTTCAAACACCAGATTGAATGTAGCGTTAGCAGCCACCGCCTCCATGAACTCATCTGTGATACCGATTGAGATGTTGAATGCAGTCAGCTTATCGCTGTTCTGCTTTGACCGTACAAACTCCTCAATGTCTGGATGGTCCACACGCAATACACCCATCTGAGCACCACGACGATGGCCTGCACTGGCGATAGTCTTACAGATAGCATCGTAGATCTGCATGAAGGATATGGGGCCACTAGACCGTGAACCTAAAGACACAATGTTGTCTCCTTTAGGGCGTAGGTTAGAGAAGTCATATCCAATACCACCACCTAAGCGCATTGTCTGTGCTGCTTCTGTAGCTGTCTGCATGATTGATTCCATTGAGTCATCTACAGTAGAAGACACAAAGCAATTAAACGCTGTGAGGGTGCGTGGTGCGCCTATAGCGGCCTGTGTTCTACCACCACCCATGAACCGTTGAGGGAGGAGTATCTCCCGTAGGGCCATGAAGTGTTCAGGGCTGTCCTTCAGAGCGTTAGCAAAGCGTGTCTGTGCCTCATAGAATGACTCACCTTCTAGTCTGTACTTCTCAGCGTGCTTCTCTTGACTGATTCGTAGTGTTGGGCCGTATGTCTTAGTCATTAATTACTTCCTTTAGTTAGGGCAGACCAGCTCTGCGTGAGCTGCTCCTTGTTGTTGATACATTCATCAATCATTAGGGCTATCTTTTGTGTCTCTCTCTGTGCTGTATTGTGTGTCCTCTGTTCAACGATGCGAGCAAAGGCTACTAGACTTCCTGTCCAGTACCACTCAGTCATCATAGACTGCGGTAGGAGCATTCTAGCCTGCTCCATACAGACACCCTCAAGCATCAGATGATGGTAGTCTTCCAAAGCACTAGCTGTCATCGCCTTGTATAGCTTACCTACCATATACCGATTGTCTATAGATTCACTGGAAGACCCCTGCTTAACATTCTCAGCAGCCTTACGCCATATCTTTGGCTCATAGAACTCTATGTCTGTATCTACATATCGTCGGCTAATCTCATTCCAAGTCAAGCCCACTTGATGTTTGCCTAATTGTCTGGCTACAAAGAGTGGGGCTTTAATCCTAAACTGTAACTGTACATGAGCAAAGGGCGACCAGTGGCCATGCTTGGCTAAGAAAGTAATTAACTTGCTGTCATTGTCAGTAAGCACATTGCTATGCTTACCAAAGGAAACCCGTGCCGCGTTAGCGACTGTCAGGTCACTACCCATACTATCTACTAACGTAGCTTGCATGTCACTCATCAGCTATAAGTCCTCCGTTTCGTAGTCATCCGAGTGTAGTAGGTAGTCTTTAAGCATGTCTAAGTGTATGTATGCTTCAGGTACTGTCATGTTGGTTGAGAACATGGCTGAACCGTCCGTGCTGAAGACAGAGATAAGTGCATGTTGGAAGGAGTCAATAGTCTCTTCCTCCAACACCCGCTCTATAACAGTCCGTACCGTTATGTCTACCTCTAGCTCGGCGTCTACCTTCTTTCCGAAACCACCTTCGATTACTTTCATGCTAAACCCTCCAGTCGTTTAATCTCTGCGTCAACATAGAACTTCATTTTCTTAGCACCGCGTAGCTTATCACAGTGAGCTGCTTGTCCGTAGCGGTAGCACTCTCTGAATATCTCACCTACCTGCGCGTTCATGTCCTTGTACGCTATTAGATCCTGTATCTCCCTAGCCCCTGCGGGTAGCTCGTAGTAACTAGCTGTGCTGCCGTCACTCCTTACGTTAGTGATGTTACTGGGTGTCTCTGGGAAAGCGTAGCTGTAGCCGTGTGGTGGCTGTGGCCGCTTCAGTCTAGCTGCTTCGTGGTCACCAAAGGTAAGCTCTGTTTGATACAAAGTCTTACGGTTTGCTGCATCCCACGCCGCACTGGTAATATCGTTTAGTCTATCGGTCATCACAGTCCTCCTCAAACTTGTCTATGTTGTCTAGTATTTTATCTTCTAGTGCGTCTACAAGCTCTTCGATAGTAACTTGTAAGACTTCACATAGAAGGTCGGGGTCGTACTCCTGTATTATCCGGTCTTTAAGTTCAATAAATGTCAGTGACATAATCAATCAACTCATGTGTGTTATCTAAAGTGTAGTGTTTGAATCCTTCCTTTTCACACCACTGCCCCATTGTAATCTTACCACCTTTCCTAACCTTAGTGTGAGGATTAGATAATACAAATATCAACTCAGCGTACTGGGATGCTTCCGTGTCTGGGTCATCCATCATGTCTCTGATTGCTTTGTATTTCTGTGTATCCCCTACTCTAAAGAAACCCTTACACTCTATCAGTACAATATCCTTATAGACGAAGTCTGGTTTGTATTTCCTGAATGTAGTGTAGGGTACATCATAAGGCTCATAGTCCATGAACTTAGAGGGTAGTTCCGCTGCGAACTTACGTTCCAATCCAGACCTGTACCTCCCATTCTTGTTGCTCTTCTTAGGCATTTTCTTAGAACTCATCTGGTATTACCTCATTGACTCTCGGAGTTTTAATGACATCAACTAGATGCTTGTTGCCCCATGCGTACTCAAACGTCCGTAGTGTGGGGTAACAGTGCGCCTTGTACTGGCAGAAGCCACAGCCCATCGCTAACTTAGTGTTGCCTGACTTGCCGTCTTCTTCAGTAGGGTAGCAAGTCTCTACTGGCTCAGGCCCGTTGACCATCTCTTTGACGTGCTCTAATCGCTCGATGATATCGTAGCTGATGTGCTCGTACATGGGGTGGTCTACATCTTCTTCATCATACTTCAGGTAAGTCAGATGTCCATTCTGCTTGTCCATCGCCAGCCAGCCGTACTGCTTTACACCCTCTGAGTGTGCGTAGGCTTTGATCTGACCGACGTACCCAAATGGATCGTCTGCTGCTAGAGTACCTGCTTTAAACTTCTTGAAGCCATACACGCTGGCTGACTTAACGTCTGTCACTACACCGTCAATAGCACAGTCCATGTGACCGACAATCCCTGCTGCTTTACATACCTTCTGTTCTGATGTTACTGTATGTCCTGCTGCTTTTGTAAGAAACAAGAGTAGCTCTTCGATGACGTGTCCGTATAGGAATTTAACGTAGGTTGGGGAGTCAATCTCTTCACCCTCTGACCCGTTGTATTGATTCCAGATGTACTTGTCTGTACGGCCTGTGAGAGAGAGTCTGAGGCGGCGGCTGTCGTGTACTCTCTTAGCCCCGAACTCTGAACGCATAAGCTCTTTAATGTTCTCACCGAATGTCTCCACAGCGTCATCAAAGTCAATATGCTCTCCTACTTCTTTAGTTGCTACTAATTTATAGATGTCTTCTACTAGTGTGTCTGTGTTCATTTACCTACCCTCCATATTACAATGGGTTCAAACCCTTCAGCTTCAGCTTGCTTTGCTGCGTCACTCATGCTAGTAGCGTTGAACTCATGTGAGACTACCTCTGACCTGAAGCTAAGTTCATGTATGGCTGTAACCCCGTAGAGTTTAACCAGTGTAGGTAGGGGCTTTTCTACCAGTGCCTCTTTTTTAATCATGTGGAAGAAGGACGCTGCACACGCCACCTGCTGGTGTTTCTTATTACACTCTGGGGTGTACGCCCACTTACCAGTAGAGAAGTAATAAGTATAGCTGTAGATTGGGGTAATTATTTCTACACGTTCTCCTCCTATATTACCTTTAAGTTTAACCGTAAAACCTAATTTAGATGCTGACTCCTTAACCACTGTGAAGGTATCCGGTGTCTTGTTGGAGATGCTTACCTTTGCGGAGTCAGGGTGTGGAGTGATTACCCAGTTGTACGCAAACCCGTGTCTATCTACTTTATCTAGTGTGTCGATGCCCATGTCTTTCCTACCTTATATTCGCCATCCAGTGGACAGTTTAAGTTGAAGTGGGTTCCAGCCGCCTGTATGCAAGAGACTGCTAACCTACCGAAGACATCTTCCTTACCGTGCCTGACCTCAGTCTGTATCTCATCGTGGATGTTACCCACTATCCTATAGTCTATACCCCATAGTTTAGCGTATTCATCCAGCAGTGTCAAGGCTTTCTTCATCACTATCGCACCGGCTGATTGAAGCAAAGAGTTAAGTGCTGCGTGGCTTGACCTGATGGCTATACGCCTGCCGTCTAAACCTACGATACTGCCTCTCCTTGCTTCCTTCTCTACCTTCTCACGCAACACAGCGAGGGCTGGCGTATTCTCTAAAAAAGCATCTTTGAGCTTGCTCCCTGCTGCTGCACCCTCCCCTACGATAGAGCCTATCTTAGCATCTCCTGCCCCGTATAGGAAGGCGTAGATGAATGTCTTAGCTTGCGACCTGTCGGTAAGTCCAGCAGCGTGCATGTTGGCCGTGTGTATGTCACCGTGGAGGATCTGATCTGTGTAAGCAGCATCCTCCATGTAGTGAGCTAACATCCTAAGCTCTAACCCGCTTGCGTCCATACCGACCAGTGAGTAGCCCTCAGCGGCTATCCAGCAGCTACGGCTCTCAACACCATAGGGTGATTGACTACTGGGAACCTGAGCTACATTAGGCTTACTGTGCGTCATCCTACCAGTTACTGCACCGTTGCTATTGACGTAACCATGGACCCTGCCCGTGTCTGAATCTACTGCTTCGATCCAGCTACTAACCAATGCTATTCTCTTCTGTACAGTAAGATACTCAGAGATTAACTGAGCCTGCGGTATGTCAGTAACACCGACTAACACTGCCTCATCTACTTTAGGCTGGCCTTTGTCTGTGAAGACTTCAGGCTCCCACCCAAAGTGTTGCAACCACCTACCTATCTGCTGTCTTGAACCTAAGTTAAATAGCGGATAATCCACCCTACTAAAGCTGCCAGCCACATCAACCCAACTATCTCCGAGAAACTTAAGACCAACGATGCTGATTGTACCATCCTTCTTAACCTTTGGTGTAACCTCAGATATGAAAGTTGGCAGTGGTAGAAACACTGCATGTACTTCTGCTTCAAGTTCATATACTCTCTCCTTTAAGGTAGCAACTAAATCGTAAGCATACCGCGCATCTAGTTGCCATCC
>Ga0070748_1001346_pt1 | contig 11456 bp, 3 predicted proteins | sample VirMetDEL_Nov_12_FD_77015 | JGI IMG/M metagenome (GOLD analysis project Ga0070748, IMG submission 77015) | Aqueous microbial communities from the Delaware River and Bay under freshwater to marine salinity gradient to study organic matter... | ecosystem: Environmental > Aquatic > Marine > Coastal ...
ATTATTTGGTGTGATAGCCGCGCTGTACCCTTGGGTAATGCCGCATTGATGGAAATGGGCGGCGATTATTGTTTCGGCCACCTGTTGAATTCACCGGGTAACTTTACGGCGGCAAAATTGCGCTGGGTGCAACAAAACCAACCTGAATTATTTAGTCGTATTCATAAAGTTATGCTGCCGGGCGATTACATCGCGATGAAATTATCGGGTGAGATAACCACAACTGCTTCTGGTTTGTCGGAAGGCACCTTGTGGGATTTCAAAGAGCAGCGCGTGGCGACAGAATTGCTCGATCACTGGGGCATAAGTCCTGATTTAATTCCTGCGGTAGTGCCTAGCTTTGGCGTACAAGCGCATGTGACCGATAAGGTGGCCGCGAGTTTAGGCTTGCGTGCTGGCGTTAAAATTTGTTACCGCGGCGGCGATCAGCCCAATAATGCATTTAGTTTGAATGTACTTGAGCCGGGTGAAGTAGCGGCGACAGCGGGCACCTCGGGTGTTATCTACGGTGTAACGGATGTGGCTGCGGCGGATATGGATTCGCGCGTAAATACCTTCTTACATGTCACCAGCAGCCCTGAGCAGCCGCGCAATGGTGTATTGGTTTGCGTGAATGGCTGCGGCCGTCTTTACTCTTGGCTGCGTCAAACCTTGAGTGCGGCGGGCAGTACTCCTTCTTATCCGCTGCTGAATGATTTGGCGCAGGCCGTGCCTGTAGGCAGTGACGGCTTGCTGTTTCACCCCTTCGGCAATGGCGCTGAGCGAATTTTCCAAAATAAAAACTTAGGCGCGCAATTGCGCAACTTAGATTTTAATCGTCATGGTTTAGGTCATATGGTGCGCGCAGCACAAGAGGGTATTGTTTTCTCCCTCAACCAAGGTTTTGATGTGTTGAAATCCTTGGGCGGCAGTTGCGATGTGGTGCGTGCTGGTAAGGGCAATATGTTTTTGAGCGATGTGTTCGCACAAACCTTTGCCAATACCACGCAAGCAGCCGTGGAATTATTTGAAACGGATGGTGCCGAAGGTGCCGCGCGCGCGGCAGCTTTGGGTTGTGGTTATTACGCTTCGGCGAAAGAAGCATTTGGTGGCTTGAGCCGCTTACATGTGATTGAGCCGCAGGCTGAAAAGTTTGCAGAGTATCAAGACGCCTATCAGGCATGGACGGCGTTACTGCCTCAATAGGCAGAGCGCTAAACGAGTTATTTTTTAGGTCAAAGACATCAACAAGGTGAAATTTATGAGTATTGTTCTCGGTGGTAAAGAGTACTTTCCCGGTGTAGGAAAAATTGGTTTTGAAGGCGCGAATTCTGATAATCCACTCGCGTTTAAATACTACGATGAAAATCGCGTAGTAGCGGGCAAAACCATGAAGGAGCACTTCCGTTTTGCTACCTGCTATTGGCATTCATTCAATGGTGCGGGCCACGATCCTTTTGGTCCAGGCACTAAAATTTTCCCTTGGTCTTCTACCACTGATGTTGTGGCACGTGCCCATGAAAAAATGGATGCGGCGTTTGAATTTATTACTAAGTTGGGCACCCCATACTACTGCTTCCACGACATAGATTTGATCGATGAGGGTCCAACTCGCGCTGAAACTAGCAAGCGTTTACAAACGATTGTTGAATACGCCAAGCAAAAACAAGCTGCATCAGGTGTTAAGTTGTTGTGGGGCACGGCGAATCTTTTCTCTAACCCACGCTACATGAACGGCGCTTCTACCAGCCCAGATTTTGGTGTGCTTGCCTACGCTGGCGCGCAATTGAAAGATGCCTTGGATGCAACTATTGCACTCGATGGCGAAAACTATGTGTTCTGGGGCGGTCGTGAAGGCTACATGAGCTTGCTCAACACCGACATGAAACGCGAACAAGAACACATGGCGCGCTTCCTGACCATGGCACGCGACTATGCCCGCGGCCAAGGCTTTAAAGGTTATTTCTTCATTGAGCCTAAGCCAATGGAGCCGTCTAAGCATCAATATGACTACGATGCTGAAACCGTCATTGGTTTCTTGCGTCACCACGGTTTGGATAAAGATTTCAAATTAAACTTGGAAACTAACCACGCTACCTTGGCTGGCCACACTATGTGTCACGATATGCAAGCAGCTGCAAATGCGGGCATGTTGGGCAGCCTCGATGCTAACCGCGGCGACTACCAAAATGCATGGGATACTGATCAGTTCCCTTACAACATCAACGAAACTGTTGAAATGATGTTGGTATTGTTGCGCAGCGGTGGTTTGCAAGGCGGCGGTGTAAACTTCGATGCCAAAGCACGTCGTAACTCACCTGACTTTATCGATTTGTTCTACGGCCACATTGGCGGTATGGATGTATTCGCACGCGCATTATTGATCGCCGATAGTTTGATTCAAAACTCTCCGCTGGAAACTATGCGTCGCGATCGTTATGCATCATTTGATGCGGGCAATGGCGCTTCTTACGAGAAGGGCGGTTTGACCCTTGAGCAGCTCGCTGCAATTGGCAATGCGAATGGCGAAGTACCGCTTAGCAGTGGACGTCAAGAACTGTATGAAAATGTAATCAATCGCTATATTCGTTAATTGTTTTACGCGGCTAAATTAAGATGACCTTGATTTAGCTGTTTGCCTTTTTTTGGCAAAAAATAAGCCGCTAAATATTGAGGTATATACACTGTGATCTTGCGGTGTGTACACGGAGATACAAGGCGGCTTTTTTTTACACTTTTTTCGAATAAAGCTATAACGACAATGCAAATAAAAAATATTCTAGCGCTGTAGCTGCTAGGCTCAATGACTAGAAAATAAAAAATATTATTTCAAACAACCTGAGGTCAACAATGAACTATTCACGCTTTCGTATATTAAAAGCACTTGCGTTGGGATGCAGTTTTTTACTGCTGCCAAACCTGAGTAATGCAGCGGAACCTTTATATAAAAACCCTAACAAGCCCATAGACGCGCGCGTAAATGATTTGCTTAAGCGCATGACGTTAGAAGAAAAGGCAGCACAGCTGCAAACAATTTGGGCGGAGCGGCAGAACCTTGAAACTGATGCTGGCGTATTTACGGATGCGAAGGCAAAAGAGTTGCTGGGTGGGGGTATTGGTCAAGTGGCGCGCCCCGCTGAAAACAAAATGCAAATTACCCCGAACAAAACGCCGTTGCAAACGGTTGAATTCACCAATGCACTGCAAAAATGGCTGGTTGAAAATACCCGCTTAGGTATCCCCGCTATTTTTCACGAAGAGGCACTGCACGGTCATGCTGGGCGCAATGCCACCAGCTTTCCTCAGGCAATTGGCATGGCCAGTACCTGGAATCCAGAATTAATTCACGATGTGTATCGTGTGGCGGCGCAAGAAGTGCGCGCGCGCGGTGCGCATCAGGCGCTTACCCCTATTCTCGACGTGGCGCGCGACCCGCGTTGGGGCCGTATTGAAGAAACTATGGGTGAAGATCCCTATTTAATTTCGGCCTTAGGTGTTGCGAGTGTTAAGGGTTTTCAAGGCGATGGTGAGGGTATCGCTAAAGATGGTGTTATCGCTACGCTGAAGCATTTAGCTGGCCACGGCGAACCAACGGGCGGTTTGAATATTGCGCCCACGCCCATTGGCGAGCGCGGTCTGCGCGAAATATTTTTACCCCCGTTTGAAGCTGCGGTAAAAGTGGGTGGCGCGCGCAGTGTGATGGCTTCCTATAACGAAATTGATGGTATTCCCTCCCATTCCAATGTGGATCTTTTGCAAAATATTTTGCGCGGTGAGTGGGGCTTTAAGGGCGTTGTTGTCAGTAATTACTATGCAATTACCGAGCTGATGTCGCGTCACCATTTAACTGAGTCGAAAGAAGAGGCCGGTTTGTTGGCCTTGGCGGCGGGTGTGGATGTAGAAACCCCAGATGTAGACGCTTACAAAACGTTGGCGCAAATGGTTAAGGATAAAAAGTTAAGTCAAAAAGTATTGGATACTGCTGTTGCACGCGTACTGCATGAAAAGTTTTTATTGGGTTTGTTTGAAAACCCCTATACCGACCCTGCGGGTGTAGAAGCATTTATCGGCAATGATGCGCATCGTGCCCTGTCACAAAAAACCGCTGAGCAAGCCATGGTCTTGTTGAAAAATGAGAACAATTTGTTGCCATTGAATCGCGATAAACTTAAATCTATTGCGCTCATTGGCCCCCATGTTCATGAAACCCTTTTGGGTGGCTATAGCGATGTGCCTAAACAAACGGTCAGTATTCTGCAGGGCTTGCAAGAATATCTCGGTAACAAAGTGGCGATCAATTACGAAAAGGGCACGCTCCTTACTATTGAGTCGTTTGCCGATAATGCCGATGCCAAGGCCGCCAATACCCAGTCAAAAGAGCGCTGGAATACTGATGTGATCAAGTTGGCCACTAAGGCTGACACCAAAGGCATGATTGAAAAAGCAGTAGCGGTGGCGCAAAAAAGTGATGTGGCTATAGTTGTTGTCGGCGACAACGAAGCAACCTCGCGCGAGGCCTGGGCCGAGAGTCATTTAGGTGATCGCACTAGCCTTGAGTTACTGGGTGAGCAGCAAGAACTGGTCGATGCGATTTTAGCCACGGGCAAGCCCACCGTTGTGCTGTTGATTGGCGGTCGCCCCCTGGCAATCACTAAAATTGCGCAAACAGCGCCAGCGATTATTGAAGGTTGGTATCTCGGCCAAGAAACCGGCCGTGCCGTGGCGCGCGTATTGTTTGGCGATGTGAATCCCAGCGGGAAATTGCCTGTCAGTTTTGCGCGTTCTGTAGGGCACCTGCCGGTTTATTACAATCACAAACCTACCGCTAAACGCGGTTATGCGTTTGGTGAAACCAGTGCGCTCTTTCCGTTTGGTTTTGGTCTGAGCTATACCCAATTTGGTTACAGTGATTTGACCCTGAGTAAAACCCAGCTCAAAGCGGGCGAGCAGGTTGATATCACCATGACGCTCACCAATACTGGCGCGCGCGCGGGTGATGAAGTGGTGCAGCTGTATATTAATGACCCTGTTGCTACGATTCCCCAGCCCGTTAAAGTGCTCAAGGGCTTTAAGCGTGTAAGCCTCGCGCCTAAAGAATCTAAGCAAGTCACTTTCACGCTTTCGGCCAATCAATTGGCTTTTTATAATCGCGCCATGAAGTTTGCGTTGGAGCTGGGCAAAATAAACCTGATGCTAGGTTCATCTTCAGCCGATATTCGTTTGCAGGGCGAAGTGGCTGTTGTGGGTAAAGAGGTGGATGTTAGTCAGCACAAGGTTTATCTGACACCTGCTAGCATTCACTAGGATTGTAAGCGTACTAAGCAACCCAGATGTTGTTTTAAAACCGCACCGAGCTACACTCGGTGCGGTTTTTTATGTCTTCCGCCGCTGTTTCTTTCGTTTCTTTCCCCGTTTTAAGTGCCTTACTGCTTTTCTGCTGTTCCGGGGCGCGCCACTCCATTTTGCTTGATAACGCTAGAAATCACTTCCCTCCGCAGCTGAGTCTTGCCTGGCCGCTTATTCCTTTTGTGTGTGCTTACAGGTGTGATGGTAGTCATAAATACCATTTTTGGTATTACCAGTGGCAGATTGTTGGTTGATTTTGGTCATACTTGTGTGGCAGACTCTTTTAGGTGCTTTCTCCTTACGTTTTAAGCCTTAGGGTTTTTTACAAAGAGGCACGGGCTTTATTGATGATAAAAATAATAAATTAGGGTGAGTCGCAATGCGGCGCTAGTAAAGGTTTTAGTGAAACCTTATTAGTTCATCTATACGCAGGATGCGCATAGGCATTTGAGATCCTAAAAATAAAACCGCCTCATGTGGGGCGCAGTGTTAAACGTTGATGCTTCGGCATCATTACTTGGGTATAGCTCAGCTGCTTACAATTTCGCATGCAAGTTCGCGGTTCAAAAGAGCGCTATACCAAAAAAAGGTCAATCCATCATCCACCCTGAACATCAGTATCGGTAGTTATACGCGGTAGTGGTATTTTTTTCGCTGTGCTAATCGATAGAGCTATGTCGTTAATAATGGGCCAGAAATTGTTGTTGGTAACTGTCTTGTTCATAGTGAAAACCAAAAGGATGTCAGCGGTGTTTTAGCTAGTGCCATGAATTATTGTTCAACCAGTAATTTGTCGCGTTACTAACTTTTCAACAAATAAGGTATAAAAAATGAAAGTAAAAAAATTAACTCGCCACATTGGCTACTGTGCAACGCTCGTTGCCGCCAATATCATGCTCATGAGCGCAGTTCACGCGCAAACACTCGGCAGTAATCTCGCTCTTACCGGTTCTGGTGCAGGCGCCGATGGTTCAGGTTTTAGTAATACCAAGTTGGTGCGCGATGGCGACACCAGCACGGTTACCTACGGAAGTGGTACGTCTAATCAGCGTGTGTCAGTAAAGTGGGACACTGAAATTGCTTTCAATACGGTTATTTTGCGTGAAGAGGGTAGCAAGGTTACCACCTGGCAATTAGTCGACAATGACTCGGGCGCGGTCTTGGCTAGCGGCACCGGAATAGGTGCGCAAAAACAAGTTAATTTAGGTGCGACCACATCGAAAAAAATCAATTTAATCGTCAATGCAACCAGTGCGCCTGGTATTGCTGAGATTGAAGTTTACAACGCGAATGGTGCGGTAGTCGCCAGCTCTACCCCCGCGTCTGTTGCTGCAAGTTCAGCGCCTGCTTCGGTAGCGGCTAGCTCTACCCCCGTGACGGGTGCACAACAATGTAACTGGTGGGGCACGCTTTATCCTGCGTGCGTGGTAACACTGGATGGCTGGGGCTGGGAGAACTCAAAATCTTGTATTTCGGTGAAAACCTGTAAAACACAGCCAGCACCCTATGGCATCGTGGGTACGACTACTCCCGTATCATCTACACCTGCGTCAGTCGCTGCTAGCTCTAAGCCAGCATCAGTTGCGGCTAGCTCTACGCCTGCGTCGGTAGCACCAAGCTCCACTCCCGCGTCGGTTGCCGCCAGCTCTAAGCCTGCATCAGCAGCAGCCAGTTCTACGCCTCCTAATGTCAGCATTCGTGCGCCTAAGCTAGAAGGTTTCGGTGCCTATGCGGGTGTAACGGGCGGTCAGGGCGGTTCAGTGGTGACGGTATCTACCGGTACCCAATTGAATGCAGCGCTGTGTAATCGTGGCTCTATGACCGACCCCATCACCATCAAGGTGAATGGCACTATCAATCACGGCAACACTAGGTCACAGGGCTGCAATACCCAAGACGATGTGATTGAAATTAAAAAAATGAGTAACGTTTCTATTATCGGTGTGGGCACCAACGCACTCTTTGATGAAATCGGTATTCATGTGCGCGATGCATCTAACGTGATTATTCAAAACGTGCATATTCGCAATGTTAAAAAGAGTGGCTCACCAACCTCGAATGGCGGCGATGCTATAGGTATGGAAACCAGTGTTGATCGCGTGTGGATCGACCACAACTGGTTGGAAGCCTCAGGTGGTGAAAAAGATGGTTATGACTCACTGCTGGATATGAAAGCAGGCGTTACTAACGTCACCGTTTCTTACAATATGTACAACGATTCAAGCCGTGCAGGTTTAATCGGTTCAAGTGATAGTGATGATGCCAATAACAACATTACCTTTCATCACAACTGGTACAAAAATATTGAACAGCGCACGCCGCTCATTCGTCATGCCTTAGTACACATGTACAACAACTATTGGTCTAATCCAAAAATTGATTACATGTTCCATGCGATTAATTCACGCATGGGTGCAAAAGTATTGGTAGAAGGTAACTACTTCGACAATGTAAACAATCCCTTGATTGCATCGGATGATTCTTCACAGCCTGGCTGTTGGCAGACTGGCGAAAATACCATAGTGCCGCAAATCTACTACAGCCGCACAGTAGGTAATGGTGCTTTAGTTATTCCGCAAATTGTTAACGGTCAGTTGCAATCAACTTGTTCGGTGAATGTTCCTTACTCAGTAGTTATGGATCACTCGTCGAATGTACCTGCCATCGTTATGGCCAATGCCGGTATCGGTAAATTGGATGGTACTTATGTACCTACGTCTTCGGTTGCAGCCTCAAGCACGCCAGCAAGTTCAACGCCTGCCTCTGTAGCGCCAAGTTCTACGCCTAAGTCATCAACACCTGCTTCAGTTGCGGCAAGTTCAGCGGCGACGCAAACCGTCACCTATGAAGCAGAGTCGGGCAGTCTTTATCAATCGTCGATTGATACCGATCACACCGGCTTTAGCGGTTCGGGTTTTGTAAACTTTGACAATGTTGCTACTAGCTATGGTGAATGGACGCTATCACAAGCTGTTGCGGGCACGGCAACCTTGAGCATCCGCTACGCAAATGGCTCAGCGGCAAGTCGCCCTATGTCTGTCAGTGTGAATGGCGCTGTGGTTAATTCCTCTTTAGCCTTTAATGCCACCAGCAACTGGGATACTTGGGCAGTGCAAACCATTAGCCTTAACGTGAAAGCCGGTAGCAATGTGATTCGTCTTGCGTCGGCATCTTCAACGGGCGGGCCTAATGTTGACTATTTACAAGTGACTGCTAGTGCGACAACGCCTGTTTCATCCGTTGCTGCAAGCTCTACTCCCGCATCAGTCGCCGCAAGCTCTAAGCCTGCGTCAGTGGCGGCGAGCAGTTCACCTGCAGTAGGCGGTATTAGCGCAGCCTGTAATAGTTTGGTGAGCAACCCTATGGTCAACTGGCGTGAAAGTTCGTTGCAGACTGATCAAGAAATTGTTGCATGCTTGTCGAAAACCCTCGGTACAGCCGTTGGTTTCGGTGAAAAAGCGCGCGGCGGTTTCAACGCGAACGGCGGCAGTAAGTTAGTGGTGATTACTAAAAACTCCAGCGTCTTACCCGAGCAGCAAGTGTTGAATGCGATTAGCTCGCCTGATTACAACTGGATTGTGTTCGATAAAAAAGATTACGCCAACGGCGGCGACCTTGCTATGTACCGCCTCAGCTGTAATGACAGTGCGGTATTGGCTGATTTAAATAACGCCACTACGGCGGAGTGTTTGGATCACAACCTCTGGTGTAAAAATCACGGTGTAAGCACCGCAAGTTGCGCGGAGACTTTCTTTAACGATCGCCTGAATGACAAGAACTTGGCTATTCGCAATCAAATGATCGACTCTAACACCACCATCGATGGTCGCGGCACCAAAACGCGCTTCCTGTTTAACGGTTTTAAAATTGGCGCCGATGATTCAGGTAACTCAACCCACGTGTCTGAAAATGTGATTTTGACCCACTTGCAATTTGAAGGCGCAGGTCATGTGGAAGATCATTATTTGGACCCCGATATGATTCGCTCTACCGGTGAGTCACACGATATTTGGATTCACCAAAACACCTTCAAGAATACCGGTGATTCTGCGTTTGATGTGAAAGTGGGCGCCTATGGCATTACTATTTCTTACAACCGTTTAGAAGATGTGCTGCGCGCATCACTGCATGGTTCAAGTGACAGCCGCACCATCAACTCACAAATTCGCACCACCTTGCACAACAACTTCTTCATCACCAGCGATGCCTTTTTTAGCGGCCCTCACTCGGGCGATAATACCGCTCGTCGTGTACCGCTTTTACGTCGCGGCAGTGCGCACATGTTTAACAATGTGTTCTACAACTATCGCAAAAACTTTGCGTCGGTACGCGTAGGTGGCACGCTCTTGATGGAAGATAATGTGTTCCTCGGTGGCACAGTGATGCAAACTGTGAAGAGTTCTACCGCGGCGAGTTTTGATGAGTGGTTAACCTATCTCACCAAAGATGATTTCGATGGCGGTTACTTCTCCAGTGTGAATGGCTTGGTCACCTTTGCCAACAGTACCTGCCGTATCGATAGCAGTTATCAGGGTCAGTTACCCTCGGTTATTGCCAACAGTGCGCGCGATTTGAAAACTGAATACTCGCAAACCTCGCGCACTACCATTAGCAGCAATCGCTTCACGGCTGGCCAAGACTTGGTGGATTACACCAATGCAACGGCGGGCAAATACGGTGCTGAGCCTTATAACTCACCGCTGGCTGCCAGTCGTTCGGCCACGATTAATCTCGGCAAGGCGTCATGCTTGTAGAGATGTAATTTAAGCAATAAACGATAGATCGTTGTTAATAAGCCCCTGCGGTAACGCAGGGGCTTTTTTGTGTGTGCCTTAGGCAGGTTTTTTGAAATTAGGGTGTTTGGCTATTTGGTGGTTGCTGGATAATTCATTTTGGTATTACCAGTGGCAGATTAATATGTTGATTTTGGTCATACTTCATGGCACGATTATCTTCTGCTCAAAAATGAACCCAGTTGGATATGGCGAAGGGAAAAGCCATTAGAAAAATAACAGTTCAAGGTGTTCGAGCGGATCTTATAGGTTGTTAAATCTCCCTATTGAATGTGGCGCCTTTGCCATTTTCAGCGTGCGAGGTTTGTAAGGTCGTAGTTGTTTCTTTCGTTCTACAAACTCTAATGCTCCATACATCAAATTTAGGCAGTAGCTCGTTGCAGGCAGGTTCTGTGAGGTTGGCAATTGTTGTCGGTTTCATGGTGTTTGTGTGTGCGGGGAATTCGGGATGCAGTTAATAATTTCAATAATAAAGGTCAATAGATGAACATCAAAAAACTAAAGCGGCAGCTGGGCAGTTGCGCAGCACTCTTAATGGTTAATGTCTTGTTTAGTGGATCGCTCGCGGCGCAAACCCTCGGGGATAACCTCGCGATAACGGGTGCCGGTGCCGACGGTTCTGGTTTTAGTAATACCAAGTTGGTGCGCGATGGCGACTTAAGCACAGCAAGCTATGCCAGCGGTACCGCCAATCAGCGCATTTCAGTGAAGTGGGCGAGCGAGGTTAATTTCAATACCGTAGTGTTGCGCGAAGCGGGCGACAACGTCACCAGTTGGCAATTAGTCGATAATGCCTCAGGTGTTGTTTTAGCAACGGGTGCGAATATAGGTGCCGAGTTGCAGCTCAACTTGGGTGCGGTTAGTTCGAAAAAAATCAATTTAGTGGTGAATGCAGATAGTGCGCCTGCTATGGCTGAAATCGAAGTCTATAACCTAAGCGATGTCGCCAGTTCTGTGCCCGCGTCATCTGCTGCGGCGTCATCAGCGCCACTTTCTTCCGCTGCAGATTCCTCTAGCGCAACTGCAGCAAGCCTCGCGCCCAGTTCGGTCGCCGCGACGCCGTTACAGTGTAATTGGTGGGGCACTTTTTACCCGGCTTGTGCCCTAGCGCAAGAGGGTTGGGGTTGGGAGAATTCTAAAAACTGTATCTCGGTTAAAGCCTGTAATACTCAGCCCGCGCCCTATGGTGTAGTGGGTGGCGCCTCGTCGGTGAGTTCAGTCGCACTGAGTTCTGCGCCAGCGCAAACCTGTAACTGGTGGGGCAGTCGCTATCCCGCCTGTAAGGTCGCCCAAGATGGTTGGGGTTGGGAGGCGTCTGCATCCTGTATTTCAGTTAAA
>Ga0070748_1001351_pt1 | contig 11447 bp, 6 predicted proteins | sample VirMetDEL_Nov_12_FD_77015 | JGI IMG/M metagenome (GOLD analysis project Ga0070748, IMG submission 77015) | Aqueous microbial communities from the Delaware River and Bay under freshwater to marine salinity gradient to study organic matter... | ecosystem: Environmental > Aquatic > Marine > Coastal ...
CAGTCTGCGCGTAAAAATGCGTGCAGGCTTATGGAATAAAAAACCTTCGCAACGCGCGCATGCAGGCGATGCCTCCTTGGTGGGCAGTGCCGAGCATCGCGCTATAGCGCGGCAGGCCGTGCGTGAAAGTTTGGTGTTGCTCAAAAATGATGGCGGTCTACTACCCCTTAAACCACAGCAAACTATTTTGGTGGCGGGCGATGGCGCTGACAACATAGGCAAGCAGGCGGGCGGCTGGAGCATTTGGTGGCAGGGTGTTAGTGATGCCAAAGAAAATTACCGCTTCCCCGGCGCCACCTCGATTTTTTCCGGCATTCAGGCTGCAGTCGTTGCAGCGGGCGGAAAGATAGAGTTATCAGCTGAAGGTATTTATAGCCAAAAGCCAGATGTGGCTATAGTCGTGTTTGGTGAAAACCCTTATGCAGAAGGCAATGGCGATAGAGATACACTTGAGTTTGAAGCTGGCGATAAAAAAAGTTTGACGCTACTTAAAAAACTTCAAGCCCAAGGTATTCCTGTAGTATCAATTTTCCTTTCTGGTCGCCCGCTGTGGGTGAATTCTGAGTTAAATGCATCGCAGGCATTTGTAGCCGCTTGGTTGCCCGGCTCCGAGGGGGCGGGTATTGCTGATGTCATCATCGCGCGCGCAGACGGAAAGCCACACTATGACTTCAGCGGAAACTTGTCATTCTCTTGGCCTAAGTTGCCTCTGCAAGATCAACTCAATAAACATCATAAAAACTACACACCTTTGTTTAAACTCGGCTACGGCCTCAATTATTCTTCGCGTAAGAAAACGGCAAAAAAACTACCGGAAGCAGTAGCAGGTATCACAAGCAGTGAGCCGCAAGATATTAAGCTTTATGTGCGTCGCCCCTTGGAGCCATGGCATATCTTTATAGAGAACTATGAGCGCCAACAAATTTTAAGCGGGGCTTTTGCTGCCTTACCCAAAGGTGATGTGAAGGTGCAAACCAGCGATAAAGATGTACAAGAGGATGCATTACATTTTACCTGGAAAGACACATGGCGCGCAGGGCTGACCCTTGAAAGCGGCAAAGCGCTAAATCTTTTACCCTATCTTAATAAAGGTGTATTGGCGCTGGATTTAAATGTGCTGCAGCTCAGTAAGGGCGGGCTCAGTTTTAAAATGAAATGTCAGCAGGGTGATTGCGATCGCCAAGTGCCCTTTACGCTCAAGGCGCGCGCGCAAGCGGGCAAAGGTTGGCAAGAGGTTTTTGTGCCGCTTAGTTGCTTCCCGCGTTCGGGCGATAATTTTGATGCGGTCACTATGCCCTTCGCATTAGAAGTGGGCGGTGAAGGTGAGGTTGCCGTAGCGAATGTACGCTTGTTGATGCAAACCCCCACCAATGCAGTCGTAGAATCTTGTCCTGATGCCAAGACTCAATCAGTAACGCCAGAAATGTTAAATGAATGGTGGGCAATAGATTGGTGGCTGCCGCGCCATGAACAAAAGCTTGCCGATTTAAAGGCGTTAAACGCGCAGGGTAAAAAAGTCGACTTATTATTTATTGGTGACTCCATAATCCAAGGCTGGGAAAAAGAGGGCGCAGAAGTTTGGAAAAAATATTATGCGCCGCGCAATGCTTTCAACATAGGTTATGGTGGTGATCGCACTGAAAATGTACTTTGGCGGTTACAGCATGGTGAGGTAGATGGCATAGCACCTAAGGTGGCGGTATTAATGATCGGCACTAATAACACCGGGCATCGCCATGAGAACCCCGTTACCACCGCTGCAGGCATTAAAGCGATACTGGCAGAGTTAACCCAGCGTTTGCCTAACACGAAAATTTTACTGCTGGCTATTTTCCCGCGCGATGCGACTGTTGACGGACAACTACGTCAAATTAATGAAAAAATAAATCCTTTGATTGCGCAGCATGCAGACAACAAACGCATTTATTTTGTTAATGTAAACAGTGCCTTTTTAACTAAAGAGGGCGTTTTAACCACCGATATAATGCCAGACCTATTGCACCCACACGAAAAAGGCTATGACCTGTTGGCTAAAGCGCTAGAGCCGCACTTACATAAATTGCTAGAAATTAAGTAGCGCGATGATGTTAAGTAAATGGAGAGTGCTAAGTAAATTGAGAGTGCTAGGTAGATTGATGGTGTTGGGTATTTTTTCAGAAAAATACCTTGGCGACTTTTAAAAAAAACAATAGCGGCGCGGTCATAGGCGCCGTTTTTTTTGCCTTAAGTAAATGTATGGCTTGAACGTTCGACCTTATAGAATTCTAAAAATGGAGACATAGATATGTATATGAAATCTCACTCTGGCTCTGTGTTAAAGCGAATAGCTGCGCAACTTTTAGTTATTTTTTCATTGTTGATTGCGCTGAGTGCTGCTGCGCAAACTAGTGCGGTGCGTGAACGCATTTTATTGAATGATAACTGGCGCTTTGCGTTGGGCAATGCGATAGACCCCAGCAAAGATTTTAACCATGGGACGGGGTACTTTTCCTATCTCGCCAAAACGGGCTTTGGCGACGGCCCTGCAAGCCCCGCATTTGATGATCGCGCATGGCGGGTGCTGAATGTTCCTCATGATTGGGCGGTTGAAATGCCGTTTGATGCAACGGCAAGTAAAAGTCATGGTTATAAAACGGTAGGGCCGAATTTCCCACAAAATTCGATTGGTTGGTATCGTCGCGAATTAAGTATACCAGCCTCAGATCTTGGACGGCGCATACGTATTGAATTCGATGGTGTGCAGCGTCAATCGCAGGTTTTTATTAACGGTTTTTTTGTCGGCGAAGAAGATTACGGAAATTTAAGTTTTAGTTATGACATCACTCCCTATCTAAATTATGGTGGTAAAAATGTAATTGTGGTGAGAGCCGATGTTTCTTTTGAAGCGGGTTGGTATTACGAAGGTGCGGGGATAAATCGCGCTGTCTATTTATTAAAAACAACTCCCGTTCATATCGATCAATATGGTACCGCCGTTGTCACCGAGTTGGCGGACAGTAAAGCAGTTATTGCTATCAATACTAGCTTGATTAATGAACATGAAAACTCAGCCTATGCAGATGTGCCTGCAGAACATCTGTTGCTCTCGCAAATGCTACTAGATGCCTCGGGCGAGGTTGTCGCACAGACCAAAAAACGAAAAACTACCTTGGCAACCGGTGCGACACAAAACCTGCAAGATCAACTTAAACTTAAATATCCTATTCTTTGGTCACTCGATAACCCTTATTTGTATAAGTTGGTAACGCGCCTAGAAAATCGCGCCGGCCAGTTGTTAGACGAATATGAAACACCTGTGGGCGTGCGCACAATTCGCTTTGACGCCGATGAAGGTTTTTTCTTAAATGGCGAACATATAAAACTTAAGGGTAGCAACAATCATGAGGATCACGCGGGTGTAGGCGCGGCTATTCCCGATGCCTTAATGGCTTATCGTTTGCAACGGTTAAAAGATTTAGGGATGAATGCCTACAGAGCGTCCCATGCGCCGCCATCGCCAGCCATGTTGAATTTGGCGGATCGCATGGGTATTTTAGTCATCGATGAAAATCGATTAATGGGCATAAATGATGTTCACCTCAGTGCGGTCGAGCGCATGATTAAACGCGACCGCAATCACCCGAGTATTATTCTTTGGTCGCTGGGTAATGAAGAGTGGGGAATTGAAGGCAATATTAAAGGGGCGCGCATTACTAAAAAAATGCAGAGCTTTGCGCGTTCGCTCGATCCAAGCCGCTTAAACACAGTCGCCAATAGCGGTGGTTGGGGTGGTATATCTGCAGAGATTGGCGTGGCAGGTATTAACTACATAAACCAAGCTAAGCCCGATCAGCAGCATCTGGAATATCCGCAACAAATTTTGCTTGGTACAGAAGAAACGACTACCCAGCAAACTCGCGGTGTTTATGTCGAAAATAAAGCCTTGGGCCATTTGGCCCCCGCAAAAGACGGTACTGCAGGTGCTAATGCCGCCGTTGGTTGGCAATATTATGCAGCACGGCCTTATTTGGCGGGCATTTTTTATTGGACTGGTTTTGATTATCGCGGTGAACCAACACCCTATGTTTATCCTGCCGTAGGGTCGCAATTTGGCATTTTAGATAGCTGTGGTTTTGCAAAAGATGGCGCTTACTATTTGCAAGCCTGGTGGGCACATAAACCTGTGTTACATATCTATCCACATTGGAATTGGCCTGGTAGAGAAGGTGAGCTAATTGATGTGGTCGTGTTTAGCAACAGTGACGACGTTGAATTATTTTTGAATAATAAATCTCTCGGTAAAAAAGTCATGCCGCGCAATGGTCAGCTCAGTTGGACTGTAGCTTATGCACCGGGGGAGCTTCGCGCACAAGGCTTTAGTAAAAATGAATTGATCCAATCGGCATGCGTTGTTACCACTACGCAAGCGGCCGCCATACAATTAACACCCCACGTGAATAGCATAGTGGCGGATGCGCGTGATCTTGCCGTTATCAATCTAGCAATTACAGATGCACAGGGTAGTGTGGTGCCCACCGCCGATAATCAAATTCACTTTTCAGTTGCAGGCCCAGGAAAAATTATTGGTGTTGGCAATGGCAACCCTTCTTCTCACGAAAATGATGTAGAGCTTGAGCGGATAAGGACACAAAATTTAGGTGAGTGGACCGCACCGAACCCTGCAGACAGTAAAACACCGGTTAAGTTTGAAGTGACCTTTGATCGCCCGACCTTAGGTTCAGGAGCGGAAATACATTTGCTGTTAAATGCCTTAGGTAAAATGCAAACAGCGACACTCAATGGAAAGCCTCTGTATAAAGATAAGGGGCCAGAGCAGGCGCGCACTGAAATTCTACTAGCGCCTTTGAGTTTAAAAGAAAGGGATAATGTATTACGCTTGGACGCTGCTCCTTTCGATGAGTGGCGTGATCGAGAAGGGCTGTTTCAGTTTCACCCAGCAACGCTAAAAGTCGTGCAAGCTGCTGCCCCCTATAAACGCAAAGTCTTCAACGGCCTCGCGCAAGTGATTGTGCAGTCAACGGGTGGGCAAGGTGAAATCACCCTGAAAGCTACAGCGGAAGGCTTGGCACCTGCAGAGGCGAGCGTTATGGCTCAGACGAAGTAAGTGCCAGCGGGCGCCTAGTGGTACTTAGATGGGTTATTAAGCCTAGGTAAAGTTAAAGGCGTTTATAACGCCCCTCTCTGTCGCCAGTATTGCTGAGGCCACAGGCGTAGAAAGTGGTGGTATTCAATTAATCATTATAACTTTATGGGTTTAGAATTGGATCAACACATGACTAGGTTGGGAATGGGAATCAAAGCATCAGTTGCGATCACAATAATGACCTTATTGTTGGTTGGCTGTGGAAATACGGGGCCAGATGTGGCTGTCACACCCAGTGTGGGCGATAGCAGTAGTAACGCAAATACTGATGGGGGTGCCGCTGCTTCAGCACAACATAGTTCTGTGCAAAATAGTTCTGTGCAAAATAGCTCTGTGCAAAATAGCTCTGTGCAAAATAGCTCTGTGGCAAATGAATTTTCTGCCACTATGCCTGACAGCGAATTGCTAGAGGGTAGCTACCCACTTGTAAATAATACGCCACAACCTGATGGCTCATATTCTCGCTTAAAAATTAGCATTCAATTAAATAAAAAGCTTTCTCAGGTTACAAAATTATATTTGATGGTGGATCAGAATCGCAGTACTTGCCCTACGGGGATTACGCAACGGCTTATAGCACCCGATTTTCCCGTGGAACTGGCGGCGGGCGAGGATAAAGTTAACTTTACCCTTGAGGCCTATCCTGATAGTGATGTTGAAGCTAATTGTGAGAATAGCTTCACATTAAAAATGGTTGATGCCATAGATGAGAGAACTATCCCAGTCGAAGGTAAGGTTACCTTGATTGATGATGATGTCCCTCGAAATTTTGCTGTTTCTGCTGAATATGGCAGTCATGGCAAAGTCTCCTTGATGGGTTCAAAGGAATTTGATGGGCGCACTTTTCAAGTGGAGCAGCTGGGGCAGCGCCAAGCCAGATTTACCATTGAAGACGAATACTTGCATTATTTAGTGCCAGGAACTCCCGATTTAAATGTTTTACCCTATGACAATTCGGGTATTGAAAATTTTGTATTTCGCATAACTCCCTCAAATGGCGACCCAAGCTTTACTGTTAGTTTTCCAGCGCGCAGAAATCTTTACGATGTCATAGATAATTTTTCAAGAGGTGGAGGGGCATATACTGAAGAAGGTGACGACAACGAGGCAGATTTTGAGTATGCACAACAGCATTACTTAATAACCGATATAGTCCTAAATGGCTTTTGGGATAATTATTTTTATAGTGACTTAAGCAAGATTAGCTGGACATTGAAGACCATATTGCCAACTAACGAAGTTAAGTTGGGTGTAAATGGGGTTGGTAATCTATCTTCTTTAATTGACCCTTATGATCTTAAACAAGAGGAAATAGATTTTATCAATAAGGCTAAACCTTTTATTTTGGATTCTGACAATCGCACACTCAGAATTAACCCAGTAATCTTTCCAATCCTTGAGTCGTATATTTCAGATATGCGCATAGGCGAACTTAAGCCAGATATTGAGGTGTGTGAGTCCGCATCATCAACATCACGTTGTCAGACTCAACAACCAAGTTTGTTAATGAGGTCCACCGCTAAAACAATCTCCTTAAATCTTTCTGGTATAGAGAGTCGTCTTTTTATCGAAAAAGATAGATTTTACATAGTGGTTAAGGATGTAACCTCAGATGCATTAAATCATGTAACCCGCTTAATTCCGCTGTCGGCCCCCGAGACCAAGCTCACTTACTTTCATTCAGGTCAATATGAATTGAAATTGGTGGATTATAAGGGTGACTATCGGGCGAGTACCATGATTACCCTTTATCCTGATGACAAAGACAAATCTGTTTCGCTAGCGGTGGAAGAGGTTGCCGCGTTGAGTAACGCTGAACGGTAGAAAAAACACTTGTGAGTTAGCTGCAGCCGGTAAGTGCAAGGCAGTAGCAATTTATGTGTTATGTGTAGTAGCTTATTGAATTGACCCTAGGTTTCCCCTATACGGAGATTATGACGTTGAATATTAAATACGGAATTATTTTTACAGCGTTGATTGCTGCTTTTTCCTTTGATGTCTTTGCGGTAGAGGAAGGGCATGATCATGCTCTTTTATCGCGCATTCCAAACTCAGGTATCGAAACGTTTTATGAGGCTGATTTTTCTGCTTTCAATTTTTATAATGTGGATGCCAAAAACACTATTCATAAAATTACCCGAGAGGGGCGCCTTACACAAATTTATTACCAGCTAAAGCAGGCTACAACGGCTTTAGCCTTGGCCCGTAATATACAGTATTCATTAAAAGCGTCTGGTTTTCTGTTGCAAGCAAGCTTGAGTGATGATGCTATTAACCCAATTAAAGCGGAGCTTGAACGTATTATTGTGAAAAATGCGCCGCTCATGATTGTGCTTGCGCCGGAATATTTATATATGACTCGTAAAGCTGCATCAGGCGTACAGCATGTAGCAGTTGTTATATCCTCATTAAATGAGGATCACTTCATCTATTATTTGATTTTAGAAGAAAAAGCGCAGACATTTGTTCCGCTCAAAGTATCGGAGAAAGACATTGAAAAAGGGCTTCAAGAAAATGGGAAGGTAGAAGTCTACGGTATTTATTTTGATGTAGGTAATGCAACAATAAAACCAGAGTCAAGTGAAGCGTTGAGTGCCATTGATAAGATTTTACGCGCCGATAATAAATTAACATTATACATAGTGGGTCATACCGATAGCACTGGCGACTTTTCAAAAAATATGCGCTTATCCGAACAGCGTGCTCAGGCAGTTCTCCGCAAGCTGACGGAAGAGTATGCAGTCGATAAAAATCGTTTGCGCGCCTATGGTGTTGGTTCGTTGTCGCCCCTAGGCGCAAACTCTAGCGAGTTTGGTCGAGCAAAAAATAGGCGTGTGGAGCTTGTGCAGCAGTAAAGTGTTTTTAATTCATGGCGTTTGTCATGGCTGTATTTTTAGTTAAAGAAATAATGTGGGTTGTTATGGCATGTATATGGAATTTGGCGATTAATAGTCTTGTTACAGCGGGGCTTTTGGTGTCGGTAGGTTGCAGTGATTCTGGTTCGGGTTCATCAGGCTAGACAAGAACGTTGGTAAATATCAGTCTAGGCGCGATTAGCAGCAAAAGTGAAATGGCTTCATCGTCTTCTGCCGTCAGTGAGTCTGCACCTAAAGTGCGCCTTCCTAATTACACCATCAGTGTGGATAAGTTGGAGTATCTAGAGGGTTCAGAGCCAGAGCCTAATAAAATTCTTCCGGTAACCTTCCATTTTAATAAGCCTTTGGCGGAGGATGCAACTATAGAGGTAGATGTTAATGCTCAATTTGGTACGGGTATTTTCCCTGGGAAAATATTGCCTAGCTCTAAAGTAGCTCTACCCAAAGGAGCGAGCGAGTTTACTATTCAGCTAGAGAGTTATGTCGATAATAAACCTGAAGGAGTCCAAGAGGCGAACTGGTATTTAATACTGGAATCTGCCGGTCAACGAGTTAGCCTGCCCGTTGATAATGGCATTAATATTATTGATGATGACAAAATGCGGTCTGCTGAGATGCATGTTGAGGCCGGGGAGCTAATTACTTTAGATCTCAATGGGGCATCTAAGCCCTTTGGTGGTGAAAAATTTACAGAAAAGCAGGTTTCAGGTGAGCCTGCTAATTTTAGTGTTGATAAAGATATTCTGTGAGTGCTTGTTCCTGCGCCAAATAATTATAGTGTTCCACGAGGTGATGAATTAATTTCACTAAATTTTCACGTTGTTTCTGACTCAGGCGAAGATTACGAAATAGCGCAACGATTCTATGCAACTACACGCTTCAAGTCTTTTAAGCAAAATATTAGATACGAAGACTATGTTGATGAGGCGCCAATAATGGCTGATAGGTATCTCCAAGGGGCGACCATGAATACCGGCGGTGTTCATCATTTAATTGATGATGTTTTTGGACCACCGGTGATTCAACTTAATTTTTTGAATTCTGATATAAAAATGAAAATACCATTCACCTTCACTTTTTTGCGCCTCCACTCGAATGATATTGTTGGCGAAGCCAATGCGCAGATTAGCGATGACGGAAAAACTATTACGCTCTCGCAAGAGGATTGGGAAAAAGCAAAGCAGATAATTGATTTTAAAGAAGATGGAATTAGACTTGAGGCTATACCTCAATTAATTGATGGAATTAAAGATTCTGACGATAGTTTTGGGCAAGGGTTTGAATTGATAATGAGTCTGCGTATAGCAGACAAAACCGCTTCGGTAGCTATAGACGAAACTGTTCCGGATGAGGTTATTCAATCCGGCAAGTTGTTTTTAGTTTTAAGCGATACCTACTCAGATGGCCCTGGCGATGGCGTTGTTTTCATTAAACGACTTGAGCAAAGGGTTACACATTTTGACCATCTTTATGGGTCTGATTTTTTTGTCAATATAGTGGATCTTTCAGGTGTGTACTCAGGGCACACAAGTGTCTCGCTGTATGATAAATCTGTTAAACATAAATCTGTTAAACATAAATCAGTTACTATTGATGCGGAGGCCTCAATAAATTAAACGATATTGAAAGATCTGCTAGTTTAGTGTTTGGGTAGTGTTACTGAGGTGTAAAAGCTTGATTCGCTTAACGTTACTGCGTGGCAGAAGGGCTGCTTATTTTACCTGTCCTGCCCTAGCGGCTTAGCTTGCCTAACCTGTTCTTGGCTAAGGCTTTTAATCACTGCGCTCGATGATATTTATTTAATGTTGATTTTTTAAATGTTCTTTAATCCATAATCTAGGAGTTTGAATGTAATGGCTATTAAAAAAGTGATATGCATGACGGGCATGGTTATTTTGGCCAGTAGCAACATGGTTTTCGCCGAAAGTTTTAAGGTGGATATGAAGCCTGGATTGTGGGAGAACAAAATGGAGCTGGTGGGGGATGCTGGGCAAAAGATGGCGGCAGCTCAGAAAGCGCAAATGACCCAGGCCATGGAAGAGATGAAAAAGCAGATGGCGAGCATGCCTGCGGAACAGCGCAAGCAAATGGAAGCTGTGATGGCGCAGTCGGGGATGTCATTGAAAGACGACGGCGTTAGTTTCCAAAATGGGCAAGTTAATATTTCTGATAAAGGCACTGTGGCAAAAAGTTGCGTCACTCAAGCGGAGATTGATCGCGGTGAGTTCGGTGAAATTGAAGGCGACTGCACGTCGAGTATTAAGCAAGTAAAAGCCAATCACTTTAAGTCTACGCAGGCCTGTAAGGGTGGCGATGGCTCTAGTGAAATGGAAGTTATCTTCGACTCGCCCAAGCACTACACGGGCAAGGGAACTGTGACTAGTGTGGTTGAGGGTAAGCCGCAGGTTATGCAGATTTCCATGGTAGGCACTTGGCTGGGGAGTGATTGCGGCACAATTAAGCCGGATAAATAGAAGTGTTTACTGCCTCAGGGCAATATTGCCCTGAGGTGATTTGGTCAAAGGGCTATGTTGTTTTCTAATTGGCCCACCCTGCCTGTCAATGTTTTTCAAAATTGTCTTTTTACGTCCCCATGTTTTGTTGTTAAACAAACCAGTGGCTTGCTATACCCAAAATTGCACAAACCCCCAGTACGCGTATCACACTCATCTTTATATAAAACAACAGCACACTGGCGGCTATGCCAAGAGCTAATGCAATTAAATCCACTTGTGTGAACCAGCCCTGCGCACTACCTTTTGGCCAGAGCGCGTGATAGCTGAAGAAAAGTGCGAGATTAAAAATAACACCTACAACAGCAGCAGTAATGGCGGTGAGGGCCGCGGTGAAGTTGCTGTTGTGTTGTGTGGATTCCACCAGTGGGCCGCCTGCGAGAATAAAAATAAACGACGGCAAAAATGTGAACCAGGTTACCAAGGTTGCTGCAATGATCCCCGCAAGAATGAGCGAGTCACTGCCGAGAAAAGCTTGATTGTAGGCGCCAACAAAGCTGACAAAGGCAACTACCATAATCAGTGGGCCCGGCGTGCTTTCGCCGAGCGCGAGGCCATCCATCATTTGCGCTGGGCTAAGCCAGCCGTAGTGATTGACTGCACCTTGATAGACATAGGGTAATACCGCATAGGCGCCGCCGAAAGTTAAGAGCGCGGCGGTGGTAAAAAACCAAGCCATGTGGGTGAAGCCGTGATCCCAACTAAAGCCCATACCCAGCGCTAGCATGGGAATTATCCAGAGCAGCGCGCCAGCTAGTAATACCATGCTTAAGCGTTGCCAGTGAAAGTGTGTGTGTTCGGCTCTGGCGGTGTGATCGTCGATAAGCGCGGGGCCATAGTCCATTTGTTTAGCTTGGTGATGGGCGCTGGCGGTAAAAATATGGGGAGTATATTTCCCTCCGAGCCAACCAATAA
>Ga0070748_1001355_pt1 | contig 11438 bp, 12 predicted proteins | sample VirMetDEL_Nov_12_FD_77015 | JGI IMG/M metagenome (GOLD analysis project Ga0070748, IMG submission 77015) | Aqueous microbial communities from the Delaware River and Bay under freshwater to marine salinity gradient to study organic matter... | ecosystem: Environmental > Aquatic > Marine > Coastal...
AAGATGATATGCACAATCTTATGGATGCACTCAAAAGATTAGAAGATAAGTTGGATAAGATATTGATTGGAAATAGATAAAGTTTAATATGTCGGCATATTTATTTGGTCAATTAAGTGACCCAAATACTAAAGTTTTATACCCACACTTTGATAAGTTTATAGACCAAGCTGCTAATATAGAATGGAATGTAACAGAAGATGTGTTATATGTAGAAGGTCAACCTGTCACAGACTTGGATTCTATATTTGTAAGAAACAATGTGTTTGAGGAGAGCACACATAAAACTTATAATAACTTTTATATAATGAAAGATTACTTGCAATCTCATAATATAACTAGATATAACAAACACTATAAAAACGATAATGTCACTAAACTAAATAATTTAATTGTTGCAAAAAAAGTAGGATTACGTATACCTTATACAGAGGTCACAGAAAGAACGACTAGAGATAACACAATCATTAAACCTGTATTAGGTGGACAACATACATTAGATGGCAATGAAGCAGTTTATCCTTGTATTATACAACAAAAGATAACAGGTAAGAACAAACGATTATATGTTATAAATGATAAACACTTTGCCTTTGAGGTAGTCACAGATAAGTTAGACTACAGAGATGACCCTGCAAGTACCGTTGTTGTAACAGAGATAGATGATGTTACTGTAGAAAAAGTTAAGCACTTAATGTGTAGGTTAAATTTAGACTTTGGTGCTAGTGATTTCATGGAAGATGAAGAAGGACTATGGTTCTTAGAAGTGAATACAGGTCCTATGTTTGTAGCTTTTGATATGCAGGTACAAGGTAAGTTAGCTGAAACAATAAGATACGAACTTAATAATATATAGGTAAAATAATATGGCAATGTTTAAAGGCTTTAAGCCACAGGGATTACAGAAGATAGCTAGTCGCATGGGATATGCAGGTCGCATGGAAGAGTTTGACAGCTATCTACAACAGAATCCTGACAAACAACGTGAGATGATTACATATCAAGAAAAGGCACAAGAGATGGCTCGTGGTGGTGCTGTAAAAAAAATGGCTGTGGGTGGTAACACTACTACACAAGCTGCAGGAAGTAACATTAGACCTTTATTAAGTGATGGTTTAATTAAAACTGCCGCCATAGGTGAAGATGATGGTACTATGGGTGGTGGTTTTCAAGCTACAACTAGGGCGGCAGGTGAAGAAGGAAATCCTCAAATGCCTTTTCCAGTAGCTAAAACTATGGCATATGGTGAAGATGGTGAGCCACCTTTACAACCTATAGCTAGACCCTTATTACCTGCAAACCCACCTGCTAATACTAATCAAGCCTATGTGCCCACAATCGGAACAAATCCGGGTCAAGTATCAGCCTATGGAACACCTGATGCACCTAAGAAAGTAACAGATGTTACAGCTAACTTAGCACAGACAGGTGCTATGCCTGTAGGTGGAGTCACACAACCTGAATTAACTAGAGTAGAAGGTGGTCAATTTGTAGACCAAAGAACAGGTCAATTATCAGGCACACCTGTAGCAACAGCTTTTGGTGCAGACACTGCTCAAGCAGCACCTGCTCAAGAAATAGCAACTACTCAAATGACTGCATCACAGGTAACACCTGCTGTGCAGACTGCTGTACAAGCAAACCAAGCTGCTCAAACAGATGTAACAGACCCTAATGCTAAAGTTGTAGCAGCTCAACAAACTGCATCAAGTATTGGCGATTTAAATGCCGCACAAGGTAATGCAACATTACTAAACAATCCTGTACAAAGACAGATACAGTCAGGTGAATTGATTACAGGTGCTGCTGACGCACAGACAGCTTCTACATTTACTGAACAGATTCAAGCTGCCACAGCTACCCCAACAGAAAAAGCTACAGTCCAAGGGCAACTAGCAAACTTAACTGCTAACTTTGATGCAAGCAATCCACCTGCATGGGCAGCAGGAACATTACGTGCTGTACAGGCACAGATGGCACAAAGAGGATTAGGTGCATCTAGTATGGCAGGACAAGCCATGATACAGGGTGCATTAGAGTCAGCACTTCCTATTGCACAGGCAGATGCTAATATACAGGCACAGTTTGAGACACAGAACTTGTCTAACAGACAACAGAGAGCTATGCTTGCCGCACAACAAAGAGCACAGTTTATAGGACAAGAGTTCGACCAAGAGTTTCAAGCAAGGGTCAAGAACTCTGCTAGGATAGGTGATGTAGCAAATGCTAACTTTACTGCTGAACAAAATATAGCATTAGAGAACAGTCGTGCCGCTAACACAATGAACTTAAATAACTTGTCAAATAAACAGGCACTAGTTATGGGTGAAGCATCAGCACTTGCTAATTTAGATTTAGCTAATCTAAGTAACAATCAGCAGGCAGCAGTTCAAAATGCTCAGTCTTTCTTACAAATGGAAATGGCTAATTTAAGTAATGAACAGCAGACTGCTCTGTTTAATGCTCAAGCTATAAATCAATCATTGTTATCTGACCAATCTGCTACTAATGCCGCAAGTCAGTTTAATGCAACATCCGATAATCAAACAAAACAATTCATGTCTAACTTAGCAAACAGCATATCACAGTTTAATGCTACACAGGCTAATGCACAGAATCAATACAACGCAGGCGAACTAAATACTATTGGTCGTTTTAACACAGAGATACGAAATCAACGTGACCAATTCAATGCACAGAATCAATTAGCTATTGCACAGAATAATGCTGTATGGCGAAGAGAGATTGCTACAGCAGATACTGCTACAATCAATCGTGCTAATGAGTTAAATGCTAAAGCAGTGTTAGATATATCAGACAATGCCTATAATAACTTATGGTCATTCTACTCTGACACTATTGAGTGGGCATGGAAGAGTGCTGAAAGTGAGCAAGATAGAATTAATGCACTAGCAGTGGCAGAAGTTAGTAAGGAAGCACAGGAATATGCAGCCAACGCATCTAAAGCTGCCGCAGGTAAATCGGCACTAGGAACAATTATAGGCACTATTGGTGGTGCTTTAATTAGATAAGGAATAGTCAATGTCACAAATGTTACACAATCCAGCTAAAACATCATATATAAAATTTGATACTATAGCTAAAACCATGAAAAGAATACCTAGTGCACCTAAAGAAAAAGATAATGGTGTTAAGGGGTTATTAAAAAGACTTAAACAAATGCCTAAAGAAGATAATAAAGAACAAGAGCCTTTAGAAATAGCATTAGACTATTTTATTGCTATAAGACAACAAAGAGATAAAGTAAAACAGGAAACTAAATAATATGTATGAAAATAGAAAAGAACCTATATTTGATGCTCCTGTTCCGGGCATGGGTATGACACACGAGTTAGGTGCTAGACCTTGGCAACAACCTGCTCAATATACAAAGATGGATGATATAGCACAAGTATATATAGCTCAGATGCAAGATGATGCATTTGTAGAGCAAGCATTAAATTTATTAGAAACTAAAATGCCTGTTACTATGATTGCAAATGCAGTGCAAACAACAAATGTAATGAATGGTGTGCATAGTATAGATACAGGAGTATTAGCTCTACCTATAATTATGGAAATGATTATGCTGATTGCTGATACAGAAGGCATAGAATATGTAACAGGCACTGAAAGAAATATAGATGATGAATTAAATGAGTCAAGGTTACAGGTCGCTGTAGAAAGAGTTGATGATGATGCAATGAATACACAGTCTGATATGATACAGACAGAAGAAATGCAAGAAGAAGAACAAGAGAAAATGCCAACAGGCTTAATGGCTAGGAGAAGTTAATGGCTGAAAAAGAAAACAAAATAATTCAAGACGAAATGAAAAAAGATGCTGTCACTATGGAGTCATCTTCTTCTGATTATGGTTTCTTTGATAACAAATACGTAAGAGCAGGAATAGCAACTGCACTAGCTGTATATGCAGCCAAAAAAGAACCTTATATGCTTAAAAGTTTTTCTGAAAAAATGGAAGAGTTTGGTAAAGAAGATAGAGATGCAAGACGTAAATATATAGAATCTAGTGCTGAAGGTATAGGTAAAGTATTAGCAGAAAATGCTGCAAGAAGAAAAGAAAGAATAACCGACTTTAGTGAAAAAATTAATAATTTAACAGTGTATACTAAAGATAAGTATAAGTCTGCATCAATGATAAAAGCAGGTTTGTATACTAAAATGTTATCAGAAGCTACAGCAGGAACAGATATAAATAGTTTATTTACTGTAACAAATGAATTTACAGGAGATAAAGGTAATTTATCAACTTCAGAACTTGCAGGAATGTTAGCAGGTACTCCTAAATCAGCCTTTCCATCAAAACAATTTACTGCACCTAGAAAGATTAGTCCTATATCAAGATTTATTGGGGGTAGTGATGCCGAGGATGTAACAAGTGAAGTTAAATCACAGACACAAGCGTTAGTTCCAGAAGCATTTCAAGATGGTGATACTGATAAAATAGATGCAGAAGTAAATCTTGGTGGTTCTTTAACAGATAGAGGTAAACAATTCTTTTCTCCTAAAGTTGCTGGTGACACAGGCGAAAGAATGACTAATAATATTATTGTAGACAATATTTTAGCAGCTATTGGAGGAACAAGAAAAACAGAAAAAGGTCTCAATGGTTTAATATTTCAATATGATAGTGAAATAGAAGAAAAGAAAATAATAGCTAATAGTGTAAAGGATAAAATATTTCAAGAAATAATTGAGTTACAGAAAAAAGAAAAAGGTATGACAAGGGCAACAGCCACACAAAGAATATTAGATAAATATGGTTTTGGTAAAGGCACGACCACCTATCCTGAACTTCAAAAGTTTATTACAAAAAAAGTAAAAGATGAAGATGAAAAAAAAGATAAAACTAAATCAAGTGCAGGATTAGTGTCAGGCTTAATACAAAAACTAAAAGATGCAATGAAATCAGATGAGTATTTTAAGAGAGGACAGGGTGGTAAAAAATTTGACAGGAAGAAATTTCTTATCTTTCAGAGTAATCAAGTCTCAGCAATTATTAAAAAATTAGTAGCTGACCCTAAAAGTAAATATTATCTTAAACCTGCCGAAGCAAGAGCATACATAATGGGCGAAATAAGTAAAGCAATGAAATAGAAAGAATAACAATAATGCTCGATGCAAGTCAAAAAAGTAGTTATAATTTTTTAGATGCCGAAAATCAAAACAATGAATACCTCATTGAAAATGAAGATTTTATAGATGATGCACGTAGTTTTTTAACTAAACGTGGTGGCTATAGTGAAGAAAGACTACAGGATAAACAAGAAGTCTATGAACAGTTTATGGAACATTTTCGTTATCAAAACGTTAATGAAGTTACTGCTATTCGTGATTTAGAATATGCGTCTAATGCAAACCAAGAAGATAAAGTAGAATTTGCTAGACTTATAGATTTGTATGATACTATGGAAGGAGATGGTCTTAGCCTTGCACAGGTTAAAGATTATGCAGGTGGTATTTTATCAGCACCTTCTACTTATGCAGGTATTATTACAGGTGGTATAGGTAAATTAGCATCTAGTGGTAGTGTTCAATTATCTAAATTGGCTTTGCGAAAATTATTATCTAAAGGATTATCAAAAGAAGCTGCCAAGACAACTCTTAAAAAAGAAGCTAAAAAACAAACAGTAAAAGAAATAGGTAAAAGTGCTGTTATTGGAGCAGGTGTAGAAGGAACTATAGGTTTTGGACAAGCCATTGCTCAAGAAGAAACTCGTGTTGAAACAGGTCAGTCTGATGAATATGACATGGGGAGAGTAGCTTTAACAACAGGAGCAACAGCATTAGGTGGTGGTATTGGTGGTGGAATAATAGGTAAGACACAAGCCAAAAATGCTTCTGAAGCCGCCAAACTAAAAAGAATAACTGAAAGTTCTACTAAAGCTATATCAGATGAAGCTATAAAAGAAGCTAAAAGGACATTAAAAACAGCAAAAACTACAGGAACAAGAAAGCAAAGAAGACAAAACGTAGTTAGTTTAGGAAGGGTAAAAGAAAGGTTAAGTAATTTAACTGCATTAGACCCTAAGAAAGTTCGTTTGGGTAAAGAATTAACTGATAAAATAGCAGAAGCTAAAAAATTAAATAATCTTACAGCAGGTTTACCCACAGAATTATTTGAACAAATTTCTGCGGCTACTTTGGACTTAGCAAAAGCAGGTAAGTTTAAGCTAGGTAAAAAAGAAAGAATAACGTCAGGTATACAAAAGGCTTTAAGTAAGGGTAAAGCTGATGGTGGAATAGATTTAGCAGACATACAAGAAATATTAACTAAATATAATTTAACTAAGGATATGTTCTCTTTAATATATAAAGCTGAAATATCTGATGCAGGTAGAACGTTAGGTTTTCAAGGCAATCTTTCGCAACAAATGTCTAAGTTAGGTTTGAAAAAAGCTGCAAACACAGTAACACAAGACCTTGTAGATGACATAGGAAAACTAGATTACGCAGGCGTTGTTAAAATATCTAGAGAAGAAGCTGAAGAGTTGGCTAGTGGCGAAGCTAAAGATGGTTTCTTTAGAGGATTAGATAGATTAAGATTAGGTCTAATGACTTCACAAATAGCCACAACTATGCGTAACTTTGAAAACGCAGGCTTTAGAACATTTATAGATGCAGGAACTAGACAAGCTGAAAATATAATTAGAGTTGCTTTAGGTAAAAGAGAGTTATCTACTCAAGGTTTATTCGGTGGGGTCTTAGATGTTTACAAGGCAATACTTAATCCCTATGAAGCTAAAGTTGTAAGAGATACATTTCAATCTACTATGCCTGACCAAGCAACAAGTTTGTTTAGAAAAGCTGCTGATTTAGAAGCAAGCATGACAGGCAGTGGCATAAGTGGTATGGCTGCTAGTGGAATGGCAGCTATAGGAAATACTGCAAATATACTTAACACATTTTCTGACAACGTATTTAAACAGGCAGTTTTAACTGCTTCTCTAAAAAGAAGACTATCAGATGCAGGTGAAGATTTATTTGATATAATGAGAAGTGGTAAATTTTCTGCTATCCCTGAAAAGATATTAAAGGATTCAATAGAAGATTCACTTAACTTTGTATATCAATCTTCATTTTCAAGCAAAGGTGGATTCTTTGAAAAGATTGCCGCAGGAACAATTAAACTGCATAGAGATGTTCCATTTGCTGTTTCTTCCTTTATGCCTTTCCCAAGATATATAGCTAATCAGTTTAAATTTATTTATGAGCATGCACCTATATTAGGTATGCTACCTGTATCTAAAAAAGCTGTAAAAGAATATAAAGATACTGTGATTAATAGAAGTGCTAAACAAGTTATGGGTCTAACCATGATGACTATGGCATATGGTTGGAGACAACAACAAGGGCACGGTACGTATTGGAATGAATTTAAGGATAATACAGGTAAAATAGTAGATGGTCGTGCTACATATGGACCTTTCGCACCTTACATGTTAGCTGCAGACATACTATTTCGTTCCCTAGAAGCAGACCCAAATGAGGTAGGCACACTTACAGCTTCTGTAGATAAGTATAGGCAAGATACTTTGCAGGCTATGTTAGGTTCTACGTTTAGAACAGGTTATGGTATATATGCTCTTGACAAACTAATGATTGATTTATCTAGTGGTGCTTCAGGTGGTGAAATATGGAAAAAAATATCAGGTGAATTTGTAGGCAACATAGTAAATACATATACCATACCTGCTGCTATAGTAAAAGATTTTTATAGTCAATTTGATGCTGAATCAAGAACAATACCTGAAACTAGAACAGGAGAAATAGATTTTTGGCAGATAGTAAAAAATAGGGGTTTTAGGGCATCTCCTGATTTAGGTCCTGATTATGATGTTGCATTGAGAAGTCCTTTTAGGACAGGTGATTTAATTGCAATCAATCCCTTAGAAAAACAATTATTTGGTTTTAATAAAGGTCCTAAGAAAAATGTTGTAGAAAGAGAAATGGCTGAATTAAACTTTGCTTATTATGATTTGTATAAAAGACATCCCAATGAATTAATAGATAGGCGAATAAGAGAAGAGTTAAGTGATACAGATGGCAAACTTAATATGGTTAAATACATGGAAGCTGCTATGGCTAAACCTAACTACAAATCTTTAAATAGAACAAAACGAAAAGTATTATTTAAGAATTTAGTAAAAGGACAGATAGGTAAAGCTAGAGTTGCTGCCAAAGAAAAATTAGTTAGAGAAGAGCAGGATATTGCAGGATTAACAGGTGGCTCTACTGTGACTCTTGTTGACTTTGCCGATTGGAATGAAGCTCCTCAAGATATTAAAAATGCTGTTACTAGTGAATATAGACAAATGTTTCCATTAAAAGAAGGTGAGGACAGAGATTTATATGAAGGTAAACATATCAGAATTGATGCTGACAGGGTTATAAACACAGGAAAAGATGTCAAAGTTGATGAATCTGTAATGACATGGGCATTAGGTAGAGTAAAATATTATAAAGGTTTAGAAAAGTAATGGAACTTAAAAAATTAGCAGAAGCACGAGTACGTTATAATCAATTATCTAAAACTCCAGTAAACACTAGAGATTTATTATTTATGGAATTACCTCAAGACAAATTAAAAAACATAGCACAAGAAGATTACATAAATATGATTAATGATTTGTCAGAAGATGATGAAGTTAATCAGTTCTTAACCAATAAATATCAAGACATATTAACTCCACCAGATATGAAAGACTAACGTGTATCACCTGAACCTGCTAGTGTGCCACGTTCCTTCCTGCCATGTAACTTTTCTAGGTTATTCTGCATAATAGTATTAAGACTTACACCTAACTCACTAGCTAATACAGCACAGTACCAAAGCACATCTCCTATCTCATAGGCTATTGCTTCTTTGTCACCTTTGCCATCACGTATTAGCTTTTTTACTTTTCCTGCCACTTCCCCTGCTTCACTTGTCATACCTAATGCTAGGTACTCCAATGCTTTTTCTTTGGGAAATATAGCTGTTTGTCCTGCTCTTGCTTCATAAAAGTCAGCAGTCATTACTTCTGCTATAACTAAATTATCCTGCATGAACTTCCTCGCTTCTTCTTCTAGCTTCATCCCTTTGTACCTTTTCTAACTGATTAAAATACGCAGTGTTGTAACCACGTTGCCATTCCTTTCTTTCTAGGTCGTTTGATTTCTTAGATGGTGACGCAAGTATTACTCTTGCATTACCTACCTTACGTGTGTAAGGTCTACTATTAAAAGATGCATAACCTCTATCAAACATGTGTTTAATAATATGTTGAGGTCTCTTATTCTTCATACTTCTTCTCCTCTTTATTGAATATTGCATTTAAATCTTCTAAGTCTTCAACGTAAAACCATTCTCCTTTTTTATTGTATTTCTTTTTAACTAATAATTTATGGATACTTCTTTCAGCTACGTGACGATTAGCTACTTTATAAAACATAACTAACTCGTAGTTTCTAAAAGGTGAGCCTGTCTGATATGCATTTAATCTATCTTCAGCATTAACTGCCTTACCAATCTTATACCAATTAATCCAAGCTGTATTTGCTATGGCATATATTTCTCCTTCTTTTGTCTGCTCTATCTTTTGATGTGACCATGCATCATCAAGAGACTTGTATCTGCCCGGCTTATGTAAGGGATTAGACTTGGGTATGTATTTACCATTGACAAACATTCTAGTTGTATTCTTACGTACATAAGAAGCTAACCTTTCTCGTCTGCCTGATGGTCTTACATACCATAGTTCTCCATCCTCGAATGTAGCAGGTGTTCTTAAACTATCTGTTAAGTCCATTATATCTCCTATTTACTTTTAATTTCTTTAGGCTTTTCTTCCTGCTGTGCAGGTCTCTCAAAGAATCTAACTAGATTATTTAGTTTACCGTTCTCATGTTCTAGTAAAGATAACTCTTTTTCTATAGTTTCTACAATAGAAGGATGGTCTCCTATACCTACAGGATTAGTCATCATGGCTTCTATATTAGCTATATGACCATTTATCTGTCCTGATATCTTACTCTTTAGTGCTTGTAATATCATTTCTCTCATTTTATACTCCTTTTTGGTTTTGGTTTTAAATGTAAAAACTCTCGTATGTGTAACTTTCTACCACGAAAGAAAACTATTAAGTTTATTGTCGTATTAATAGAGATGGCAATAAGTAACCACCACTGCCACCATAGTATTTCATTTGTTGATTCTAACATTAACTAGCCTGTATGTCAACCATCTCACACGCATCTGCTGTGCAAGCTAGTTCCCTTCCACCACTAGTTGTATCTTCCTTCTCGTAGTCTGCTAACTTTGACCAATCAATAGACTCAGGCATTTCATGCGATAGTGCATAATACTTTGCTTCATCTATATCTTGATAAGGTGCTTGAGCATACGTATGGTCACTAAATGGTAGGAAAGATATACCTGACACCTCATCAAAGTTATCATATACCCATGCTCCTACTTTCATCCACTCATCTTCCTTAACAGATACAGTAACAGAAGGCTTGTGTTCACACCAATGCCTTTGAAACATAAGCCAATACTCTAACTGTTCTATAGCAGACATCGCTGTCCTTGTAGTAGCACCATCAGGTGACTTCATAGGAAAGCTAAACACAGTTGTGCTATCAGGCTTCATAACATCAGGCTCACTTGGTATGCCACTTTCTTTCATAAACTGTGTGAGTGGGTCTTTGTTATCGCCACGTACAGTCCTAATGTAGTAGTCATTATGTCTAGCATGTATACCTGAAGCACTATCAACTAATTGACTAACTGTACCACTAGGTTTGACACAAGTTATAGCAGTTGACTGTGGTATGCCTAAATCTTTAGCAATCTTCTTATTAGTTTCTACTGCTACATCTCTTAGTATCTCCAAGATTTCTTTTGTCCAGATAGGACAGTCAAGAATACCTGTTAGGGAAACTCCTAATAATCTTTCTTCTTCTGTATTATCTTTCCATACCTTACGTAGATACTTAAAGTTAGTAAGAGTAGATTGAAATGTGCCTAATACTGTAGCTATACGTACTTTTTCTTTTAAAGATACTAGGTCATCTGTGACTCTACACACTACCTCTGTAAGATTACAGAACTGATAGGGTCTAAGTATAATCTCACTACACGGATTACAACCAAAGTAGTGGTCAGCATTTCTTCTACCATTCTCAAGTGCTTTCACTTTGGCTGCCTGTCTGTTAAAGATACCACGTTCTCCTGATTTAGATTCGTATAAAGATGTCCATTCACGCATGAATGTGCCCATCTCAGGCTTACCTTTAAATGCTACAGAGTTATTAGCTAGTGCTCGTTGCCCTTCATTCTCCCACCACTGACCTGACTTGGCATGACGCATTTGGTCATCACCTAAGTTAGACAAAGATATAAGAGCAGACCTACGTACACCACCTACAAC
>Ga0070748_1001358_pt1 | contig 11427 bp, 10 predicted proteins | sample VirMetDEL_Nov_12_FD_77015 | JGI IMG/M metagenome (GOLD analysis project Ga0070748, IMG submission 77015) | Aqueous microbial communities from the Delaware River and Bay under freshwater to marine salinity gradient to study organic matter... | ecosystem: Environmental > Aquatic > Marine > Coastal...
AATTAATCATGATGGTTGGTATAGGTGTTGCGCTCGTTGCCATATCTATAGGCGGAACTGTAGCTGCCTTAAAAATATTGGCACCTGCTAGTCCAGCGGGTGAGCCTCCAGCTGAGGCAGCTGTTGAAGTAAAGGCAGCGCCTGCAATTTATTTAGAGTTGGCGCCAAATTTTATGATTAATTTTAGTGTTGATGGTCGGCAGCGATTTTTACAGGCCGCTATCACATTGCTTTATCGCGACCCTGCATTAGAACCGTTCATTAAGTTGCATATGCCTGCTATTCGCAATGGCTTGGTGATGATGTTGAGCAACAAAGATTTTGATGATTTGCAATCGCAACAAGGTAAGGATGCTATGCGTGTTGAGGCATTGGAAATAGTGCAATCGATTGTGAGTAAAGAGTTAGATATATTGGCAAAAAAACCAGAGGCTAGTGAAGCTTTACCTAAAGGTAAAATAGAGCAGGTCTTGTTTACCAACTTTGTCATGCAATAAAGGACATTCGCTGTGCAAGATTTACTGTCCCAAGACGAAATTGATGCGCTCCTGCATGGTGTCGATGACGGTGATATAGACACCGATGCGGACGCGGAACCCGGCTCCGTCAGAAGCTATGACCTTACCAGTCAGGATCGAATCGTACGTGGGCGTATGCCCACGCTGGAAATGATTAATGAACGCTTTGCGCGTTATACGCGCATCAGTATGTTTAATTTACTACGCCGTACCGCGGATGTATCAGTCGGTGGTATTCAAATACAAAAATTTGGCGAATATGTTCACACGCTCTATGTTCCAACCAGTTTAAATATGGTGAAATTTCGCCCTTTGCGCGGTACGGCGTTGATTATTTTAGACGCGCGCTTAGTATTTAAATTAGTTGATAATTTTTTTGGTGGTGATGGCCGTCACGCAAAAATTGAAGGGCGTGAGTTTACACCTACGGAGTTGCGTGTAGTGCAGATGGTGTTGAATCAAGTTTTTATAGATCTTACCGAAGCATGGAAAGCAGTATTCCCCATTAGTTTTGAATATGTTCACTCTGAAGTAAATCCATCACTGGCTAATATTGTAAGCCCTAGTGAAGTAGTAGTGGTGAGCACCTTCCATATAGAGTTGGATGGCGGCGGTGGCGAAATGCACATAACCGTGCCTTATTCTATGGTGGAGCCAATACGTGAGGTGTTGGATGCTGGATTACAAAGCGATAGTGATGAGCACGATGATCGTTGGGTTAAGGCGCTGCGGGAAGATGTGCTGTCGGCAAAGGTGGATTTAGAGTGCGATATAGTGCGGCGTGATATTACCTTGCGCGATATCGTTGAATTAAAAGCTGGCGATATAATTCCAATTGAGTTTCCAGACTATCATGTGTTGACTGCAAATGGTGTCCCTATGTTTAGAACCCAAGTAGGACAGCATAATGGCAATTTGGCATTAAAAGTCCGCGAATTTATTGATCGTAGCAATGCCTACAATATAACTGGAACAAAGGGTGATAAAAATGGCAGATGATGATGTTGATCAGGATTCAATGGCGGATGATTGGGCTGCCGCTATGGCAGAGCAGGGTGACGTTGAGGAAGAAGCTGAAAGTGCTGTGACTTTTGATGAATTAAAAAGTGAAGTAACGGCGAACAACGGCAATCCCGATCTAGATGTTATTTTGGATATTCCGGTTTCTATCTCAATGGAAGTGGGACGTACCTCCATTACTATTCGCAACTTATTACAATTGAATCAGGGATCAGTTATTGAGTTGGATCGCCTTGCGGGCGAACCGCTTGATGTTCTGGTAAATGGAACTCTGATAGCCCACGGCGAAGTGGTGGTAGTTAACGAAAAATTTGGCATCCGCATGACCGATGTAATTAGCCCTGCAGAGCGTATTAAAAAGCTGCGCTAAATGCGCAGCAATATCTGCTTACTATGGGGTTTAAAAGAAATCTAATCAATAAAAAAGTATGCACATAAATTTTGATACGAAATAATAATATATATAGGCGTATAAATTGTGGGTCGGCGTTGGAGCGCTTTTATGTGTGTGAATAGTTTGAAAATATCAACTAATTTTTTGTGTTTAAAGCTGCCGTTCCGTGCGCTGCTGTTGTTCGTTCTTTATGGTCTGGTGACTAGCGTCTCCGTGGCACAAGTCGCGCAAAGCAACGATTTTCCTGCATCGGAGTCGGTAGACACTGTTTTAGCGGTTACTTCACCTTCTCGTGAGTTAAATAGTCAAGCGGAAGTCAGTCCTCCCACTACCAATACATCGTCACTCGCTGCAACATCTAGAACTTTCGCGCCAAAAAGCACTCCCTCAATTGGGAGTGGACGTCACCTAATGAATGTAACACTTGGTTTAGCTGCCATAGTTGCGCTGATATTTTCATTGTCTTGGTTGGTGAAACGATTTAGCCAGGGTGCCTTTTCTGGCAATCAACATTTAAAAATTATTGCCAGTTTACCCCTTGGGACGCGTGAGCGGCTGTTATTGATTGATGCGGCAGGCGAGTCAATTTTATTGGGTGTAACTGCAACCAGTATTACTAATCTACATCATTTTCAAACGCCCGTATCTGCTATGCAACGCAGCGAACTAGGTGAGCATAAAAATTCAGATTTTAGTCAGAAATTGATGGAACTTATGCGACAAAAACCATCCGCTGCTGATAAAACGGCGAATGACTCTAATGCCGCGACCTAGGATGTGACATGAAGGTTTCCTTTTTTTTAATTAGTGTGGTGACTCGCTGTATTCTGCTTTCGCTCTTGCTCCTAACCTGCATGGTGAATGCACAGACAACTACACCTCCTGTGGCTGATCCCCAGTCAGTAAACAAGTTGCCCTTGGCGCAAACAGGTAATTTGGGGTTAGGTTCATTGCCTGCTATTCCTGGCCTGCCGGCGCTTACGGTACAGACGAATAAAGATGGTTCGCAAGAGTACACGGTAACTCTGCAGATTCTCGCTATTATGACGGCGCTGACATTTTTGCCTGCGCTCTTGATGATGATGACGTCTTTTACTCGCATTATTATTGTCTTTTCTATCTTGCGGCAGGCGCTAGGCCTGCAGCAGTCGCCGTCAAATCAAATTTTAATTGGATTGGCGCTCTTTTTAACCTTATTTATTATGCAGCCAGTGTTAGATAAGGTGAATCAAGACGCGCTCCAACCTTATATTAATCAGCAAATTTCAGCACAGGATGCGCTTGCAAAAACAGCAGCGCCATTTCACACTTTTATGTTGGCGCAAACGCGAGAATCCGATATTTCCTTGTTTGTGGGTATTGCAAAGCACCCGCCAATCGCAACACCAGAGGACACGCCGTTTAATATTCTGGTGCCCGCATTCATTATCAGTGAATTAAAAACAGCCTTTCAGATTGGGTTTATTATTTTTATCCCCTTTTTGGTAATTGATATTGTAGTGTCTAGTGTGCTTATGGCGATGGGGATGATGATGCTTTCACCCCTCATTATCTCTTTGCCTTTTAAGATTATGTTGTTTGTCTTGGTGGATGGTTGGGCAATGATCGTGGGCACATTGGCCGCTAGTTACGGCATTTAACGGGCAGTGTTAACTTCGCGGAGAAGGTTATGACACCTGAAGTGGTAATGGATATTTTCGCTGACGCTTTTATGCTCATTATTATGATGCTGTTGGTGATTGTGGGGCCAGGACTGATTGTGGGGCTGGTGGTGAGTATGTTTCAAGCGGCGACGCAAATTAACGAGCAGACCTTGAGCTTTTTGCCTCGTCTCATAGTCACTATTGCAACCCTGATGATGACAGGCCCTTGGCTGCTGACTAAATTTATGGATTTATTTAATCGGCTTTATTCCAGTGTGCCGAGTTTAATTGGGTGATGTGAAAACGCGTATTCTTACCCTCTGTTTTTTGGTCAAATGATATTGCTATGCAAGAGCTGATTATTTCGGAAGAGCAACTAATGCAATTTATCGGTCAATATATTTGGCCGCTCTTGCGTATTGGCGCCTTTTATTCGGCTGTACCCATAATAGGTGCGCGCACAGTGCCTGCGCGAATTAGAATTATACTGACTCTTTTTACGACCATCATACTGGTGCCTGTACTACCTGCTGCTCCGATTATTTCGTTTGTATCAATACAGGGTTTTGTAATTGTTATACAGGAAGTTCTGATAGGTTTGGCCTTAGGCTTTGCAATGCAAATTGTATTGCATGTGTTTGTGTTGGCGGGGCAATTTGTTGCGTTAAAAATAGGTTTGGGCTTTGCATCGATGAATGATCCATCAAGCGGTGTGAGCGTAACTATTTTGTCACAATTTTATTTGTTGCTTTCAACGCTATTGTTTTTGAGTATTAACGGCCATTTGGTGATGTTGCAGCTTATCATCAATAGTTTTACCAGCTTTCCTATTGCTGCTGGCGGCATGGGGCCTGTGCAGTTTTTTGCAATAGTGGAGATGGGGTCTTGGATGTTCAATGCCGGCTTGGTAATAGCCCTGCCGTTATTTACGTCGCTTTTAATTGTGAATATGTCATTTGGCGTTATGAGTAGGTCTGCGCCTCAGCTCAATGTTTTTACCGTGGGTTTCCCGATTACACTCATATTTGGTTTTATTCTCATGTGGTTTTCCTTGGCAAATTTCCTCCCAGTATTTTTCTTGATTATAGATGAGGGTATGGGGACTTTGCGTATTCTGGCGGAGGTTCCTTAGTGGCAGAAGAAGAGGATAGCAGCCAGGAAAAGACGGAAGAGGCCAGTTCCCGAAAGATTGAGAAGGCGCGCGAAGAAGGGCAGGTGCCCCGATCGCGCGACCTTACTACTACGGCTGTGTTATTGCTTGCTGCTATAGGTCTTTATGCATTTGCCGGTTTTATGGGCGAAAAAATTATAGGTATTACCCGCGTTAGTTTTATTTTAACGCGCGAAGCGATTTATGATCCCAGCACCATGATTAGCTTGCTTGCTCGGGGGATTTACGATGGTCTTATGAGCATGGCACCGCTTATGACGCTGTTGATCATTGCTTCTATTGTTGGCCCTATTGCCTTGGGCGGCTGGAACTTTAGTGGCAAGGCCGTTGAGCCGAAGTTGAGCCGTATGGACCCGATGGCTGGACTAAAGCGCATGTTTTCGGTGAAATCACTAATTGAGTTGTTTAAGTCTATTGGTAAGGTGCTAGTGATTCTATTGGCCACTGTGTGGCTGTTAAAGTATTTTGCGCAGGACATGTTTCGGTTGGTGGATGAATCAATTCACAGCTCTATAGTGCATTCGTTAGATATTTCGTTGCTGGCTACTATAGCGCTGGCCGCCACGACGATTGTGATTGCCGCTATAGATGTGCCGATTCAGCTCTTTGAATACAATAAGAAATTGAAAATGTCGCGTCAGGATCAGAAGGACGAATCCAAAGACACTGACGGCAAGCCGGAAGTTAAAGGGCGAATTCGTCAGTTACAACGGGAAATTGCGCAGCGGCGCATGATGTCAAATGTTCCCGAGGCGGATGTTATTATTACCAATCCCACGCACTTCTCCGTTGCGCTACGCTACGATCCCGAAACTATGGCAACACCCGTCATGCTGGCAAAAGGGGGCGATCACACAGCCCTGAAAATCCGTGAAATTGCCAAGGCACACAACATTGAAATTATTGAGTCACCCGTGTTGGCGCGGGCGATTTTTTATACTACGGATATTGACGATGAAATTCCGGCGGGTCTTTATTTAGCCATAGCACAGGTGCTAGCTTATGTATTTCAACTTCGACTTTATCGCAAAGGGCGCGGTGAGCGCCCCAAGTATCCACGCAATGTAAAAGTCCCTTCAGATATGCGCTTTAATACTTCGGGAAAACCTGAATAAATTCGAAGTGGATTATTGGGGTGAGGTTGTTCTTAGGTCTTTTAGTGGTTGTCAGATTACATAAACACTCATATGCCCCCGCATTCCACATTTTCGAAACAATAGTAAAACTATTTGATAAAAACTATTTGATAGTAGGTACGCTTCTTGCGATAGCTCTTAAAAGAGCAATTAACCGTCAAGAAACCGTACCCTATGGCCTTACCTACTTTTAGTCAGCTCAATAGTTTTGATGGCAAGTCAGCCTTTAATTCCCTGCGTGGTTTAGGGCGTGGCAATATCGGCATTCCCCTTTTACTTATGATGCTGTTGGCAATGATTATATTGCCGATTCCAGCGTTGTTACTCGATGCTTTCTTTACCTTCAATATTGCGCTTTCATTGGTTGTGCTCTTGGTGAGCGTCTATGCCATGCGCCCTCTCGATTTTGCCGCGTTCCCCACTATTTTGTTGATCGCAACTCTCTTACGTCTTGGCTTGAATGTGGCATCAACCCGTGTGGTTTTACTTGAGGGCCATGAAGGTGGCGATGCTGCCGGTAAGGTAATTGAGGCTTTTGGTAATGTAGTGATCGGCGGCAATTTTGCGGTGGGCATAGTGGTGTTTATCATTTTGATGATCATTAACTTTGTCGTGGTTACCAAGGGTGCTGGGCGTATTTCTGAGGTGAGCGCGCGCTTTACCTTGGATGCCATGCCGGGCAAACAAATGGCGATTGATGCAGACTTGAATGCCGGTTTAATCGACCAAGATCAGGCGCGTACTCGTCGCCAAGAAGTGTCTTCGGAAGCAGATTTTTATGGGGCAATGGACGGTGCCAGCAAGTTCGTTCGCGGCGATGCTGTAGCCGGCATCATGATTATGTTTATCAATGTGTTTGGCGGTTTGGGTATCGGCATGATGCAGCATGATCTGACGGCTGCGGATGCTTTTCAAAAGTACACGCTGCTCACCATTGGTGATGGTTTAGTTGCGCAGATTCCTTCGCTTTTATTATCAGTAGCTTCAGCGATATTGGTAACACGTGTTAATACCTCTGAAGATATGGGCGCTCAAGTTGTCAGCCAGTTATTTACGTCCCCAAAAGCGCTTGGTGTGGCGGCGATAATGTTGGTCATTATGGGGTCTGTGCCTGGTATGCCCCATGTAGCTTTTCTTGGTTTGGGCATCATTTGCGCCGCCTTGGCCTACTACATTCATTGGAAAAAACAGCAGCCAGCTCTTGTGGAGGAGGGTGGTTATACGCCCTCGGCAGGGCGAACATCAAATGAGACTAGCGCCCCTGTCGGTCAGGCGAGTCTTGCACCGCAACGTACAGCGCCTGCGTTACCAGCAGGTGCGCCTGAGTCGCCCGAGCTGGGGTGGGACGATGTACAACCAGTGGATGTGATTGGTTTGGAGGTTGGCTACCGCTTAATTCCTATGGTTGATCGACACCAAGGGGGTGAGTTATTGGGGCGCATTAAGGGTGTGCGTAAAAAGCTTTCGCAAGAAATGGGATTTCTTATACCTTCGGTACACATTCGCGACAACTTGGATTTGATGCCCACAGGTTATCGCATCAGCCTTATGGGCGTGACTATGGCTGAAGCTGATGTTTATCCTGATCGTGATTTGGCGATTAATCCCGGCCAAGTATTCGGCACGCTCGAAGGTCTCAAAACCAAAGATCCCGCTTTTGGTTTGGATGCAATTTGGATTAGTGCTAACCAAAAAGAGCAGGCCCAAACTCTCGGCTACACGGTTGTTGATCCCAGTACCGTAGTGGCAACGCATCTCAATCAAATATTACAGCAGCACACCTTTGAATTACTGGGACACGAAGATGTGCAGCAGTTATTGGATTTGTTGGCCAAAAGTTCTCCCAAGCTAGCAGAGGAGTTGGTGCCAAATACGCTTAATTTGAATGTGCTGTTGAAGGTTCTACAGAACCTGTTACGGGAGCGCGTCGCTATTCGTGATATTCGCTCCATCGCCGAGGCTTTGGCGGGAAACACGGCAAAGAGTCAAGATCCCGCCGCTTTGACCGCCTTAGCCCGCGTCGCTCTAGCGCGGCAAATGGTGCAAAACATTATAGGTAGGGAGTCTGAGCTCTCTGTGATCACTCTTGAGCCAAGTTTGGAACAGTTATTGCTGGGTAGTGTTCAACAGGCACAAAAATCTGGCGCCGATGACAGCGCCTTCATTGAGCCGGGGTTGGCTGATCGCTTGCAACAATCCTTAATCAGGACTGCACAAAAGCAAGAGGCATCAGGTAAGCCCTTAGTGTTATTAGTTGCTGCACCGCTCCGTGTGATGATGGCGCGCTTTGTCCGCCATAGTGTGCCCGATATGTGGGTCTTGGCTTATAACGAGATACCCGATAACAAACAAATCAGCATTGATGCGACTGTCGGTGCTGATAAATAACCATCCATCTTCGTGCTGCGCTGGTTAGTAATTGTGAGTTTTTACTTTAGGAGATTGATATGCAGGTTAAACGTTTTGTCGCTGCTGATATGCGTCGAGCCCTCGAGCTGGTTCGCCAATCGCTCGGGCCTGATGCCATTATTCTCTCCAGTAATCGTATTCCAGAAGGCGTGGAGTTGCTCACAACTATGGGCACGGATAGTGAACTTCAGCAATTACAACAGCAGCCATTTGGTCAGCTTGATGGACATAGTGCTGCGCCGCTGTTGAGCGATAGCGCGTTCGGAAAAACTCAAGCACGCGATAATCAACAAGCGCGCGATTACCAAATGACGAAAGGCGGCGCTGCTATTCTCAGCCCGAAGCTGGATCATCCGAATGCCGGTAAAAGTGGTGTTCAGTTAGCTGAAGATATTGAACTGGCGCGTCAGCGTATGCTCGCAAAACGCAAGGCTGAAGATACAGCTAAAGCGTCTGCACAAGAGTATTTAGTAGGGCGTGATAACCGCGTCAACGCAGCTATTCCGCGTCGGGCGCAGGGAATAGAGCAAAACAGTCTAGCTAATGAAACTCCGCAGCTTCAGCGCAATACATCCCTTGCCGATCAAAAAGTGAATAGGCAAGAAAGTGTGAAAAGTGTCGGATCGAAAAAGGCAATGAGTGCAGCTGAAAAATATCCTCTTGTTGATGATGTCCTCTTGGCTCCCAAAAAATCTGAGCCTTCATTTAAAGATCTATTGCTAAAGGATTTGATGCCAGCCACGGATCAGTCTGCCCAGTTAAGTGATCTACAGGCGGAAATTGCCGATATGCGCTATCTACTCGAGCAACAGCTGGATCGGCTGACGGGCCAGCCAACGAGCTACCCAGACTCTCCTATTTTAGCCAGTGTAAGCCGCCGCTTGGTGCGTCTCGGTTTGCCCAAAGAGGCCATAGCAAAAGTAATATTAAGCTGCAAGAAAACGTCAAGTCTTAGTGAGGCCTGGCCCGATGCCTTGGCGAATCTTGCGCATCAATTGCCGATCAATGGTCGCGATGTCGTGAATCAAGGCGGTATCTTTGCGTTTGTGGGGCCGACTGGGGTTGGGAAAACAACGACTATCGGCAAGCTGGCTGCACGTTACGTACTTGAACATGGCGCAGATAAGGTGGCGCTTATCACTACTGATACCTATCGTATTGCGGCCCATGATCAATTGCGTTCACTCGCGCGCATATTGCGGGTGCCTGTACGAGTGGTGGATGAGAATAATACGCTGGAAGCGGTGCTACGCAATTTGCGTCACTGCTCCTTGGTGTTAATTGATACAGCGGGCTTTCGCCAAGGCGATCCGCATCTTAAGGCGCAGTTGGATGCATTGGCCGCACAGCAGCAGGTAAAAACCTTCTTGGTCATGTCCTGTAACAGCCAAGAACAAATGCTAAAAGCGTCTATTCATGCCTATGGTAGTGCGCGGCTTCAGGGTTGCATTCTGACTAAATTAGATGAGACGGCCAGTATGGGTGAAGCTTTGGGCGTGGTCATGCAAAGTCGCTTGGCTATTACCTACACCACTGACGGGCAGGACATACCTAAAAACCTAGATGTGGCGCGTGCACATCAGCTGGTGGCTAAGGCAGTTGGGTTGTTAAAGGCCAACCCCGCCGCTGCCGCATGTTAAGACGAATATAAGGCTATAGGTTATAAGCAGGCTTGCTGGATTCGTAATATGAAATTAGTCAGCCGGACTGCAAATCTATATCTATACTCAGTTCACACTAAAGTTGAACCTCTTAGAGTAGTAAGCGAGCTTGGAGTTAAAGTTAGATGAGTCAAACGCGACCAGTTCAAGTCATCGCCGTATCTGGCGGGAAGGGCGGAGTAGGCAAAAGCAATATCTCCGTAAATCTTAGTATTGCCTTGGCTGAAATGCGCCGCAGGGTGGTGCTTTTAGATGCGGATTTGGGCTTGGCCAATGTTGATGTGCTGCTGGGTATCAAGGCCACACATACGCTGGCTGATGTTTTAGCGGGTACCCACAGCTTAAGTGAGGTGCTCGTAACTGGTCCTGGTGGTGTAAAAATTGTCCCTGCTTCTTCCGGTGTTCAACGCATGGCGGAATTAAGTTCTGCTGAGCATGCGGGCCTTATTAATGCCTTTAATGATCTGTCCGACCAAGTTGATGTTCTTGTCATAGATACAGCCGCTGGTATTTCCGACACTGTGGTCAGTTTTGTGCGTGCGGCTAATGAGGTCATCATTGTCGTGTGCGATGAGCCATCGTCAATAACGGATGCCTATGCATTAATTAAGTTATTAAATAAAGAATACGGTTTATTCCGCTTCAGGGTCGTCGCGAATATGACGCGTACAGCTCAAGAAGGTATCAACATGTTTAATAAACTCAATCACGTATGTGAACGTTTTTTAGATGTGACCTTGCAGTTTGTGGGGCAAGTACCCTTCGATGAAAATGTGCGCAAAGCGGTTCAAAAGCAAAAAGCATTATTGGAATTTGCGCCCAGCTCAAAAGCTGCTGTGGCAATTCGCGCTTTGGCTCAGGCCGTCGACAGATGGCCATTGCCTAATTCACCGACAGGGCGCCTAGAATTTTTTGTCGAGCGTTTACTGCAAGCAGCGAATGCGCGCTAAGACTTTTCGGTGTGTCAGAACAGGTGCTCAGAAATGGCCGCAGTCAATGGTTTAGCCATGTACGATAAAAAGCAACTTGCCGAACAACAACTCAATATTGAAGATTACGCTCCTTTGGTGAAGCGTATTGCTTATCACATGATGCTGCGTATGCCCGCGAGCGTACAGGTCGATGATCTTATTCAGGCCGGTATGATTGGGCTTATAGAAGCTACTCAAAAATACGATTCGGCGCGCGGTGCAAGTTTTGAAACCTATGCTGGGATTCGTATTCGCGGTGCAATCGTAGATGAAATGCGGCGCGGCGATTGGGTGCCGCGCTCTGTGCATCGCAATGCGCGTCGTATAGCTCAGGCTGTGGCGAAAGTAGAGGCGCGTTTAGGCCGAGACGCCAGCGATGTTGAAATTGCCGCTGAACTTGGTGTTGAACTTAATGAATATTTTACTATGCTGCAGGACTCTAATGGCAGCCGCTTGTTTAGCTATGAAGAAACTTTTGGCGATGACGATAGCAACATAGATGCC
>Ga0070748_1001359_pt1 | contig 11427 bp, 11 predicted proteins | sample VirMetDEL_Nov_12_FD_77015 | JGI IMG/M metagenome (GOLD analysis project Ga0070748, IMG submission 77015) | Aqueous microbial communities from the Delaware River and Bay under freshwater to marine salinity gradient to study organic matter... | ecosystem: Environmental > Aquatic > Marine > Coastal...
AAAAATGAACTGGTAGCGCCAACTGTAACGCCCGACTCAATAGTTAATACAACCTCTGTTGTAGCTGTAGGCGGGGGGAATAACGTGTCGTGAATAAGTCTTACGTTTATATCGTTTGTGTTTTCTCCGATAATGATATTCCTCACCCCTTCGCCAGGATCAACTAGATCCGCATCAGAATAGTTATACTCAATGCCTGTATACTTGTATAAGTCCTTCTCCTCAGACACGGACGTTATCTGGAATAACTGAGTGCCAGCAGCGCCTGTGAAATCTGCTAAATATCTGTGGCTCAACTCCACCGTGTCGCCTGCCCATAAATCTGAATTCTTAGAATCGAGCGCAAAGGATACTGTGCGCGGAATATCAGCCCACCGCCTCCCCCTGCGTGATGCAAGCAATACAGCAGCAGCCTTATTAACTGAAGTAATCCATCTGGAATAGATGGTCTTAATCTGGTTAGAGCCGTACAACGAAACCGAATCAGCATCAGTTCTAACGTAAGTCTGCGAATAGTTATCAACTTCATCCAGTTTTTTCGTTGGGTTGATCTGCCCAAAGTGAACAACTATAGTTGATTCGCGCATGGATGATCTGTCCTGCGTGGCAAAGGCCATAAGGTGATCTTCCTGCGTAAGCGTGTCGCTGGTGGATGGTGGCGGCTTAATTGCTTTTAAATATATTTTCTGTGTGCGCTCATCCCAATAAATCACATGGGGTGCTTGTTCTCCGATCTCTTTTAACAACGTAGTCACGCCCGTAGGCTCAACAATCAGAGCACTCAAAAGACCCGTTAAATAGTCGTCAATATCATCAGCCCATTGCGCCGTATCGAGAAATCCAGAGGAAATGCCCGCACCATCCACGAGTAAAGAAGTCAGAATTTCATCAAGGGACGCTGAATCAAAATGGGTACACTCCTGCACCGTATCCCCCGCTTTGTGCGAATCTTGAGAAGTATTGAACTGCCCCCTTGTCAGTGTGAGCGCGTCAGATGAGCGCGTGAAGGCCATCACTTCAGAGCGCACCCTGATATACCCTGATGAACTATACTGAGCGCCAACACCTGCTGGAGATAGAGATACTGTTGTCGTGTCAATCGGCAGGTCATTTGCTAACTGGCCGTTGCTCGGCTGCGGCAATTGTGCGCGGGCATTATCTGCCAGCTTTAACGGGTCTTTCGCAACAATTCTGCATTGCCCATCACTAACGCTAATCTGCTCAATTACATAGTGACGGGTCTCAAAGTTCGCTGCATCGTATACACCGTCCACAATATAACCAGATAAAACGCGAACTGGTCGCCCCATGTAGTACGGATTTCTTGACCGAAACTTGCTCCAAAAAGTCCCAACATCTGATGCAATGTATGAGCGCGTCGATAAGTAATTATCTATGCCGGTATCTGAATGAGGATGGTCTGTAAAACTCAGCGATACGCTGGCGCGGACACCAAGCCCGCCAGCGTAGTCAATAATTGAAGGACTCATATCAACTGAGCGAAGTGATGGAATGGCATCAAGGTCAGCAGGCAGCGGTGATACGTCCAAAACAAAACGATAAGTCTTTAACGATGTATCTATGTTCGCCTGGTCTTGGCATGTCTTATAAGTATTAAAACAACGCTGTGAACCCGTCACCCCGACTGATGCTGTGCAGGGCACTGTCCCATAGGTCAGATCACAGTAGTCCATGTCAATTTCAACAACAAATATATGCTGTCGGTCAAAGTCTGTTTTACGCGCCGCGAATGTCACTGAACATCACCATATCCGCGAACAGGAACAGTGACTTCCATAAAATCACGAACCCCCATATTGCGCGGTATAATATCCCCTGTTGTCCAGCACAGCGCCGCCTCAAGCGGGTAGCCTGTTGGCCTCCACTTAATAAAAAAAGGTAGCGTTCTGGCGCTCTTGACAAACGGATGAAATGTTGAACGATACCATGAAGCGGTTATGTGCCTGAACTCAAACGAGCCAGCCAGCCCGCGCTTAACAATAGAGCGAGACAACCAGTTACCTGTGTCAGTCTCGTTGTTTTGATAATCAGTCTGCGCGGATAAGGTCAGCGGGGAATGTCCACCGTATATTGATTGCTCCATCGTGATATAAGCCCCCGAATAAACAACTCCCAGGCGGAAATTGCCAGAACCGCCTGCAATCACTATACGCACACGCCGGATGCTCAGGCTTGCAAAAGTCTGCATGATGGCGTTATCGCTTGTCGGAATCCCTGAGAAAACATTCACGAAAGAGCCGCCTGTAGTGGTGCTGTACTGGATTGTTATTGTTTTACCAGTTGTTCCGAAATTGTGAGCACCAACCGCGATATAATCCGCCGTGAAATTCGCAGCCGCAGTGAATGTAACTGTTGCAGTGCCGTCCGTGTAACTTTCTGCTGTGCTTGGGATTAAAGCAACAGCAGCGCCTACAGGGTCAGCCGTTGCGCCAGCTAGCAGATTGTTATAACCGATAATAGTTGCATCAGGCATTTGCTAACCTCAGATTGACACCATCGCCAAGTTGTTCTCCAATCTGCCCAATCAGGCTCCTGAGTGCGTCTGTAGATATAAATCCACCCGACACGCTAATACTGACATTGCGCTGCTGCGGTTGCTGCTGCGATGATGAGCCAGCCTGCTGTACGTTCTGAACGGGCACACCGCCGCTAAATGATGTAGTGCTTCCGCTACCAGAACCGCCGCCGAACTGCTGTGATCTGGCATTGCTTATCATCACGCCTGTTTTTGCAAGTGAGGCAGCAGTGTAAGCCGCGGCTAGCCAAGGCCCGCCAGTTTTCATGCCAGCAGCCCACGCAGACGATGCGGAACTCCACCCCTCAATTGTCATCTGAGCAATCGCCGCAGCCTTGCCAATCTGGAACATCTTTTTACTTTTGCTGTTCATTAAGGATGTAAGGTCATTCCACATCTGCTGCTTGCCTGCCACTTTTTCCGCATCTGCTTTATCCTGGTCTGTCTTATCTTTAATGTCACCGCCCCTGGCAATAGCAAGCATCGCGTCAACGTGCCGCTGCGCTTCGGCCTCCATTAACAGGTTGTATTCTTCCTGCGTAATCAGTTTATTATCAAGACGAGCCTTCAAAAACTCAGCATCAAATTCATAATTACGCTGGCTGATTAAAGCCAGTGCTTCATCGTGTGCCTGTTGAGCAGATAGCATCTTTAGGTTGTATTCTTCCTGCGTGAGATAGCCAGCCGCCAAGTGTTCTGCTAATCGGCTTTTCTCCTGGTTAAGCCTGTCAGTTTCAAGTGCCGCAAGTGCCTCTGCATGTTTCTGCTGTGTAGCCAAAACAAGCTCGCCGTGTTGCTTCAAATTAATTAGGCTTGTTTCAAGTCCGTAGCTCAAAAGTGCATCAGTAGCAGCGTTCTGTTCTTCCAGTAAATCACGCTCGCTTTTCATTGACTCGCGCAATACTTCCAGCCTTTTTGCCGCCGCATCCTGCTCAGTGGTGCTTGATGCGTCCCAATTGATCTGAGTGCGTACATTCTCAGCCGCCAGTGCAGCAGCATCTGCCGCGATCTTCAACTGTGCGTAATTTTCCAGCGCGTCAGGAGACGGCGCGGCAGTTGAATAAACAGCCGCAAGCGCATCATTAGCCGCTGCCGCTGCATCGTTAGCCGCGATCTTCAACTGTGCGTAATGCTCAAGCAGTTCTGGCGATGGTTCAGAATCGCCCCCGCTCATATCTTTAGACGCATCCCTGGCCGCTGCCGAAGCCTCCGCAGCAGCCTGTGACACCGCCCTGGCCTCCACTATAAACTCACGCATTGCGTTAAGCGGCAACTCTTGCAGGGCAAGCTCATTAGCCTCTGATGCAGTCTCCTTCATCTTGTCAATCATTCTATCTGCGGACTGCTCAAACTCAGCAGATACGCGAGTGAAGTGACTTATATTGATTAAGTCAAGGTCAACACCAGGGATATTATTTAATTGAGCGATTAGAGAGTTAATGTTGCCTGAGATACCATCAATGATTGTTCCAAAAGCTGCATTAATTCCCTGGAAAATTTTATTCACAACAACCGCAAATCCGTAGAAAGCCGCCTCCAGACTCTTGATAATTATTCTCATGCCGTGCAACGAATTCGCAACAAACCCAACAGCCGTAACCACGCGATCCAGAACCGTCTCAACTTCAGAGCCGAAGCCGCCAGCCTCTTTTGCAGCATCCCCGAACCTGTTTCCAACAAGGGTAACGTATGGCGCGAGCTGAATAGCGACCTGATTAGCCACGCCCTGTAAAGTTAATTTAATAGATGTCCATGCGTCATTTGCGGCCTCCACTTTTGCCGCATCAACATCAGATACCGCAATGCCAAAATCCTGAACCTCTTGACGAGCAGATCTGAACGCATCGCCACCTTCAAGCATCAGCCCGACAATTTGCTCCTCCCGGATACCGAACTGCTTTAACGCATCGCCAGCCTGTGCCGAGTTATAGCCGAGTGCTTTCATGCGGTCTGCGATTGCCGCAAGCCGTTCATCCGCCTCCATTGCAGCCAGGTCACTTGCCGACAGATTCAGCCTTTCAAGCTGTGATGCAGCCTGGCCCGTCCCGCGCATAGCCTCACCTAGCCGCGCGTTTAATTTCCCCGCCGCATTAGCCAAACCATCTTGAGATATTCCAGCCAACTCCGCCGCCCGATCCAGCGACTGAATCGCCAGAACGCTGCTATCCATCGAACGTGCCAGTTTTGCCTGCTGGTCAATGAGTGATGCGCCCTTCGCGTACAACGCAGCCGCCATAGCCGCGCCCGCAGCCGTGGCAGCAGCGCCAAGTTTAACCATGTGGGCCGTGGTTTTTGATAACTGACGAACTGAGCGAGTGCCGAAGCTGTCAACGTGCTTACTCCCCTTGTCCAAACCGCGAACAAGCGGAAGCACATCAGCCCCGACTCTCACACCAACATCTGCAACAACTCCACCGGCCATTCCAATTACTCCAACAGTTCGTAAAGTTCCTGCCATTTATGGGCTGATGCGTTCATCTTTTCTGGCGGCATTTTTGCTTCAAAAAACCACCACCACTCAGCAGGGTGCATACGCCAGAACTCACTCGGCGCAAGCTGCCAAGGGCCACAAGCCAGCAGATAGGCCTCTCGGACTAACCGCCGGTTTTCTTCTTGCGGCCCTGCGTCTTTTTTCCCTGCGACAACGCCGTGGTGATATGCTCAGGCGGGATCATCAAAGCAAGTATTCCACTTACAGCGGCCCTGGTTGTCACGCCAGCGTCAGGGCCAAACATCGCAGAATATATCTGCTCTGCATTAACCCCCGCACCGGCATAACGCAACGCTGCTGCGTACGCTTGAGACAACTTCATGCGCTTAATACCCACGCCATAAAGTTCCTCGAGCGTAATAATTTCTTCCACAGCGTTAACAAGGCCCATCACCTGGTCAGCAGGCACAACATACTCCTTGCCATCCCAACTCAACCCCACTTCTTGAAAGGACATTCTATAATTCCTTATGCCGCTGTGTAAGTCCATGCGCCAGAACTTTCCAGTGATGCGGAAAATGTGACGGCATCGTTATAGGGCAAGCCTTCCTCGTAGGACGCCAGGCGGAAGTTCCCGGTGATAACGCCGTGGCCCAGGTCAAGAGAAATATCAGTCAATATCCTTGTTCCGCCGTTCAGCGCAATCACTGCAATAGTGCTTGCCTTTGATACGCCATCAAAACTAATATCAATCTGTTCCTCTGCCGACTCCTCAAGCAACTGCCGGATTCCTGCATCCTCGCCGGAGGTTACATTGATAGACCCACCCGACCATGAGATAGTTTTAGTACGAACGCCTGCGATAACAACAGCATTTTTTTTCAGTGTTCCGGTACGGCCCGCAAGTGCTGCCATGATTAAGTCCTCTCTATCAGCACTCTAAAAGATTGAACACCGTGGCGAGTGAGTCCATCAGCATCCATAAAGCTATTACTGTTTTCAAAGTACACGCTAACCACATTAAAGCCTGATACAATGAATGTCTGGTCGTGCAGTGCCGCGAATATCAAGCCCTGCATTGCCTTTATTTCTTTGCGTCCACGGCCTCTTGACCAGGTATGAATCGTCACCGAACAATCCGCGCCTGTGTCGCTAACCGTGTCCCATTCGCTCACGCTATCCTCGCCAATCGTGGCGTATGGATAAGCCGCGCCTTGCGGAACAGCATCATAAACAGTAACCACCCCGGTTAAGGCTGCGTATACCATTTGCTGAACGGCAGTCTCAAAACTCATTTGTTTTTCTTGGCCTCGCGTTTAAGTGCGGCTTCCAGCTTTTTACCAAACTGCTCGATCATTATTTCTTTCAAATTCTGTTTCGCCTTTGTTGCTGCTGGCTTCATAAACGGATGAGCATCTGGCATAATAATACCCGCAAGGTGCGAGCCTTTGCCGCCGCCAGTTCCGTACTCGACAAAGCGCCAATAGTAGGCATCATTCTTTACATTCCCGTGCTCAACAATCACATCTGATTGCGGGTTATTCGGGTCGCGTGTGTTTCTGCGCTTTGCTTTAATCGCTTTTTTCAGCGTACCGGAGCCTACCGGAGCACCATCCTTTGCATCCTTTGCTACAGCCCCAGCAATGCCGTGAACCGTGGCCCTCATAATGTTCCTTGCGTGTCTCGGCGCAATCTGCTCAAGGATTCTCTTTACTTCACCAACGCCCGTAAAAGTTATTCCAGTATTCACAGCGCGACACCTTTTTCAGCGGTAATCTCAAGATACATATCCCTGGCAGAACCCTGCTGGATGTACCTGATGTTATAAGACTCATCATTCCATATAATTCTGTCGTCAGCCCTTATCCCCGCAACGTAACGCAGAATAAACTTCACCATCCCGGCTGTGTTTAATTGCTCAAACCTTTCAAACTCTTTTCCTGATAGCGGCATCACCTTTGCCCACAATTTTGTATGTGTGGTTGACAATGCCACCGTATCCCCGCCCATGCCGTCAGTCGTCAGCGTTTCGCGCTGAACATTGATCTGCTGGTCAAGCTCACCCGGCCTCCACCTCACGAAGCCCACCCCTTGCGGCTTATACTAAGCAGTGATTGAGCCGCCATCGGTAACGTACTTGGGGTAGCGCCTAGAACAACCTCTGTCCTGTGCTCGTACCAGTGCGCCGCTATCAGCCTGATGGCCCTGGATACGTTCTCAGGCGGGTTGACGAAGCCAGCCTTATAGGTAACAGTCACCGCATCGAATCGGTCATACAGTGCAGGCCAAACGCCTTTGATAAAGGCTGTATCCTCGTTGCCAAAAAACTCATAATCAGCAAGGTCTAAACTCTGAGAGGCGTTATCAGAGTCATAGTAAGTAACTGTTGTAATACTTTGAGCAGGCGTAGCGGGAAGGTATACATACCCGTCCTTATCAGCGCCCCTGGTCTTAAAAACAAAATCTTGTGTGGATAAAACCTTTCCGGTCACGCCATCAGGAAATGCACAGTAAGCCGTAGCCGCCGCGATGTAATCGCGTAACAGTGAATCGTCGTCGCTGTGTTGTATTCGCAGGTCTGCTTTGACCTGCCACACAGACACCGGACTTTCGGCAAACGGACTAATGGCTGAAATTGAGTACATTATTTAACTCTTTTTTCCCGTGGCTTTTTGCTTGCAAATTCTTGTTTGACTTCCACCGCAGGCACTGCCTGTCCAGCTTCAATCATTCGTATAGCTTCCGCATCTGACACTTCTATGACATCGCCGCAGTTTTGAGCGAACCCATTACCTGCGCGGCTTACTAATAGTCTTATGACCATTCCAAAACCCCACAAAAAAAGGGAGCGCCCAAACTCTGAGCACCCCCGTTTTTTTAACTAGCCGCTGTAATCAGGTGCTTCACCGCTGCTGTGTCGCCTAGTTCGCCGTCAAAACGTATCAGGCCAGCAATACCAAGATCAGGCCAGAAACGCTCTTTCATCACGCCGATAACAGGAGCGCCGACTTTACGCACATAATACTTACTGAAGTCACCAAACAGCATGACCTTCTTAGCAGCCGCAAGTGAGTCCATAGCCTGATTAATGCTGTAGGCTCGACCATTAAAAGTCGAAGGAGCACCGCCCCTCACATCGCCCTGCTGCCACAGATAGTTGCCTTGTCCATCCTTCAGCTTGCGGATAGCAAGGAAGGTTGAATCATTGAACATATAACGCGCGCGTGGCGACATTCTATACGCTGGATCAACTGAGTGTTCCAGTTCCAGAATTTCATCAAAGGTAATGGCCGCAGTTCCAGCAGCAGTCTTGCCCAAAGTGGACGCAGTGACAATGCCGTTAGGTGCTGATGATCCAGTGCCTGTTGTCAGTTGCAAGTTGGCAATACGGCCAAGGCGCTCACCCAACAGGGAACCAAGTAACTGCTCCATGTTAAAGATTGAATCCATGTCCAGTTCCCACGACCAGCGCAAAAACTCCGTATCAAATGCGTATGCGTCGAGTGACTTCTGCCCAAAGGTTGCATCACTGCCGCCGTCATCAGTCAGCGCCGTGGCCTCAGTGTGAGCAACAGCAGAAACAGCCGTGTCGTTAATGGTTGGTATCTTCATCGGGTTGCCGCTTGGCGTAACGATGACAGTACCTACTGCCTCATCATACATTGGCCCCCAGGCCAGCATGGATCGGACGATCTCGTTAGCCAAAGTGGTAGGAACGGTAAAGCCGCCAGCCGTGGTCGTTCCTGCTGTCTGTGCGCGGAACTCAGTAACGCCTTGCCGTAAAATCTTCCGCTCATCTGTGCTTAAATCGTCCTGCATACCGCAGATAACTTTTGCAAACACTTCGCGGTACTCTGGCAATTTATCCTCAATGCCGCGTGATTCGCCGTCAAGGTCTGGTCTGCGTGACTCAGTAGCCCGCTTTTCAGCAGCCGCTATCTTTTCCTCACGCTCAATGCGAGCATTTAGGGCATCGTGATCGGCCATGATTGTGTCGAAACGCGCCTCAATCTCTTTGACTTCAGACGCGGGCATTGTTTCGGTAATGCGGTCAAGCTCTTTTCGGGCCTCGGTAGCAAGTTCTGCCATGCGATCCCGCTGTTTTGTAACGCTCATTCCATATCTCCTCGCGCCAAAGCGCATTTGATGACAGTTAGCGGGAAACGCTACCTGACTTTTTGCCCCAACAGGGACAACTTCATACGCATCCGGGCCAGTGACGCGCCCTGTTGCGGTATATTCTTCTTCCTGTGCTGCTCAAGGCTTCTCAGCCCTATTTCTGTCCCGTCATAGGCGGGACTTGTGACGATGGACACATCAAAAAGACTAGCCTCCCTGATGGTTCGCTGCGGTATATCGCCGGTTTCATCCCATTCCTGAACGCCAATTGAAAACGCAAAACTCATTTTATCCAGGTCGCCGCGCTTCATTTTTGGCACAATGGATTTCACATCCGGGTCATCAGGATCAAGCTCGGTTTCCATGTACAAGCCGTGGTCATCTTCCAGTAGCGTCAACGTCCCAACCCCCGCACGGCTGCGGGCCAGCGGCAAGCCTTCATGGTTGATAACGAACACCACATCATCGCGGCTAATCGCTGCGGTAAATGCGCCAGGTGCTATTACTTCGCGGAAGTGTCCACCAATATCAGCCGCCTGGTTGAACACCGCCGCATAACCTGAGACTTTAATCAGGCCGCTATCCTGTGCGCGGATCTCAGCGGGAAGCCCTGCGCGTTTTTCAGTTGTCTGCATTTGGGATTCCTTGTGTGGGTTGTGAACCTAAAGGTACAGTTGCGCCCTGAATCAGCAGCACATCAGCCTCCTCACGGGACGGCAGGTTTTCTTTTGCGTGAACTTGTGCGGGAGTGTAAATTGAATTTTGAATCGCTTGAGCATATCCCGCCATGCGTGTTGCGAAGTCACCGCGCAACAAGCCATCAAGATTAAACTCAACATATTCATCATCGTTATCCCGGCCAAAAAATTTAAGATTCATTTCCTGTTCGGCCTGTTCAACCCATCGCTTTACTGTATGCTTAACAAGATGTAAATCCTGCTGTTCAACATTAGAAAAAGTTGAGCGCGTTAGGTCTTGCAGAAAATTTGGAGGTATCGAATAGATACGCGCAATTTCCTCAATGATGAACCGCTTCAGCTCCACTAACTGCGATTTCTCAAGATCAACGCCTAGCGTTTTGATCTCATGCCCTGCCGGTAAAGTCAGCGCAAGGCGCTTGTCCTTTGTGGCGTTTTTAACCGCCGCCTGCAAATCTTCGGAAGCGCGATTAAGCGCCGTGCCAGATTGAAAGTTGCCCGTCATAACAAAAGGCGGCACTCCCCCGTTCTCAAAAAATTTGCTGCCGTAATTTGTGGCCGCCAATGCGAGGCCCACTGTGTCTCGATTAGTAAGCAGAGGACTCATTGCTGTTAGTTGGTCTGCTTTCAAGCAAAAAGGGATGTCAAGTATTTCTGATGCCGCGTAGTTCTTAACGCGCCTACCTGGGTCTTGATAGCTGTAAGTTTTTCTACCAGATGCCCGCTTAACGGTTACTTTTGCGGGGTCTAACGGGTAAAGGTTTACAATCCGTCCACCCTCGCGCTCGATATAAGTTATCTGCCTGCCATAGGTGAAAGTGCGCTCAAAGGAGTATTTTCGCCAATCAAATGAACTAACCTCTTCATTTGCCGCTTTGTGCAGAATCGTGCCGAGAAGCCCTTTAACTTCCTCGCGGCCTTTGTCGGTCTTGCGATAATGCTTTAGCGGAAGCCCTGCAATAGTCCCGGAAAGGAAATTTACAGCAGCCCAAATAGCAGGCACGCCCATTGCGTTATCTAGCGTGACAGTCACGCCCGCCGCGCTGGTTCCGTTGCCTACGCCAAAAAAATCCATGAATGCGGCAGAGGATACAGGCACAGAAGGGTTCTCGATTGAGGCCCTTTTTTCTGTACGGTTGTTCCAAAATAAAGCCATAAAAGCCCGTGCTTGAATAGTTGGTATTTAATACAAATCGTATATTAACATATCAGAATGATTGTTTCAATATCCAATTATGCGGATAAGCTGAAGCTGGGATCTTCCCATGGGGAAGGATCTTCCTGCTCCTCAGACTTCACAGCGCCAAGCGCCATAGTTAAGGCAACCATCCCATCAATGCAGCCTGTTGATTTGGATTTATCCAGCTTGCGCCCGCCTGCTGCGTCCTTGACAACTGTAGCGTTTGCCGCGCACAGCGTCAGAACTGGATTCATTCCGTGCCGTAATCTGCCGTTCAGCAGCTCGGCTTCCAGCGTGTCAATGGCCGGGGCCATATCCTTAAAGCCCTGGCCAAACGGCTCCAGCGGCATCTCTACGCCAAGCCGGTTAAACTCTTTTTTGAGAACATCAATCCGCCAGCGGTCAAAGGATATTGCTTTAACATTTCTGCCCGCAATGATTTGCAGAATATCAGCACAGACGT
>Ga0070748_1001362_pt1 | contig 11418 bp, 6 predicted proteins | sample VirMetDEL_Nov_12_FD_77015 | JGI IMG/M metagenome (GOLD analysis project Ga0070748, IMG submission 77015) | Aqueous microbial communities from the Delaware River and Bay under freshwater to marine salinity gradient to study organic matter... | ecosystem: Environmental > Aquatic > Marine > Coastal ...
CCATGGCCTTGGTCATGGTGACACTGGTCAAGGACCATGGCCTGCAATACCTGCTGGCCGCCACGCTACTGACTGCTGCCTTCGTAAACAGCATCGCCGGCATCAGCCTGGAGTGCCGCATCGCCTGGGAAATAATCCGCGTCGGCCTGGTCAATGTATTGCACCCCCACCGAGCCCTTGATCTGGTAGGTGAACTTGTCAAACCGTTGAGCCCAGGTTATCGGTGCACCCAAAGCAAGGAAGGTTTTCGGGCTGAAGTAGCCGCCATGGCCATAGGTGTAGTAACCCAAGTTCTCTTGAAAACTCATGGCGGTCATGCTGACGCCGGTCGTCAGCAGGTTGTTTTCGTTATTGAGTAAGTACCAATACGCGCCGCCGCCCAGCTCACCGCTGTTATTGGACTCAACATGGTTCCCCTCCAAGTGGCTCAACGCGCCGTAGGCATAGGCACCCACCTTGCGGTTATCAAAGCTCAACTCGGCCCGCCCACTATTGGCGGTGACCCCACCCCATTTATGCCCGGCGCCCCCATCCGGTTCCTGCAAGCGACGCTTATCTTCAGTGCCCGCGAAGGACAGTAGGCTATCGGTCACCGGACGCCGTGACAGGCTCGCGCCCCAACGTAAATTTTCCGTTGAGGAGAATCCACGGTCCAGACTCACACCGCCGACCACAGTGCTGTAAAGAAAGCCCTGCGGTGTCGTGCCGATGTCAGCCTTGAAGCCCTCGGCAGGATTTTCGAACGCCAGCGCCAGACCAACGCCTGCAGCTGTCTGTGAGCCGGGATCACCCCCATCTGCAACAGGTCCACCACCAAAGCGGTCGGCCGTCTCTCCTGAGACGCTGCCTGCATCGAGATTCACGGGCGTCACTCTTAGTGCTAGGCGGTTATCCCCGATAGGAATATTCACCTCAGACGGCGCTTCAAAAGCTTTCAACTTACCCAAACCGGATTCACTGTCATTACCACGTAAGCCCAAACCATGAGCGACGAAGCCACTGCGCTGTTGCAACACATCATCGAGTGCACGCTCTGCTGGGCTCATCCCCGCACGGGGGTCAACGCTGGCCTGCTCTACGGCAAATGGATTAGCGTCTTGACTGGCTGGCGCCACCGCCACGCCATAGCCTGCCACCGGATCAGGACGCGTGTTGAGCAACGGCTCGGCCGTCGCATAAGTCGGCGCCGCCAGCAGCGGATCAACGGCCACCGCAGCAGACGCAGGCGCAAACGGCGACGGGCTAGACAGCCCAGCTTGGCCAGACGGCAAACTCTGAACCGCGGGCGGAATTGCCGTAGCCAGTTGGCTAGGTTGACTCTTTGTGGACTTAACAAAGGGGTTACTGGACTGCTCAGGGGCCGGCGTAGAGGCAACAAAGGCAGCCGTTTCCTGACGTTTTTCCTGCGCTACAACCTTTTTCAACAGCTCGGCAGCTTTACCCGTACGACCCTGGAAGCGATAGATGCGTGCCGCTGTGGTGAGTACATCCGGGTCAGCAGGCGCCAGCGCCAGAGCACGTTCCAAAGCATCCTCGGCATAATCACGCTCATGCACCTGAGCGGCCATGTCGGCTGCGCCAATCCACAACTGAGCATTTTCTGGCTCGCGCTTGACCAGTGGCTTATACAACTCCAAGGCTTTGCCGGGCTCGCCACTGGCTGCATACATGCGCGCCAATGCCGATACGGCCAGGCTGCTTTGTGGTCGCTCAGCCAAGGCCGGTGCCAGCGTATCGTAAGCCGTGACTAAATCACCGCGCTCACGCAACTGCTCAGCCTGACGAACGCGGTAAAGGAACAAGACATCGTCGTATTGCTTGCGCTGCTCAACATCAAGCAGCTGACCCTGCATGTTGCGCAAAATCGAACTGGCTTCCACATCCTGATCAGCTTGTAACAACACACCGGCATAACGCAGCGTCAGGCCAGGGTCTTGACGTGGGCTGCGAGCCAGTAGGTCACGCATTATGCTGATCGCGCGCTGAGGATCACCGGCCTCGGCATAGGCCGAAGCGATGCTCTCCTGGCGTCCCGGCTGCCCTTCGGCCAGCGGCTCAATACGATTGAGGAAGACACGCGCCTCTTGACGCCGACCGCTGGCCGAAAGCGCCTGGATTTGCTGCATTTGCAGGTTGAAATCGACGTCACGCACCAAGCGGTTGATATCCGCATTGCGGGCGCTGCGCGGAATCAGCGCGAGCGAAGCCTGCGCTTTGGGCAAATCGTCTAACTGAACTGAGAGTAAGGCGCTGGTGTAGAGCGCATCTGGGTTATTCGGTTGTGACACCAGCAGGCCATCAACCAGGCTACGCGCCTCATTGACCGCGCCCATGGAGACATACACCCGCGCCAAGGCAAATCGTGCCCACGCGTCATTCGGATCACTGCGCAGGGCGTCTTCCAAGGCCGCACGCATGCCCTCACGATCGCCCCGCTGTTCGGCCAGCTTGGCACGCTGCATGGCTTGCTCGGCGCGGATACGCCCCAACCCTTCAATTTTGCCTTGCTCGTTCTTGGGCAGGCTCTCAATCAAACGCAGGGCCTCATCGTTCTTACCCGTTTGACCGAGTACGGCAATCAGCCCACGCCGGGCTTGCTGGTTATCGGGAAACTGTTTCAACAAGCGCTTATAACCCGCCTCTGCGGGCGCATATTGACCTTCGCTGGCCTGCAAGTCGGCCAGGGCAAGCTGCCCCTCGAGATCTTTAGGCTTCAACCGAATCGCTTGGTCCAGCTGACTGCGCGCCTGCTTAGCATCGCCCTTGGCACGGTTATCGGCCGCTCGCTTTAACAGTGACCAATAACGCACATCATTGAGCGCGCCTTGCCAAGACTTACCGCCCTTCTGCCGAGTGGCACGGGTGAGCAGCACCTCGGCGTCGTCCAACTTGTTCTGTTGTTGGCGCAAAACACCCAAACCGCCCAATGCATCAGCGTCGTTGGGGTGGGTTTTTAAACGGGCAGTAAACTCACGCTCGGCAGTGGCCTGGTCACCCGCTTCCAGCGCTTTCAAGCCGCGGGCCAGGCCAGGGTCCTGCTGCCACGCAACGGCAGCAGCCGCTTCAGGCTTGGCCCGTCCTTTAGCCAGCAAATCACGGATTTCCGTGTCGTCTGGGTGGCGTTTGATAAAGGTCTCGAACAGCGGGGCTTGGGCCTTGTTCGGAGCGCCCATCCAGGTCAGGGCCAGGCGCCAGGTTTCATCGGCATCACCGCCGATGTCTCACGTTTAGCCAATTCGGCCAACGCGCGAATACCTTCGGCGCGCGTATCACTGCGCCGCGCCAAGTGTTTGGCAAAAAACAGGGCGACATAGGCATCATCTGGACGCTCACGCATAAGCCGCTCAAAACCGCTGCGCGCCTCACTCCAGTGGCCCTCGGTAAACGCCAGGTTGTTATAAAACTCGCGCCCTATCAGCCCTTGCGCAGGTTTACCGGCCAATGCCTGACGATAGACGGCAACGGCCTTCTCGCGCTCACCGTTATCCACCAGCAACCGCGCCTGCTCTAACAATTGCGCGTTAGCAGGGGCGACGAGCCGAATATCCTGCTCCAGTTGCAACGCCTGTCGCGGCAACGGCTCAAGGGCCTGCAAGCGCTTCAAGTATTCTTGAGCACGGGGCAGCTGTGCACCCTCTACGGCGATAATCCCCAAGCCATACAGGGCATCCGGCTGGCTGGCATCCAGCAGCAGCACTTTTTCCCATGACTCGGCGGCGCGCTTGGGCTTGTCCTCGGCCTGCCAGAAGAAACCCTGCTCAATCAACAGCGTCTCTGCATCGCTGGCTTTAGCCAGACAAATGCCCGGAATAACGGCGGCCCATAGACCTAAGGTCAGTGCTGTGTGGCGGAACATGCAGACTCCCAAAACAGTTTCACCCGACCGTCCACCTCGAATAGGTAGCGTTTTTCCGCCCAACCGAGACCGAAGAGGCTAAGCATATAGTCGTAATAAATTGGCGGCAGGCTCTGCGCTTGAACGTCCTTGAGCGCCAACTCGAGTCCGCCGACTGCGCGTTTGTGTTGTAGCTCAGCCAGCCAGGGCTGGCTGCGCGCTTGAAAGTAAGGAATCAACGCTGCCGAGAAGCCGAAAGGGCCATGCCCTTCAGTCGTGCCTTGGGCAACTTGCACCTTCTCAGGGGGTACACCGGTAGAAGCCGTGGCACTGGCCATACCTCCAAGGCTATCGAGAATGGGCTGAGCCAGCGGGTCTGCGCTGGCCGTGATCCCAGCCCAAAGGTAGACACGAATAGCGTCGTAACTGCCAATGTCGCCCTTGAACGGATCGCTAACGAACAGCCCGTTACTGGCCGAAACACCACGATAACCGACCCAGTCGGCAGCAAACCCGCGAGGCCCCGCATGCGCGATCAACTGCGCCGTGCTCTCGGCAATCGCTTGCCACGGCCCTTGCGGCTCGAACTGCGCCAGACGACGCAGAAGCGGAATGGGCATATAGCTGGGGTTCAAGCGCCAGAGATGATCAGGATGCACAAACCCGACCGTCCCGGGTAACAACACAGCACCCAAGCCTGGCAACTCAGCCACTTCATGTTGCTTGATTTGAGCCAAGAGGTGCCGCGCATCAGTCTCGTACTCAGGCTTTTGCCACAGCCTTGCGGCCTCAAGCAGGGCATAGGCGAACCACAGGTCAGCATCTGATGCCGAGTTGGCATCCTGCACCTGCCAATTGCCATCTTTGCCCTGCCCCCACAGCCAGGCCGGCAGGATATTCTGCAGATCGTTACCCGCAAGGTTTTCGCGGCTCCAACTCCAGATTTTGTCAAAACGCGCCTGATCGTTGGCAACCAACGCGAAGAACAGGGCGTAGGACTGACCTTCAGACGTGCTGTGGTTCTTCTCCATACTGGATTCCAGAACACGGCCATCCGCTTGCACCCAACGCTCGGCAAAACGCTGCCAGTGCGGCCACTCGACCTGACACGCCGCATGACTCACGCCACTGGCAAATAAGGTCAGCAGAGCGATGGCAGACGCGCTCAGGTATCGGGGCATGCGCCAGTTCAATCGTTCAACCTCGCACGGGCGCGAGCCCGCAGCATGAAGTAGAACAGCACACTGGTCAGAGCGACCGCCAGGAGCGTGAACAGCAGCATCCAGGCGAGGTTATGCGCCAGCAGCCATTGCAGGTAGCGGAAAAAGCCCAGCTCACCTACGTAGTACTGCTGCTCAGCCACCAAATTATTGATCCGCCCGCCATTAACCACTGCCAGGCTGCCCTGAAGCGAATCCTCGTAATCCTCCCCCCCTCGAAGCGCCGTGCTGACATCGATCAACTTCTCAGGGCTGGCAGCGGCAATCACAACCACGCTGCGCTCACTGCTCAATGGCGACTCAAACCCCGCCACGTAAGCACCCGCACCGCCCGTCCCGACAGCCAGACTGCTGCGCGCCTGGCGCAAATTGGCACGGGTATCTGAGCCGGTCCAGTAGCGTACACGGTGCACTAAATCAGACAGTTCGAAGCTCGCTTCACCGTTCAGGCTCGCCGGCAGCAGATCAGCCCAACGTTGCAGCAGCGGCTGGTTGCCGGCGGCGGCCAAGATCAGCAAGTCCCTGTCTTTCAGTTGTGTATCGTCATCGCCTTGGGTAACGGTCACCGCCGTCGCCGGCAAACCGGTGGAGTCGCCGAAGCGGCCAAGCACATCCAAATAGAAAGAAAACTCCTCAGCCCCCGCGCCTGCCGGCATCACAATTGCCGTTTCAGCCAGGTCTGCCATGCGCGTAAAGGGGAAACCACTGCTCTGGAACACCCCGAGGTTAGGCATGGCAATGAAGTGCTCATAGCCACTTAAATCCAAGGTGGAATCTGGCTCGATGGTGCCGCGCATGTTGTCGATGATGATGTCGCGGCATTCACCCTGCTTGATGTAGTCGTACATAAAGCGCAGCTGTAGAGCAGACTGCAATGGCAAGCTGTTCAGCGGCAGCAGCAACTCCGCCTCGCGCAGCAAGCTGTCATCCTGCTGCAGCTTGGCCATCAGTGACTCATCATCCTTCAGGCTTTCCTGGGACGGCAGAGGCAGGGATTTGATGAACTTACCGCCGACACTGATAAGCAGTGACGAGTTAGTCGAGACCGGCTGTGGGGTGTAGCGGTATTTAAGGTGCAACGGCACACCTTTTTCGCGCCAGTTGAATAGATCCGGAGGCAGGCGCATCGGCAGGTTGATGGTACCCGGGTTATAACCCGACACGTTCAGCCGCTTGGCTTCAATAAGCTCACCCAACTGCACTGGGCGGTCGCTCGGCAACCAGTTCGGCGCGTCATAAGGTTTGCGGCTTTGCAGGCTATCTATCCGATCGATGCGCGCCGCCGCCCCTGACAGGACATGACTGCCGCTCACCAGTGCAAGTGCCGCTTGCTTGAGTTGCTCGCCATCACGCCCGGCAATCACCAGCAACTTGCCATAAGGGTCGTTAGGGTTAGCAACCAGCGTCAGGCTGGGGCGAGCGCCTTCTATGCCCTCGACTCCAGCAACCGTTGCGGCCCCCACCATGAGAACAATGGCATTACCCTTCTCTGGCAATTGGCCAAGGGCCACAGGGAAATGTGCGCCACGGTAGCTGGCCATCGCACCAAACCAGGATGAAACGGCGCCAGCGGCCTCCAACGCCAGATTGTCCGGTGTGCTGGCAAACACGAAAGGCAGCTCCAGCGCCCGCGAATCTCGCCCATCAAAAAAGGGCAGTGGCAGTCTGCTCAGGTCGTCCGGCAGCACGATCGGCGTGGTTTCCAATTCCAACGTACTGGTGTTGCTGACCTTGGCCCACAGGCTGGAGTGCTGGGGGTCTTCACACATCATGGTGTAATGACCAATAAGCTGCAGGGTCAGGCGGTTAAACTCGGTGACCAAATGCGGCGGAATATCGATTACCTGCTGCTGCAGCGAGCCTGCTGTTTCTGCCGGTACAGGTAAGCTAGCCGCCACCTGATCGTTAACCATGACGTTGATCTGCGACAGATCGCTGAGCAGCGACGGCGAGTAGCTGTATTCCAGATTAACCCGCGCCTTGGTCACAACCTGGTCGGCACGCACGTCGAAGCTGACGCTGTCGCTCCCCTCAATGCCACGCAAGTGCATGGTGTAATTGGCACCTAGCTGCTTGAGCGTGGCGCTGTAGGTGGGCACAAACTCGGCTATAGCGTCCTCGAGTACTGACGCGTCCTCTTCGGCTAAGTCAGCAGGCTCCTCAGCCCAAGCCGATGACATCAGCAACTCGATTGACAGCGCGAGCCAGAGAAATTGCATTCCATTACGCTTCTGACTCATGAGTTCCTCGGAGTAGTGCGGGAGAAAAAGGATAGGGAAAAGCGCCGACGCGAAAGCTCATTGAACGTGGCCCGGGAAAGCAAACGCATACCACGCCAGCCAATACCGGTGACCTCCGCCAGCGCGCCAAGTGGCGTATCAACAACGCCCTTGCCCCAGTTGGCGGCCCAAATATCGGCTCGGGAAAAGGTCATGCGCGTCAGGTCACTTTGTTGCTGCAAACTGAGGTCAAGGTAGGTCAGCCCTAACGTCTGACCACGACTGAACACCACACTGGCCGGGAGGACAACTTCCTCACCCTCGCGGAACAATGAAACCAGAACCTGCTCACCCTGCGCGACCTCTACGCCCTCGGGAAGGTTGATCCCTACACCACTTTGGGAGAAGTCGTTGGTCTGGCACACGATGGTCTTACCATTGGCCAGGCTAAGCATGCTGGCCAACTTGGCATATACCCGCGGCTCGACACGAATCTGTCGCACCTCACTGGCTACTGCAACAGATGCAGAACTGATGATGATGTTGTAAACCGTCCAAACCAAATTGATCAGGATGGTCGCAACACTCGCATCTGGATCAAAGCCCAGCTTGAACACACCGAACAGCATGCCGATCACGTTCAGAATCAATACAACGATATACGGGCGGGCCATCTTCCAATCGAAGTAGCTTTTGTCGGTTATCCCGCCCTTGGCCGTTACGTTGAACTTACCCAGCTTGGGGTTGACCATGGCCAGCAATACCGGACGCATGATGTACCAGGCCAGCACGGACTCGTAGACCTCATTCCAGAATGAATGACGGAAGCGACCTTGGATCGTCGAGTTGGTCACGCTGGCGATCAACATATGTGGCAGGGCATAAGCGATGATCAACAAGGCAGGCGCTTGGAATATCTGCGCCTCAAATACCAAAAACGCCAAAGGCGCAGTGAGAAACACCAGGCGCGGCAAACCATAGAAGAAGTGCAGCATCGCATTCAGGTAGCACAGTCGCTGACCCAGTTTTAGCCCTTTGCCGAGCAGCGGATTGTCCGTTCTAAATATCTGCGCCATGCCCCTGGCCCAGCGAATACGTTGGCCAATATGGCCAGACAGGCTCTCTGTTGCCAAGCCTGCGGCCTGGGGAATCGCCAGGTATGCGGTGTTGTATCCCAGACGGTTGAGTTTCAGTGCGGTATGGGCGTCTTCAGTCACTGTTTCCACAGCAATGCCACCCACTTCTTGCAAGGGTCCGCGCTTGATAACAGCGCAGGAACCGCAGAAGAAGGTCGCGTTCCACAGGTCGTTGCCGTCCTGAATCAAGCCATAGAACAACTCACCTTCGTTGGGCACCGTACCAAAGGTGTCGAGGTTTTTTTCGAACGGGTCAGGCGAGAAGAAGAAGTGCGGCGTCTGCAGCATCACCAACTTCGGGTCTTTGAGGAACCAGCCCATACAGACCTGCAAAAACGAGCGCGTGGGCACGTGGTCAGCGTCAAAGATGGCAATGAATTCGCCAGAGGTCTGAGTCAGTGCGAAGTTGAGATTACCGGCTTTCGCATGGTTGTTGTCTGGCCGAACGATATAACCAATGCCGACCGACTCGCAGAACAGACGAAACTCATCACGTCGCCCATCATCAAGAACGTAAACATTAAGTTTATCCCTCGGCCAATCAATCGCCTGAGCGGCGAAGGCGGTCAACTTGATGATATCCAGCGGCTCGTTGTATGTCGGGATATACACATCCACGCTGGGCCACAAACCGCTATCACGAGGCAAAGGATGGGGCTTGCGCTGCAACGGCCAGGCTGTCTGCACATAGCCCAGCAACAACACCAACAAGGCATACAGCTCAGCCAGGACCAGGCCATAACCAAACAGCATATCCAGGGGGTTCTCGAAGCCCAGCGAAGACGTAAGCCGCCAGTACATGTAACGCAAAGAGGCAATGACCGAGAGCATGATCATGGCCAGAACCGCTAAGCGGTTAGCCCGTCGGCGCAACACCAATGCGGCACCCAGGCAAACCGCACAGAACAGCATCTGCTGCTGCAAACCCAAGGGCGCCGCAATCACAACACCTAACAAACAAAAAGCCAGGAGCATCAAGAATGCCTGGCACTTACTATTTGTAAGGAACTTACTTATTCCAGAAGACGGCGCAAGGGCACCGTCTTCATTGGAGGCTGGCGTCATGCAGGCTGCTCGATTCGTGTATCAGCGGCCAATCGACCCAACAAGGTTTTGGCGCAGTTCATTACGTCAAAACAACCGCGCCCATTGGGGCTGTACTCCATGACATTGCGGTTGTACGCCAGCGCTTCAGAAATCGACTGATCACGGTGCACCACCCCAATAACCTGTTTACCTAATTGAGCCAACATGATCTGGGTAATGTCTTTACTCAGCTGCAGTGAGCTGTCGAACTGATTAATCAGGTAAGCAGGGCCTATAAAGTCATGACGCTTAGCGGCATAGGTTTTGATTAAACCTTCAATCAGCGGCAGCGCTGTATAGGAAGCCGCATCGGACAAGCTGACCACCAACGCGATATTGGCCACGGCCAAGGCCTGCTGCAAATACAACGAGGGGCCTGGCGGCGTGTCGATCACGACAATGGCGCCCTCCACCAGCTGCAAGTCACTCAACTTATGCGCCAACCATTGCGGATCATTGGCCAGCTGCAACTCGAATGCACGCCGCCGATCTTCGTCCACACCCCCATGAGGCAACACCAACACCCCAGTACTGCTTGAGATGCCGATTGCCTTCCAGTCTTGATCTGGATGAGCAATACCCTCACTTACAGCGTCACACTCCTGCCCAGCAGCTACCTCAAAATGGTGGTGCAGAGCATTTTGCGGATCAAGATCAACGGCCAGTACAGGGCGCCCTTCATTATGCAGAGCAGCCGCCAGGTTGGCAGCCATGGTGCTTTTGCCAACACCACCTTTAGCCGAAACCACCGCGATGATTTTAATCTGAGACAGCTGCGGTCGAGCTCTCATCTGTAACGGCGCGACCACGTCATCGACAGCAGCATTGTTACGCCCCTCCTCGGCCAGTTTCGCGAGAAGGCTTTGCAAGCTTTCACCCGAACGAGCAGTTGGCAGTGCCGCTTTGACAGGCTCTGCCGTGACTGCAACAGGCGGCTCAGACGCTGCGATAACAGGCGCAGCAACTGCTTCAGTCAGCGGTACGGAGCCACGCGATGAAAACAGTTCAGGCGCTTTTTCCTCAGCAATCGCACGCGAGGAGTTTTCCGCCCGGGCAATACTTGGCCAGCGTTCAAGAGACGCATGCTGGGTATCTGCCTTGCTAATTTCTTGGTATTGGTCCGGTCGGCCACCGAACTGCTTAAACAAACTAGAAATATCGCTCGATAAACTCATACTTATGCACTGTCTTTAAGGGTAAGGGCAGCAATTCCATACAGAGAACAACTCTCTGGCGTCAAAAAAAAAACGCTCCTTATAGTACTTTGCAATTACGTCAATTCTACAGCGTACTAAGGAGATGATGTCAAGGTGCCACTTAATGGCCTGACATCTATTCCATGATTTCCCCAACGCTGCTGCGAGCCGAATGCATCATTCAGACCAGTCCTGTGGGAGCAAACGTACGAAAAACGCAGCAACGCTCAACCCTAAGCACAGCGACCAACGGTGGGGAGAAACGCGATTGATGGCTCATCAGTTTGCTGGGCATGATTTGCTTAATGCACATATAAGCCGTTGAGCAACCCACTCGTCACCCAAGCTGAAAATTCCAGCGCGCTTCCTCAAGCCCACATTCAGCCGACCTTAGGTTGAGCACTTACTCATTGAGCGCCGCACGCAAGCGCAAGCGTGCCCCGCAATACAGCACGCACGCACAGCAATGCACCGCCAAGGCGCACAACCCTGACCTGATTGCTGCAAAACCCTTGCGCTAGAGGGCTCATACGAAATGGCACGATGTTCGCAATACCTACCCTGTGCAGGAATAACCCGCTAGGGCGGGATCGCGGCACCACAATTTGCAATAGCTGACTAGGGTTCCGATCTGCTGATCAACAGATGACTGGTCCGAGAGTTGGCGACCTCCTTCGAGGTTACACGGCGGGATAAAAGCCCGGGAGAACGCGCCCCACTCGTGGG
>Ga0070748_1001363_pt1 | contig 11411 bp, 12 predicted proteins | sample VirMetDEL_Nov_12_FD_77015 | JGI IMG/M metagenome (GOLD analysis project Ga0070748, IMG submission 77015) | Aqueous microbial communities from the Delaware River and Bay under freshwater to marine salinity gradient to study organic matter... | ecosystem: Environmental > Aquatic > Marine > Coastal...
AATAGGGGAGTCTTTAGTTAGGCGGTAAAAACTCTCAACATCAGAATCAATATCGTGAGCCGCTGCGATGGTTCCTAAAGAGCCACGGCTAACCGTGAAATCACTAGCACCAATGGCGGTAACTTCCATGATCTCATCTTCTATTCTTATGTAAGTTGTAAGTGCTCCTAATGATTCAACTAACCCGCTTGACAGAACAACGGGGATGGTCGCAGTGGTATCATCTATAGCACCAGTTAAATTAGAATTATATTTAGGCAGTAAATCTTGCCGCTTTAATTGCTCTGGTGAATCAATCGAAATTGAAACGCTTCCAGAGCCAAGGTTAATGGTTGAAATTATCCCTCTAAAAATAGGGGTGGCATCCTCAGGGAAAGACCCGTCCGCTGGCATCCAATAAGCGGTTGCCTTTAACCCTAAAACATCAGGGACGCGAACTCCTGGGGAAAACATACTGGTTAACTGATTATTCTTATCCACCATATTAGCGGTAAAAGTAGTTATCGAACTTCCTCCACCCGGCTTATCAGTATCGACCTTTTGACTAATATTATTAGTGGTTCCACGCTCCATTAACCAATCACGAGAATTTTCATCCCCGATAACACCACCAATCTTAGAGCCGTCACCAATAAAGAAATCATCTATTCTTAAAGCTCTATTAACCTCAACTAATCCAAACAACTCTGGAAACGCAGGATCTTCAATCTTAAGGATTGTATTGGCAATAATATTATTTTGCTCTGTTAAAAGCTGGGCTCTTTTAGATTGTTCTAGGGCCATTACTTATTCCCTTTATTTTTAATAATATAAGAAAATCTCATTTCCTATTATCCCTTATCCCATCAGCTAAACGCGTTATAGATGCCTCGAATTTATCTAACTGTCTACCGCTAACATCTCTCCATTCGGACCGTTCTTCCCTGTGTGAAGTCGCCATGTCTTTAGCGTGTTTGATATTCCTTTCATCTATTTTGTCGAACCTCTTAATCGTAAGCCAAACAACCCCAACTAGAATAGCGAAAAGAGCAAAAATAACGAGTCCAGGGAGTCCAAACTTTGCCCACAAATCGGGATTACCTAAAGATGGCATTAATCCCCCTCTTTGGGCTCGTTAGAATTTTCCAAATCTTTAACTCTTTTGTATAAATTTATAGAAGTGGATGAGGCTGCTGTAAAAATAGCCACTCTCATTACTACAACCAAAAGAGGATGTAAGTGAGCATACAAATTTAACCATGATGTTACTGCAAAAAGAACAGTAACAAACCCAACCACTCCCTCTGCGAATAGTTGGAATGATAAAGCTTTTGATAATGTCTGCTTAACCCTGTGAAACTTGTATGAAAGAATTATCGAAATACCAACACAAAAAAGACCAAAAATTATAGTTAATAATTCAAGCCATTTTATAGTTGATAATCCCATTACATACCCTTTAAAAATTAAATAAAACTCAAGCCGATTTCTTATGGCTTGGGAATTTTGTTCTTCACCTTCTCTCTAATTGGCTGGAGAGCGTTTATCTTCTCGGGACGATTTTCTACAACCGCCTCCCATAATGCTTCTAGGATTAAGTCTCTTGATACACCCTCGGCTTGATATTCGGCATTTCTTGCCGCTATGAAATCATCCATTAACTTAGTAGGGGAGTTTTGTTGTGCTAAATCAACCGCTTCTAACTCTAATATTTTAGCCTCAGCATGATCCTTGTCGGAGAATAATAAATTCTTAAGCCATAAGTCTGGATTAGGTTCTGAGTGGATAGAGTGGAAAGCTTGCCGCATATCTTTTAGGTTCTTAAAGCGATCCTTTAAATCCTCACGCCTTAATCTTTCGTTTTCTTCCTTAATTAATCCCGACTTATAAACAGTAAACTCGGCATCTAACTCGGCATCATTAAACTCTGGCTTCTCAGAAGGGCGAGGGTCAATCTTGCCCCATAGGCTGCTGGCCATTTGTTCGCGGTAATCGTCTAAAAGTAGTTCTGATATTTCTTGTAAATCCATATTATCCCTTAACGGAGTTTTGTTATTTTAACTTGGGCATAAATCTCATCAACACCAAGCGATGATGGAACTCCGAAGCCATTGCCAGTTTGCGTATCAGAACTTCTATGTTGTAAGCTAAAAGTTTTTTCTGTGCTTATTTCTATTTCGCCATATATTTTCGACTCGGTAGTAACAGCGTCACTCGCGTTTGTCCTAGCTGAACTACCAATTAAAACATCGACAGCATCAGTAACATTTAAAATTCTAGCTTTATGAACATCGACTTTATATGCAGGGGCTTCGGCATAAATAGAATACTTACCCTTGCTTAAAGTAAACTCATTAGCACTTAATGTTATAAAACTAGTGTCTCCGCCCAAGCTATTTAAGTCCCTAGTTCTCCATGCCCCAAGCGTAAAGGTTCCAGAATTAACAGTATTCGCCTTAACGTCTTTAAGATACGCCACCTTTTGAATCGGGACGGCTGCTAGGAATTGGGCGTCTGATGACCAGCCTTCGATGGGGACTGTAAGTGTTCCCGAGAAAATAGCCGAAGGGGCACAAACACTATTGGCTAAAGTTGGTATAGTTTTATCGTTACCTGATGATATTTGAAAAGTGAAATATATCTTCGAGGCATCTGTGGCTGGTGCCGCTACCATATGACCCATGACATTTGCCCCAACTTGTGAAGTGTATGTCGTCCCTATTATGTCACCAGAAGCGGCGGTCGTGTTATTTTGACGTAGTTTTGCTACGTCTATAGATAGTCCGGCCGGCATATCCATACTCGCTAGGGATGCTACTGTTGTACCTGCCGTTATCGAGAAATCTATTTCTATATTACTACCGACCCTTCTATAAAAACCCACCTCGTTAGAAGTAGTTCCAAAACTAGTAAGGGATGGAGTGAACGATAACCAATCCGTCATATTACTTTTAGCTGGAGTTACTACGTGGGGGGAGGTTTGTCCGTAATCAGAACCCTGCCGTGAAACGTGTATATTAACATTTTCATCTGATAGCACGTTGGCAACATCGACAGTATATCTAAACCCATTAGATGTAATGCTACTTATAGAAACACCATTTATTGTGCCATCTAAATCACTAATTGTTACAGCGATAGACGGAATTTGAGAAAAGAACCCTGTTTTAAAAACAACATCAACCCTGCCAACGCTAGTTCTAGTAACCGACTCTATAAACGGAGAATTTTCATCCACAATTGTAGCTGTTCCATTATTCGCGATTCTTGCACTAAAAACATTCTCCCTCTCTATATCCTGATAAGAAAAAGGATTAAGCGTCATCTCTAAATCATCAAGAGTAACTATCGGGCCACTTCCCTGTTCTGTTATTGCTTGAATTCCCCATTGTATTTGAGTACACGTTGAGGGGATGAAAACCGATGTAGAAAATCTAGTTCTATTAGAGGTTTCTATGATTTGGTCTAGTGGTGAATTAAGTTTTTGAGAGTTAGTAACATCCCAGATAACAACTTCATATTCCGAGGCGCTAGGTAGCGTGTACCAAAAATTAACCCCAACATCCTGACCGCGTTGCTTTAAATCTAAATCAATTACGGGGGATGCGATCCAATCATTAATAGACACGGCGGCACTTGTGTATTTAAGTGAGCTATCACCCGCTATAGGGGTTGTTATTTCATCGGTTAATGATCCAACCAATGTTCCCGCTGTTAAAAATGTAGCGTTATTTCCTGTGCTAAAATCAGCCGCTTTAATTTCTTCATTTGTGAACGTGTAAAATACGTCAAGACCACCGCCGCCGCCGCCGGAACCTAACGGGAGTAATTGAGTCCCATCGGATCTAAATGTCTCTAGCGTATCGGTTGCGAAATATAAATTAGAAGTTGAGGGGTTAGATATCAATAAGAGGTTGGCGAAAGTATCCTTTACGATACCAGAAAATTCAGTTTCAGAACCTAAAGCCCCACCCTTGAATTTATTATCTAAAGCGTCCTCGTAAATAAAAGAACCATCAGTTCCAACTCTTTCAACAGTAAGGCCTGCGCCCTCTGCCGTAGCATCGGAGCCCGTATTATTAACCGTAATGTTTTTATCAGTAACGTCTAATGTGGCCGTATTAACCGTGGTGGTTGTTCCGTTAACCGTTAGATCGCCATTAAATACAGCGTCATTGGTAAACGTCTTTTCCCCTGCAATAGTTTGGTTTGTAGTTAAATCAACCGTGTCGCTTTCTAAGGCGATAATATCAGCTTGAGCCGTTGAAATATCTGTTTCATTAGTGGAGATTCTACTTTCGTGGTCAGCTAATTCAGTGTCATTGGTATCAATGTCAGCACGGTTAGTATCAATATCGGTTTTATTATCGTTTATCTTCTGTTGGGCATCGGGGATTTGAGCGCCTGACCCAGTTCTGTTTAGATCAATCTTGGCGATTGTTTGGGAATCTGTTTCTGTTGAAATGAAAGACGTATTAAACGTAGTCTCATTTGCCTTCTCACCATTGGAAACTGACACTGTGCATTATCCTTGTTTTCTAAATTTAAGTTTACCTGTTTCAAACCAGCCTGCGAGATTTCTACTGGTGAGCTCTTTTAATTTGAACTCAGTCCCTTTAGATGACCCTGGTGATTTCTCTAAAATCATTGTTTCAAAACTAGCCACGTTTGTCTTGTCTGGAATAAATTCAATCGGCCCCTTGGTGATAGCGAACTGCATAAAGGCGCGTAAGTTATCAACCCCATTAGGATCAGCGTCAATACTTGACCCCTTTGAACCACCTATTCCGTTATTTTGGTATTTAATATTAAATTCTGCGAATAATCTGGAGCCAAGAGAGTAAATCTCAGTCACTCCACTAGCTGACTCGTTAACGCTAGAAGATGCGAAGCCTTGCCAGTTCTCAAAGGGGATATAGTCTTGTAAATGAAATTGAGGGGTAAATAAAGACCCTGCGGCATTATCCCCATCATAAGTAGATAAACCCGTCTTATCGGCAGCAATACTAAAGCCGAATATAGTCCAGCCCGAAAGCCCTACGTTAGATCCTGTATTACTTAATAAATCAAAAGGGGCTGTAGATGCGATAGTGAAAATTCTCGTATCCCTATCAACCGTCACAGTATATTCGAGCGTCCCGATTTCGTTTAATGCTCTAGCCACTTCCGTTGCCATATCGGTCATTGAATAACTACCAGGGTTAAGTTCGGCAGTTAGCTCGATAACTCCTTCATCGAAATTAAGAAGGGTCGATTCTGAGTCAATTACGAAATCAAATATAAAGGCCGATTTAGTTTGAATGGTCATGCTGCCCCTACGACTGTTACGTTCTGATTAAGAGATGCTGATTCTAAGATTTGGGCGATCCTTAAACCGCTTTCCTCAGAGTCAAAAACATCGCCTTGAATTGTTATGGCTACTTTAGTATCTGGTTCCTCTGGCTCCACTTGAGCTACTTCAGTAGATTCTCCAAATGAGGCAGCACCGCCACCCGCAACGCTTCCAGCACCTACGCCTCCAGGACTACCAGAGTCGCCGCCACCAAAGATTGATTTAGCTACCGTACCCGCCGCGATCAAAGCAGCACCCGCTAAGATAGAAGCCCCTGGGGTTGCGAATAAAGCTAATTGAGCCACGCCCGTTGCCACGAAAATTTTACCCATCTGGATGGCCATATCAGCAACCAAGCCTAAAACAGCTTGACCGAAAGCCTTAAAAACATTTTCTCCGGCCACTAGGGCTTGAGTTACTTTTTGAATACCATTAGCGACACCATTTCCTAGCGCCTGATTCATTGATTTATTTATTGCCTGAGCCGATTTATCTATACCGATGGCAGCGGCCTTAGCGCCCTTTACAGCACCATTTCCAAGCTCTATTAATTTTGGGGAAGTTAATTCAACCTCTTCTCTTAAGTTACTAAAGAATAAACCTATTTTCTCACTTGCCTCGGCTCCGAACGCGCCATCCATTGTATCCTTAAGGCCGTTCATATTTTCAAGAAAAACCTCAGTAGATGAGGCGTCAAAATTATCAAAGGCTTGAGTTAATGCGTTTTCACCACCAAATAGTTTGATAATATCACTTACAACAGCACCCACTTGAGCGAAGCCAGCCACTAGTGCTGCTACTCCAGTATTTACCCCTCTAAAAAATATATTAAACGCGTCCAAGGCAAATGATAGAGGTCTAACAATATAATCATTAATTGCTTCCCCTGCCTTTAGAGCGCCTAAGACAAAATTCTTAAACCCTTGACCACCTTGCTGATTAAGAAACATTGTTAATTTCTGTATCTCTAAACTGATGGCATTTATTACAGTTAAAACAGCAGGCGACTTAGTTACAAAATCACCAATGGCCACTAGTAGAAATCTAAACGATGTTTGTAAACCTGATATGGTTCCGTTAAATGTTTGAGTTAATTTATTATAATCACCTTGATTAATCGCCGCTTCTCTCTGGATACCTAAGTATTCTGCTTGTGCTTTTTGGGCGCTAGTTAAATTAGCAACCGAAACACCAATAGAGGCGGCATATTCTTTTTGTAATATAGAAAGGTTCTTGGTGATACCAGCGTTATCAACCTTGATTGATAAATCGTTTTTAAGACCTTCTGAGGCTCCACGAATCGCCTCACCTAATGCTAATTGACCTTGCCTACCAAACGCGGCGGCATCCCTAAAAGCCTTAAATGTATTAACTGACTTTTGTAAATCACCATCGAAATTTCTTAAAAGATTTTTAAGCGAATCGGTAACGTCTGTTAATGGAATTAGACCATCGGCCGCTAAGGCTTGGGCTTCTCTTGTGATTTCCTGGTTAGTTATCCCAAACGCGCCAGCAGTAGACTTTAAACCAATAAGAGCATTTTGCAGCTTGCTAGATTCATCTATTGCTTTCTTAAAGAGAAACCCAGATCCAATAGCAGCACCAATACCAACTAGCTGAGAGCTTATTAACCTTAAAGGAGATAAGAAGGCATTTTTCAAACTCGCACTAATTTTATTGCTTACATTTCTCTGGAAACCCTTAACGAATTTAACCCCAGACTTAACACCAGAAACAGCGGCATTATCCTCGATCTTTTTAAACTGCTTGTTAGATTTCGACTTATTTACTTCTAAATCTAACTCAATGGTAATTTTCTCGTCAGCCATTAGTCATCTTTCCTATAAAGTCATCAAAAGACATTGGTTTTTGAAGTTCTTTCGGGTAAGCCTTTTTACTTAATTCCCTATGTAACTTTTTAGCATCTTCCTTTTTCATCTTAGGGTAAGCGGTAACATTCATACTTAAGAGAGACTGTTGGGCTTCTATAACCGTTATGGCCTCGTAATATTCAAACGCTTCTGCATAAGATAATTCGTCTATGTAATCAGGAGTCCAACTGTAAAAACTAGCGAGTTTGGCCCTAAAAAATAACTGAGGGGTTACTTTTTTTTAGAAGGCATTAAGGCGTTTATCACTTCGCTTAAATGCTCGGGCTCCATTTCCTCAACTACCGCGCTTGGTAATCCTAATCCGTCTAATAATTCAGCCACAATACTTGTGGCGTCCTCATCAGCAATACCTTTTAATTTTTTAGCGTATTCCTGTGTTTGTTTAACTGTTGGGAAGTTTAACTTATAAACGTCACCATAAACCTTTAATTCCAATTCTCTTTTCTTAAATTCAAGCATTCGCCATCCTTTGAATGGGGCAGACTTCTCCACCCCTTGTTTAATTATGCTCTAACGTCTTGCTCTGAATCACCAAAGGCCATAAGGCTAATTGCTGAGTTAACAGTTCTGTCGGCTAGTGCTGTGAAAGTACACTCCATAACTTGCGGATCTTCCCCAGAAAAATTAATTGAGGAAGGCTTTGGAGCCGATTTAAAAAATGTAATGTCTCTACTTCTATCAGAATCGGCATATCTAGTAGGATGAAGAACAAGTTCCCCGCCTAGGTCAAAAAATGATTGATATAGTCTTGATTCGCCGTATCCGACCAACTCAGTTCCGCCCGCTGGCGTATATGTATCACCAGTAACCGAACCAACTAATAGGGCCCATCTTTCTGGAGTCATTTCTAAGAAAGACATAGTTGCTTCAACGCTTGACCCAGTAAAAACCTCGTCAAGAACTAGAGCTCCAGTTTGATCTGAATTAATTTGAACAGACTGGGCTTCCATTGATACCTCAACGCCGCCACTTGTCTTACCAAGATCGCCGCCATTTCCGTTTCTTTGTTTTGTAATTGTAACTAGTGAATCAACATCAGCAGCCGCGTTTGTAACAGCGCCTTTAAATTCACCCTCAATAATTGCCGTATCAGCACTGTCTAAAGAACCTCTAAAATCTGAATGAGCTTCAAAAGCTGCTGATAGAGAAGTGGCAACTTCTGCCGCCGTAGTATCTCCAGAAATATCAATAACGATTGCTGTCTTTCCCGCTGGTGCTGGGTCAGCCGCTACACCATCTGAAAACCAAGCGTAATATTCTACGTTAGTTCCAAAATTAGACGAAAGGGCATCAATTAAAAAATACTCCCCGCCTAGGTCTGCCGCTGCATCGTTAACTTTAATCGTGTAACATTCTCTAGTTCCCCAACTTACATTGGCGGCACTTAAAAGAAAGCTCGAACTTGATGAACTTGCCATAATTTATCTCCTATTATGTTGCTATAAAGAGCCGCACATTGAGCTCTGTTTCTATTTTAATAATATTATCATTAGTTAAATCGATTTCGCTAGGCGTGATTGATACACTAACAACGTCCTCGATATTACCATCATTAGCGGCCTTATAAGCTTCGATGTTTAACGGCTTAATAAGATCAAGCCTGATACAGTTTGCCGTTTGTATAGCGGCATCTCGGGCTTCTACTGGCTCATTAAACCCACGCTTAAAGGTGGTAATCGTCACAGAGAAATTATCCTCTATAAAGTTATCGCTCTGGGTAGAACTTGAGTCCGTTCCTAAAGTAATATGATACGTTGAGTCTAGTTTAGTCTGAGGGATATTCCCAATATCTTCTAAAGATCCAAGCCACTCGTTATAATCAGGCTCCACAACCGCCATGCGGGTGTTAACATAATCTCTTACCTGGGTCAGATCGTTACTGCTCATTCTTTCCTAAAGTCTATAACTCTAAACTCTTCTAAGTCAGTCGCGTCAGTGTTATCACCATCGCCATTAGTATCAACCCTTAAGACAGCTCTATCTCTGGCCGTTCTTTCTAGGTCCCTATATCTTAAAGATTTCTCGTGAAAAATATCATCGGTTGCATTAGATAGACCCTCAAAGATTAACTTAAGAGTCATGAATTTAGACCAATCGTTAACTTCATTCAGGTCAATTATTGCCGCTTTGGTTAATGGATCGCCATTAAGGTCCCAAAACTTATTCTTGTCTAGGTATTTAAGTATTCTATCTTGCGATGCTCTATGAATATCCTTAAAAGAGTTTCTACCAGATCGAACCCACTCTAAAACTTGTGGCTCATAGGGTAATAACTCGGAATCATCACTGAAAAGCTTATCATCTAATTCTGATATGACTGGAAGGGTCCCACTGATAGTATCAGGAGCCCCATCGGTAGTAATTCTAAGAGATACGACCGCGTCACCATCGGCCGAATATTGCCAATCTAAATACTGCTTAGAAGTAACATCAATATAACCGTTCCCGGCCACTGGTTCTATTTCTATTAGAGTAATAGCTGCCTCATCCACGGATACGAATGATTTACGAGCATCTAAGCGCGTTTTATCGTTAACCTGGATAATTTTCTCTAGTTCTAGTTTGCCAAATATCGCCATAACCTATCCTATTGCCCTACTTCGCATGAGTCAAAATCTTCATGCTCCAGGAGCGCCCACATTATATCGTTAGGGGTTTTCATTGAGCAATCGTAACCTAGCTTAAGTTCGTAAATCTCATTACAGAACCATTTATCTTCAACTTCCCACTTGTTTTTGTCAGGTATAGGCCAGCCAAATAGCTTCTTTAGAATGATGCGCCAAACGAAGAACCCAATAGCCCGAAAGTCGTATTTTGCCCCATAAACTTTCTTAATAAGTTGGTCTTGAAAGAGTGTGCACTCAACCCTTGATAATTTACATCCCTTGCTTCTGAGTGATGCAATGACGGTGTTTTTCTTTTTGAATGAATAATAGGGCTCAAAATGGCACCCGTTCGCAAAGTTGGAATGGAACACCCACCTATCAAGAAACATAATGGCAGCATGAGAAGGGGTTTCTTTAGTCGTTTGAAAATCATACTTAGTCCCCCATCCAATTATTTTAGATCCTATTAGGTCGCTATTAGTGAAAAGGTATTTAATCATACCAGCTCATTAAATATAAAGTTAACGCATAGTGTTTTTGCATTTGGTATATTAACAGTTGCCTTTAGCTTCATATCTTTAATTAAATCCGCATCATATTCCGAGTATTGAGAATAAAAATCCTTTGAAACTCCAGCATTAAAGCCGAATTGATTAAGCATATAATTGGGCACGGTACTTATTGTTCCTGTGGGGGTGTCATAAACAAAGAATGAAACGGTTGAGCCTTCATCACACCAAAGTATTTCTATCTTATTCAATTTGGCATTATTATAAGGGACCAATATTTCTATATCGTTATCGCCAACACTACAAACAACCTTAACTCCATGGACCCTTTTAAATAAACTTTTACCATTTATCTTCTTAGTAGAGAATGGGAGCGCATACGTTTCCATCGGGGATTTACCCTTAATATAATCAATTCCCTCCGATGGATTTGTAATATCAACCAATCCATCTTTAGATATTAAAGCCTTTCCGGTAGCCAAGTCGCCTAATAGAGTTGCGTCTGACGAGAAACTATTAACCTCATGAGATTGGATAGCATAATAAGCACCCACCTCTATAAGTTGTCCTGACCATGTTCTGTCTATCGTGTCATTGTTTTTTAAATACATTTAATCACCGTTTTCCTCACCATCATCTGCAGGCATCTCTTTAACCACTTTACAATAAAGGGAAATGTTGGGCTTTGAGGGGGCACTACTAACAGTCCCATACTTTTTAAGAAAAACGCTAACCCTATCGCCTTGATTCACAGTTGTTATAGTGGCTCCAACTTTCCAGTAATATCGCTTTGCCCTAATCTCAACAGTAGCGGAGAGTGTTCCGTTGCAATAAATCTCCATATCCGTGTCACTATTGTCATCTTTGTTTGAGAAAACCAGACCTTTAATCTCTAGGTTCTGAGGTGCAACCATAGGTACATCATTACTTGGTGCCGAGGGGTCGCCAAAGGCAAGCCAAGCGTTGTTAACATTTGAACCACCCGAATTAAAATGAAATTCAATCAGGGTTCCGATAGCGGAATTTCTTGCTTCTTCTATTGCATCTTGAACATTATCAGAGGCAAATAAATTACTTCTTTCAGAATCAGACT
>Ga0070748_1001364_pt1 | contig 11409 bp, 24 predicted proteins | sample VirMetDEL_Nov_12_FD_77015 | JGI IMG/M metagenome (GOLD analysis project Ga0070748, IMG submission 77015) | Aqueous microbial communities from the Delaware River and Bay under freshwater to marine salinity gradient to study organic matter... | ecosystem: Environmental > Aquatic > Marine > Coastal...
AACGTCTCTCATACTCGCATCCAAGGGCTTTTAGGTGATGCCATGCCCAGATGTAGGCGTTAGCACTAGACCGCACCCAGACCGCACTAGGGTGGTTTTTGTGGGTAGCCTTGTACGCTACCTGATCCCCGTCTAGCTCTACGTGTGCAGTACTGAGTAGCTGTGCTGTCTCTAGTATCATTTTGACTACGTGACGGTCACACTGTAGCCTAGCGGCCTCGTGCGGGTCACGATCTAGGTAAAATATGTTCATCTGTCCCCCTCGGCATGTTCTATATCTACGTTTGCTACGCACACTGTTTTACCATCTTCTAGCACTGCGACTACCCATGACGGGTAATCCACAAGCCACTCCCTTCGTACCCACCCCCGTAAGTCATCGGCTGTATAATATACGTCTCTCTTTAACTGGTCTGGATATAGTGTACTCATAACTAGTCCCCGTGGTCTGTCGGTAGATAATCTTCACCTGATAATACTTCGTCGTTAATTATATCCTCAAAGTATGCCACGTTCCACCCTTCGTGTAAATCTTTTTCGCCTACCGTGATTTTATCAATGGTCAAAAGATCCTGATAATCATCACGGTCTAGCGTCCAGTGTATAGTGACATCCAGTGTAGCCCACTCACAGTCAACCTGTGTTTCTGTTTGATGCTGCCCGTATCTAGTCATTGTCTCATGTCCTCGCTGAATATTAGCCATGCGGTTACCACTAGGCAACCTATGCCCCATAACCATACTATGTCAGTTTCCATATTAGTACCCTCCTGTTAACCTGATACTCAGGTCTTGATCGTCTGCCTCAAAGGTCAAGCCTAACACAACCAGTTTATAAATACCAGCATAAAATGCGTCATCTGTCTTGTAACATATTACCATTAGTCAAACCTCCCGATTTTAGTCTCGCCTGTGTCATTGTCACGAATAGCCGTGATTGAGTAAGGGTAACAGAACATCGTAAACCTGTCAAGATAGCTGATAGTGGCATACGGTTGCAAGTCTGGATCTTCCGGTGACTTGTACGCGCCACAGTCTGCTACAGTGCCACCAAACGGGTACTGAAAGCCACCGTAGCCATAGATTTCGTCCATCGCCTGTGTCACGGAGTCTAGGGTAGCGTCTCCTGATCCCTGTGTCGCGTGAATAAAAAACTCCGGTACGATCCCTAGGTACTCCCGTGTGATTTCTGGGTACACCTTAGAAGGGTCCCACTGTACGCTGTAATCTTTCATAGTCCTGCCCTCTCTAGTCTGTCTTGAAATGAAATATCGCTTAGATGATCTTCGAAAACTTCGGGCGCATCTGTCCCCCACGTTAGGTACTCGCCGTCTATAGGTGAAATCGTTTTAAAGGTGTTGTCTCGCGGGTTGACAAACACCACTTGCCGCCATGCGCCCATTACTTTTACCCAATCTCCTGTGTATACAATCATTTACGTAACACCTCCATAAGTTTTAACTCTGTCTCTAGCCTGCCTAGTTCTGCTTGCATGGCTGTAATTCCCGACAATATATGAGTTAGCGTAGACTGTGGGCAATCGTCGTCTAACCCGTACAGTAGACTGTCATCAATGCTTAGGTTTAGCCACTTTATGCGGCTCTGTGTAGCCTGTATCGCGCTGTCGTATCCTGACCACATGGCTTTATCCCTCCCCTGTGATGCTATCAAAGAAGTCCTGAGGCATCTCTACCGCGTCAACACCATCGCGTAAATATGATTTGTTGCCGAGCCACTTGTTTATGTGTCGTGTAGTGGTTTGGCTGTACCACTGCGAGGTTTTAGTGTACCCCTGTGGTGTCAGCGCCGCTACGGGCGTCTGGTAACTAAAGAGCACTGTGTACCCGTTGATCTCTAGTTCTGTCATGTTACTGCCTACGTTTCTAACCTTCATAGTATTACCCTCGTTTGTGGTTTTGGTTTAGCAGTAGACCCTGAGTGTACACAAGGCCTACCACTAACGCAACCCCTCCTATAGTCTCAGTAGTTTAGCGGATACCCAGCGTGGGAACCAGAGTTTAACGAGCACTGGATACCGTATGTAAGGGTGACTCACTTCCCTCCTGAGTATAGACCATAGTCGTGTGTCGTGATCGTACTCAGCGTAATACCGTCCGATTATCTTTTGCATGTCTCTAGATCTCCTGTGATCTTTTGTCTAGCTCTGAATATATAGCGTCTAGCTTATCACTAATCCAAGGTGGTGCCGTTCTCCCGAATTTCTCAGGGTACTGCTTTATTTTGTTCTCTAGTCGAATCATACGATCTTTTAGATCTTCTGTCGAGCAGTCTGCTAGTGTTTGCATGTCTCTAGATCTCCCTAGTAGTAGTCTGCGTCTGCAGGTGTGTATTCATCTTCGGGGATGCTATCCTCTAAGTCTCGCAGATGCGCCCTCGCGTTTGACAGTGTAGGCAATTCGATGCCGTAAGTATCTGCAAGCTCTATAGTGTGTCTGTACCCTTGTTGCATGTAGTACCACGCTCTATCTGTGTTGCGTTGTGATCGCATCTCAGTCCGCATTATGTCATCAACCATAATAGTGTTGACTAGTGTTGCGATGCTGTCTGCCTCTGCCTTTGTAAGTGCCATGTGTTTTGCCTCTGTTGTGTTGCGTTGTCGATGGGGTAACTATGGACTAGTGCGGCCCTAGTTGCAAGCGGTAATATTACACATAAATTCCCTGGGACAAACTGTTGACATCCATTGTGGTTGTATGCTTGCGTTTAGCCAGAGGGTCCTACACTGGCACACACACTTTGTCAACGTGAATTTTACACTTGTAAACGTGTGTCTCCCGTGGTAGTCATTTGGGCCTCGGGTCTAGCACAATGCACAACCCGTGTCAACCCGTGTAGCCTTGTGAATAATACCGATGTTTGTCCTTGCGCCCCGTGTCAGCCTGTGTTATGCTGGAGGGTCGGCCTAATGTTGGGACCGGGGGAGGGGGATTGACATTAGTTATTATTGTTGTACCTACCCAAGTTTACTAGAGGGTAATTTTAGGTAAAACTATGCAAAAATAACATAAGTTATGCAGCAGCTAAACGCTTGTTTTGTCTAGTGTTTTATCCGGGGGCGGGACTCTAGTTAAAAATAGTACAAAAAAGACTTGACTTTTGAGTAAAAGTATGATACAATAATAGGCAGATACTAGGATGAATTTAGTAGAACAGATGCGGGGCCTTAGTTATTTACTTAACCGTTCGTATAGATCCCCTCTTCTGTTGCATCTTAGGCAGGGGACTCATGCGAACTAGTGTTTAACATAAGGAAAAGGATAATGTCACAGGATGACACCCTAGCGCAACAGGCTGCTGAACGTAAGGAAGTTAATTTACGTAAGCGAAAGAGAGGCAGACCTAAGAAATCTGAAGTACAGGCTAAGACCTCAGGCTCTAGAGGCAAAGTAGGCAGACCCAAGGGTGATGCTTCTATAATTAACGAGTACAAAGCTAGGATGTTAGCTAGTCCTAAGTCAGAACTAGTGTTACAGACTATCTTTGACGCTGCAACTAACGATGACCACAAGAATCAGGCAGCAGCATGGAAGCTAATAATGGACCGTATACTGCCTGTAGGGGCTTTTGAGAAGGATGTAATCAAAGATGCGGGACGAAGTGCAATACAGATTAACATCACTGGGGTCGGAGGCACGACTATTGCTGATGGCTTTGAATCGGGAGAGGAAATTGAAGGAGAAGCAGTGGATGTCACAGAATAAACTAGACGATGTACTAGAGGAAGCCCTCGGATACGTAACCAGAGTAGGGGACGCCACTAGTCAGCTACTAAACGTGGCTGTACTCTTTGGTGACAACGCTAACGAGTCTATTTCTGGACGTAGCCACAGGCTAAAGGGCAAGTCTAAGGGCTGGAGATGGCTCAATGCCTCTATCGACTACGTATTTGACGAGAATCACTGCGAGAGAGCCTACGTAAATGACGTAGCCCGCGCCCAGAGGACTGTTGAAGAAGCTAATCAGTGAAATACTTTGCCTACAAAGAGTTTAACTGTCAGCATACTGGTGAAAACCACATGGAACCTGAGTTCTTGAGCAAACTAGACTCACTCAGGGAGTACTGTGGTTTTCCTTTTGTTATCACCAGCGGCTACAGAAGCCCTAGCCACCCGTTAGAGGCCGTAAAAGAGATACCGGGGACTCACGCGCAAGGCATAGCGGCAGACATAAAGACAACTAACTCTGCCCATCGGTATACGCTAATAAAAGGGGCCTTAGAACACGGCTTTACTGGCATAGGGGTCGCTGGTGACTTTATTCACGTAGATACACGGGGAACTGTACCCGTTATTTGGACGTACTAGTGTTATGATTACTATCGTAGGGGCAGATTGGTGTCCTGCATGTAAGAAAGCAAAGAAGTCAGCCCAAGAAAGCGGGCTTGAGTACAACTACGTACACATTCCTCCGGGGCAACCGGGATGGGACATGGTAGAAGCCTTGACAGGTAAACGGTCCATACCCCAAATATTTTACCACTTTGGTGGTTTACAAGAGTTCAACAACGCAGTAGAATCCACTATGAATGTTTCGGAGATTAACTAAATGTTAAGTAAACCTAAGACTTTAGCCCTCGCTGTAGCATCTGCAACTCTGGCCTCTTCTGTGGCTTTAGCAGACCAAACAGTGTCCCCTACGGGCCAAGTTCTCTTGTATCCTTTTTATACCACTGAGAACAACGCAAATACGTATATGCACGTAACCAACAACACTAGCGATCAGAAGGCTGTGAAGGTCCGGTTTATGGAGGCTCAGAACTCATCAGTAGTTCTAGAGTTCAACGTGTACCTCGGCCCTCACGACATATTTCCCGTTGCGTTGGCACCTAACGATTTTGGTGGGACTTCAGTCATAACAAACGACAGCACCTGTACAGTACCACAGCTAGGGACATCTAATCCTCCTTACGACGGTACACAGGAACTGCTGGCATCTGGAGCCACACTCAGGTCACAGCCGTTTGTTCCGTACCTGTTTGAGAGCGAAGAGTCTGGAGACATCTCACGGACACTCATGGGTCACCTAGAGGTTATTGAGATGGGAGTGGTAGGCGATGCCGTTGACGTAGCCGACTGTGACTCACTGATTGACCTGTGGACTACAGGTACTGGTGCTTGGTCATCTAACACAGCTACTAACGTAACTGGACCTACTGGTGGGCTATCAGGATCTTCTCTGTTCATTGTCCCTGAGTTAGCTTACTCCATGTCTGTGCCTGTTACGGCTATCGACGGGTGGGCTAAGTCTGGTACTAACTACCACAAGAGTCCGGGCAACTTGGCTCCTGACTTAGATGACGGTGTGTCCAAGGCAGTAGTAAACGGAGTGACTGTAAACTACACCAGCAAAACAAACGGGTCTGTGTTAGCCATGAGTGCGCTCCTAGCGTCACAGAGCATTAACAACGAGGTACAGACAGAGGACGTACTCGCTGCTGAGACTGATTGGGTAGTTACGTTCCCGACTAAAAAGTACTTTACTGAGGACACTGCTTCTGCACCGTTTACGGTAGCTTACGACAGCACTAAGGCTGACGGAGGTGCTTGTGAGCCTATGTCTCTCGTCAGGCGTGACCGTGAGTCTAACGTCACCGCCGCTAACGCTCAGTTTGTTCCTGAAGCACCAGACGGCATAGAGGACACTGTGTGTAAGACAGTTAACGTACTCTCGTTTAACAGCAAGAGTGCCTTAATCACAGATACTAACAAAGACGTTGCTTATGCGTTCCAAGCAGGGTCAGCTACTCTGAATACTAGTCAGAAGTTACCAAAGGACGATAACAACGTGGAGATTAAGGGATTACCTATTCTCGGCTTTGCTGGCACACGTATCGTCAACGGTCCAATGAGCTACGGTTACGCTGTAGAGCATAAGTCAATGACGGTGACTAGTAGCTAAGTAGTGACTGATCTTAATGTTCAGTTGTTGCCTTGGCAGCAAGAAGTCTACTCTGATTCTACACGATTCAAGGTAGTCGCTGCTGGAAGACGGACAGGGAAGTCCCGACTAGCTGCATGGATGTTAATCATTAACGCCCTACAGACGGATAAGGGGCAAGTTTTTTACGTTGCGCCCACTCAGGGTCAGGCCCGTGATATCATGTGGCAAACCCTGATGGAGCTAGGAAACCCTGTAATCTCAGGTTCACACATTAACAACCTGCAGATCAAGCTGGTCAACGGGGCCACGATTAGTCTCAAAGGAGCCGATAGGCCAGAGACAATGCGTGGTGTTTCCTTGAAGTTTCTTGTGATGGACGAGTACGCAGACATGAAGCCTGACGTATGGGAGCAGATCCTCCGTCCAGCACTGGCTGACCAAAAGGGTTCAGCAATGTTCATAGGTACGCCTATGGGCAGGAACCACTTTTACGAACTGTACAAGTACGCAGAACTAGGGGATGACCCAACGTACAAGGGATGGCACTTTACATCGTATGACAACCCGATACTGGACTCAGAAGAAATCGACATGGCTAAAAAGTCTATGTCATCTTATGCGTTTCGTCAGGAATTTATGGCATCGTTTGAGGCCAGAGGTTCCGAAATGTTTAAGGAAGATTGGGTACACTTTGGAGAAGAGCCAGAGGTAGGTGACTACTACATCGCAGTTGACCTCGCAGGTTTTGAAGAAGTCAACAAGAAACGGACGAAGAATACAAAACTAGATGAAACTGCAATCGCTGTTGTTAAGGTTAGTCCTGATGGTTGGTACGTTGATAACATTATATATGGGCGGTGGAGCCTTGACGAGACTGCCGCCAAGATATTTCAGGCCGTTAGAGATTACAGACCAATTAGCGTTGGTATTGAAAGAGGAATAGCAAAGCAGGCAGTAATGAGTCCTCTGACAGACCTAATGAAACGCCACGGTACGTTCTTTAGAGTCGAGGAGCTAACCCACGGTAACAAGAAGAAAACAGACAGGGTTATGTGGGCGCTACAGGGACGATTTGAGAACGGGTACATAGATTTAAGCAAGGGTGAGTGGAACAGCAGATTCTTAGACCAACTGTTTCAGTTTCCAGATCCGCTGACCCACGATGACTTGGTTGACGCACTAGCATACATAGATCAGTTAGCAAAGGTTGCGTACAGCTACGATTACGAAATTGACGAACACGAAATACTAGACATTGTGGCAGGATACTAATGAACAACAAGCGTGTTTTTAGAAAATTAAATACATACGGAATTTACGCTATATCTGCCGTAGTAATTTTTACTATGGGCTACAGCATAGCTTTAATTTAAGGAAAGTACTATGGCAGACGCAGAAATCTTAAGTCCCGACCCGCTGATGATGGAGGAATCTATTGAAGAGTGGGTTATAACTAAGTGTGAAAACTGGAGAGATCATTATGAGTCGAACTACGAAGCAAAGTTCGAGGAATACTATAGGCTATGGAGAGGTCAATGGGACCCTGCTGACTCGGAAAGAGCATCAGAGCGTTCTCGCATTATCTCTCCTGCGCTTCAGCAGGCTGTAGAGTCTAACGTAGCAGAACTAGAAGAGGCCACGTTTGGTCGCGGTAAGTGGTTCGATATTACCGACGATGCCAATGACCAAGACAACCAAGACATTCAGTATCTCCGCAAGAAGCTGACAGAAGACTTTGAGAACACCAAGGTACGTAAATCTGTCGCTGAGTGCTTGATTAACTCTGCTGTATTTGGTACAGGTGTTGGCGAGATTGTCCTTGAGGAGATCAAGGAGATGGCTCCAGCTACCCAGCCTATTATGGGTGGAGACTTGACTGCTGTAGGCGTCAACGTCACTGACAGAATCGTAGTAAAACTGCGTCCTGTACTACCCCAGAACTTCCTGATTGACCCTGTAGCTACGTCTGTAGAAGACGCTATGGGTGTGGCTATTGACGAGTTTGTGTCAAAGCACTCCGTAGAACTCCTGCAGGAACAGGGAGTTTACAACGAAGCGTACATTGAATCAGCGGCTCCTGACACAGACCTAGAGCCAGACCAAGACCTTACGATCTACGGCGATGACAAAGTTAGGCTGACTAAGTACTACGGACTTGTGCCTCGTGAACTCCTTGAGGCCGAAGGCGTAGAAGTTGAGTCTGACTCCATGTACGTTGAGGCTATCGTGGTTATCGCCAACGGCGGCACACTGCTCAAGGCTGAAGCTAATCCCTACATGATGGAAGACCGCCCTGTAGTAGCTTTTCCTTGGGACGTTGTTCCGGGTCGTTTCTGGGGCCGTGGAGTCTGCGAGAAAGGGTACAACAGCCAGAAAGCCCTCGACACGGAGCTACGCGCACGTATTGATGCACTAGCACTAACAATCCACCCAATGCTCGCTATCGACGCTACACGGCTTCCTAGAGGAGCTAAACCTGAAGTTCGTCCGGGTAAAATGATTCTTACTAACGGAGATCCGCGTGAAGTACTTCAACCGTTCAACTTTGGGCAAGTGGGCCAGATTACTTTCGCTCAAGCGCAGGCGCTTCAACAGATGGTGCAACAAGCGACAGGCGCTGTGGACTCCGCAGGGATCGCTGGACAGGTCAATGGCGAGGCTACTGCTGCTGGGATCAGTATGTCTCTTGGTGCTATTATCAAACGCCATAAGCGCACTCTTATAAACTTCCAGCAGTCGTTCCTGCTTCCGTTTGTAACCAAGGCGGCTCACAGGTACATGCAGTTTGATCCTGAGTCTTATCCCGTAGCTGACTACAAGTTTAACGCTACGTCTACTCTGGGTATTATTGCTAGGGAATACGAGGTTACTCAGCTTGTTCAGCTTCTGCAGACCATGAAGCAGGATAGCCCCCTGTATCCTGTGTTGATCCAAAGCATTATTGACAACATGAACTTGTCTAACCGTGAAGAGCTTATCGGTGCTATGCAGCAAGCAAATCAGCCTGATCCGCAACAACAGCAGATGGCACAGCAGGCACAGCAGGCTCAAATGGCCTTCCAGCAGAGTCAGACAGCCGCGCTTAACGCACAAGCTGCTGAGTCGCAAGCAAGAGCAGGTAAGTACGCGGTTGAAACACAACTTGCTCCTGAAGAACTACAAGTCGATAAGATTAACGCTATTACCCGTAACCTCCAAGCAGGAGACGAAGACGATAAAGAATTTGAGCGTAGACTCAAGGTTGCAAACGCCCTTTTAAAAGAAAGTGAAATAGAAGGAAAACGTAAAAATGCTAATGACACAAACCGAAATGAACCAACTCCTAGAGCAGATCAACAGCGTGTTCAAGAGCCAATTCGACAAATTGGACCTGCTGGAGAGCAAGCTCGCGGCCCTAGAGGGCCAAATGTCGGGCCTGCAACAGAAGGAGTCATCTGATGCCAAAGGAGAAAGACCCAAAGCTAAAGCGAGCAGGAGTAAGCGGGTACAACAAGCCGAAGCGAACGCCTAGTCACCCGACTAAGAAGTTTGTTGTAGTTGCCAAAGAAGGCGACAAAACTAAGACTATTCGGTTTGGTGATGCCAAGATGAAGATTAAGAAAGATCAACCAGCTAGACGTAAGTCGTTTAGAGCTAGACACAAGTGCGACACTAACAAACCTAGTAAACTCACCGCAAGATACTGGTCTTGCAAAAACTGGTAAGGAGATAGTTATGCCAATGGTCGGAAAGAAAAAGTTCCCTTATACAGCTAAAGGCAAAGCAAAGGCTAAGGCGTCTGCAAAGCGAACAGGTAAAAAGGTAAAAAAAGCTAAAGGATACTAATATGGCTAAACGAGGTCTATATAGTAACATTAATGCTAAACGTAAGCGTATTGCCGCTGGATCAGGCGAAACAATGCGTAAACCGGGGTCTAAGGGCGCTCCCAAGGCCTCTGCCTTTAAAAAAGCAGCAAAAACTGCCAAAAAACGAAAATAGTACTTGACAAACGCAAAAAAGTATGATATAATATATAGTGTACTAAGGTACATTTTATTAACAGAGACAACCCAAGGGGCCTCAAGTGGATCAAGAAACTCAAGAGTACTACGACAATTACTTTAGTCTTTTTCTGACAGGCGGTTGGAAACAGCTTATGCAGGACTTCAATAACAACGCGGTACAGATTAATAGTATTGAAGCGGCTAAAGATGCTAACGATATGTATTTTCGTAAGGGACAACTAAACGTATTAGCCCACTTACTGAACATGGAAAACATAGTCAGTACTAACTACGAGGAAGCAAACAAGGCTTCTGAAGAAGATGATTAAAGTATTCGACTTTCGTTGTACTAACGGACATATATTTGAAGAATTTGTAGAAGGCAACGTAACAACCATTAGGTGCGGTTGTGGAGCCAACGCTACAAAGATAGTCTCAGCAACTCAGCATATCCTTGACGGTGCTTCAGGGGATTTCCCCGGCAGGCACATGAAGTGGGTACGTGAACACGAGAACGCTGGGAAAACCACTCGGGAATCCTAAAGGGGCAACTCCCATGTTATTTCTCCATAACCTATAAAGGCGGGGTAAGTTTATAATGTCACGAGCGACACTAATTGATGAGCGCCCAGAAGATATCGCAGAAACCGACGAGCTAGACACTCAGGATACTATTGAGACTCCTATTGAAGAGGAGCCGCCTCAAGAGCAAGAACCTGAATCAGCACTTCCAGAAAAGTACCACGGTAAATCTGTAGAGGAACTTGTACAGATGCACCAAGAGCTTGAGAAGTTTTCAGGCAAGCAGAGTACGGAAGTTGGTGAGCTACGCAAGGTTGTAGACGATTATATTCAAACAGCACAACTCTCACAGCAAGCACCTCAACAACAGCAAGAACAAGATGAAGACGTTGATTTCTTTGTAGATCCAACTTCTGCTGTAAACAGGGCTATAGACAACCATCCAAAGATTAGAGAAGCGCAAGCGTACACTGAGCAGTACAAAAAGCAGGCAACGCTGGCACAACTTCAGCAGCAACACCCGGATATGGAAGCAGTGCTTCAAGATCCTAAGTTTGCTGAGTGGATCAAAGGATCAAAAGTCCGAACACAGTTGTTTGTTCAGGCTGACCAGATGTACGATTACGATGCTGCCCACGAACTGTTTAATCTCTGGAAAGAGCGTAACCAAGCAGTTCAACAAACAGCGCAAGCTGAAAGGCAAGCCCGTAAAAGTTCAGTTAAGTCAGCAAGCACAGGCAACGCTCGCGGAGCAGCAGAGGTATCTCGTAAGAAAACGTATCGTCGTGCTGACCTTATAAATCTTATGAAAACAGACCCCGATCGCTACATGGCACTACAGCCTGAAATTATGGCAGCTTATGCAGAGAAGAGGGTCAAATAGCCTAAAGGAGAATTATCATGGCTAATGAAACCTCTGGAACTTATTTTACAGCTAATGCTGTAGTAGATAAGACAGCGGCAGGTACTTTCATCCCCGAAATTTGGTCGGATGAGATTATCG
>Ga0070748_1001365_pt1 | contig 11407 bp, 12 predicted proteins | sample VirMetDEL_Nov_12_FD_77015 | JGI IMG/M metagenome (GOLD analysis project Ga0070748, IMG submission 77015) | Aqueous microbial communities from the Delaware River and Bay under freshwater to marine salinity gradient to study organic matter... | ecosystem: Environmental > Aquatic > Marine > Coastal...
ATGGTCGCTGCAGGTTGCAACTTAGACTCAGACTTCCCAACAATCTTGGGTAGACTGGCTGCACCTCTCGCAACCAGGCTGACCTCGAGGAATGAATCGAGACCGATCAGGTTGGCGTGAACGCCGTCTTCGCCAATGGTGTGTCCGTTGGCACAGGTCTGAGACCACATGTTTTCAGGGGTGGCGTCGAGACCCATGTAATCCCAGCCACATTCCGAACATTCGAAAGCAGTGGGGAGAAAAGATACTGAGACCTCGTCAAGCGAGCCGGCATTCAGTTTTGCGATGAGGCGCTGTTCTGTCTGGTCGAGATAAAACAACACGCGAAGCTCTAGATCACCCCCTTCCCCGTAAAAGAGGTCAGCGTCAAAAACCCTACCCTTGGGTTCGGCCACCAGCTGGTGGTCGGAGACTAGGGGTAAATGAGCACCACCCCGGATGCTGTCTGCCATCTGTCGGAGCGTGACTGGCATAACAACGGCTTGTTCGTGAAGCGTTCCATCCTTGCCCGGAAGAGGCAGAGTGTTGAGCGCAATCGCTTCAAAGATCGCAAAGCCTTCAGGGTCGATGTCAGCGTTGACACGGTCCTTGATGAGTTTGATGATCTCTGGAGTGATTGAAATCTGCTTCATGAACCAAGCTATGATTCCGGGTTATGGCGATGTCACGGAGTTCCCGGTGAAGCTGGCTCAACCACTAGATTTTTGCTCGCCGCTCTTCGTGCTGTTGGATTTCGCTGAAGGGCTTCCATCCGAAGCCAGGCTCTTACCCAGAGGGTCACTGTTTGCCGTGATGGTCGTCTCATCGACAGCCACCTGAACTGGATTCAGGAAATTGGTTCCCGACAGTTCAGGAGCTCCCGCCGGCTGCGGGCGACCAAATACTTGCATGTGATACTCGGCATCCGTGATCGTTCCGAGCGAGAGTTCCTGCCTGAGGCGAGAGCTCTTCATCGTCAGCTGGGGCTCGAGCTCCATCACAGGGCGCAGCTCAACCGGCTGATATTCTGCTTTGACCTGGCCGTCGAAACCGGCCAACCGCGCTGCGAGCGTCAGAGACTGGGACAATATACTGGCGACAACCTTGTTCAGGGCATCACAGGAGAGAGCAAACAGCCGAGCTTCGGTGGAGGCCACCGCGCCGGCAGTACCTTTTCCGATTACAGCCGGCATGACTTTCAATGCCGCCTGGTTCTGATTGTCGAGCACGTCGATGACCCGCTCGATCTGCATCCCGGCGCCCGGGTTCTTGTCGTTGATGATCGAGGACTTGATGGCGTTGGAGTGGACGAAGACATCCCGGGCCGACATGTTTCCGACGACACCCCGAATTCGGCCAAGCTCGGCTTCCACAAACTCCCGCGATTTGTTCGGGTCATTCTTGAAGGCTGGAGGGACGTTCGCCAGCAGCACTTCTTCCAGCACCTCAATATCCAGGCGGGGGTATCCCACGACCTGCATGATCCGGTATAGCTCGTTGATGATATCCTGGCGGGCGGCGATCGTATTGATCGCGGCGACGAAGGGCGAGAAGGTGTAGATCGACGTTGGGTTCTGGTGAAAGGTCGAGGTGAAGAACGTGGCGATGTTCAGATCGATCGTATCATTCGAGCCAGCAGGTTTTTGGGTCGGTGGGAAGACACCGGACTTGGTTTCGTTCCACTCGAGCGTCGAGGTGTCCACAATGCGGAGCTCCGATGGGACATACGTCTTATCGAGCACCAGCTCGACGCCGATCATGCCGCGGAGCAACGCCATATACCGAAGATTGGCTGACAGCTGGTCCATGGTAGGTTTGTTCGAATAGCCGAGCGAGTAATCACTGGTGCTGGTCAGAGATTGGATGATCCGCTGCCCCAGGTCGATGCCATCGCGGTCCAGCTGACCCTCGGCGTTATAGGCCGAGATCACCAGGTTGGCGGACCCCGAGATTGTCAGATACGAGTGGACTGCTGCGGACACGTCCGGATCGTGGTTGACCAGGTTGTTGAGCAGCGACCGGCTGTCGTTCGCCGTCCGGTCAGTGAAGATGTCGGAGAGATGCTGCCGATACGTCGGCGCAGTGATTATCGGAGTCCGGGGGTTGAAGGTTGGCGTGAACGATGCTCCGCCTTTGATGCCCTTCCCTTTTGGAAGTACGATCTGAGCCAGTTTATCGAAAAGCGCCATAAATTATCCTAACCGTGAGATTTTCTTGGCACCGCTGTTGCTGTGCGTTCCAATATCACTCGATTTTTGTTGCATACTAATGGCAGAGAACCCTGCGCTGGTCGGCTTGATGTCAGAGACATTGTGATAAAAATGTTCACAAATCCGTCGCGCAACAAAGCCCAAGCCCATAGAATGAAAATAGTGGTCATCGCCCGTGTTCTTCCTCCATACTGCCGGAGATTCCGGGTTCTCGTCGCGCACGTTATCCATCAATTGGGCAATGATTGTCTCCTTCTGATTGCCATAACCAGTGAGCACCACCTGATGATTTGTAATCTGACTGTGAATTCGGTCCAAAACGTAGGTTTTGTTGACCGAATAATGGGTAATTTCGCCGAGCTCGTCCTTGACCGGGACCAATGCACCGAGCCCGCGGTATTGAACAGGCATGATCAGATTGGATGTCTGGACCCGGATGGCGTCGACGTCTGGTTCGAAAGGAAATCTATCCGCGCCGCCCTGGACGATGTTGTAGAGCTTCCTCAGTTCTTCGATCCTCCAGCTCAGGGCTCCCATCGGAACGGTCTCGAACAGGAAATAAACGGGGTTGCCCTCGCTGTCATCGAAGCTCAGGTTGAGGTGGCAGACGAATCCGATATCCACACTGAGGAACACGGACTTGTCTGAGGAGATTTCCGGGACGGCTCCCCCCTGCAGGCATTTCTCGATGTCGCCGCGCTGCAGCTGCGCCGAGCTGTCGGAGTAGCTCTCGCCGAGCACGGTGTTCGCAAAGCCCCGCATGTACCCGTCGGTCTGATACTGCGCCAGCTTGCGGAAGACATAGTCCGGTTTCAGCCGGCTCGTAGAGAAAGGACGAACCTGGTATCCGCGGAAGGCTTCTCGGGCAGGGTGCTTGGCGACCCATTCCCGGCGGGAGGGGTCCGAGAGATCAAGCGGCTTGTGACATTTGTCGCAGCAGACTTGAGCCTCGGAAAGTGGCAGGTCGAGGATCGCGGTGCTCGACAAATCCTGGAAGGTCTGGACGTCGAACTCATAGTCAGGGATACGCACGAAGTCCGGGGTGAAGAGCGGAATCTGGTAATGGTTACAGCTGCCGCAGCGCACCACGTACTCGCGCTGGTCCGACTGGGCATAGCCCTTGTCGATCCCGAAGCCGTTGAATGATGGCGTCGAGAACTTCTGGATGATCTGCATGTCCGAGTTCTGAATACGGCTCTGGAAGAGCGAGATGATTTCGGGTGGCGAGAGGTCGAGCTCATCGTGCATCATGAAATCCGAGGAGATCGACGTGGCATCTCCCTCGGTGCAGCCGGTGATATATCCGAAGCTGTCCCTGATCTGGATCTGATCCTTCCGGCGCACCGGTTGGATTGCCGACGGGGGGTTGAAGACATCGTCGGTGTTGACGATCGGCTTGATACGACCGTTGTAGATCTTGGTGAACATCTTCTCGTTCGGGAGCGTGAAGATACCGTTGAGCGCCGTTCCCCGGGTGAGGATGGCCAAGAACTTTCGGATCTGCACTTCGGTCAGGCCCACCTGACTGCATTTCTTCACGTTCATGTCTGGATGCATGTCGTCGGCGATGGCGCGCTGGAATTCGTAGCCCTCGAAGGAGAAAGGCCGCGACTTGAGCGTGGTGTTGGCGATCATCCAATCGCCCATCGACTGAGACGAATTGCCCGTCCCGTATCTCTGCCGGACGGTTTGATAGAGTGCCTCGTACATGCCTGATCTGTTCACTGATCGCGACGGTTCAGCAAGGATAGGGGGTGACTGGTTGAGGGAGAACCCCCCGGGGGTTTCACAAAAAGCGATTCCGTAGTGAGCGATCTGATTCTAGATGAATCTCATGAACGAAACAGATTATCCCACCCTCCGATTGGGCGCGCTCAAGCCCCTGATCACCCTAAAACACGCATTTCAGGAAGATGAGGAAATCCTCAGCACCTCGAAGTGCCCCTATCCTCCAGAGATAACCGACCTGCTGAAGCTGTTGTTTGAGAAAACCATCGTCGAGCGCGTCGTCGAGAAGACCATCACCGTTACCGGCAAGCGCGGCCCCTCGGGCAACAAGGGCCTCTCCGCCGAGGATCAGGCCGAGGTCGAGAAAGAATTGAAAGAGACCCTCCAGGATTTACGAAAGATGGGTGAAGGTGAGAAGGACCTGGACACCTCGACCAAGCTCGCCATCCTCAAAACCAAAACATCGCTGATCGAGCAGATCATCAAGGGCCGCGAGCGCGTGATGAACCTCAAGCGCCAAGCCGAGTTCGAAGGGGTGGTTATTGCCATTCTCGATGACCTGGTTCCCGCCGACGACCGGGACAATTTCCTGGAACGCATTTCTCCATATCGTGAAGGATAAACTATGACTCAAGTCCAAACTGGAACCACTAGCTGGTTCAACGACTGCCTCGCCAAGGGTATGAAACAAATTTTTGCTGCCTCAACCTTGGTAACCCCCGCACTCGCCTCAGAAATTCTGACCGTCAATCCCGATAACCGGACCATCAAGACCCGGAAAGTTAGCCACTATGCTCAGGACATGATCGACGGGGTTTGGGAGACCAATGGGGAAACGCTGATCATATCAGATGATGGGTTTGTCAACGATGGTCAACACCGACTCCTTGCTGTGATCGACGCGAACAAGCCTGTGGAGTTGATGTTCATGTTCGGTGTCAAGCGCGACACCCGGAAGAGTGTCGACCAAGGGGCTGCTCGGACCTCCGGGGATTACCTGGCAATGGACGGCATCAAATATCCGGTCCTGTCTTCGTCAATTGCCAAAGTGGTTCTTGCTTATGAACTGACCAATGGTCGGTCCACCAAGGATGTTCGGAAATTTACCAATGCTCAGGTTGTTGCCCGGGTACTGTCTGACCCATTCATATCGGCCTCAGCGGCCTATGCCTCTCATAAACGAGCAGCTGCTCAACATATGTTGTCTCCCACAATTATTGGCGTTGCCCATTATCTCTTGTCAGAAATCAACGAGCAAGAGGGTCAATTGTTTATCGACCAGGTTTGTATGGGTGAGAATATCGCCCGAGGGGATCCAGCGTTTGCCGTTCGGAGTTATCTGTCAGCCCCCAAGGCTGATACGGCTCGAGAAGTCCGGTTGGGAACTCTGTTCTACGGATGGAATAAATTCCGTACTCGCAATTCCTGCCAGCGCATCTTCCTTGATAGTTCCCTCCCAGTATTGGTATAATTATGACTGATTTCCAAAGCGACAACATTTTCCGCGATCATGCTCAGGCGTACTGGAACGTAGGCCTCCCGGTTATTCCTCTGAAAAAATGGGACTCTCCGGCGAAGGGTGCTGGTAAGGCCCCGATCCTGAATGAGTGGACGGCCTATGCCCACGAGATGCCTACGCCCTCGATGCAGAAGCTGTGGCTGAACCAGCATCCTGACAGCAACATCGGACTTCCCTTTGGTCCCGCTTCGGGCCTGTGCGCGATCGACATCGATACTGTGGACGAAGAGCTGATCGCGACGATCATGAAAGCCTTACCGGATTCGCCGTGGCGCCGGGTTGGTCAGAAGGGCTGTGGTCTGATCTACCGCTGGCAGGGTCAAGCCAACTTCAAGCTGCGTGACAATGAGAACCAGACGATCGTCGAGTTTCTCGGTATGGGCAACCAGATGGTGCTACCACCCTCGGTCCACCCGAAGACCGAGCGCCCCTATGTTGCGAACGTCAACCTCTGGGAGGTTTTGGGTGACATCCCGCAGATGCCTGTGGATATCCAGCAGATATTGCGGGAGGCTCTGGAGCCTGTGTTGGGTGAGAAGGGATTCTCTCTGGCGAAGACATCCCGGAGCTCGCCGCTGGAAGTCGTGCCGGAAGGGGAGCGTGATATCCAGATGGTTCGCCACGCTGGGTATCTGGCCCGGATCGTTCTGGGTATCGACAAGAGCAAGAAGTTCACGCTCAAGGATGCGATGGAACACATGCACACCTGGGTTGTGGATTACACGTCGCAGGTGGCCGGCGATGATATGGACCCCGGCAAGGGTGTCGCGAAACTGCTCGAGTTTCTGTTGAAGGATATCGAAGCTGGACGCACAATGCCCAATGGCTGGGATCAGGACCTGACCGACAAACAGCGGGAAGACCCGACGATCGCCATGCTGATCGAGAAGAACCAGGTGCAGCGGTGGACGTATTCCAAAGCCCGGGCTTCGCTCGAGGAAAAGGTGGGCGCGAAAGCCGAAGATCCCGACTGGGCGCTCGAGTGCATCAACTCGACCTTTGAAGAAATCGCCCGGGATGATAACTTCTCGGACCTTGAGGCTGGGACGTTGATGAACTTCATCAAGGATCGATATGGCAAGGACCTGGGTCTGGCGAAACCGGACCTCAAAAACCTGCTCAAGGAAAAGCGGCAGATCGCAGCCGGCATGAGCGAGATGGCCGAGGATCACGAAGCCATTGCCTGGCAGATTATCGAGCAGCTGTCCCGAGGCGGCGATCTCAAGTTCGCCCATGGTCGGTTCTGGCGCTGGACGGGCTCGTGCTATGGCCCGATGGATACCTCCCAGGTATTCAATGCCGTGTGTTCGGGCGTGAAAGGCAATGTTCTGTCCCGCCGGCACGGTGATTACGTGGCAATCCAGAAGACCATGATGATGCTGGTGACGGCTCCGCTCGCCGAAGAGATGGAAATTGGTATCAATTTCGCCAATGGTTTCCTCGATAGTGAGTTCGTTTTGCACGATCACTCCCCAAAATATGGCAAAACCTTCACGATGCCGTTCAATTATGTCCCGGAACGGGCATCGGAAGCCCATAAATGGCTCGAATTCCTCGAAAGCTGCTGGGGAGACGACGAAGACTACGTCGAGAAGGTCGCTGCGCTCCAGGAAGCGTTTGCAGCCACGATGTTCGGGATCGCCACCTCGTATCAACGGGCGATCCTGCTTTATGGCAAAGCGGGTAGCGGAAAGTCCGTGATCCTCAAATTGATCGAATCCATGATGCCAGCTTCGGCGATCGCGTCAGTTTCTCCGGTGGTCTGGAACCAGACGTTTGCCTTGGTGTCGTTGGTGGGTCGGACGCTGAACATCTGTGGCGAGTTGCCTGAGGATAGTTCGATCGATGGGGCTCGGTTCAAGCAGGTCATCGAGGGAGCGCCTTGCACCGACAGTTTCAAGGGTCAGGACAACTTCTCGTTCAGGCCGACCGCGGCTCACTGGTTCGGATCCAACCATCTTCCTCGCACCCGCGATACCTCTGCAGGTTTCGTTCGCCGCTGGTTGATCCTCGAGTTCAATCATGCTGTGCCTCAGGACAAGCGGATCGTGGACTACGAGGATATCCTGCTCGAGGAAGAACGTGAAGCGATCGCTGCTTGGGCAGTCCAGGGGCTGCCCCGGCTGCTGCGGAAGGGAAATTACACAATCCCTAAAAGCTGTGAGAACCGCTTGGGTCAGGTCTCCCGATCGAACAACTCGGTCGCTGCTTGGCTCGACACGAGCGAGAAGGTTCGCCCTATGGAAGGCGAGACTGCTGATGCTCGGGAATGCTTCGACCAGTATCTCTTCCACATGCGGGAAGTCAGCCGGGGGTTCGGCGTCAGCTACGAACGGTTCCTGCAGATGGCCGAGGATCTGGGTCATGATCTGATCCCGTATGATTCCGACGACGGGTTCAAGCGGATCATGCTGTCGGGGATGCGGATCAGGTTGTTTGGAGAAGTATGATGAGATTATCAAATAAAGCCCATCACGAGATTCATATGAAGATCCAAGCGGATGCCGACCTCCAGCAGGAGATTAAGCGCCAGAAGAAGGAGAAAATGCTCGTCACGGGTGAGCCCCTGCGTGAGGACTATGTCAACCGCCGAGAGTATCTCGGAGCGGTGTCGCGTTGGCGACGATCTCGGTGAGGATACTGTCAGTATCTGGAAATATACCCTAAAAGGTATAAAGAATGGATATACCTTTTAGGGTATAAAGGGCCAGGGAGTAGCGCACTTCCTGGCCCTTTTTTATATGGGCTGAAAAAGTGAAAAATTATCCCGTGGGAATTTTGGGATCAAAAGGGGCAGGGTGTGTTATTTTGATATATAAAAAGGGTGACACCCTTCTAGCAATGGCAGAAAACAGCCATTGTTAGACTGTGTTGGTGTATTGCTACACATAGCTAAGATGTTGTATTTGGTTGGCGAATAAGGCAGTTTTTTGGTTCATATCTTGGGGGTCGGGAGGTCCGGCGACGCGAACGGGGCGCTTTCCCCGATGGATTTCTGCGCTCTTTCTCATTGCGGCTCACCTTTCAAAAAGGCCGCGCTATGCCCCAAGCAGAAGGGGCGCTCAAAACGGGGAAATTTCCCCATTTTTAACCAAGGAACGAAAAATGTCGAATTCTGAAAATGTCTCAATTTCCAATGAAAATGCACCCATCGAAAATGCCGCTTTTGATAGCGACACATATAAGGCCTTTGCCGTTGCCATGAAAAGCGCCACGAGCACGTTCACGAATAAGAGCGTTTTGTGGGCGAGGGCCTCGCTTGTCGCATTGAGTAACGGTGATATAAACGACTTGGGCGTGGCACAAGCCCTATATGCCGCTTACAAGCCTATGACGCACGGAAAGCGCGCCGTTGCCAGCCGCTCCAATTCTGGCAAGGTCTCGGTTGCGGCATTGCGCCGGATTGATGGGGCAGGTGACAGTCTGGTTAAGAATTTCGATGCTGTTGTCATGATTTACTTTGCCATTGGCCAATATGGCCCAGACATTGACAAGGCAATTTGGGCTTTCATCACTGGCGAAGGAAAAGACGGTCTTTACTCGGTCCGCGATGCAATCAAAAAAGCGGAAAGCGACAAGCAGAAAGCCCTTATCAATGCCGATGATGATAGCGAGGGCGATAGCGAGGGCGATAGCGAGGGCGAGGGCGAGGCAGTGGCCGACAATCCCAATGACACCATTGCTCGTTTTGCCGCCTATCTGGCAACGGTCGATTGCAGCGAGTTGACCGAGCAGGGCCAGCAGGCGCTGGTCGAGATTGCCGCAACGGTCCAGACATTGACCGAGCAGCAGCTCGAAATTGCCAAAGCGGCCTAATCAACAAGGGAAAACGGGGAAATTTCCCCGTTTTCCCTGCCCCTTCCCTGCCCTATTCGGAGAATTTTGACATGACAATTTTGCTTCGCGATCATATCGCGCTCGCGCTCGCGCAGCGCACAATGCATTCGAACGCCGCTCAAATTGAGACGGCCCGCGAACTCTATGGAGAGAAATTTTCTGAAAACGGGGAAATTTCCCCGAATTTCAATTTTCCAAAACCGGAGCCGAAAAAAGCCCCGTTCCGGCCAGTTTTCCATGACGATCCGATCCTTGCGAAGTTCCTGTCCGCCGACATGGAACGGCGGCGAACGCAAAGTGACAATGCCCAAAACGTCTGCCGCTCCATTGCGCGGGACGACGTTCAGGCCCCGATCAAATTCATTGCGGCCAAGCGTGACAATCCGATTATTCCAATGTCGGAAGCCGAGCGCGAGGAATTTCTGAAAATCCGAAAGGCCAACCGCGATGTCCTGTCCGAATCCACTATCCGGGCCAATGCTGACCGGCGTGCCAAGCGTCTGGCCAAGATCGCCGCGCTTGAAGCTGAACGTGTAGCCGAAGCGAAAGACGATAATGATCGCTTGCTCAACCAATTGAGTGCCCTCGGCGCGTCTTTCGCCGAATAAATCCAAAACCACCACGTAGTTTTCAAAGACCGGCAGGACAATTCCGTCCTGCCGGTGCTTTGTTGCGTCTCACACAAAAGGAAATCAAAATGTTGAATTCAACTGTAATGCATTGCGGACTGAAAATTGCTCGGTCCCAGATCGAAGCGGCCAATGCCGGTGATCTCGCGGGAGCGGAACTCGCGCACAACAGACTTTTCGACCTTGTCTGCGAGGCCGACAGCCCCGACCTCGCGGTGATCATGATTGCGCGACGTCTCGGACGCAAGGCCGCACTCCAGGTCCAGATCGACCCCGAAGTGATTGAGCGCGCCATCCGCAACTACGTCGTGACCCCACAGGGCGACATCTACCATGCATAGTCTCAACCGAGCCCTCGCGGTCCTATTCCCCCGCGATAAAACGCCAACCGAAAACTTTTCGAAACTTCTCGGGGGGGTCGGCCTTGCCGTCCTCCTCGTCCTTGTCGGCTTCGTTGCCGTCGTCCTTCTCTGGAGTATTGCCCCATGACCCGTAAAATCCGCATTTCCAATGCTGAGCGCCGCGCTCGTTCCGATCGCCGGGCCAACATCGCTGTTGTTAGCTTTATCGTCGTCGCTTCCATTGTTCTGACGACCTTCATGTTCCTTTCAGCCCTCCACCACGGCCACAAGGCCGGCCTTTCCACGGCGGATGTTATCTATGGCCAGTAAATTCAAATCCCAACTGATGGACGACGGCTACTTCTACCTCGTGGCCGTTGCCAACGGCGTTGTCCACGTCCTTCACCGGATGGGGCGCGCTGGAAATTGTCAACCCTGGCATGGTGAACGATGCCGTGAAATATGATCTGGATATAATTCGTCAAGGTCGGGCTTCTCCTAAGCTGTTTCGTCTAGCCCGGTATTCGAAGATATCCAAACTCGACGCTGACAACCTCCGGGAGCTTTCCATTTTGGTAAGGACCCCGGGGTTTCGTCAGGCGGATATGTTTCGCCTGATGCCCAAGCTGACCCAACACCTCTACACCCATGCCAAGAACATGCGGTTCGAGGGGGACGTCGACATGATCCTCGAGAATACCAGGTCGATTACCCGCCAGAATGCCCGAGGATTGACGCTGAGGCTCATTGAGGGGGGAGCGGGGGTCAAGGGCCAGCTCCCCTCTTGGTGCCTCCAGGAGCTCATACAGACGAAGGAGGAGGGTAAGACCATGCCAGAGATTGCTCGGGAACTGGGAGTTTCAACTGAGAGGGTCCGTTTTTGGTGCCGTAGCCGTCGTGGTTCTGGTGGTCGTAGCCGTCGTCCTGCCAGTTCTGCAGTTTTTCGGGTTGTTCTATAGTATTTAGTTTTTGTTAAACCCCCTAGTGGTTTTTATAAACTGCCTAAAAAATAGGCATTTTTTAGAGCTAAAATCACCAAAGTGAATATTTCAAAAAGCCTTGATCTTATTATTTTTACAAACGCCCCCCCCCACCCCCCTCCCCCACAATTAAATGATTACATACAGCACATCCTCAATTGCGCTTACACACGGTCAGACGCTG
>Ga0070748_1001374_pt1 | contig 11376 bp, 10 predicted proteins | sample VirMetDEL_Nov_12_FD_77015 | JGI IMG/M metagenome (GOLD analysis project Ga0070748, IMG submission 77015) | Aqueous microbial communities from the Delaware River and Bay under freshwater to marine salinity gradient to study organic matter... | ecosystem: Environmental > Aquatic > Marine > Coastal...
GTGTTGTCAGTGTTAGCGGACATTTTTTGAGCCATTTCTGCATGGGCCATTGGCACCATCAAACTGTCATTAGTCAGCAACCCCTGTCCGACAAGTGCGAACAAAGTGATTATGATGATCCAATAGTTTGACTGCTTTGCTCTCATTTAGCCTTAACCAAGTCGTTTTATGGGGTTAGCTTAACAGACCTTTACTTCAGTAAACATCTTTCAAGTAATAACACATTATATTCATTAATCTGAAAATGATGATAACGCTTTTATGACCATTATCGTGTGATACACATTCCATTTCATTAATTTAGGGTCCACTTAGGTTTAAAACGGTATTATTTACGTTTTAGTTTGAGCCGATACCTGTTGCTCTTGAGCATATCAATCACCCAAATTAATCCACTGAAGGTTAACCATAAAGTGATAAATGCAAACATCATAATAGGGATGTTATTAAAACTGCCTTGATTGGTGTAATCCATAAAGTGCAGCATAAAAAATACATCGGCTAAACGTGTATGTTCATCACTGTGGCCGACGAGTCGACCCGACTGCGCTTCAATATACACGCTGGTGGTAATGTTATCGGCAAAGTTTATCTGCCAAGTGTCATTGTGCTGTTTTGGAAAGTCGTCTAATGGTGGGGTGAGTAAGCGAGTTGAACTGATTTCGGCCTCTCCGGAGTAGGACGCTTTGGCCAGCTGTTGTGCCATTGTGGTATCAATTACGACTGGGTTACCGTCATACGCATCAACTAAGGTGTAGTCATGGTTAAGATTATTGTATAAGCCTTTTTCATGGGTTAATAAGTAGTAAGGCTTACCTAATAAAGTCATGAGGTTCAGTGACACGCTAGGCTTAAACGTGGCCAAAATAGTGCTAGGTTCAAGCAAACGATGAGTTTCTATTACCACGTCAGCGTGAGTATCGTTAAGGTGGGTAAGACCTTGGGCTTTATTGTGATCCATGAGATTAAAATACAGGCCGCTGATTAACCATAGCAGTAACTGGATCCCTACAATGACAGATGCCCATTTATGCAGTTTTCTGACCCAAAGCATTAGGCCACCCCACTGTGTTTACGCTTACTCAACATAGGCTTGCGTTTGTTTTTAGTACGACGTAATACCCTGAAATACGTCAAGGTTAACCCGCTAACGGCAGCTAAAGTTGAGATCAGTGCTATCCAGAATAATAATTGATTATCGATTTCTTCAGCATCGCGATAATCCATCACATGAAAGCGAAACATCCAGTCGAATAAACGCCAAAATGCATGGCGCTTTGCTACTACTAATCCGCTGTCAGCAGAGATATAAATTGATGGTGCGGAAAAGTGGTCGAAATTAATTCGCCACGCAGGTAAGTGGCGAGCACTAAGTTCAAAAGGCGGATTATCGGTCAGTAAACTCACGTCGGTAATCGGCTCATTACCAAGGTAATAATATTGGGCTAATGCAATGGCTGTTGTTTGATTAAGTGGCGATAAACGTTCCCCTGTCTGGGCATTTAGCATTAGCTGCTGAGTTGCTGTTTTGGTTGGAATGGAAAAGCGGTATACGTCTTGTTGCATCAGTTTACCGACGCTTATTTGCTCTGCTTTAGGGTAAGTTTGTAACAGTTTTGCCAATGAATACTGTAGCTTATCGGGGTTGATTTTTGTCTGGGGGTTACTGATCAGCGAATCACCATGAATATAGTCAATATGCATAAACACCATATATGTTCCTGTCACTGACCAAATAACGAACTGTAGTCCGAGAAAAAGCATTAGCCATTTATGGAGTGTTCTTGCAGTTTTATGCATTCAAATTAACCTTATTATTTTTGTTGGTTTGGTTAAAAAGCGTTTTATGCGAGTCAATCAGGCTTTAAATGACCATCGAGTTAGCATTAGCGGTTAAGTGACTCATAGTTTGCAGCAATTTATGTTAATCGTGAAGCTAAACAAGTGCTGTCAACGGACGACAATAGCCGTACCTTTATCCAAGAAAATGCATTGACTTAAATTTGCTGTGGTTAATATTTTGCCTTAAGTGTTATCAGCCGCTAGCCAAGGGCGAAGGCTTATACCCGTAGTCAAATTAGGTGGCATTTAACTCATTTTGTCGCTCAGCATTATCTTTCTTGACCGCTTGGTTAACTAAATTTAGTCATCGATATTTATTTCGGTCATGTATGTGCAAAAGTCGAGACCTAGCTCGCACTTTAGACATTTTTTAGATAAATAATTCTCAAAATAGCGACTAAAATCAATTTTATAATTTCGAATAATCCTAAACTAGACTTATAAATATTAGAAATTCCTTTTTTGCTATTACGGAGATTGAACAATGAACTGGCGTGCACTATTTAAACCAAGCGCGAAGTACTCGATTATTGCCCTTATAGTGGTTGGTGTAATAGTGGGTGTCGTAGGTTATTTCACAACACAACAAACTTTGCATGCAACAAGTACCGATGCTTTTTGTATGACATGTCACCGTGACCATTCGTTAAGAGATGAGGTTATGGCGTCAGCTCATGGTGGTGGTAGAGCCGGTGTCACAGTGCAATGTCAAGATTGTCATTTACCACATGGCCCATTTGATTATTTAGTTAAAAAAATTATTGTTTCTAAAGATTTAATTGGTTTAATGACCATTGATGGCTTTATGACGCAAGAATGGTTAGATGAAAACCGTAAAGAACAAGCTGATTTAGCATTAGAATACTTTCGCGGTAATGATTCAGCTAACTGTCGCCATTGCCACACTCGAATTTATGAAGATCAGCCAGATACGATGAAGAAAATGGCCGTAAGAATGCACAGTATGAACTTTAAAAAAGCACCAGAAGACAGAAAGACCTGTGTCGATTGTCATAAAGGTGTCGCGCATCCTTATCCTAAAAAGTAATGTGCCGATATTGTTAACTAAAAAACCTCGTTAAATAACGAGGTTTTTTTATACCAATGGTTCAGCTTATCGCCGTTTGATTATTTGTTGGTGCTGTTAATGAGCGGGCTAGAGTGCTGTGAATGATAGTGCTCAAATAGCGCAAATACTCCCCAAAGCAAAATCGCCCAATAATGTGCCGCAGGCTTGTTGTTTCGGGGATTTTGTAAGAATGTGATGAGTACTAGTAGCAGGTGCATCACCGCGGTAATACAGGCTAATACATTAATAAAGAGCCGAACGTCTGCGCTGAAAATAAACCAGCCGTAAGCCACCAAACACCACATCGACAAAGTAGCCGTTTTACCAATAAGTACAATATCGTTTATTGATATCGGCATTGACTTAATCGGCCGATAATTCGGTATTGTTCGGCTGATATTGGTACAGTCGATAACATACTTGACCTGCCTTTTTTTCTTTTAAGGCAACCCAGGTTGCTGGCACATTGAATGAGGTCAATTCTGATTCGGTTTCGAGATAAATTTGTGCATTGGGGTTTAACCATTGATGTTGCATTAATAACTCAATGGTGTTGTTTACTAAATCTTTACGAAACGGCGGATCGATAAACACCATATCAAATCCTGTTGAAGTGCCTTTTGCAAGTATTTGTAAACTATCGCCATTAATAACCTCTGCATTTTGGCATTGCAGGGTGGCAAGATTTTGTTTTAGCTGATTAGCCGCATTTTTTTGCAGTTCAATCATGGTTGCAAAGCTGGCATAACGGGATAAAGCTTCGAGGGATAATGCGCCACTGCCAGCGAAGCAATCAAGTACTCTGGCGCCACGAATATCGTTAGCAAGCCAATTAAATAAGGTCTCGCGCACACGATCGGTTGTTGGGCGTAAACCTTCAAGATCATGTATGGGTAGCTTTCGAGATCGCCATTGACCTGAAATAATCCGCACCTGACCGCTGCTGGTATTTTTTTTAGCCATCTCATCCTCGTGATTTTGCCTGAACAAAGAAAAAAGAAAGTGGTAGACTATGCCACAATCTGAACCGTCGTTATTTTATATCAAACTTGTGATTAAATGTGAGTATTCATCATTTTACTGGTTAGAGATGCAACAAACGGCTTCAACTGAATTTTTAAGCATATAAATACTGGTAGCAAACATGGCAAAGAAAGGTTTTTTTTCCTGGTTTCGTAAAGATAAGCCCGTCCCTGAAGGTGAAGATCAACAACAGCTTGATGTTGATAAACAGCATGACATTGCTACAGAGGCTACTGAACAACCCCAACATGCTGAGCTGCACAAGCAAGCCGATGACACCGCCCGTATAGAAGAAACCGAGCGACTGGAACTTGAGCGCCTCGAGCATCAGCGTCTAGACAATGAACGCGCTGAGCAAGCTCGTATTGCTGCAGAACGTCAGGCCGCAGAAGTGCTAGCAGCCCAAAAGCTGGCAACCGAGCAGGCGGAGCAACAACGGCTTGAGCATGAGCAAGCAAAGCAGGCTCGTGTTGAGGCTGATCGTCTTGAGGCAGCTCGTATTGCAGCAGAACGTCAGGCTGCAGAAGTGCTAGCAGCCCAAAAGCTGGCAGCCGAACAGGCGGAGCAACAACGGCTTGAGCATGAGCAAGCAGAGCAGGCTCGAATTGAGGCTGATCGTCTTGAGGCCGCTCGAATTGCAGCAGAACGTCAGGCCGCAGAAGTGTTAGCAGCCCAAAAGCTGGCAGCCGAACAGGCGGAGCAACAACGGCTTGAGCATGAGCAAGCAGAGCAAGCCCGTATTGAGGCCGAGCATATTGCTGCGCAAATCTTAGCTACTGAAGCGCTAGCCGCCGAGCAGTTAGTTGAACAACAGGCTCCAATAGAGTCGATTGCGTTAGAAGAACAAGATGAGCCTCAAGCTAAACCGCAGAAAGAAGGTATGTTTGCCCGTTTAAAGCGTGGCTTGATGCGCACCAGTGAAAATATCGGTTCAGGTTTCATTGGCTTTTTCCGCGGTAAAAAAATTGATGATGAGTTATTTGAAGAACTTGAAGAACAATTATTGATTGCCGATGTTGGCGTAGAAACGACGACTAAATTGATCAAAAGCCTCACCGAACATGCATCACGCAAACAACTTAAAAATGCCGAAGCACTTTATGATTTAATGCGTGAAGAAATGCAAAAAATGCTCGATCCGGTAGCCGTTCCTTTGGTTGCCGAAAATGCTAATGGCCCGTTTGTAATTTTAATGATTGGTGTCAACGGCGTGGGCAAAACCACCACCATAGGTAAGCTCGCTAAACAGTATCAAAGCCAAGGTAAATCTGTCATGTTAGCTGCGGGTGACACTTTCCGCGCAGCAGCGGTAGAGCAGTTACAAGTATGGGGGCAGCGCAATAATATTCCGGTAGTGGCACAACATACTGGTGCTGACAGTGCTTCAGTCATATTTGATGCCTTACAAGCTGCTAAAGCACGTAAAGTTGACGTATTGATTGCCGATACCGCTGGGCGTTTACAGAATAAAAGCCACTTAATGGAAGAGTTAAAAAAGGTATTGCGAGTAATGAAAAAACTCGACCCTGATGCTCCCCATGAAGTGATGCTAACCTTGGATGCGAGTACCGGGCAGAATGCCATTAGCCAAGCACAACTCTTTAAAGAAGCGGTTGGTGTGACCGGCATTACCATCAGTAAGTTAGATGGTACCGCCAAAGGTGGGGTTATTTTTGCGATTGCCGATAAATTTTCTATTCCGATCCGTCATATTGGTGTGGGTGAGCAAATTGATGATTTGCGTACCTTTAACGCCAATGATTTTATTGAAGCATTATTTAGTCAGGATAAAACGGACCAATAATATATGATCCAATTTGAGCAGGTCAGTAAAGTCTATTCAGGGGGCCAAAAAGCCCTTATGGATGTCAATTTTCATCTTCGACAAGGTGAAATGGCCTTTTTAACTGGCCATTCTGGTGCCGGTAAAAGCACTTTGCTCAAATTGATTACCGTGATTGAACGTGCCACGGCAGGCAAGGTGTCTATTAATGGGCATAATATTGCGAATGTAGGGCCGAAACATGTGCCCTATTTACGACGTAATATCGGCATGATTTTCCAAAATCATCACTTGCTGATGGATAAAACTGTCTTTGACAATATCGCCTTACCGTTAGTGATTGAAGGCTTTACCCATGGTGAAATTCGTAAGCGTGTCGCAGGTGCTCTCGACATGGTCGGTTTATATGGCAAAGAACGACATTTACCGATAATGCTGTCTGGTGGTGAGCAACAACGCGTCGGTATCGCGCGTGCTATTGTTAATAAGCCTCCTTTACTGTTAGCTGATGAACCTACGGGTAACTTGGACCCTAAATTATCGATGGATATTTTACGCTTATTTGAGGCCTTTAATGACTCAGGTACCAGCGTGCTTATTGCCACCCATGATTTAGGTCTCATCGCGCGCATGAAATACCGCACTTTTACGCTGCGTGAAGGACGAATGCTTGGTGGGGAACGTTCAGCTGCTGAGGAGAATATGCGATGAGTAAAAAACCGAGTATTACTCAAAGTAAATTACCCTTGAGTGGCCGAATCGTGATGTTTTTTATTCGTCATGTGCAGCAAGGCATGTCGAGTATGGGCGAACTTTGGCGCAACCCAGTATCATCTATTATGACTATGGCTGTATTGGGCGTGAGTTTAAGCTTACCGGCTGCACTGCAGGTATTGGTTAAAAATGCCGAAAATATCACTCAGTCTTGGAACAGTGCCGCAGAAATTTCATTATTTATTAACAAAGGGCGCAGTGAACAATCTATTCAAAGTTTATTGTCGCGCATTAAAGCTTTTCGTGAAGTTGAATCAGTCACTTACATTAGTCGCGAGCAAGCACTAGAAGAGTTTCAGCGTTTATCTGGTTTTGGTGAGGCGCTGTCATATTTAGATGAAAACCCATTACCTGCTGTAGTTACGGTAACGCCCTCGCTTAAATACTCTAGTCCAACAGGCGCACGTGAGTTATTGGTAAAATTAGAACGCGAATCCGAAGTTGATTTTGGTCGTTTAGACATTGAATGGCTAGAACGTTTGCAAGCATTGCTTAAGTTACTTGAAAAAACCGTGCTAGCGATTGCCACTTTATTGGTACTCGCAGTGGTATTAGTGATTGGTAACACCATTCGTTTGGCGATCATGAATCGTCGAACCGAAATTGAAGTCATGAAACTCGTCGGCGCGACAGAAGCCTTTATTCAACGGCCATTTTTATATACTGGAATTTGGTATGGCGTGATAGGCGGGATTTTGGCGTGGCTGATTATTAATGTGTTAGTGTGGTATCTTGATGGTGCTTTAGCCGAGTTATTGGGTTTATACGGTAGTGAGTTAACGATTCAAGCATTAACATTTTCTGAGTTGATTAAGCTGGTATTATTGGCCTCATTTTTAGGCTGGTTGGGTTCGTATTTGTCTGTACGTCAGCACTTACGTAGCATTGAACCGTCATAATAGCAGGCGTATAATTATCAGCAGCTGATAATAAATGAACCTTTGTTCACTTGCTTTGTGGCTACCTTGCGGTAAAAATGTTCACCTAGTTGAACCTTATTTGACATATGATGTCATATAGTTGATAGTTTATCGGCTAAATCGAGTGAGCCCCGTTTCTTTATCAACTTCAGTGTTGTTAGCTGATAGTGTTGTGAACTAACAGACTCGACTCATCGTATTGAGTTAGCTGAAATATATTTTTGAATGTAGTAGGAGAGCGAATGACTTATCAAACGCAATCAATGGCGCTGGCTGTACCACACAGCACTAGCAGTCTAGAAGCGTACATCCAGTCTGTGACCAGCATTAACATGTTGGATGCGGATACCGAGTACGACATCGCCAAGCGTTTACAAGAAAATGGCGATCTACATGCTGCAAAGCAACTAATTATGTCCCATCTTCGTTTTGTTGTGCATGTTGCCAAAGGTTACTCAGGATACGGTTTGCCGCAGGCGGACCTTATTCAAGAAGGTAATATCGGCTTGATGAAAGCGGTTAAACGCTTCGACCCTGATGTCGGGGTGCGTCTGGTGTCTTTTGCCGTGCATTGGATTAAAGCTGAAATTCATGAATACGTGTTGAAAAACTGGCGTATTGTGAAAGTTGCGACCACAAAAGCACAACGTAAGTTATTCTTTAATATTCGTAAATCTAAAAAACGTTTAGGTTGGTTTAGTGACGCTGAAGTGACTATGGTCGCGGAGAATTTGGGAGTATCGAAAGCTGACGTGACCGAAATGGAGTCGCGGATGGCAGCCCAAGATCCGGCTTTTGACTTAACCAATGACAGTGATGATGATAATCATGATTTTGCCCCAGCATTGTATCTAGAAGATCATTCTTCAGATTTGGCCGATCAGGTTGAACATGCTAATTGGGAAGCTGATTCTCAAGCACGTTTATTATCAGCTATCAAAACTTTAGATGAACGCAGTCAGCACATATTACGTGCGCGTTGGTTAGATGATAATAAAGTCACCTTGCAAGAGCTTGCATCGACTTATCAAGTGTCTGCTGAACGTATTAGACAGCTAGAAAAAAATGCTATGAACAAGCTTAAATCTTGCATGGAGTAATACTCCAGCCTGTTTGTTGCTCAATTAAAACCTGCTACGGCAGGTTTTTTTATGGCTAAAATTTGCAGTGTCGTTTACGCGGCATTATCTGTTGCAGGTAACGTGAGTCTAATAAACTGCTATGGCTGATAGCCACTTTGTTTAGGGTATCGCTATGAATTACTGCGCTGTTTTTGATGCGCTTATCTGCGGTTGAATTGCCGCAATAATGCTTTTTCTAGGCACTTTTAACCCACTTGAAACCACATTTTTTGGCCAGGTAAAAAACTGCCTAGGACGCTTGAAGCGTGCCAGTGTTGATTCCACTAACTGACTCAGTTGCAAGTTGACAACGTCTATATTGATCGCCATTTTATTATGGTCACAATGGAGGTTATGGTTGCTCCCAACGTTATGGCTATTGTCTACTGCGCAATAATCAATAATAGCGCCAGGTAAGTGACCAAACGTCGCATCTCTTACTGCAAATACAATTGCCTGGGCAACATTAGGATGGCTTAATAACACAGCTTCAATTTGTTCTGGATGAATATTTTCACCGCCACAGATAAACATGTTATCCACTCGCCCTAAAATACTGAGCTGCCCTTCAGGATCTAATTGGCCCTTATCATTGGTACAAAACCAGCCTTGATCATCTAATGGTAAGGTTAACCCTTGCTCGGTTAAATAGCCTAAAAATAAACACTCACCTTTGACGTAAATAACGCCATCTTTCAAGCTAAGCTGTCTTGAAGGTAAAGGATACCCATGATGGCCTAATAAATTCGCTTTCGCTGTGGTAATTTGCGAACTCATTTCTGTCATACCATAGCTAGTGTAAGCATTAATGTTTTGCTGCTTTAGCGTCTCAATAAGAGCGGGTTCTATGACGCCACCACCTAAAAGTAAGGCGCTGATATGGGCAAATGCATCAGGTTGCTGTTGCAGTATCTGAATCGCTTGGGTGGGCACTAATGACACATGAGTAATATGGTTGTCAGTCAGTTGCTCAGCCAGTGGCTGTGCGGAATTTCGTAGCACAATGCAGGCGCCGGCTAAGGTGCAGCGATGAATAATGGCTAAACCACCAATGTGAAATAGTGGCAATGATAATAACCAAGTGTCAGATACCTTAAGAGCAATGAAGCTCGCAGACCCTCTGGCGCTGCTCAGATGGTTGTTTAAACAATGGACCGCTGCTTTTGGTGGGCCACTTGAGCCAGAGGTGAGAATAATGTTTGAAGCTATATGGGGTGATATTTCAGCGCTGTGGCTGGCGCCTTGAGGTAAGGTTTTAGGCAGATCAATATCGAGCCAATGGCGGATTTTTATTAGCGTTTTTCTGGTGGGAGTATCGGTCCAGAGCCATTGCAGATCAAAGCGTTCAATAAGCTGATTGATCTGCATATCGGCAAATCTAGGCGACAGAGGTAAAAATACCCACCCAGCATCAACGCAGGCCCAATACAGACAGATCATCTCAATATTATTGTGGGATAAACATGCCACTATGTCGCCTTGCTTGACGCCTTGAGCTTGTAATTGTTGCCCTACATGATGGACTAAACCACTTAAGCGAGCGTAGTTGATCCGAGAGTTCACATCTTGGTCTAAAGTGGCCTCTTCAATGGCAATGGCGTTCGGGTAATTTAACCCTGCTTGATGCAAAGGTGACATCATGATTAATTCACCTTGTTTGAGTCACGTGCTTGGCCTATATGCATCAGTGGCTCTAGTACTTGCTCATTGAGTTGCGGTGATAGTTCTGATGTAGCCAACAGCAAGGGCTGCGTAAAGGCGCTTAATGTATCAAGGCCCGGTGACTCATCAGGGGTTAAAGCTTGGCTTACCAAGCGTAAGTCGTTAATGCCCATATTCGCTTCTAAGCTTGAGCTTAATATACAACGTACCCCCTCAATATGAGCTTGGCTTATCATATTTTGCAATTTCTCCAGCGAACCCAATAACATGGGTTTGATGATTAATGCGCCTAAACCGGGTTGTTGTAAGGCGACATCTAGATCAAACTGAGGCGAGTTGAGTGATTCATCAAGCGCATATTTAATCCCTAATTGGCGATATATTTGTCGATTATCGTTAGGGTTAATGCAAGGCTCTTCAATGTATTCAATTTTGTGTTTGGGTAAGCAAGCTAAAAAGTCGATAGCTTGTTTAAGACTAAAGCCTGCATTGGCATCTAAACGTAAAGTGACGTGCGGTGCGATAGCCAGTATTTGATACACAAATTGGATCTCGCTTGCCATGTCGGTTTGAGCCACTTTAACTTTAACGCTGTTTATGTCGCCTTGTGTTAGGAGCTTTTGGGTCATAACCTCGATTGACATACCATCATAAAGTAATGGAACTACAGCTGATTGAGTATGAGGATTATCGATGCGAATAGGCAATTTATGAGTTAATTTTGCATCCAATAAGCTCAATGCAAATGCTAGCGATGGTAGCGACATCTGCTGGGCCATGTCATTTAATATCGCCAAGGGTTGATCAATTAAATTTGCTAACACATGCTGCAGTTGCCATTGCACCTCAGTAAGGGATTCTTGGCTAAACCCGCTGATCACTTGGCTATTAATGTCCAAGCCTGACAGTGGCGCGATTTCAACCCAAGCTGCTTGCTGGTTATTGAGTTGGATCTCGAGCACCAAGCCTTTACGACAATCAATTCGTTGCTTACCTACAGGTAAATAAGGGTTAAGCTCAATTTGATACTGATACAGACTACAACGGCTGATGGTTAATTGGTCAAGTAATGACATTATCGCTCCTTTAAACCGGTTAACGGTTCTGGGCATAATAACGCCAGTAAGGTATCGGTAAATAAGTCAGGGTGCAGGCTGTGAATATTATGCCCTGCGGCATGCA
>Ga0070748_1001378_pt1 | contig 11335 bp, 9 predicted proteins | sample VirMetDEL_Nov_12_FD_77015 | JGI IMG/M metagenome (GOLD analysis project Ga0070748, IMG submission 77015) | Aqueous microbial communities from the Delaware River and Bay under freshwater to marine salinity gradient to study organic matter... | ecosystem: Environmental > Aquatic > Marine > Coastal ...
GAGTTTCAAGGTTTTAAAGATATGTGGATGCGTCGCGTTGACGAGTTCCACGAAATACAGGAGAACATCTTATGAAAGAACAATATTGGTTTGATATGCCGGAGTTTGAACAATTAAAACAAAAACCGCACTCCGAGATAAAAATTCGTTTTGCTTCTGAAGAGGATTTACAAGATTTTGCTAATTTGATTAAACAAAAACTAACCGTTAAAACAAAGGCTATTTGGCATCCAGAACTAACAAGAGGTTTAAACGGAGGCAAAAGATATGTCTCTGAAGAATAGATACCCTGTTTATATTGTGTCGAAAGGACGCGCAGAGTCTCGAATGACAGTAAAGGCTTTAACTCGATGTAAGGTGGATTTTAAGGTTGTTATCGAAGAAGCCGAATACGAACAATACAATAAACACATTGATCAAGACAAGCTGTTGATATTGCCAGAAATATATAAAGAGGAATATCAACTTTGTGACAACCTTGGGTTTAGCCGCAGCACGGGACCCGGTCCTGCAAGAAACTTTGTGTGGGATCATGCCACAGACCTTGGGTTTAAAAGGCACTGGGTGATGGACGACAACTTAGATGACTTTCATCGACTCAATCGTAACATTAAGGCTCCAGTTAGATGCCCAGCTACATTTAGAGCCGCAGAAGATTTTGTGGACAGGTTTACAAACGTCCCCGTTTCCGGCTTTAACTATTATTCTTTTTGTAAAACTGGGGATGCAGTTCCTCCTATTGTGTGGAATACCCGCATTTACTCTTGCTTGTTAATTGAAAACTCTGCCCCTTATTATTGGCGCGGAAGGTATAATGAGGATACTGACCTTAGTTTACGAGTGCTAAAGGACGGGCTTTGCACGATTCAATTCAATGCTTTTTTATGTGGAAAGACGACTACCCAAAGAATGGGTGGAGGTAACACTAAAGAGTTTTACGATGGGGAGGGTACTCTTCCCAAATCTAAAATGATTGCTGATTTACATCCTGATGTAGCAAAAGTAGTGTGGAGATTCAACAGATGGCATCATCATGTAGATTATAAAAAGTTTAAAAACAACACACCTATTTATCGTTCTGATTTTGTTCGCAGAGAAGGCGTTAATGAGTACGGTATGCAACTTATTGACTACGGAATAAAAGCACCAAAAAACAGCGGTGTTAATTATCCGGCAGATTTGTTTAGCATTACACAAAGTTAGCTTTTTAAAAATAATTTTACCCCTATAAACACTGGGCTTCAGGGCAATAATTCACTGTTTTTAGCGCGCCAAACTCTATCAATACCGATGTCAAGCTTTTTTTTCAAGAGACCCTTGGCCCATAAACACTGGGCTACAGGGCATCCTTTCCTTGTTTTTTTGACTAACTTCCATTTTGGGAAAACCCATTTGATATAATATGCCTGTACCAAAAAACTATACAGGAGAAAGAAATGAAGAAGTCAGATTACTATATTAAAAACCCAACAATGAGAAAGGTCAGGAATCGAGGTTGGAAACCTGTGACCTATCATTCCGATTACGGATACACCACAGGCTGGATATACAAAGAAGGGACCAAGTGGTTTCATTTCTACAGCCCGACTCTGGGTAAGAAACGAATCGCTAAAAACGCCAAACTTAAATTTCACTAGAAAGGAGAAAGCAGATGAGTTCTAAGATTACCTTTAAGATTGAAAAACCTTTAGATGATTATTGTATGATGTGCCAGCAATTAGGGGAATCCGACTACGGTGTAAAGACCCATCGCAGTTGGCCCACTCAAACATGGCAGGTAAAGTCAACGTGTAGGGGAGAGAAAAAATACTTTATTCTATGCTCAGACTGTCTTAAAAATGCCACCCAATCGGAGGAGGTGGAGGAAGTGCTTGAGCCCGATGGAACGCCCTTTACCGAAAAAAATAAATTTTTCCTAAGGTAATTTAAACCATGTCCATCGGGAATAGCCGATCCATCATCTCTCGACTCTGGCTTGGCCCTTGGGCCACGGCCTGTGGAGGCGGGGCGGACACAGGAGTAGGGAGGGCTCCTGCGCCTGCCGGCTCCGTAAGACCGGCTACACCCCTAGTCTGCGGCGCAGCAGGTACAGTTCTAGCACTGGCCTGCGGTGGTGCGACGATTGTTTCTTCGGTCTCGGTGGGCTCATCAGAGAGTTGAGTAACAGCTTCCTCCGCCTCAAGTTGACCCGTTGCAAACAAATAACTTTCGATATACCTAGCTGATTCGATGTTATTGGCAGGAGAAACGCCCTTACGCAAAAGTGCTTGGTAGAGTTGGGGGTCAGTAGCCGCGTCTTTTAATAATTGCCCTGCTTTTTCGCTCGTTATTCTAGTCAACCACCTGCGCGCTCGATTAGAAAAGAATTGTGCAAGTACAAGAGTTTGACCAATGTCTGCCGCTGCAGCAAGGTTAGATCCTTGCTTTGCTCCAACTAAAGCCGCAAGTAATTCCATAACGGTCGAAGGTCCATCATCAAAAAGTTTCCCCACTGCTTGAGGGCTTTTCTTTTCCATGATGTTAATTCTATTGGCAATGTCTTTTACGCGACCAATGTCTTCAGGAGACATGCCTAATGATTCCATAACAGGAATGTTATCTGTAAGGTCACGAGTAAGTTTTTTACCGGACACTAAGACTACCCCGTCTGAAATTTCAGCCGCGTCCGGTTTTGCTCTATTAAGCAGGGCGTTTACAAATTCCGCTTGGACGGCACGTTTGCCGTCATCGTCCAGCCCTCGAATAATAAGTGAAGCACGTTCAGGATCACCTAAATACTCTGCGACGTCTCTGCCAGCAATGGCAAGTTCACGTAGCTTTTGAACTTCTTCAGTAGCTCCTCTCGCATACTTAGATGGCGTGGTTAACCCGCTAGTGCGTATTGCTTCTGAGATCATGTCGGCGGATAACACGTTGTCGCCACTGTTGTAAATTGCAGTTTCAATGACTTTGTACTGGCGATAGAGCCTGTCCGTCTCATTTAATTGAACAGCTACATCTGGCGGCAGTGCATCCTGTAGTTGTCGGCTAACCGTGTTTTCAGCAGTGCCTAAGAGATCGGCTCTTTCAAGATTTCCTGCGCGCAATTGTGCGCGCCTTTCAGTTCTTATCTTACTTCGGATATCAATCAAATCGTCGGTAGTGCCTGCCGCTCTTCTAGCTTCGCCTAGTCCGGGCATTTCCCACGCAGTAGTTAAGTCTTTTAAGTATCCAGAAACCGCTTTCCGTTGATCATCGGTGGCAATAATTGAGGGATTGTCTACCGAATCCAGTATATCAAGACGGGTTAACTTGTTTAAATCTGCTGGACGGCCTCTTGCCGCATCATAGAAAGGATCAAATGCTTTGTATGCCTCCTCAAGCATTTCGTCAGTCTGTGCTTTTTTAATCGTAGTACCCGGCGGTGTAACACGCTGAATAACCGACTGCTCCCACTCTTGTCGAGTGCGGGGTTGCCCACGCAAGTTAACAAGTTCCTCCTGCGCGGCGCGTCGTGCTGACATTAAATCCGTAGCGATTTGATTACCTAGATCAGGGTTGTCTGCAATTAACCGTGACTCTTGAGCCATCAAAACATTGTCACCAAGAAACTGTGCGGGGGTAACGCCTTGCGGTAAATCATCCAACGCATCGGCCAACTCTAATGCACGCGCTTCACCTCCTGCTCTTTGCTGAGTTTGACGAGCCGCACGTATTGCTCCACCTTCTTGAGTAAAAGGGGTGAGATTGGACCTTACCGATTGATACATCCTTTGCCCTGTCCGAGGCAGTACAGTAGGTATAGCACCTGCGCTAAAACCAGCACCGAATTCAGATAAAAGTTGCATTGTAGGACTCGCGCCGCCTTCTCGTGCGGCTTCTCCTGCTGCACCCGCTGCACCTGCAGCGGCAATTTCGGAACCGTAGAAAGTCTTAGGCGCTGCTTTTGCCGTGCGGTATATGTCCTCTAGCATTCCCCTTGCTATACCGGGCCGAGCAAGCGTCTTGGCCGTTTCTTGTGCTAACTGCCTGCCTGCAACTACAGGACCTGCAATAAAAGGAAGTGCCGTGCCTACCATTTTAGCGGCTGCACCTGCTTTACCCGGCATTTCATATCCTGCGGGAAAACCTATCCCAAGTTCAGCAAGTTTGTTTTGCCATTTTTCAGGTAGGTAATCTAAAACCAGTGTATCTAAAGTTTGAGCCGCCATTCTATTTACGGTCTCAAGAGGACCGTATTTCGCAGGGGCATCAGTAGTATCCGCATCCTCTAAAGAAAGCTGGAGCTGTAAAGCTAACGCACGGTTGCGTTGGTCTTCTAGGCTAGGTTCGTTGTTTTCTTCAGCCATTTTTAATTATTACCTATAATGCTTCAAGGGCGCTGATATAAGCTTTAAGGGCATCGCCCTGTAAAGTAGCTACTTTAACATTCTTTAATTCGTCCCTTGTCATTTCTCCAAACTCGCCTGCTTCTACTTTTATTACGTTATTAATCGTATCAAAGTATAGCTTAGAAGCATCTTCTTTTAACAAGGAGTTAATTGTGCGTTGTACTGCTCTAGCCCTACCTTCGGACTTGTTTCTTTCTGCTTTGGGATTTGAGATATCGTTGCTGTATTTAACATCATCAACGTAGACCTGACCCATTAAATCCACAAAATTAGCTAAACTTTCCTGTGCCACCTCAGGGTTTTGAGAGAAATCAACTGCTTGAGGAATGGTAGCAAGAATACGAGCTTGTTCTACCACAGAAGGACGAGTGGTTGTGGCAAGAGAGGAAATAGCGTCCCTCTCTAGGAAACGTAATCTTTGTGCCGCTTCTTCTGTTTTCAAAGCAGAAGGCAAGAAAGGAAGTTGACCGACAGTGCTACTGTAAAAATTCCTAATCCCTGCAAACAAACCTGTTCCCGTTGCCGCGTCAAAAGCTAAATCAGTGGATAAAACGTCAGGCGGTTTAGTAGGATCAGCGGGGGGCTCAGGGAAATCAACGTCTATGACCTCCGCTTCTCCTGAAATCTCGTTATAAGCGATTACGTTGCCAGAATTAGGTTCAATAAAAGTTTTAGTGTTAACTATTTCGACCGCCTCAGGTCGAGATAGGTTCTTCGTACCCATCAAGTCCTGAATTTTTTCTTCATAGGCGCTTAATTTAGGTGGTTTAAAAGTAGCTATATCTAACGCAATATCGCCTTGTTGTTTAGCTAAAGCCGCGTCTGATGCTTGAGCCGTGGCTATTTTATTCTGAGCACTTTGCAACGCTAACATTTTAAGCGCCCTAGCCTCTTTACTCATCTCACCTGCACGCGCGCCTATTCTACCGGCTAGTGGACCGGCCACTTGTGCTAATCGTGCCGCTGCAGAACCCCTCATGGGTTGACCGTCCGCACCGACATTAGAACCAAACTGCAAAGCCGCTTGACCAAGATCAAAAAGCATCTGTGCCTGCGTGGCCTCTTTCGGAGTGCCGAGACCTAAGGTCTCATATAACGCGGCTTCTTTGTCCATTATTGTAGGCAGGCTCATCGCAGGCGCTGAAGGCTGGGAAGCAAGCAAGGTCTTAATGTATTGATCCGCTGAAGCAACCGCAGCAGGGCTGTATTGTCGATCAGAAACCACACCCGCCTCAGGCGTGCCGTTGGCATAGTATCTAACACCAGATGGGGACATGCTTTGCGCGGGGGTCACGCCCATCTGACCGGACCCTCGGTTAAAATTTTGGACTGATCCACCTTTGTACATCGCCGGAACAACTGTTTCGTCAACAGTAATTGACTCAATACCGGCAGGTTGAGCAGGCATGGCTGGCATAGGAGGAGGCGGCATCTGCGGCGCAGGCATTGGCATTGGCATTGCGGCCATAGCATCCTGCTGTGCTAACACGGGCTGTAGCAACGCTAAAACACCCTCTGGCGTTTCCTCGGCTTGACGCATGCCTACTAAATCAGCAAGTTCTTCCCGTCGAGCGTCAATGGACCGCATGTCACCACGTAGATTATTCATTAAGATTTCAGGAGAATCGGGCGTCCGGTTCATCATCCGCGCCATGTCGGCGTCGTCACCTTCTTCGACTCCGTTCATCTCCGCCTCAGAGATTTCTTCCATCAGCTCTTCGATGTCCTCCATAAAACCGGACATGATGCCGACATTCTCAACTTCGTCGTCATCAACCATCTGAACAACTTCTTCATCTTCCATCATCATCATATCCATTAAAAGAGTCCCGCTGTTTTAGCGCCGGCGGCGGTAGCTAAAGCTCCTACGCCGAGGCCTACTGCTGATTGGAGAGGACTTGCGCTCGGCGCTGTTTGCGAAGTTAGGGCCATCGACGTGCTTGGTGCGCCGCGATAAATGTCGGAGACAAAACCAAGCTGCTGGTAAGGAGCCATTGCATCCTGTAGTTGAGTCGCACGGATAGCGTCTATTTGGCTTTGCTCAATCTGTCGCTCAAGGCCACCCAGACCAGCCAAAAGACCCGTGTCCGCTGCGCCGAGCTGTTGTGTTGCCTGACCCAGTGCGCCGAACTGCGTGCCGATATTACCCATCTGGTTTCCAAGATTAGCAAACTGTGCCGCTGATTGACCCAAGGCCTGACCGCCAGCTAACTGTCTAGCCTGCTGGCTCTCAAAGCCTGCCATTGCTGCCTGCTGCGCTTGAGCATAGTTGTTAGCGTAATCCTGCATTATTCTTTGGTTCTTCATGTCCTCAAGGCGAGTATCAAACTCGGCTCTTTGCACACCTTCCCGTGTGCCACCAAATGCTCCAGAGGCTACGGCTGCGGCTGCCTCTCTTGGTCGTTCAATAGCGGCTTGACGCTCCATTTCCTCAAGCGCATTCCGCGTGACCTGCTGATAATACGGATTAAAATAGTCTTCGGCCATTGTCGGATCATAACTTTGAGCCGAGCCCAATATACCGCCGACGCCTTGGCCTAAGACAGGCGCGCCGCGTTGTGTTAGATCCATGCCTTGCGTCAACCCTTGGGATGCCGCTTGTATGTAGGGCTCAAAAGAACCTATGCCCTGCTTGGCAAAGTCAATGGCTTGAAGTTCTGTGCCTGATAGACCCGCTGCTTCGGTCGCAGGTAGTGCTACACCTTGATTATAGAGGTTCTGCGCCTCTTGCAGCATGCCCAGCTTATACGCTTCAATTTCTGGCGCTTCACGGACAAACTGAGTTTGGTAAGTAGTATCAACCATTCGCTCGATTCTCCAATTTCTTCATCATCGCATACATACGCTTCGCGCCTTTGCGCCGTGATCCGTCGCCCATGTTCCGTACCGCTTTGGCCGTAAAAACAAACTCGCCATCACTTAGCATCGCCGGTACGTCGTCCGATGTGCCAGTGCCGGGCCCGTTAATAGGGCCATTCATTCGTGGGAAATCGTTGGGGTCAACCCCCTGCGGACCACTGCCCATCGCTGCATTGTAAGTCGGCGCAGGTGGCGCATAATTCGTATACAAACTGCTTAAAGGTTGAATACCACCGAACCGTAAACCGTACTTTTCAGGGTTTTCTCTCAAGAGCCGTTGTCCGCCGCCTGCCATAAAGTCTTCGTACCCAGCAGGTAGTTCAGGCTGTGGCGTGTCAAATCCACCACTCAACGCCATGACACCTAGCCCTGCGCCGGCGAGAGGAGCGTATTTAGCAATCATCCCCGGCGTTTTCACTTTGTTATAAGCATCTAATAAAAGCTGAGTTGGATTTTGTGACATAAGGTCAGCCCTTACAGCTTCTTCTGTCATCTCAAACGCATTAGCTACTTTAGAAAAAGCGTTATCTGCATACCTTTGTTCAATGGCCGAAGGTGAAAACGCTTCTTTGAGACTATCGACCCTTTCCCCTAAACCAACACTTCGATCAGGAGTAAAAGTCTCTTTTATGCTCTCAAAGAATCCTGACGCCGGCGCTTCTGTACCAGCAGGAGTTATTTCGCGTAGTCTTGCAAGCTGTGAAGCTTGATCTATCGCTGCTCTGTCAACACCCATAGGAGACGCAACGGATTGTGTCAAGCCTTCAACACCCATAGGAGACGCAACGGATTGCGTCAAGCCTTCAACACCACCGCTAGGAATTGTTGCACCTCTAAAAGTGGGTGGTGTAACAACTTGAGGAGGCATAAGGCTTTCAACCCCACCCGCAGTAAAACCTGCTTGTGTCCCCTGTACGGGAGCCATCACATTAGCTTGTGCATTATTTAAAATTTCAGTTACTGGATTCGGGGCTACCCCACCAGTTAAAGCACTTTTATCTACCGCAGAAGAAAGGGGAGAACGAACAATTTTTTCCGCTGCCGAGGCAGCCTGACCCGGACTAACCGCAGTTGGTACATTTAACAGGCTTTCAGAAGGAGGGGCCACGTCGGTTACTGAAATACTTTTGTCAATAACAGGAGCATTATTTCCTGTGGCCCCTGTTATATCAGTGTTGGGCGTTAAACCCTGTAATGCGCCAGAAGTGATACCGCCAATCGCCCCTGCTTTCAGGCTGTCTTTTAGGTTATTTCCTGCAAGCAATGAACTACCTGCTCCGGCAACAAACCCAGACACAGCGGCAGAGCCTGTTGAACCTGCTGCAAAACCTAATTTCCCAGCGGCAATCGGACCAAGCGTCATAAACAACGCCGCTGAAATAACAACCTTGCCAATGGTACTACTGGCAAACTTCTTGACGGCCTTCCCTATTTTTTTAAATACTTTACTTAAAGAGAAGAACTCAGGTAAGCCTGTGCGTGGGTTGATTGTCCCTGCACCGCCTTTGTCCTTCAGCATCTTCATCTCAGCCGGCGTGACATGGGCAAGCATCGTATCGCCGTTTCGGCCCAAACTAGCTATGCCCCCCATCGCAAAACCTTGTGGTGCTCTGGCCTGTGCTCCAGAGGTCGCTCGGATTTCATCTAACGCCATGTTCAACGCACCGAAGAACTCTGGATCAAAGGTCTCAGGAAGCATGTCATCAGGCATGTCTTGTGTTTTGTAGTGCGCTCGAATCTCGTCGTAACGCTCTGGCTCGGCCAGTATCTCATCGACCATGTCGTTAAGTACGTCAAGCACTTCAACAGGCAGTTCGAGATCGCGTAGCTCTGCTTTGAATTCTGCAACGGCCATCGGATCGGCTTCAGCCGCCGTGGCAAGGAGGGTCTCATTGACTTCTGACGCAGGTATCTGCTCCCGCATCTGCTCGATAACGGTGAAATCTTCTATAGTTGGGGAAGGCATAGTTCCCGACATCGCTTCAGCCATGTTATATCCTTTGTTTAGCTATGGGGCCACACAGGACCGCACGTCGGGAGACGTGAATTTTCTTAATTATGACCGCTTACTTAGTCCCTGTCTACTTCAAGATAGGACAGGTAAAAAGTGGCATTTGCCTGCGAAGAGATAACCTTCAACACATTGCCTGTCTCTAATATACACGGGACTCCTCCAAAGACATCAACCGTAGCATCTGCGGCCAAGGCCTGCTCTTTGTATAAAAACACAGCAGAACCCGCCGCCGAATCGTACTGTTTGACCGAAATATTACTGCTGCTTCCATCTGCGTTAGTTACCCTAAGCGACTTAATGATCGCTGTATTGGCAGCAGGGACCGTGTAGACAGTGGTTTCCGTCGCGGCGGCAGGTATCAGACGTTGCTGTAGGTACTTGTCAGCCATTTAAGTTCCTTCAAACCATGCGCGTGCGTTACTCGTCTGCTGCGTGACTATGGGCGTGTAACTGCTATTAAGTTGTAAGACGATCTGCTCAAGAGACCGGACCAACTGGTCAAACTGCTGTGGGCTGTAATCACCTTGTGCCGCGTTGGGCAAACGTACATTTGCAATTTTACTCATCTTAATCCGTCCGGTTGGATGTCAACTCGCAGCGTTCCGTATCGCCAATTAGCATTGACCGTGGAGCTAGTAATCTTCAGGGCTATCTGTCGCCCACGAGCACGTGTATCTACCTTTTGCGTGGTAGGCGTAATCGTATACGGGTCCAAGGAGCTAGGGTTGGCGGTAGCCTGAGGATAGGCGCGTAGCAAAAGGTTAACTGTAATGTTTTCTGCTTGGTCTTTGAAATCGGGTATAAACCGCTTCATGTAAACCATTTCTTCGCCATCACCTAGATCAAAATAACCTGACTCGATAAACGCCAAAATAGCCGAACCATCCGCCTGATTAAGACCGTCTTCCTGATTGTAAACAAGACTCCTGCCGGCGGTCAGGCCATAAATAGTCGTTATAGTAGACGCGGTGTTGTCTTTAAGATATTCACTGGCGATGGGTTTACTAAAGGAGTCCACATCCTGCCACGAGGTACGTGCCAAAGAGCCAATCGACCACACGTTTTCAAGGTAATTATAAGTGACATTGCGGTCCACAAAATCAGACCCAGCCGAGCAATAAAACCATGTAATTTCGTTATAGTCGGAGTTTAAAGCCGCATACACCTTATCTTCCTGAATCAGATTAATGTCACCAAACACGTAGTCTTGGACCGTACATGGCAGTTTCTTTACCGTACCGTCAAAGGCGTAGAATGCTTCATGGCCGAGCCATAAAGCTAATCCATTCACGTCAACAGCGGCGTGTGGTCCTAAAGCGCCACAGTTGCTACCGAGCTGTTGGAAACCAAATGTGTAAGGAGGGCCAATGTACTGCATACCATGCAGTGAGGTATCCGTGAAAATAAGCACCTGACCACGTGATCGGACCGCCGTCATTATTCTGTTGCCGTCCGATAACTTTTGACCGCCTGCCGTGTTGGTTACTTTTTCCGTGAACTCATTGATGTTTTCTTGGTCCGAGAACCGCACAAACAACGGGTCCTGAGTTGTTGGATCGCCCACGGTGGTCTCTGTACCAAAACAAACTAAATGCCTGTCAGGGGATGTAATTAGAGCAAACGTGCTTTTAGTAGGTGCTCCTGAAACAGCTATTGCGCGTTGATCTGTCCCATCATCGGGACTCCACTTGTAAATAGAGCCATTGACCGCCTGCATAATTAGCACTTGACCAAATTGATCAAATGTCCAAATCCGTGCAAAAATAGTCGGTTGGGCCACAACTGTCCTTGCCGTGCCCCACGTCCCTGCACTCCACGTTCCAGTTCCCCAACCGAAGTCAAAAAAGCTCCGGTCAGCACCGATGTTAATTTGATAGGCCCCAACAATGGACCCGCCGCCATTGCCTGTGTCCGAGCCGTTAGCTACAACAGGGGCTGTGATCGTATAAGTAGAAGAAGTAAGTACCTCAGTGATCTCGTATTCAGCGTTTAGAATAGCCGCAGTAATGTTGCCCCCCAAACTTGATGCACCAGAAAAAGTTACAAAGTCTCCGGTGTCTGCACCGTGAGCCGTGTCTGTTACGGTAATGAC
>Ga0070748_1001383_pt1 | contig 11320 bp, 9 predicted proteins | sample VirMetDEL_Nov_12_FD_77015 | JGI IMG/M metagenome (GOLD analysis project Ga0070748, IMG submission 77015) | Aqueous microbial communities from the Delaware River and Bay under freshwater to marine salinity gradient to study organic matter... | ecosystem: Environmental > Aquatic > Marine > Coastal ...
GAAAACTTAATTATCGAAGCCTATATTACCGCGCAACGAGATGAAACTGACGATTTTGGACTACAAGGTTACGAGTTAGAAGCACGTTATATGTTAACTGAACAAGGTCAGTATTGGGCCGATTGGGGGCTGTTATTTGAATTTGAAAAGCAACATGACGCTGGCAACTATGAAATTACTACCGGTGTTTTGTTTGAAAAAGAGTTTACCCATACCAGTTTAACCATGAATGCTTTGTTGGTATATGAGTGGGGCGATAGTATTAAACAAGAATATGAAACGGAATTCAGACTGCAATACCGCTATCGTTTTATGCCAGAGGTGCAACCCGCTATTGAAATTTATACCGGTCAGGACTTTGTCGGCATAGGTCCAGCTTTTATGGGAGTGCATCGCTACGAAGGCATTAAACAACTTAAGTGGGAATTGGCTTTTATCTCTGGTTTAAATGGTAAAAGCAAAGATCATACTTTACGTTTTGCTCTAGAATATGAGTTTTAAGTAAGCTGCACGCTTATCTTGAGAACTGCCGAGTCGCTATTTTTATAACAGTAAGTTGGTTAAACTGCAGATCTCCAACTAACTGTATTTAAGGGAACAAGATGAAAGCCTGTGCTTGCCACATCTTAGTAAAAACCCAAAGTGAAGCGGAAAAAATTAAAGCTTTAATAGATAAAGGCGGAAATTTTCAGCAACTAGCCAAAAAACATTCCTTGTGTCCTTCAGGTAAAAAAGGTGGTGATTTAGGTGAGTTTAGGCCGGGACAAATGGTCAAGGCCTTTGATAATGTGGTTTTTAAAAAGCCAATATTGGAAGTGCATGGGCCAATTAAAACCCAATTCGGTTTTCACTTAATAAAAACTTTATATCGCAACTAACAAAACAAAATCTTAAATAGCAAAACCGCTGATTTTACAATCTAATTACTTTAAGTTTACAAATGGCTTTGCAGTCATTAATTCAATGGGAAATAGATGTTAAATACTCGCTTACTTTTAACAATGCTGTGCTGTTGCTGTATAGTGTGGCTTAGTGCTTGTGGCAGTTCCGGTGATCCAGCCAGCCCTGTAGTTACGCCTCCTGTGGTTGTTACACCTCCCGTTGAACCACCTCCTGCTCCTCCAACTAATCCAGGACCCACAGGTAATATTCCCGCTGGTGGTGAGTTACTTGTTACCAGTGCGGAAGCGTTGAACCCTACAACTCACCTAGGCAGTGCGACTAATCCCGTGGCCAAAGTCACTGTGGTGGACTCTACTCACGCCCAGTTTAACCAAGCTTTACGGGTTGAAGTCATCAATCCGCCCGGTGAGTTTTGGGATGGTCAAATATTAATCCCTTTAAATAAAGCCGTAGCCAAAGATGATGTTATGTTGGTGCAGCTATATTTTCGTACTACCTACACTCTTGCTGAAAGTGGTAGCGGCTTTACCACTGTATTTATGGAAGGTCCCGGACCTGAATATCAAAAGTATGTCGTGCGAGAAATTAGTGCTGACAGTCAGTGGCAAGAGTATTTAATCCCGGTTCAGGTCGGACAGGCCTTTGCCAAAGGTGACTTGCATTTAAAGTTTGGTCTTGGCTCGGGTGATAAAGCCCAAACTTACGAAATTGGTGGAATAAAATTATACAACTACAAACAGTCGCAAAGTCTAGCTAACTTACCCTCTACCGAGTTAAGTTACGATGGTCGTGCAGCTGACGCCCCATGGCGCGCTGAGGCAGCACAGCGAATTGAGCAACATCGTAAGGGTGACTTTAGTTTAGCGCTCAAAACCACTAGTGGCGAAGCTGTAGCCAATGCCCAAGTTGAGGTTAAGTTTGTACGTCATGCCTATCATTTTGGCTCGGTCATTGCCGCCAATCGTTTATTAGCAAATTCCAACGATGGTGAGCAATATCGCCAAGCTTTATTAAATAATTTTAATCAGTCTGGCACTGAAAACGACTTAAAATGGGCACCGTGGGCCGGTGAATGGGGAGCAGGATTTAATCAGCAGCAAACCCTCGAAGCACTGACATGGCTTAAAGAGCATGGCTTTTATACTCGCGGGCATGTTTTGGTGTGGCCATCAAAACGTAACTTACCTAATTTAATGCAAAGTTATTTACCAGATGATCCTACCCAGGCCGATCCTCAAGCCAAACAAGTGGTACTTGATCACATTGACCATATTACTCAGGCCACTAGTGAGTTATTGGACGAGTGGGATGTGTTGAATGAGCCCTTTGATAATCACTATTTAATGGATGCTTTTGGTGATGGCGTAATGTTGGACTGGTTTAATCAGGCACGGATGAATTTACCTAAGCATGGCTTGTTTATTAATGACTATTCAATTTTGTCTGGTGGCGGTCGTAACGTACCTCATCAACAACATTACGAAGATACTATCCGTTATTTGGTCAGCAATAATGCGCCTATTAGCGGCATAGGTTTACAAAGTCATTTCAGCGATAACCTAACGCCAATCGATAAGGTTTATCAGCTCATTGAGCGTTATCACAGTGCTTTTCCTGAATTAGCCATTCGCTCTACTGAATTTGATATCAACACTAAAAATGAAACTTTACAGGCTGACTATACCCGTGATTTTTTAACTATATTTTTTAGTCATCCCGCAACGGTTGGAGTGCAACTTTGGGGTTTTTGGGCAGGACAACATTGGTTACCTGAGGGAGCCATGTTTGATTTGAATTGGCGAGCTAAACCCAATGCCTTAGTGTGGCAAGAGTTGATTTACCAACAATGGTGGAATGATTTTAGTGGCACTACGGACGGTTCTGGAAACTTTCAGCAACGCGGTTTCTATGGTGATTACGAAGTAACAGTTACTCACGGCCAAGTAACTAAAACCTTTGAATTCAGCGTGCAAGCCGATGGCAATAATCAAATTGAGCTGACATTAGATTAAGTTTGGCTAAGTGCTTAGCGATAGCACCAAAATTGCAGGTTTTGCTGTTGTAAAAACGCCTCCGCTTGTTGGCCGTGTAATAAGGCTAAGGTTGCCAACAAGCCAGCTTGAATACAGTGAGGAGCCGCCACTGTTACTGAACGTGGCGCGTTAATAACAGGGTAGCCAGTCTTAGGGTTAAGGATGTGACTATAACGTTGTCCATCTTTTAATAAATAGCGCCTAGCATCGCCGCTGGTGGCTAGGCCTCCCGACTTGATCTGCAGTAGTTTTACTGCACTTTGGCTATCTTCTAAACTTTCAATTCCAATGTGCCAATCTCGGTTTTGTTTTCTTGGTTGCGTAACTTGTATATCACCACCAAAATTGACTACAACCGAGGTGTGTGGAGCATTAAGTTGGCAAAGTTTAGCCACGCAGTCCACCGCATACTCTTTACCTATACCACCTAGATCCAACTCCATGTCTGTAGGTAGGGTGACAGTTTCGCTGTTGAACTGGACTTTTTTCCAGCCTATCAATGGCAATAAAGACGTAACTTGCTGCTTCGTTGGGAGTTGATCTGAACCTTCAAATTTCCATACCTTACGCAACACCCCAGAGCTCAGATCAAACATGCCATCACTTAACTCAAAACAGGTATCGGCAAAAGTTAATAAACGATAGGTTTCATCATCGATCTTTGTTGCATGACCTTTGGCGTGATTAATTTTATACAGCAGATTGTCATTTCGATAACGACTAAATTTATCTTCGATGCGTTTAGTTTCGTTAAAGGCCAATAAGCATAAGTGCTGGGCAAGTTTTTTATCTGCAGTTTCGATCAGTAGTTCACAGGGACTGGCCATAGCCGTAAAACGACCACAATAATGGTCGTTGCGGGCTTCTATGACAATGTTGTTGGAACTACTTTGCTGCAAGATTATCCTTATTACTCAAGTTAAATGACTAACTTAAAAGCGATAGCTAACTTGGGCAATGACCGCTTTTACACTGGGATACAAATCCTGCTCTTGTAAGGCGCCTGGTTCACTGAAACCGGCATTTTTAGGGCTTTGTTGATAGTATTCTAATCTAAATGCTAACTCATCACCGTTATCCAATTCCATGCCATATTTTAAACCTAGGGTATAAGCTGCCATTTCACCTAGGCGATAATCTGCACTAGCAAATTCTGGCAGAGATTCATCTTCCATTAAAAAGGGGCGGAAAAATTCTGCAGCACCTTGTTGGTAGTATCTAAAGTGCGGTTGAATGTAGGTGGTATCCGACAAGTTAATGCGTAAACGTGAGTCGATGGTATGTGAATCAATTTTCCAGTCATCAGTGGCAAAACGATAGGATATATCCGCTACGCCAAAATCCATGGCATATTTATTCTGCCAATAAAAACTGCTACGACTGCGTTTGTCTGGTCGATTTTCATAGACTAAAGCCTGGGTAAGTCCCTCATTATTTACCACAGACAAGACCTTAAAAGGATCAGTGGTATAACCATCAATAAGCGACAGGCCCAGATTAAATTGCATTAACCAACGGCGGTTGATGACCTGGGTTACACCCATTAGCACATCAACAGTGTCTTTAGTCTCAGAGTCGGTTAAACGAGTATTGGCGTAGGCGTTTTCAAATTCGGTATTATTGTCTTTCTCACTAGGATTGGGGTTAATCACCACCGCAGCAAGCGCTTTAGGAATGCCACCTTCAGGTTTTATATTATCAAAAGCATAGGATAAACCGAGCGACAAAGTGGTATTTTTCTGATTTAGATCATAGGCTAAGGAGCCATTTAGGGCGATAGACATATAATCGTATTCATTGGAAAAATTAAGTCCACCACTGGCGCGTATATTGTCGGCAATAGGTTGAGTCCATTGGCCAGTGAGCTGCAAACGGGTATCGTGGAAGGTATCATCTAAGGGCGTTTCACCAGCGGGGGTAACATAGTTTCCATTGCCTGAGGGGCGAGTAAAGGTTTGCGCTGTTGGTTGGGCTACTGCACCAGTAGCGGAGGCTCCAGTTAAACCATCAATGGTGACTTTACCACTAAAGATATGTTCATCACCAAAGTCTTTGGTGGCTGAAAACACGCCCTCAACAGCCGTCACACGGTCTACTTCACCGTAATACATCAATGCCGTATCAAACTTCCAAAGTTCATCATCAGCCGCAGCATGGGCCACAGACGAGCCTAACAAAGCACAGGTTGCTGCAGCCAAGGCAGTACTAATATTGCAGGGTTTGTGGTTTAGTTGCATCCACAACCTCCACCGGCAAAGGCTCTGCCGCCACTGCTTGCTTCTTTACTAAAATAAATATGATCATCCAGCGCTAAGTCTACACCTTCAGCATCCAGTGCCATTTCATCTTTGGCTAGTAAATCACGCTCCCAAGGTTGCACTCCTAAACTCGCACAACCTGTGAGTTGAATTACTACCAATAGGGCAGCTATTTTTAGCAGTTTATCCCGCATAACCTTACTCCTGTTCACTTAATAAAGTGTTAATTTCGTGTTCGTACTGTTCTTGTCTATCGCTAAAAAAACCTTTGTGAGCGAAACGTATTTGTCCCATTTTATCAATCAGGTAACTGCTGGGCATGCCAAGTAATTGGTAGTCTTGGGCAATAAGTCCTTGGGGGTCATAAACTATTGGCATAGCAGCGGGCACTTTAGCTAAAAACTCATCGGCCAGTTGCCGCTCTGTATCAAGGTTGATGGCAATGATGTGTAAACCTGCAGCCTGGTATTTTTGCTGCATTTCGTTCATCCAAGGAAATGACTTGCGACAGGGTTTGCACCAGCTCGCCCAAAAATCCACATAAACTACTTGTCCACGCAGATCTGCCAGTGAAGACGACAGTTGCTCAGACTCAATAGTGAAGTTAGGCGCAGCAGTAGCACTTTGCTCGGCGGCAAAGGTAGGGCAAATAACTAATTCAGCTAACACCAACAAAGTAGCCAAACGAAAGCGTAAAATCGAAAACAAGAGGGAATTCCTATAATTGCAGTTGGAGCAAGCATAGGGTTTGAATCTTAAAGAAAACTTAAACAACTAAGATTTGTTAGCGTTAAAATGCAAAAAAAGCAGCCGAAGCTGCTTTTTTAAAAACTGAGTTATACGTTTTATTAGGCGTCTACTGAACCACAAAAACGATAACCTTCACCATGAATAGTCACAATCAAATCATCTGCATTGATTTCAGATTCAAAGTGTTTGCGAATGCGACGAATGGTCACGTCAACAGTGCGGTCATTAGGACGTAATTCGCGACCTGTCATTTCTAAAATCAATTGCTCGCGCGTTAAAATCTTGCCTGGATTGCTTAAAAATAAATGCAAAGCGCGGAATTCACTGCGAGGTAAACGAAATTCTTTGCTGCTAGGAGAAATTAAGCTACGGCTGTCACCATCTAATACCCAGCCATTAAAGTTAACTCGGCTTGGAAGATCATCGTCTTCGTTGGTATTACTGGTGCGTGCTAATAAGTTACGAGCTCTAATGGTTAATTCACGAGGATTAAAAGGTTTAGTTAAATAATCATCGGCACCAATTTCTAAGCCTAGAATACGATCAACGTCATTATCGCGGCCGGTTAAAAAAATTAAACCGATGTTTTTACGGCCACGTACTTCACGGGCCAAAATTAAACCATTTTTGCCGGGCAAATTAATGTCCATAATAACAAGGTTGATATTGTTATTTTCGAAAAAGTCATGCATTTGTTCGCCGTTTTCTGCTTCAAATACATTGTACCCTTCCGCCTCAAACAAACTTTTCAGGGTCGTACGGGTTACGACTTCATCTTCGACAATTAAAATGTTGGGTGTCTGCATAGTTTCACGCCGTGTTAATAAATTTGATTAAAAGTTTATCAGAAAATATCTAAAAATCAGGGTTTTATCTAGTTAAAATTGATTTATACCAAGATAATTTAGTATTAATTCAACAAAAATACCTTATTGAGACTTTTTTAAGCCTAACAGGTTCAGATTGTTGCTTAAAATAAAGCGCTTCTTGGCAAGTTGGCAGGATTGATGCGTTTGACCGGAAAGATAATTTTAAACTCAACGCCTTTACCTGTTTCACTTTGTACTGAAATCGAACCATTTAGTGCCTGAGTCACCAGGTTGTACACTAAGTGCATGCCTAAACCACTACCACCTTGGCCACGCTTAGTGGTAACAAAGGGGTCAAAAATACGTTTACGTAAGTGTTCTGGAATACCTTCACCATTGTCTTTGAAGGTGATACAGATTTTTTTATCATCCAGCATGACAATATCGATATCAATTGTGCCTTTTTCTTTAAATTCAAAACCGTGAATAATGGAATTCATGATTAAGTTGATCATGATTTGATTTATAGGACCTGCTTTAGACTCAATATATAAATTTTCGGCACAATGGATGTTGATCTCATGACTGACCCTTTTTAACTTGGGCCGCATAGACATTAGGATCTCTTCCATTAACTTAGCAAAAGAGAAGGTACGGTTATTTTCGGAAGATTGATCTACTGCTACTTGTTTGAAGCTGGATATGAGTTCAGCGGCACGATTTAAGTTACGGTAAATGATATTCAGGTTCTCGTCGCTTTCGGCAATAAACTTTGCCAGAGCACTGGCTTTTAGGGTTTTTTCTTCAAAACCTTTACGTAAATCGCCCAACCTGTCCAACATCATGGTTGAAGCAGTTACACCTAAACCAATGGGGGTATTAACTTCATGGGCTACACCTGCCACCATGTCACCCAAAGAGGCCATCTTTTCATTTTGTACCATTTGACGTTGAAACTGATGGAGTTTTTCTAAGGTTTGAATGAGTTCACCATTGGCCTCTTTTAACGCTAAAGTCCGATGATTGACCTTTTCCTCTAGACTAACGTTGAGTGTGCGGTACTCATTTTCTGCATCCGCCTGACGCTGCATGTGACCCTGCGTTCTTTCTAACATGCCGTTAAAGGCATCAATGAGAATGTCTAATTCTTTAATACCATTGGGTTCGGCTCGGTTGGAAAAGTCTTTTTGACGAGTGATACGCTGTACTAGTCTGACTAAAGTTTGAATAGGCGCTGTGATGGCACTTTGTAATTTGAGAGTCAAAAAGAAACAAATAGCGATACAAACTAAAAACACAGCTAAAGTCAGTAAGATAGATTGGCTAATATGCTCTTCTAGCGCTTCAGCAGAAGCGCGTAGATAGACATACCCAATAAGCTGAGTATTGTCTTGATAAATGGGGCGAATAATCTCAGCTACGCCACCAATCACCGAAACCTCAGCCAATTCTTCTATCTGTTCATACTTGTCTTTTACTGGCGCGATACCGCTTTTATTGTAGCTAGAAAAAAAGTCGAGAGTGTTGTTCTCTTCAAGTTTATAAATATGGACATTTTCAATAATTTTGGCAACGGCCAAAACTAACAATTGGTCATCCAACTCGGAGTCTTGATCTAACACTATATAATTAATCGCGCTGCCGCCAATTAGCTCAGCGAGGGTAGTAACATCAGCTTCAAGTTCAGCTTGGTAAGAGCTAATTTGTGAAAAAAGGTTAACACTTGAAACAATGATTAAGGATAGCGAAGTAATAGCCATGACGACCCAGATGATCAGGCTTTTAATTGATAAAAACTTCGCGGTATTTGACATATTAGTGACGAATCAACACTCTGTAATTAAAAAATAAGCTTAATATAAGCGTCATATTAATTCTGCAAATTTTGTTTGCTTACTAGTGACTGTATACAATTAATCATAGCTGGACAAATTCATTCGTGTATTAATCCTAATATTTCTGTTGGTTGAAAGAGATGATCCTCAGGTAAATCGCTCCTTGTTAGTCAATAACAAGCTAAGTACTGGGTTTTAACTTAGTGCAGCGAAATATAAACTTTCATATTCTTTAGCGGCTGCTTGCCAGGTAAAACGGGTTTGCATCGCGCGTTTTTGCGTCGCCGCAAACTCTTTTGGATATTCATAATAAAACAACAAGGCTCGTTCTACACAGGCAAGTAAAGCTTGATGATTTGGTTCTGAAAATACAAAACCGGTGGCAATTTGCGGACTGTCTGCCACATCAACCACAGTATCTTTTAATCCACCAACAGCTCTGACTATGGGCAAAGTGCCATAGGCTAAGCTATACATCTGATTTAAACCGCAAGGTTCAAACAAAGACGGCATTAAAAAGAAATCACTGCCTGCTTCTATCATATGGGCTTTTCTGACACTGAAGTCTTGATGAAAGGCTAATTTTTTTGGATAGCGCTTAGCTATATCGTGCAAATATCGACAAATCTCAGGATCACCCGTACCTACTATGGCCAATTGCACATTGTGTTGCAGCAGCTTGTCTAACATGGGCAAGATAAAGCCAAAACCTTTTTGCTCAGTTAGGCGACAAACCATGCCAATAACTGGAATAGCGGGCTCCTTGGGCAGAGCTAACTCTCTTTGTAGGTCTGCTTTACAAGCCGCTTTGCCCGCAAAGTTTTCAGCTTCATAGGTTTTAATGATATTAGGATCATTTATCGGATCCCACTGTGAATAGTCACAGCCATTAAGAATGCCTGATACATCGGCCCGCCTTTGGGTAAATTCATAAAACAGTTCGTGGGAACCTAATGGAGTGAGTAACTCTTGCGCATAATTAGGACTCACCGCATTAATTTTATTGGCATAACGAATACCCATGCGTACAAAATTTAAAGCATCTCCATCGAGTTGTTCACGCAACTGATAATGCGGACGTAAATAGGGAATGTCGGCAAAATGATGTGTGCCTTGATACGCCCCATTATGAATAGTGAAAATACTGCGACTATTGCTGAAAAATCCAGAGTCATCGATATGCAAAAAATAAGGGGTTAAGGCGGTGTGCCAATCATTACAATGCACAATGTCGGGTTGAAAATTAATGGCCTGAGCACTTTTGAGTGCGGCATGGGCAAAAAACGCAAAACGTTCGGCATTGTCGCCATAAGCATGATAATCGTCTGAATATAGACCTTTACGTTCAAAAAAGGCTGGATAATCAACACACAAAACTTGTAACTTTTCGAGTTGAATTTCGCGAATTGCAAATTCATAAGACTGCTGCTCAGAAAAAAGAGTTTGTCGTGGGCTGCATTCAGCTGCTGAAAATTGTTTAGCCAGCGCCTGATAATAAGGCATGACGATGACAACTTCATGGCCCAAATCTCGTAATGCCAATGGCAAAGATTTAGCCACATCGGCTAAACCACCGGTTTTTACCAAATCTTCAACTTCCGACACCACAAATAATATTTTCATCGACATCCTATTTTTTGCGTAAGCGTTACATTCTTAGTTTATCTAACCATAACTTAAATCAAGGTTTAAGCAGAGACTCTGAATTTTATTATTTTTTCTGAGCTTAGCTTATTTAGTTCGGTAACACTGATAAACACTAAATTGGGTAGTCTGTTCGATTAAACTCACCGTTTTAAAGCGTTTTTCTAATAACTCGGCATAACGTAAAAATTGATTAGCCACTAGGATCAAAGAACCCTCTGAAGTTAAATAATTTTTAATTCCCGCAATAAAATTTTCTGTTACTGAATAGTCAGTCTGAATACCAGTATGGAAAGGAGGATTGGTAATCACAGCAGTAAATTTAGGGCTGAGGTCCTGTAAACCATTGGAAGCCACTACATCAATGTCGAGTTTATTCAGCAGCGCACTTTGTGTGGCACAATGTACCGCCAGTGCACTCACATCACTCATTACCACTTTGCTTTGTGGTTTAGTGAGCGCCACAAAGCAACCAATAATACCTGCGCCACAACCAAAATCGAGGACTCGTCCTGCATGATAATTAGGTAAGTTTTCCAGTAAAACACGAGTGCCTGTATCGACTTGCCCGTGATTAAATACCCCAGGTAAAGAACAGATTTGATATTTTATATTGGCAATTTCAATTTGTTTGACCGATTGCCATTCAGTTAAATTAAAGGCTTTAACGTCTTTAGTAATTTGGCCACCATACAGGGCACAATGGCGTGCTGAATCTATCTTATTTACTTGTTCACAATAGGGCTCAAGCATTTTATCTGCGCTTTTAACCCCACTTTTGTTTTCGCCCACCAACATCAGGCTAGCGCCTTGTTTTAAACAAGCAGCAACGTTGGCCAGTAGCATTTTTGCATGCTCTTTAGCTTTAGGCATGTAGATTACTGCGCCGTCAAACTGCTGGTCAGTGGGATAACTCACCGTAAATTTATGCTGCTTGGCACTACCTACTTGTTTGCTTTGTTGGTAGATATCAAAAAATTGATGAAAAACAGCTATGTCCTTCGATTCCAGTGATTGACAGACATGAGCGTCAGTGGGGTTAACCAATAACCATTTGCCCGAACTAAATAACTCTGTATTACGTACTA
>Ga0070748_1001384_pt1 | contig 11320 bp, 5 predicted proteins | sample VirMetDEL_Nov_12_FD_77015 | JGI IMG/M metagenome (GOLD analysis project Ga0070748, IMG submission 77015) | Aqueous microbial communities from the Delaware River and Bay under freshwater to marine salinity gradient to study organic matter... | ecosystem: Environmental > Aquatic > Marine > Coastal ...
CGCCACTGTTGATGTAGCCAATATTCAAACCACCACCGGTATCACTCGTGGCTTCAGTTTGAATACCAGACTGTGCCGCGTAGTTCTCTGCCTCTAGGCGCCCTATCAAAGCAACATTGGCAGAGCTGCTCACTGCAGCAGGTGAACTTGCTGCCGCAGAACTAATAGGTGCAGAGCTCGGGGCAACAGAACTAGCAGGCTTGGAGCTAGGCGCTACGGAACTTGCTGGTACAGAGCTTGGTACTGGCGTAGATGAAGCCGCTGAGCTAGGCGCCGTGCCGCAACCGTTATTGGGGCAATAGATACGATAGTTACCGCTTACCGCCAACAGGCCCAACATGTAAAGCGAACCATCGTAATAGCGGTATTGGCCTGTAGGTACAGGGGTATTCCAAAACGCATTTACAAAGTCCCACGCATCCGCACTGTTAGAGGCCAAAGAGCCCACTGCATTCATGGCTACCAAACCCGGCGAGTGGTCAGTATTACCGCTGTAAACTTGGCCATTTAATTCATAGAGACTTGCATAGGAATCAACACCCTTGCTCTTAAGAAATGAATGAAGATTTTTAGCGTAGGTAACCTGCCAAGCATCGGCTTTCCACCACGCATAATCATTCGCCGCATTACTTATGGTACGCCAAGCGTCATAGGCAAATATTTTGTGGTTTGGTGAAGTGCTACTGACGATGCTGCCATCAAAATTGGCGTAATCAGGGTTCAAACCGGTGGTACTGTTTACTGTAGATTTTAAAAACGCACGGCTAGCGATAGCGCGCTGCGCCCAAAAATCATTGTTGCGATCTGCCCAACGCGCCCACAGCTCATAGAAGCCAGGCAAGTGGTACGAAGGGTCGGTGTGTTGCGTGCCGTAGGGTGAAAACAATATGTGCCCAGTTGCCGGATCAAATAAACTAAAACTCACCAACTGACTATTTACGTAATGGGTTTGGCCATTGCTGATCATGTTGTCGAGCAATTTATTGGCCTCTGCACGGTAATTGTAAATACCCGTTCCATCACCCCAGCGGTTCGACGCAAAAAATAACGCCATGGCAAAATACTCTTCGCCATCAGGTGCGGGGTTTGAATCTATATTTCCACCCGCTGTGGTTTTTTGCCAACCAAAATAACCTTTCATTTCACCGGTTTTGTTGAGCGAGTATTTATTCGCCCAGGCCCACAACTTATCGAAGTCATCTTTGCGGTCCATTTGCACCGCCATCATCATGCCGTAAGACATTCCCTCACTGCGCACATCGTTATTACCCGTATCCCAAATGTACGCCATACCTGGGTCATTGGGCGCATCGATAAAGATAGCCTCGCCTGAATTCTTATCTTTGCTGGTGCTGTGAAAGAGTTGATTGTAAGCAGCGTTCACCTTGGCGGTCACTGCCGCTTGCGAATAACCCGCCTCAACAAACATATTGCGGTAAACACCGGTTTCAAACGCACCCTTAAGAGGTAGCACTGGCGCCGGTAAAGGTGCAGGCAGCTGGCCTACATAGTAAAGCTCATACCAATCTAAAAAAGTATCATTGGCGCCAGAATCGGTTTCCAATAAAAATTTTATTTTGGGCGATGTACTTACTGCGCCCACATTAAACTCAACCGATTTTGTCGCGGCAGCGGTACCACTAAACGACGCAGCTCCTACTTTTTTTCCATCGACATAGATTGAGATACCCGCCGCAGACGTTGCACTGCTTGCGCCGCGTAAATCAATCCGAAAAACACCAGGGGCATTATTTAACTTAACCGTACTGTGCTCTACCCCATCACCATTGCCATAAGCAGCAACACCATTAAAAGGGCTCGCAATAATGCCGGTATAACCCGGCAACAAACTACCCGCTTCAGATTCAACATGCTCAAGCAATTGAGCGGCTAAAGAGGGAACACTTAAAACACTGACAAAAAACGCTGTTGTTAGACTTTTTATTTTCATTATTAGCTCCGAATAACCATAGATATCAAACCATCGACAAAATTGTGTTGGGTTCAATAAGGTTTGTGAGATGCATATTTTTTTGATACTACATTGCGCCGTAACCTGTAATAAAAAATCAGCAAACCTTCACTCTCCGGATTAAGTGACTATTCGCCGAGGCTAGATTTCTTTACTACAGAACACTGCGAAAAATCAGCACGCCAATGAGGCCTGCTTCCATTCACTATTATTATTTAAGGGTCACACGAGTTTTGGCCAAAAACTTAAAGTCATAATGACAATTTCACTATAGCAAGGGCAATTTAATGCGCCAAACATACAGAGCACAATTTGTTGACCTTAGTTAACAAAATCGTCAGTTACTTTCTATTTATGGTCAAAAGGACTATAAATATTTTTATATTTAAAAGTATGTTCACAGAAGCTTAATCCCTAACGCGCCAACACCAGTCACTTGCCATCCCTATTGCGCACCTGAATATCGAATCCCTCCTCCGCTTTAACGCCCTCGCTCTCATTCAGGCTAATAGGCTATTTGAAGGAATAAAAATTGAGCGCGCGCGTCTTTAGTAGAGGCGGTTTAGCTAAATACCTTGAGTAGCGAAGTACCTTGCGACATTACCCATGACGGGAACCTGGAATATTGAGCCTTAGCGCTGCCTATTGCCAAAGCGTTCGTCTCAGCTATCGGTAGATTTTCTTGGCATTAAACAATTGACTGTAACAGTGAGTATTTATAACAAAGATTAAAACCGCTTTGCATCAACGCCAAACCCGACAAATAGCCTGAGGCAATCAGCCTGTTATTAAATATAAATTTTAGTTATTGTTTGATTTTAGACTAAGGTGAACTTGTTTAGAGGATTCGCGAAACAACCCTTGGCAGTTTTCGGCTTTGTTTCCCATTCCGACCAACCTTTACAACAACGTAAATCAGGAGAGAACAATGGACAACACACAATCTGGCGGTAAATGCCCAGTGATGCATGGCGGCAATACTGCCTCAAGCAAGTCCAACACAGCTTGGTGGCCCAATGCCCTGAATCTCGACATCCTCCATCAGCAAGATCGCAAAACCAACCCGCTTGGCGAAGATTTTAATTACGCCGAAGCCTTCAAACAGCTAGATTTGGCAGCTGTAAAAGACGACCTCAAAGCCTTGATGACCAACAGCCAAGACTGGTGGCCAGCCGACTGGGGTCACTATGGTGGCCTAATGATTCGTTTGGCCTGGCACTCTGCCGGTAGCTACCGCATTGCCGATGGTCGTGGCGGCGCAGGCACTGGCAACCAGCGCTTTGCCCCGCTCAACAGCTGGCCAGATAACGGCAACCTCGATAAAGCCCGCCGACTCTTGTGGCCCATTAAAAAGAAATATGGCAACAAGCTGTCGTGGGCAGATTTAATGATCCTCGCGGGCAATATGGCCTATGAGTCCATGGGTTTCAAAACCTTTGGCTTTGCCGGTGGGCGCGCTGACATTTGGCACCCCGAAAAAGACGTTTACTGGGGTTCAGAAAAGGAATGGCTGGCCAAAAGCGGCGGCGAAGGTACTCGCTACTCTTCATCAGCTCAGGGGGGCGAGCGCGATCTGGAAAACCCTCTGGCCGCGGTCATGATGGGATTGATCTATGTAAACCCGGAAGGTGTGGATGGCAACCCCGACCCGCAAAAGACCGCCAACGATATTCGCATCACCTTTGCGCGCATGGCGATGAACGATGAAGAAACTGTGGCCTTGACTGCCGGCGGTCATACCGTGGGTAAAGCACACGGCAATGGCGACGCTGCGAATTTGGGCCCAGAGCCAGAAGCGGCTGATGTTGAAGAGCAGGGCTTGGGGTGGAACAACCACAAAACCCGCGGCATAGGTCGCGATACCGTCACCAGCGGTATTGAAGGCGCCTGGACCACTAACCCCACCCAGTGGGATAACGGCTACTTCGATATGCTGTTGAATCACGAGTGGGAGCTGACCAAAGGCCCAGCGGGTGCATGGCAGTGGAAACCCGTAGACATCAAAGAGGAAGATAAGCCGGTGGATGTAGAAGATTCTTCTATTCGCTGTATGCCTTTGATGACTGACGCCGATATGGCGATGAAGGTAGACCCCGAGTACCGCAAAATTTCCGAGCGTTTTCACAAAGACCAAGCCTACTTTTCTGACGTTTTCGCGCGCGCTTGGTTTAAATTGACTCACCGCGACCTAGGCCCCAAAGCACGTTACTTGGGCGCTGATGTGCCCGCAGAGGAATTAATTTGGCAAGACCCTGTGCCGACAGTGAATTACACCTTAAGCGACACAGAAATTGCCGAGCTAAAAGCAAAAATATTGGCCAGCGGTTTGAGTGTGGCGGAATTGGTTGCCACCGCTTGGGACAGTGCGCGCACTTTTCGCGGCTCGGATTTCCGAGGTGGTGCCAACGGTGCGCGCATACGGTTAGCGCCCCAAAAAGACTGGGAAGGTAATGAACCTGCACGCTTGCAAAAGGTGCTTGAGGTTCTCGCCGGAATCCAGTCCGGGCTGAACAAGGCCGTCAGCATGGCCGATTTGATTGTATTGGGTGGCACAGCAGCCGTTGAAACGGCAGCGCAAGCGGCAGGCGTGTCTATCACTGTACCGTTTGCGGCTGGTCGCGGTGATGCCACTGATGCGCAAACTGATGCGGAATCATTTGCAGCGCTGGAGCCCATTCATGACGGCTTCCGCAACTGGGCACAAAAAGATTATGCCGTTCAACCCGAAGAATTGCTGTTGGACCGCACCCAGCTTATGGGTTTGACGGCGCCAGAAATGACTGTATTAGTGGGCGGTATGCGCGTCCTAGGCACCAATCATGGCGGTACGGCCCATGGTGTGTTCACCGATAAAGTCGGCGTACTCAGCAATGACTTTTTCGTCAACCTCACTGACATGAGCTACCAGTGGAAACCGACCGGTAAAAACAGCTACAACATTGTAGAGCGCGCTACAGGCACGGTGAAATGGACCGCAACACGGGTGGATTTGGTGTTTGGCTCCAACTCGATTTTGCGTTCGTACGCTGAAGTCTATGCGCAAGACGATAACCGCGAGAAGTTTGTGAAAGACTTTGTAAAAGCTTGGGTAAAAGTGATGAACGCGGATAGGTTTGATGTGAGCTAATTAGCGCGCAACCCCCTAAAAGGGGCGGTGAAAGTATTCATCGCCCCTTTTCTTGTACTTAGAAATAACAATCCAAACTGATTTTCTTACTTCTCAAGCCAATTACCGCAAGATAATCCATATACAAAAAATACTTTTACTTGCAATAAAATATTATAGTCAAAGTGACAATAATATTCATATAAGTCACTTTTGCGATGCAAAACACGTAAAAAAATGAGTGACTCACGTGGAAGAGGCTTTTTCTACTTGCTATAGTGAAATTGTCAAATTGACTTTAAGTGTTTACATCCTGTTAAGCCCCTAAAGTCTTTTGTGTGTCGTTAGGTCTCCCTCGTCAGGAACCTTAATTTTTGCGGTGTCAGTTTCTGACACCGCTTTTTTTTGCCCAAAAGAACACGGAGCAATTCAAATGCTTACCGCCTCGCCAAGTAATTCCGTTAAACCCCTTACAACGCTGCCACACTCTATTTAAATGACTGTTTTTTGCACAAACTAAATCCCCCTAAATAGCGCCAATCCTCTATACTGCGCGCCCTTATTTTTACCAAGTCATCGATACTCCTATGAATTTTGCTTCGCTCGGCCTTGCCCCTGAATTACTGCGCGCTATTAAAACTATTGGCTACACCCAAATGACGCCAGTACAAGAGCAATCCATCCCCGCTGCACGACGCGGAGGCGACCTATTGGTAACTGCGCAAACTGGTACCGGTAAAACCTGTGCTTACACCTTGCCGGTACTGCAACAACTGCTGGATAACCCTAAAGCAGCCCAACCGGGTCAAACCCGCGTGCTGGTGATGGCGCCCACGCGCGAGTTGGCGCAGCAGGTGGCCGAAAACATTACCGACCTCGCGCAATACACATCACTTAAAATTACCAGCTGCTACGGCGGCGGCAAGGTCAGTAGTCAGGCTAATAAGCTCAAAGCCGGTACCGATATATTGGTAGCCACCCCCGGCCGTTTAAAAGAACACGTAAAATGGGCCACATCGATTTGGCGCGCACCGAGTTTGTCATACTCGATGAAGCCGACCGCATGCTCGACATGGGTTTTGTCGTGGACATTCACGCATTGCTCACCAGCATCACCCGCAAGCACCAAACGCTCTTCTTCTCCGCCACCAGCTCACCCTTGGTAAACAACCTCGCCAAGCAAGCGATGAACCGCCCTACCCTTATTGCTATATCAAAGCGGAATGCCGTGGCCGATACCATCGACCATGTAGTTTACCCAGTGGAAGAAGAACACAAATACAAACTCTTTGTAGAACTACTGCGCAGCCAAAGCTGGTATCAAGTTATGGCCTTTACCAGCACCCGCGAAGAAGCGGACAAGCTGATTAAAGCGCTGAAAGATGACAAGGTAGAAGCGGCGGTATGCCACAGCGAAAAAACTCAAGGCGCACGCAAACGTGCGCTGCAAGAATTTAAAGACGGCAAGCTGCAAGTGTTAGTGGCCACCGAAGTTGCCGCGCGCGGTTTGGATATTCAAGGGCTAGATGTCGTCATCAACCTCAACCTGCCCTTCTTTACCGAAGACTACGTACACCGTGTAGGCCGCACCGGTCGCGCCGGTAAAAAAGGCCTGGCAATCTCCTTGGTAGGCCCGCAAGAAGCGCTTAAGCTCGCCATGATTGAAGAGTTAATTGGCAGTAAAATTAAACGTGTACGCGTCAAAGGCTATGAAGTAAACGACTTCCCCACCAAGATAGTCACCCCAAAAATGCGCGCCGATGCACGCATACCTACACCGAAAAAAGCCACCGTCAAAAAAGGCGTCACCAAAAGCCGCAGCTCTGCCGCCAAAGCGGGCAAACCGCCCACCAAAGCAGGCAAAGCCGCCATTAGCGCCCGCGTAGGCCGCCCGCCGCGCCCGCCGAAGCCCAAACCAGAATAGCGCTTGGGTTTAGCCCATAAAAAAGCCGCCAGAGATTCATCTCTGGCGGCTTTTTTGCGTTCTGGTGATAGTGACTAGGCCTGTTGCTTCTCGGATTGCTTGCGATATTCGCTCGGCGTCAGTCCAGTCACTCGCATAAACTCTTTATTAAAATTAGATTTTGTACTAAACCCGGCTTCAAGTAGCAATCGAGTGATCGGCATTTCCGCTTCCTGACGCAACAATGCTTGCGCCGCACTTACTCGGCAATCATTAAGGTATTGCGAAAAACTGCCACCATATACACGATTAATCGCCTGTGAAATTTGGCGCGCTGGTAATACCAGCAACTTACCCGCTTGCTCCAAGGTTACACCACCCTCCCGCTTATACAGCTCGCGCTCAGCAACCATAGCTTCCCAGCGCTCAAATACTGCCTTCGCTTCCACATCACTCACGGGCTTTGCTTTGGTTGTCCGTAAATCCTGCAGGGCATGCATCCACTCGATTAAAGGAGCGCGCACTATCATCAGCACCATAGTTAGCGCATGAAACCCTAAAAAAACCGCAGCCCCACCCCACAACACCCATGACCGACGCGGCGATATTCCCCGACTAAGGTCAACTAACACCAGCAACTCAATCAACAAATTGATTGCCATTAAACTCGCCAAAATAAGCAGCCAGCGATAGGCAGGAGCACCGAACTGCGCCAAATGCGCTAAACGCTTCTCGCCTCCCACTAACAGACGGATAATGACAGCGAGATAAATCGCAAAGCTACCGATAATTAAGTAGTCGATCATCCACAACACAGGGGCCTGCAGCAGCCAGCTACCAAATACTAAAATTGCAGGTAACAAATGCAGCCACCAACGCTTGCTGATACCGCGCAACTCCCCTACCAAACTGGAATAATAGAAATAAATAGCAGGCCCCAGAGTCAACGCGATAATTGCGCGTGAAACAGCTGCGAACTCCCATGAAAAAGCCGAAATTAAAACAGCCAAAAGATTCTGCACTGCATAAAGGCCGTAGTTAATACCGAGTAAACGCGCAGGTAACGCCTGTAACTGTTGAGATACAAGAAACCCTACCGCAAGTAATAAACAAATCACCCCCGACGACAAATAAAGGTGAATAAAGCTTTGCTCCATAACCAATGTCTCTATATCCGCTAAAAAGAGTTTTATAACTCGGTATTTGCATTAATTTTTTAGGATTTTACCTGCTTTAAGGTCCTCAATCGCGCTTGAGGTCGCAGCCATAGGCTCGAATGGCGAAAATCTGTGCCTCACAGATACTATATAAGGAGCCATCGCTATGACAAACCATGCATATTATGACCACCTGACAGCTCGCTTAAAAAAGAGTACATCCGCGCTTTATCGCTTAGCACTCGTCCTCATCTTAGGTGTATTACTACCCGTACAAACCTATGCCAGTAGTAATGACAGCTTGTTAATTCGCAATGTCATCATTGTCAGTGCCGACGCCACACTCAGTAAAAAACCTCTCAACGTGATGATTAAAAATGGGCGGATACAGGCCATAAGCACTGCCCAATATAGCGCCGATAAGGTAATTGATGGTCAAGGGCAATATTTAATACCAGGCCTTATCGACACCCATGTACACCTTAGTGGCGTGCCAGGCTTTACCGGTAACGAAGATACAAAGGTTTATCAGCAAGCACTGGCCCAGATTCCAAGGAGCTATCTATATGCTGGCTTTACCACGCTACTGGATCTCGCCAACACCAAACAATTTATCACCCAGTGGAATCAACAGCCACTTGCACCCCAAGCGTACTTCTGTGCCCCTGCCCCTATTCCTCAGGGCTATCCCATCGCTACCTTGCCTGAAGAAATTCAATTGAAGGTGGATGCGGCACGTTATTACTTACACGACGATCACCATGCACATCCAATATCACAAAATAGCCATGCAGACCCCCACAAACCGGCACAGCTAGTCGCCGCCATTAAAGAAGATGGAGCACTCTGCGTAAAAATCTACTATGAAAAAGGTTTTGGAAAAAAACGCAATCTACCTGTACCCAGTAAGGCGATTACTCGCGAGCTCGTTGCCGCCGCACATCAAAAGAAACTGCCCGTGTTTTTACATGGCAACTCACAGGAGTCCTACGAATTCGCACTGGCAACCGATGTCGACATGCTGGTCCACGGCCTATGGCATGCGAATGCCAACTCCACCCCCGCGGACTTAACCCAAATCGCTAAGCGATTAGCTTCCGCCAATATCGCCGTACAGCCTACGGTTCAAGTCCTTTACGGCGAACAAGAATTATTTAACCCCGACTTTTTTCAAGAACCCTATATAAAACAGGTGATGCCCGCGTCACTCATCGCATGGTACCAATCAGAGGCAGGGCAATGGATGAAACAAGAGATAGGTGAGTATTTTGGCAAGGACTCAATACTTACAGATCAACAAAAATACCAGCAAGTCAAAGCCGTTTATCAGCCCATGTTGAAAAATATTCAAATAGTTAGCAGCCAACTCGCCCAACAGAAACCCCTACTTATATTTGGTAGTGACACGCCCAGTGGCCCTATATATACACAGTTTCCAGGATTAAATGGCCGCCAAGAAATGCAACGCTGGATCGATATGGGAATTAGCTTACCCAAGCTTTTTCAAGCGATGACCATAGGCAATGCCAAAAAGATAGGATTGGATAGAAATATTGGCAGCGTGGCAACGAATAAAGCTGCCGATTTATTATTGCTCAGTAAAAATCCATTAACCGATATTACAGCCTACGACTCAATTAACTGGGTCATTCTCAAGGGGAAACCAATAGCGCGAACAACGCTATCGGCTTTGCATACTACACAATAATCTACACACAACACTGTGTAGTAGCCGTTCATATTAAGCCCTGCGCCGCCCGTTGAGCATCCAGCCAATGGGCGTCCAACGCACGAGCAGGACGTAGGTTACTAGGCAGACAAGCAAGGTCACGCCCACAGAAAGCGAATACTTATAAAGCAGGCCGCCAGGTTGATCTAATAACCAATATTGAATAGCAAACAGTAGTGGTAAATGCGCGATGTATATCCAATAGGACGCGTCAGCAAAAAAGCGCATAACGTCATTGCGAACATCTAGTACTTGCTTGGCAAACGCCAAACCGGCCACCGACATAAAAACCGATATGTACGCTAGGCAGATCATCAAGCCTAAGCGCTTAGGCCAAGCTGGAGATTGAGAGTCAAAATTCACCTGTTCTGGCAGCAACATTTGAAAAGGTACAAATAAAATTAAGCTGGCCACCACCAGAATCGGCCATTTGTTTTGGAATTTTTCGATCAGCCCATAGCCATTAAACAGCAAATAACCATAAGCGAAAAATAAGCCGAAATAACCGAATGCCCAGAGCTGGGGAATAAAACTATCCGGCGGCGGATAGGGAATCGTTACCAAGGATAACCCTGGCAGCAATAGCAAAGGCAGCAACACAAGTACAACCATTGGGTTTAAGGCCAGCAGTGTTGTTTTAACAACTGTTGGCACCAGCAAGCGAAAGACCCAAATAAGTACATAAAAAAACATTAAATAATACAGAAACCATAAATGCATTGTGGTCGGCGGTGGCTTCGGTGCATTGGGCATGTCTTTCATCTGGTCGATCATCTGCAACAGCGGCGAAAGATTTTGTATATTTTCAAGCACCCAACCAATAGGCAATATAACGCCCAGCATGACCAGCGGCACAAACACCACAAGGGGTAACAAAATCCTTAGGCTGCGATTTTTCAGCATGGCGCCAACACCGCGACGCTCCACCAACAATGCCGCAAAAAAACCGGCGATGACAAAGAACAACGGCATGCGAAAGGTGTGTGAAAAATTGATGACATAATCTACCCAAGGTGAGTTGATTTTATCTGCGCTCAACCACAGCGGCTGCAACATAGGGCTATAGGCCAAAGCTGCATGAAAGAACACACCGGCAATCATTAAGATCGCACGCAGGTTATCCATGTAATAAAGACGAAGATTTGAAGTATTCACAATCACCTCAAATAAACGTCAAGCGACGCGCTTGGTGGTAGAGCACAAGTGCTATAGAAATAACGGCCACCGCCAGTTGTGCCAGCAGTATTTGGCTGGCTATAGCCGGCCACACCATGGTTTCCTCTTTAAAGTGCGAATAAAAATCAGGGTTGCTCGTCATTAACATAATCACGGGGTTCAGTAAGAGATTTACCAGCACCATAGTGAATATGGACCAGCCCTCTGACTCAGTCATCATGGTCACACTCAATACAATGCAATAGTTCGCCACTACCAGCGTGCCAACCAGCACCAA
>Ga0070748_1001389_pt1 | contig 11302 bp, 10 predicted proteins | sample VirMetDEL_Nov_12_FD_77015 | JGI IMG/M metagenome (GOLD analysis project Ga0070748, IMG submission 77015) | Aqueous microbial communities from the Delaware River and Bay under freshwater to marine salinity gradient to study organic matter... | ecosystem: Environmental > Aquatic > Marine > Coastal...
CGTTATGTTAAATAAGCGGCCCGGTGGTCAATACCATATTGCAGCTCAAGACATAAAAAGTGGTAATTTACGCATTTTGTCCGAGACAAGTTTGGACGAATCACCTAGTATAGCGCCCAATGGCGCTATGCTTATGTATGCGACTCGTTCTGGTGGTAAAGGAGTATTAGCAGCGGTATCTTTAGATGCGCGCATTAAAATCCTCCAGCCTCCAAAACAAGGTGATGTGCGGGAACCCGCATGGTCGCCATTCTTCAACTAAATCCCCTGTACTAAACTAGACCTATCCTTATTGGAGTTACACACACATGATCATTAAAGCAATTAAACAAGGTTTGACTTTCGCTGTTGTTATGTCTTTTCTCGTTGGCTGTTCAAGCAATGACTCTAAGCCAGTTGAAGAAACTTCAACGGGTACTGTTGCACCAGTTCAAGCTGTTCAAGAAGCTCAATTGTCAAACGTAGTATATTTTGACTTTGATCAATACACCTTGACTGCTGAGAGCCGTGCTCTTTTGTTAGCTCACGCTGACAAATTGAAAGGTGCTTCAGTTGCTGTTCGCTTGGAAGGTCACGCTGATGAGCGCGGTTCACGTGAATACAACATGGCTTTGGGCGAGAAGCGTGCTAACGCAGTTCGCGATTTCTTCGTAACTCAAGGTGTTAACGGTTCTTCTTTGGAAGTAGTTAGCTTTGGTGAAGAACAACCAGTTGCTACTGGTAGCGATGAATCATCTTACGCTCAAAACCGTCGCGTAGAAGTTAAGTACTAAGAGTCTAAGCCCGTATGCTGAAAAACTTACTCGCGGTTGCTCTGTTAGTGGCGGCCCCAGTGTTGCAAGCGCAAGTACGGGTAGTTGAGTCTTCACCTCAAGGCACTCGCCTTGGGGTGGCTCAGCCCACTCTCGCTGTATCTGCTGATTCTGATGTTTTTTCTCAAATTCGTGCTTTGCAAGATGAAGTTACGAACCTTCGTGGCCTTGTTGAAGAGCAGGCCTACGAATTAAAGCAATTAAAACAATTGCAACTCGATAACTATATCGATTTAGATAGGCGCATTAGTGGTGTTAAATCAACTGCGAAAGTGGACACTATAGCCTCTCCATCTGCTACTGCCCCAATTCTGGGTACAGAGACATCTGTTCTGGATGGTGTGTCTGAAAGTGATGCTTACAAAGCCGCTTATGATTTGTTAAATCAAAAAGATTTCGATGGTGCGGTAAGTGCTTTTAAAGCGCACTTGACGCGCTTTCCCAATGGTGAATTTGCCAGTAACAGTCATTATTGGCTGGGTAAAGTTGCCATGCTTAAAAAAGACTATCCAGCTGCTCAGCAGTGGTTTAGTGATTTGATTACACGTTTCCCTAAGGCCTCAAAAGTACCTGATACTAAGTTAGATTTAGGTAAGGTGTATTATATTTTAGGCGAAAAGGCTAAGGCAAAAGCGTTATTGCAGGAAGTTGCTTCTGGTAATAGTGATGCGGCGCGGCTTGCTGATAGATTTTTGAGCGAGAACTTCTAGTTTTTGTTCATTGATTTAATATTGTGCGTCACTGGAACATTTTTAGTGACGCAGCTGAGGCGTGGCATACTAAACCTAGTCAATAATGTGTCGAAGGTAAGTTGGTAGACACTCGTTAACCCAGCTAGTTATTTACTAGCGCCCATCTCCCATATTTGTGCAACTCTAATTCAGTAAGCTCCTTTGATAAAAGACACAGAAGTTGTTTAGGCTTCTGTTGTGTGCTTATTGGTCGCTCAATATCCTTTTCTTGTAGTATTTTTAATTTCTTCTACCAATTCTATTGTGAATTCTGATGTTGGCTTGGTGTCTCAGTAATAGCATGGCGTAAACTGTGACATGATGTGTGGTTTAAAAAGAGATAAATTTTACTGGAGGTTTAACTTGTTTAAAATCTGTACTCTATTTTTCGTACCCCTTTTTGCAATTATTATGTCGATGAATAGTTTGGCAGCATCGGCAGTGAGCAAAGCCCCTCTGTCCTATAACCTCGATTTTAAAATGGAGTTGATACCACAGCAGGAGGGGGCTCAGGTTAATATTACTATCGATAAGGGGCAGTTGATGGAGCAAATGCGATTTGATAACCCACATGGGATTTACTCCAATATTAAAGCGACAGGCAAGCTTACATTTAAAGATGATGTGGTGATTTGGGATTTGCCTAGTGAGAAGGCGCAGCTATCTTATTTTGTAAAAATTCCTCATGAGCGCAGCCCGGGAAAGTTCGACGCAATGATGACAAAGGATTGGGCCATATTTAGGGGTGATGATCTGTTTCCTGCTGTGAATACCAAGGAAGCTGATGGTGCATATTCGGTAGCGACGTTAACGGTTGTTTTACCGGAGGGGTGGAAGAGCATCGAAACTGGCTGGCCCAGAAAAAAAGGTACAACTTTCTCTATCGATAACCCTAGTAGACTCTTTGATCGACCAACGGGGTGGATGATCGCGGGTAATATCGGCACTCGGCGCACTCGGGTTGCAAAGACATCTATAGCTGTAAGCGCCCCTAAATCTGAACATTTCCAAAGAATGGATGCGCTGACATTTCTAAATTTCGTGTGGCCCGAAATGCACGATGCATTTAAAAGTACCCCTAAAAAACTCTTGGTGGTCGGGGGTGGTGACCCCATGTGGCGCGGTGGTCTTTCGGCTTCTAACTCATTATTTTTGCATGCTGATCGACCTTTGGTGAGTGAGAATGGAACAAGCCCGTTGTTGCATGAGCTCACACATATGGTGACGCGTATAAGTGGTACAGTTGTTAATGGTAAAAATGATGACTGGATTGCTGAGGGCATAGCGGAGTTTTATTCTTTTGAATTACTTTATCGTGCTAAGGGTATGACTAAGTCCAGGCGCAATGGGGTGATTGCTTCGCTCGCTAGCTGGGGCGCAGATGTTAAAAGTTTGCGTGCGACTAAGTCGAGTGGCCCAGTAACAGCGCGAGCAGTTGTGTTATTAGATGAGTTGGATAAAGAAATTCGTAAGCGTAGTTATGATAAATATTGTTTAGATGATGTGGTTCGTGAGTTGATGCCTAAGCGTAAAGTCTCACTACATGATCTAAGTATGGCGAGCGAAAAGTTGGTGAAGGGAAAGCTGAAGGCCTTAGAGTCACCACTACTGAAATAAAATAGTGCGGTGTTGATGTTTACTTTTTGAGGTGACAGGGCGGGTTGTTTTTTCTTTATGTATACATCTGTCATCTTTGAAATAGTATTTTACTTGCATGATGTAGTGAACGGGTTAAAAGGTTTTCCAGATAAAAGGTTTTCTAAGTAATTGGCGTGAAGGGAGTCTGCCTTAGCAAAATATACATAGACTCGTTAAAGCATGGTTTTTGATGCTTTGTTGTCATGAATTTGTATTCTTTTCTCCATAGACTAGCTGGCTATTAAACTGAGAGATAATCTAGTGCCTGAATTAATTGCTCCACCTGAAAAGAATAGCTTTGTCACTTACGGTGTCTGGCTTTATCACGAAAAAAGCAGCCAGATAAAGCGCATTAAAAAGCAGGTGTCTCCCAGTGTCCATGGCGATCGCCACTGGAGTTCGAGCTACGTTCTAATGGATTACTTTACGGCTAAGCCACTTAAGAAAAAGGCGAGAGTCTTAGATGTGGGTTGCGGTTGGGGCCCAACGTCTATCTATTTGGCGAGTAAGGGCTGTGTTGTTACGGGCCTAGATGTGGATGCTGATGTGTTCGAGTTTTTGCAGGCTCAGGCTGCACTTAATGAAGTGAGTGTTACTACACGTCAGGGCCCAATGAGTTCCATGACAAAAAATGATTTGGCAAATTACGATGTAATTGTTGGTGGTGATATTTGTTTTTGGGATGAATTAACAGATGAGTGGTTTGCCATGCTCAAGCGTGCCGCTCAAGCAGGTGTTAAGAAATTAATTTTAGCGGATCCTGGCCGCAGTCCATTTTTTACCTTGGTCGATAAGTGTATAAAGCGCTGGCCAGTCGAGGTCCTCAGTTGGTATTCGTTGGAGCCTAAACGTTTTAGTGGAACCTTGTTGATCGTTGATTTGAGCAAAGTCGCTTAAATGGCATGCTTTAAGTCTGTTATTAGATGGTCTTGGCAAATATAAGTCCGCCCCACAGTAAATTTCTATCGCCAGCTCCAGTGTTTATTTCGGAGCTGTGGCCGCGCAGCACATAGCTGAATCTATAACCGTGCTTATAGGCAAAGGTGTAACCTATCCATGCCTCCACTAACACTGGATTTAGCTCGCTATGTTGATAAGTGACGGGGCTGTCGCGCCATTGTCCCTGTAAAAAAGCATTGTAAGCTCGTGCCTTGACCGCTATTCCTGCCCAAAAATAATGCTCATTGAGCGCTGTCTTGGTGCTCGCATAGGATGACTTTTCGCCATAACTGGTTAAGTCTGGGTTGAATGATGACCAGAGGCTGTGGATTTTCCCCGTGCGCAAACTGAGGCTCCAGCTGGTTTCTGTCAAATAGCCTATAGATGCTTGCCAGGTAGATTTAACTTCCAAGTTGTTGGTTGTCTTGCCAATGACTTTTTGACGAGCTACGAGATAGCGTGCTGTTAATTCCCCTCCCTCACTGATTTGGTTGTTCCAGCCCTCGGCTTTGGTTCCTTGAGTGTTTCTGTGGGCGATATTTTGTAAGTCACCCACGAGATTTAAGCCCAGCGCGCCAAGTGTAAGCGTGCTTTTCCACGCGGTATTGTTAACTAAATCCACGTTTTCTTTTGAGCTAGCAAGATAAACCAGGCTAGCATAAGGGCGATCCAGCGAATTGGCTGCTGCAAGAGTGATATCTTCGGGTGTAAATCCATATGCGCCTAGCTCTCGACTTACAGACTCTATTTGCTGATCATGATGGGTGGTGTGTATACCCAGTGCTTCATCGATGGCGTGAAGTGGCGTCAATAGCGATAGGGCTGCTTGGTGGGCTTTGTGCCCAGTTTGTGTAAAGTTAAGCCCATAGGTGTAATCTTGATCGCGGTGGCCCGGTACAAATAAATCATTATCGAACGCAAATGCCCAACTGTTGTGAGGCTTTGGTGACGTTTTGGTTAAATGTAATAGCGGCTGCTTTTCTTCTTCAGCTAGGTGTGCGATTTGAAGCCACTCTAATCGCTGCTGGGGAATGCGCAGTTTAGTTTCTGCCTGTGCAAAGCTGTTTAAGCTGAGCAGTAATGCAATGGTTAAAATTTGCAGTGCTGCTGCCCCGAAGAGATCATAGCGGTGAATTTTAGGCCTTACTGGGTAAGGGGTTATGTCGATACTCATGTTCGCTCCAATTCTTTTTTGATAAAAATATGACCAGTCGTCTTTTATTTGCTTAAGGTGTATTAGCTTGGCGGTATTAATTTACTTACCTTAATTAAGTGACTGGTCGTCTTTCTTCTGTGGAGAAGTGACTAGGGTTGCACAGGCTGTTTCCAGGGGTGTGCAAGTCGTAAAAGGTAATTTGGTCGTATCTCTAAAAGGAGGCGAGCAAACGTTTGTTGTACTGCAAAAGCGTGCTTGGTTCAGGTGGTAAGATTAAGGCTGTCAGTTGTTCGGGTATAAATAACTTCAAGAGTAACTACGCTTAAGGCTGCACTAGTCTTTGCTTGGCTCGAACAGTTCAGGTAAAACAGTTAAAAATGCATTCAATGGTTCACGGCTTTTGGCTGCTTTCATCCGCATGACTGTGCCTTCCCAAGCGTTAAATAAAAACTCCGCCAATATTGAGGAGGGAATTTTGCTGTTCTGTTGTAAGTGACTGTTTAGTTCTTGATTGAGCCGCGCTTCTTCTAAAACATCTTCAATCGCTTGGGTGCTGTTACGCAACATTTGACGCACTTTTAGGCGTATAGCCTCGCTGGATTCAGACATTTCTTGACACATGTTGCCAATAAAGCAACCGCCATTCATGTTTTCTTCGCAGCCACCAATATTCTCTACAAAAAAGCGAGTGAGTCGCTGTTGTGGGCTAATACTGCGGTCACCGAGTAGATGACGATTTTGAATCATGCGCTCTTCAGTGACTTTTTCCAGTGCCTCAATAGCAAAATCCTCTTTGCTTTTGAAGTAGGTATAGAAGGAGCCTTTTGGAACATCGGCGGCGTTGACTATGTCCTGAATACTGGTGCCGTTATAGCCACGCGTGGCCATCACTTTTAAGCCGGCATCAAGGAGTTGATCTTTTTTGACTTCGCGTTTGCTCATGTGGCTCATAGTATGACCGGTCGTCTTGTTTTGCAAGTGTTGTATTAGTGCTTGTCGTTATAAGCTTTCGTGATTTTTTAAATAAGGCACTTATAACGATGCTATTAGAAAGCGATAAATTTAGCATGCTTTCGATGATTCTTGCGCTGGCCTGCTAACTTCCTTCTTTCAGGTGTTTAATTAGGCGCGCTTTTAAGGCGGGCGGTAAATTGCGAATCGTTAGTACATCCTGATCAGCATCATATTCAATTTCACGGCCAAGGCAGTCGGATGCGAAGCTCATGCTTAAGGATTCATTGCGGCCGCTGATGCGTACATAGCTACGAATTTGACCAGCATGGGGGATAAACTCGGCTTTGAGTTCTGGCTTTTGGGATTCTAAATGGCGTACAAACTGCTCGGGTGGGTAGCTTTTAATCTCCTGGGCAAGGTTTTGCGATAGCTCGCTAATGGCGACAGCTTTACCTGCTTTATTTTGCTCTAGACAGTAATCTACGACCTTAGCGCGGGTGATCTTAGCGGTGGGTTCATCCAGTGTTTGACTGAATTTATCGACCAGCTGTAAAAATTCAGCGGTATCGCCTTTAACGTCATGCTTATCGCTAAAGCCGATAAATTGGGTGAAGGCGTCGGCGATATCTTTATCGCCGCGACTGCGCATAAGCGTGAGGTATGTGGTGGAGTCACCCGCATCCCAATCGCTGAGATTTATTTTAGCGGCTAGGGTAAAACCGCCGCTATCAATATAAAGCGCATCATTTAGGCTGATATCGCCATCAAAATACAGCCCGCTTTGGTGTTCTAATAAATACACGTAAAGGTATTGGCCGGCTTCAATGTTCTCTTCAACGAAGCACACATAGGCATCTAGCAGTGACTCACTGGCATCAAGGCTTTGTTGCAGTTGTTGTAGTGCCTTATGGGTGAAGCTGGTAAAGCTGAGGCGTTCGTGGCGATAGTCTTGCAGCCATGCAGGAAGGGGAGACTCGCCCAGTTCGGTTGAAAAACGCCCGTAACTCTTACCGCCCTTGCGAATAAATTGCGTTTTGAGTTCGTAGGCGAGTTCTTCTAATTTGCCTGAGGCCGCTAGCGGCTGCTCTAACAATTGAATGCCCATGTTGGTGCCTGGGGCATGACGAAAAATACGATGTGCGATGATCGATGCTAGAGCCATAGGAAGTCTGCGCCAAAAAGTGCGTATTATAGGCGCCCCTCGCTCTTTGCAAACCCTTATTCACGGAAAAGCCCAAGATGATTAGTCGATTAAACCCAGCACCGCGCTGGTCGGATGCCACTATTTACCAAGGTGTCGCGTATTTTGTTGAGGTGCCTGCAGATACTTCAATGGGGATAGAGTCACAGATTGCCCAGTTGTTGATGCAGGCTGATGTAACCTTGGCACAGCTGGGGAGCGATAAATCGCGCCTATTATCTGCCACAATTTATCTAACGCAGCGCGATGATGTGGACGCACTGAATAGTGCCTGGGAGGCCTGGCTGCCAGCAGAAACCGCACCTTCCCGTGCTTGTGTGAAGGTTGAGTTGCTCGACCCTTTAATGCGCGTGGAGATTGCATTTGTGGCAGCGCTAGTGGCTTAAAACACTCGTCAAAGTGTCGGCTGCTCAGCAATGCCAACCAGTTTATAAATTAGGGCGACAAGTTGATATTAGGTGGTCGATTGCACGGTGAATTGATCGATCTTATCTATACTCCTTTGATCAATAGGGGAATAGGTGAGGTGTTACATGGCGGTTCCATTCGATCAGTATTTAAATATTTTAGCGAAGAAAGACGGCTCAGATTTATATTTGAGCACCGGGGCGCCGCCCTGTGCGAAGTTTCAAGGGGTGCTAAAGCCGCTCAGCCAAGAGCCGCTTAACCCAGGTGAAGTTGAAGCGATTGCCAATACCATCATGGATGAAGAGCAGCGTGCTATTTTTGCCCATGAGTTGGAAATGAACTTGGCGATCTCTATTCATGGCGTGGGTCGCTTCCGTATCAATATCTTCAAGCAGCGCAATGAAGTTTCGATAGTGGCGCGCAACATCAACACTAACATCCCCAAATTTGATGACCTAGGGCTGCCCGAAGTCTTGAAAGACGTCATCATGGCTAAGCGCGGCTTGGTGCTCTTTGTGGGCGGAACTGGCTCGGGTAAATCAACGTCACTTGCGGCCTTAATTGATCACCGCAATAGCTCCAGTGGCGGCCACATTATTACGATCGAGGATCCCGTTGAGTTTGTCCACAAACATAAGCGCAGTGTGATTAATCAGCGTGAAGTGGGGGTCGATACACGCAGTTACAAAGCAGCACTCAAAAATACGCTACGCCAAGCGCCGGATGTAATTCTTATTGGTGAAATACGCGACCGCGAAACTATGGAGCACGCCCTTGAGTTCGCAGAGACTGGGCATTTGGCTATATCAACCTTGCACGCCAATAACTCTAATCAGGCGCTGGAGCGAATTATCAACCTATTTCCTGAAGAGCGCCGCCCACAGCTGCTGATGGGGCTTTCGCAAAATTTACGAGCGTTTGTGTCGCAACGGTTGCTGCCCACGGTGGATGGCAAACGCTGTGCAGCGATAGAGGTATTGCTGGGTACTAAAACGATTCAAGAATTAATCTTGAAAGGCCGCATGACGGAAATTAAAGAGATCATGGAAAAGTCGGAAAACTTGGGGATGCAAACCTTTGATGGCGCCATTTTCAAACTTTATACGGCGGGCAAGATTAGTTTTGAGGATGCGATTGCCAATGCGGATTCACCTAATAATTTGCGTTTGCGTATTAAGCTTCAAAGCGAAAGCGCACCGCCTCCTGAAGCTCCGCGCGAAGAACCTAAGCCCAGCCTAACGAATTTTAGTGAATTGAGTTTGGAAAGTATTGATGAGGATGAACCCGAGCACTAGTCAGTAGGTGTCGGGTTCAACGTTGTTTTTTTGAATTGTTTTTAGATAAGCCGCATCAAATTCAAAAAATCAGCTGGGGCGGGCGTTTCAAAATGCAGTATTTCGCGGCTGCCGGGCTTGCTGATACTCAGTGACAAAGCATGTAGGCCCATGCGCGGCCCAGCAATGCCGTAGCGCATATCGCCGATAATGGGGTAGCCGAGCCAGCTGAGATGAGCGCGAATTTGATGCTGGCGCCCTGTTTCGAGTGTGACATTGAGCAGGCTGCGCTGCGCCGTATACTCTTCGGTGCGGTAGTGGGTCACCGCGGGTTTGGCATCGGGGTGGGCACCTACATGCATGCGATACTCGTGCTCATCTAAACGCAATGGTTCATTGATCGTACCTGCAGGCGGGTTGGGGTTGCCTTTGACAATGGCAAGGTATTTTTTGTCTGCGGTCTCCCAAGTGCTCATAACGGTCTCGCGTATTGCCCGCGACGTGGCAAACAGCAGTACCCCAGAGGTATCGCGATCAATGCGATGCACTGGCCAGAGTTGAACGGGTTGGCTGCGGCGCGAGAGTTGTTTGCGCAGTATTGCCAACGCGTGGTTTTGAGTTTCTTTTGTCGTTCCCACAGACAACAGACCAGCAGGTTTGTTGATAGCGATGAGGTCGCGGTCTGAATATAAAATTTCTAGTGGTACGCTGGTGTGGCTTTTAGCATTTGTGCTTGACGAGCTGGTGGCGCTAACGGTGATGCTATCCCCAGGATGCAGGGCAAAATCGTGTTGCGTCACTATGGTTTGATTAACGCTGACACAGCCAGACTGCAGGCGCTGTTTAATTTTGCTGCGTGACCACTGCGGTAGCTGGCTAAATAAGAAGGGAAGGAGGGCAGAATCGACCTGCACCTGTAGCTTATCCGACATGTAATACCCTTAACGGAGAGTGATGTGCGCAAGCGACGTAGAGTGGCATTAAGGGCACAGAGAATTTATGGGCGCTAAGGTGACAGCTTTCAGGCTATTTGGCCAGTATTCTAGCGTTTGAGTTACCGATTTGATGCGCTGCTTAGTCGCTATGTTGAATCGTTTTTTGGGTTTGCTACGCTCAGTGCTTAATAAAATTTATTTGAATTACAAATTGCTAAGCTAGGGTATTAACGCTATAAACTAGAGGCGCGTAAGTAAGCAGCGCCGAGTTTTTGTTTACATGGTATCCGAATGGGTTAGTGTTGATTGAGCGTTACCCTAATAAGGCTGCGTCAGCAGACCTATAATGATTGGGCGCGATAAAAGCACTCTGCAGGGTGAGTCATTACTTGCAGTTGGTCAATATAGCGGATTCATATAGTTAGTAGACCAATATAATAGGCCAATAATTGGCTTTAGCCGCCTCATACATAGGTCTTTAAACAGACTAAAAAGAAGGCCAGTCAAATGGCCAATAAGAAGGAAAGTCGCGTGGAAGTCGACCAAGAAGAGATCACCCCTTACCGCGAAGTAATTGCTAAAATTATTTCAGGCGAAGAGCCTGTGCCTGCATTGCCTGCTGTAACTCTTGAAATTCGTCGCGCCTTAGCTGATTTGAATACCTCAGCCTTATCGCTGAGCAAATTGGTAGCGCAGGATGAAAAGTTGAGCGATCAGCTATTGCGTTACGCCTCCAGTGTGGCGGTGCACAGCATGATGCCACCACAAACGATATTAGATGTGGTGCGTATTTTAGGAATGGATCAGGTGGGGCGCATCACCATGGTTCACACCATCAAAGATATTTTTACGCCGCAGCCCGCAGCCCATAAACGCCTATTTTTATCCGCATGGGAGCGCGTTATTTTAAAGGCTAGCACCGCTGCCTTTTTGGCGAAGTCTCTGGGCCATGTGATACCTGATCACGCTTTACTGGGTAGCTTGATGACGGAAATTGGGACACTTGCTGTCTTAGCAACCTTTAAACCAGATCAGCCGTTACCGAGCAATGAAATCTTTATAAAGCTCTGTCGTGAGTTTGCTAAACCTTTGAGCGAACTGATTCTTGCAGCCTGGGAAATTGAATCTGAATACACAGAGCTTGTCGCTAACACGGGTAATTGGAAAGGCCGTGCCGACAAGCCGTTTGACTTAATTGATGTGGTGAATTTAGGGCTGTATCACTCGCTTAAGGCGCGTATGGTGGGGCGGTCA
>Ga0070748_1001391_pt1 | contig 11300 bp, 16 predicted proteins | sample VirMetDEL_Nov_12_FD_77015 | JGI IMG/M metagenome (GOLD analysis project Ga0070748, IMG submission 77015) | Aqueous microbial communities from the Delaware River and Bay under freshwater to marine salinity gradient to study organic matter... | ecosystem: Environmental > Aquatic > Marine > Coastal...
CTATCACCATAGCACCTAACACCATAAGCAGGATGCAGTTTATCGAAAACGGCACCAGCGGATCCCAAAACATAATTATTTCACAAGGCACCGGGGCCAACATAACTATCCCAGCAGGAGACACAAAAGCAATTTATTTGGATGGAGCTGGTTCTGGAGCAGCAGTTGTTGACGCTTATGCCAGCCTTAATGTGGTAGATCTTAAAGTAGAGGACGATCTTACAGTTACAGATGATCTTATTGTTAATGGTGACATAGACCTAGAGGGCGCTATTGATGTTAATGGTACAGCTAACTTAGACGTTGTAGACATTGACGGAGCTGTTGACATGGCCTCAACCTTAACTGTAGCAGGTGTTGTAGATATTACAGATACTACTGATTCTAGCGATGCTACAGGAGACACAGGAGCTTTGCGTACAGAAGGTGGTGCAAGTATAGCCAAAAAACTATTTGTAGGCACTGATCTTGATGTGGACGGAACTACAGAAACAGATGTTCTAACCATTAATGGTTCGCAATTAAATTATAAAACATTTGGCACGTCCTCCTTTATGATTGGAGATACCACCACAGGCACAATCGATGCAGCTAATTACAATACTGGTGTGGGTGTAGATGTTTTTGCAGCTTTGACTAGTGGCGATCTGAATACTGCTATCGGTTTTAGTACCTTAACAGCAAACACTACAGGATTTAATAACTCAGCACTTGGTAATGCAGCACTACAAGCTAACACAACAGGTGGACAAAACACTGCATTAGGCTCTAGGGTGTTACCTGATAATACAGAAGGAAACGGTAATGTAGGAGTTGGAGAGGCAACTTTATTCACAAACACAACTGGCGATTATAATATTGGTATTGGTCTTGGAGCATTACAAAACTCAAATAGTGACGACAATGTAGCTATTGGATATAGAGCAATGCACAATGTTAGTTCGGGCACGGATGGTGTTGCTATAGGGTCAGATGCACTTTTTACAGTTACATCGGGTAATTATAATGTTGGTATAGGGTATCATGCAGGTAGACTTATTTCCACAGGAACTCAAAATACTGCTTTGGGGGCATTAGCCTTAGATACAAACAGCACAGGCAATAATAATGTTGCATTAGGTATGGAGGCATTAGAGTCAAATACCACAGCAGCTAACAACGTGGCTGCTGGTAAATCTGCGATGCAGGCAAACACCACCTCAGCAGAAAATGTAGGCATTGGTTACTCTTCTTTGCTAGTTCAAACTACTCAAACAGGCAACACAGCAGTTGGTTTTGAAGCAATGAAAGGTGCTACTACAGGTTTAGGTAGAAATGTAGGAGTAGGATACAGAGCAAATTCTGGAATTACTACGGGCGCAGCTAACACTTCTGTAGGTTGGTCGTCTGGAGGACAGACAACTGGAAATGGAAACACTACCCTTGGCTATATAACAAATCCCGGAACAGCAGCTGCTGAAAATAGAATTGTTATAGGTTATGCCTACAGTGGAACAGCCGATAACAGAGTTCATCTAGGAAGTAATGGCGGACATATTTATAATGACTACACTTCTAACGCTACATGGACACAAACTTCTGACGAAAGAAAGAAAAAAGATATTGTTGACGACACTCTTGGTTTAGATTTTATTAATGATTTAAGAACTACTAAATATAAATTTAAAGCACGAAGTGAATTTCCGAAAGAATGGGTAACGTATGATGCTGAATCAACAACACCAGTCGATGATAAAGTTCATCATGGTCTAATTGCTCAAGAAGTAAAACAAGCATTGGACAATGCAGGTGTAGATAGCTTTGAAGGTTGGGATGAGCTGCCCGATGGAACTCAACAAATTTCAAGAGAAATGTTTGTTATACCTTTAATAAAAGCAATGCAAGAATTGACACAACAAGTAGAAATACTCAAATCAGAAGTAAAAACACTTAAAGGGGAATAGAAAATGGCACAAACAGTAGCAGAAGTATTAACAGCGGCAACCGATAGCGTAACAGTTATCAATAGCATTAATACCGATGGTAGCAGTTCAAATTTTTGGCTTACAGCAGACGTAACTCAAGCAGAAATTAATGCGATGATTCAGCGTAATGTTGACCATCTTGAAATTATTTTAGCTTATGACGGCACTAACGAAAAACCAGATATAAAAAATTCATCCGAAGATAAATCTAGCTATACAAGTGCAATTACAACTGGCAAAGCATACATAGCAGCTAATTAATGTTTATGGAAGTTTACAATCAAATTTTAAAGTAATGAGCTATTTAATAGTCAATATACTCGTATCAACAGTTGTACTTACTGGTTTAAGTATTTTATTAATGGGTGACAGTGACGATCACCCCCTTTAAAGGAGTAAAAAATGGAAATGATTTTTAATTTAGTAAGCTGGGTTACAATAATTGTGACAGTTGCAAGTTTAATTGCCGCCAGCACACCCACCCCAAAAGATGATGTTTGGATCGGCAAATTATATAAGTTGATTGACTGGGCAGCTCTAAATATTGGGAAGGCCAAGGAGAAGTAAAAATGAGTTTATGGACTAGGGTAGTGGATTTTTTCACCGGAACAGAAGAAAAAAAAGTAAGAGCTAGAACTAAAAAAGGTCAATATGTGGCAGATGATAAATCAACGCCAGATGTGGATGAGGCTTACACAACAATTAGAGTGGCAAAAAAACCCGGTAGGCCTAAGCAAAAGTAATGGCCACCGCTAAAGATGCGCTAAACGCAATAGAATCACACGAACGCGAGTGTAGAGCCTTATACAAAAACATTGATAAACGCCTGGAAGATGGCTCTAAAAGATTTGATAAATTAGAAAACATGATCTGGGCAGTTTATCCTTTTATAGTTGGGGCCATAGTATTGGCTGAATTTATATGAATGAAGGCAGCAGCAAATTTGGTGGTGACATGGACAGAAACGAGGTCGAAATGGATCTCAATAAATTCATGGCCATGATACAGGAAATTTCAGATCTCAAAGATAAAATAAGAGATCTGGAGGCCGATGACAAGATTAACCCACACCAAAAATGGATCCACTTGGCCAAAGCAGTTGACTCCTGGCGCATTTTTCCCAGAGCCTTTCTTACGGTTTATATAGTTTTATTATATAAATGTACTATTTGGTTTATGGAACTGCCAGAACCATCGTTTGAGCAATCCGGACTTATTTCTATAGTGGTTGGGGCCGGAGCAGCATGGTTTGGTCTATACGCCGGAACAACAGGCAGCAGCAAGCAGTTTAAAGGCGAAGATTAATGGACCAAGCATTTCGCTTGATCTCTGAGGTTGGTGTGCCTATTGCGAGTGGCTTGGCCATGGGTTACTTTATTTTTATCATTATGAAACAACTTATGGGTGGTTTGGTTAGTGATATAAAAAGCGTAGAGGCAATTACAAAAATGCTTATTACTAGAGCATCTATAATGAACAACGATATGATCCGCATTGATACGAGCGTATCTAGCGCTTTAAATTTATCACCAGACTTAGATCGAATTGCAAGAGCAGAAAATTTTTTAGAAGATGGCAAAATTGATGCCAGGCGTGACTAATGGACATAGTTGCTCTTATAGATGAATTTGGGTTTACCACTGTCATGGTCGTTGGTTTGGGTTACTTTGTTTATTATGTTTGGATTACCATTACAAAAATTATAGATCCAGCTGTCGGCGAAATGAAAAAAACTATTATACGCTTGACTGACCAATTAAGGCTGTTAGATCAAGATATGATACGATTACAACAAAAAGTAAATACGATTTTAAAGTTAAAAGAGCAGGAAAATGAACAACGATCAGATGATTAAGCTGGGCCTCATAGGAACAATAGCGACTATCTGTTTATCCTGCGTTATGGTTTGATGACAGTCACTTATTATGAAAAAACTTAGCAACGATCAAAAAGAATACATAGCATTTGCCTTAATTCTTTTACTTATGACCTTAGTATTGTCCTCGTTAATTAAAGCTGACACCATAACACACAAGTTTAAATCACCTAGTTTCAATGGTGTCGGTACATCATCTCATTACCTAACCATAGAAAATCAAGAGCATAGCCGCAAACTTACTATCAAAGAAGAAATAAAAGCCTTGCAGGATGAAATAGAAAGAGAGAAAGAAAACTCAACACTTGCACGGTTTATGCGCAACCTTGAATCAAGAGTATATGCAGAGTTGTCCAGGCAACTGGTCAATAACCTGTTTGGAGAAACGCCACAAAATGCAGGTACAATAACACTTGAAGGAAATATCATTGAATACACTAGCGATGGCGTAACATTAACCCTAAAAATAACAGAGGCAGATGGCACAGTTACAGAAATTACGATTCCTATCGGTACTTTTACTTTCTAGTTGCTCCATAACGAATCAGTTTGAAGATACCTATGAACAAAGATTTAAAAATCTTGATGTAGTATCAATACAAGATCTGCAATCTCCAGAATTAAAAAATGTAGCCATACCAAAAGTTAGTCCTGTAGTTGCTGTATACCCTACAGCTTTTACAGATCAAACAGGCCAACGTAAAAGCAATAGTGAGTTTGCTTTGTTTAGCACCGCGATAACTCAACAACCAAACGCACTGCTTATACGAGCTTTAAAACACGCTGGCAACGGAGAGTTTTTTAGAGTAGTCGAAAGGGTTGGCTTGGACAATTTAACAAAAGAACGACAACTTATAAGATCTGCAAGAGAGCAAACAGCCAGTGAAGAAGAAAAAAAGAAAGCACTTAGACCTTTATTATTTGCTGGTATTTTAATAGAAGGAGCTGTTATATCTTACGAGGCCAACTTAGAGTCCGGCGGTATTGGAGCAAGATATTTAGGCATAGGCAACAGCGTACAGTACAGAGAGGACAACATAACTGTAAGTTTGCGCATGGTTTCAGTAGCTACAGGTGAGGTATTGTTGGAGGTATTAAGTCAAAAAACTATATTTAGCTACGGTAAATCTGAGGACATATTTAGATTTATTGAGGCTGGAACCGAGCTAGTGGAGATAGAGCTCGGTAATGCTAGAAATGAGTCATCGACCATAGCACTAATGAAAGCGATTGAGGGCGGTGTTTTATCAATAGTAGAGTCTGGTTATAAAAAAGGGTTTTGGGTTTTACAAAATAATAACGAGGTATTAAAATCAAATGATGAGAAAATTGATAAGCCTACTTGTGATGCTGAGTGCATGGACGAGTTACGCGGCTGATAACGAAATATATGTAGATCAGTCTGGTACTGGTGCGAATATAGACCTAGAACAATTAGGTATATCTAATATAATTGGGGGTTTAAACTCAACGGCTGGCAGTGTAAATCCTTTTGATTTGGATGGCACAAGCATGACGCTTGATATAAATATGATTGGTGCAACTAATAAATTTTTAGGTGATATAAACGCTAATACTTTTACGGGATTATATAATTTTACTGGTGGCAGCAATACTTTCACTATACAAGTAGACCCAACAAACACTTACAGCTCTGCGGGCTCTGACCAAAATATAGCAGTCACAGGAAGTAGCAATACATTTACCTTAAACCAAGGGACCACTGCAATAGCAGCAAACTTAAATTTAGATTGGATTATACAAGGCTCAAATAACACAGTCACATCTAATATAAATATTGATGGCGCAACTAACTACATGGATATAGATGGTAGTGATAATACAGTGACTTACACAGGCACCGGTGTTAATGCCTCAGCGGGTGGATATTTTTATTTAGACCACACGGGCGGACAAAGAACATTTAACATTCAACAACTGAGTACCCAAGACAATGACTGGCTTAAAATTATATCGGTCGGCGGTAATGCTTCTTCTACTGTGTGTGTCATTCAAAACGATCAAGGCACAAGCACTTCCTGCTGATATTGGAGGCATATCTGAACTAAACGGCTCAGCACAAATAGTAAGAGACAAAGCATACGATGCAAATCTAAAGTTTGCGATACAAAGTAATGATGAGGCTATTACTCAAGACGGTAGAATGGCTATTACGTTTCTTGATGATTCTAAAGTAAAACTTACTGAAAACTCGCAACTACTTATAGACGAATACATATACGACCCCGATCCTAGTAAAGCAAAAATGGCGCTTACTTTTGGTTTAGGCACTGCCAGGTTTATAACAGGAAATTTGAACCGTATAGACAAACAAAACATAAAACTGCAAACACCGACCGCAAATATCGCAATTCGTGGAACAGATTTTAGTGTCACCGTGGACGAATTAGGAAAAAGTCTTATAGTTTTACTTCCAGATGCTTTAGGGTTATCTAGTGGCGAGATTGAAGTGGTTACCGCTACAGGATCAGTTTTACTCAACAAACCATTTCAAGCAACTACAGTTAGTGTGTTTGAATCATCTCCCACCAAACCTGTTATTTTAGATTTAACATTAGATCTTATAGACAATATGCTTATCGTCACCCCTCCTAAACAAGAAACAGTTACAGAAGAAGAAACCACACGCACACAAACAGATAGCGTTTTAGATTTTAACGACCTAGACATAGACTATCTTGCAGATGATTATTTAAAAGAAGACAGCTTGGAATTTACAGAACTAGACATAAATTATCTTGATGTAAACTACCTTGAAGATTTATTAAATGTGCTTGATGCTTTAGGTGTTGCCGATGATGAAGATAACTTAGCGCAAGCGACCAGTATACAAATATCCGGTACTTTGCTGGGCAAAGATCCCGATACACAAATAACCGCTCTTATTACGGGCAATCTTGTAAGCCTAAGAAGAAAAGTAAACGAAAGCGTAAGGTTAGATTTAAACGGAAGTGAGGCTTACACAGTGATTTTGATACAAGATGGTGTTTCCAATATAATTAAAGTCAACGGAGGTAGTGATAGTACGATTACTATAAATCAAAGTGATTAATGAATAAACTTTTATTACCATTGCTTATAATATTAAGTACTCCTTTATTTTTTCAAAGCACACCAACCGAAATACTTAAACTTAAAATATTTGATGCCTTTGTTATAACACCAGAACCATCTGAAAACTTTGTCATACTAAACATTACCGAAGAAGATATAAAGCGCGAGGGTGGGTGGCCCTTACCCAGACAAAGACTTGCAGAAATACAAATAGATTTAATTAATAAGGGCGCAATCGGTGTTGGCTGGGTAGTAAGTTTTCCACAAGCAGATAGGCTTGGTGGCGATGATGCTTTCTCAACTTCATTAAAATACGGAACTTCTGTTTTAGCAATGTTCGAAGATGAAAGCGGCAATTTTCCAAAAACAACAGGAACCATTATAAAAGGCAGTGATATTGCAGGTATACCAACCACTGGTGTAGTACAAAACATACCGGTTTTACGAAAACACGCAACTCAAGGTATTGCAAGCGCTCCAACCGAAATAGACAACCTTGTACGAAGAATACCATTGTTGTTAAAAACACCAGATGGATTTGTTTCTGCTTTCGGAACTCAAGTTTTAAAGTCATTAACTGGCAGCCGATCTTATATCATTACAACCAATCAAGTTGGCATTCAAGAAATAGCCGTTAGAGGCATACCACCAATCAAAACAGACTCTTTAGGTCGAAAATGGGTTTCATGGATTAAAACACCAGAAACCACACTCAAAGAAATGGAGGTTACAGGTAGGTTTGTGTTTATTGGTACAACAGCGGCAGGAATTATGCCACAAGTAGCAACACCAGCTGGCTTATTAGAGCCACACAAGATTCAAGCTGCATTAGCTGAAAGTATTTTAATTACTGACTCACCATATATCCCAGACTGGAGCTTAGCAGCAGAAACAGGCATATTTTTGCTTTCAGTAAGCCTTATTTGGCTTGTATTAACGACTTTTGGCATAACTCTAGGTATTACATTGGGTGCAACATTAATGCTTGCTACGACTTTTGCTGGATATTATTTAATCCGACAAGGATTATTAATTGATGTAACCTGGTCATTAATATCACAATTTATTGCAGGATCTACAGCATTTTATTTAAGGTTTAGAGAGCAGTACAAATTACGCCAACAAATAAAAAAACAGTTTGAACATTATTTGGATCCAAGACAGGTTAAACAACTTCAAGATAACCCAGATCTACTTAAACTTGGCGGAGAAAAAAGATATTGCACTTTTTTATTTACGGACCTGCGTGGATTTACCGCTTTAAGCGAAAAATTATCGCCAGAAGAAGTAACAGAAATTATGAATAAAACTTTAACGGTTCAAGTAAACGCTGTGCAAAAATTAGGAGGCATGACGGATAAATTTATCGGAGATGCAGGTATGTTTATATTTGGAGCACCATTAGACCTAGAAGATCACGAAACCAAAGCAGTACAAGCTGCAATAGATATACAAGCGGGCATAGTAGAATTAAATAAAACTTTATCAACGCCAGTCCAGGTAGGCGTTGGAACTCAGTCTGGATTTGCAGTGGTAGGTAACATGGGATCTGAAACAAGGTTTGATTATTCTGCTATTGGAGATCCGGTAAATACAGCTGCACGATTAGAGTCTGCGACCAAAGAAGTAGGCGTAGATATATTAATAGGACACAATACTGCAAAAAATTGCAAACTTGTGTTAAAGTCATTAAAACCAATAAAAGTTAAAGGCAAAGAAAAAGAGCTTAAAATTTATACATGCAACAATTTTTACTAGCAATAATTTTAATATTAGGCGCTGCAACATATTATTTTTATTCACAAAATCAAATACTACAAACTAATAATGCAGTCTTAGAAGGTGCAGTAGCAACGCAAGAAGAGGCAATTAAATCAATACAAGCAGACTTTGAGCTGCAAACACAACAATTACAAAATCTTACGGCCAAAAGCCAGGCCGCGCAAAGAGAATTAAGCAGATACACGCAGTTTATACAAAACTATGAATTAGCGTCTAAAATATTGGCTGACCCAGTAGAAATGGAAAGGAAAATAAATAATGGTACAAAACATATCATGGAAAACATTGAGCAAATCAGTAGCACTATTGATGGTCTTGATAATGGCTTGCAGTTGCAGCCTACTTCCAACTAAAAAAATACAAGTTACTGCAAAACCTTTAGATAAAAAGATTGTGCAGCCAATCATGCCCAGAGAGATTGATCTTAAACAACTCCAATGGATCGCGGTAACACCAGATAATTGGGAAGATCAGTTGTCTAGAATAGAAAAACAAGAGGGTGAGCTGGTATTTTTAGCTATGACAGTACCAGATTACGAAGTTATGGCCTACAACATGCAAGAAATCAAGCGATATATCACAGAACTAAAAGATGTAGTAGTCTATTACAGAACCGTTACTACTAAAGCAGGAGAAAAAAATGAGTAAATCACCGGAGGCATTTGTTTACAAATGTAAACTAAGATCTGTAACAGATGGTGACACCATTCGCTTGGAGACAATAGATTTAGGTTTTTCAGTGCAATTGCATAACAAAGCTGTACGCATAAATTCTATTGATACACCCGAATCTAGGATTAATTTAAAAAAATATCCAGAAAGAACAAAAGAAAAAGAACTGGGTTTGTTGGCAAAACAAAAATTAAAAGAATGGCTTGTTGGTGATATTACAATTAGATCTTATGGAACAGATAAATATGGCAGGGTATTAGGTGATGTATTTTGTGAAAAGGGCAATATCGCTGATTTGCTTAAAGAAGAAAATCTTGCTGTCGAATATTATGGCGGCACAAAAACTAAGAAGTGGGGAGAGTAAAATTATGCACATATCAGAAGAAGGCAAATCATTAATTAAAAAGTTTGAAGGGTGTGAGCTAGAGGCATACCTGTGCAGCGCGGGAGTGCCTACTATAGCTTTTGGCAGAACCAAAAATGTAAAAATGGGTGATACTTGCACGCAAGAACAAGCAGATGCGTGGCTTGAAGAAGAGCTTGAAGAATATACTGGATATGTTCTTGACGCTGTAACGCAACCTCTGGACCAAAATCAACTAGACGCTATGGTTGCCTGGACTTACAATCTTGGGCCAACAAACCTTCGCAGCTCTACGCTCCTTCGTGTTTTAAACGAGGGCAAAATGCAAGAAGTCCCACAACAAATGCGCCGCTGGAACAAGGCAAACGGAAAGGTTTTGCCAGGCCTAGAAAGACGCAGGTTAGCAGAATCCATGTTATTTGAAGGAGATCCAAACTGGCATGAGGTATAAAAACCTACCTGTGGCAGTATTTACACTCATAATAATTTTGCTCGCTATGTTTATTAATCTATACTTAACCTAGGCATTTCGGTGCTTAGGGTTGGGTAGCTACTATGTCACTACCTGGTTGCCTGGCCCGACTTTATAAAAATGAATGAAGTTTCTTTAAAAGATTTCGATATATTATCCGAGCAAGACAAAGCCGAGGCTGTAGCTTTGCTGCACAGATACGATCAATTAGATAAACAAGATTCTTGTCAAAAAGATTTTATTGGTTTTGTCAAACACATGTGGCCAGAGTTTATAGAAGGCCGCCATCATAAAATTATTGCAGAAAAATTTAATAAAATTGCAGACGGTAAACTTAAAAGATTAATAGTATGTTTACCGCCTAGGCACTCAAAATCAGAATTTGCATCAACATACTTTCCTGCTTGGATGATGGGTCGCAGGGGCAATCTTAAAATAATCCAGACCACGCATACCGCCGAACTAGCGGTGAGGTTCGGTCGTAAAGTCAGAAACATTATTGACAGTGAAGAATATCAACATATTTTTCCGGATCTACAGCTGCAAGCAGATAACAAATCAGCAGGAAGATGGACTAGTAACCAAGAAGGCGAGTTCTTTGCTGCTGGTGTCGGTGGTGCTATTACAGGTCGTGGTGCGGATCTTTTGGTTATTGATGATCCACACTCAGAACAAGATGCACTATCGCCGAAATCTTTAGAATCTGCTTATGAATGGTATACCTCTGGTCCTAGACAGCGTTTACAGCCAGGAGGAATTATCGTTATTGTTATGACCAGGTGGTCCACCAAAGATTTGGTTGGCAAAGTCTTAAAAAAACAAGGCGATGAAAATGCTGACCAATGGGAAGTGGTGGAGTTTCCTGCAATTATGCCAGAATCAGAGTTACCTTTATGGCCAGAGTTTTGGAAAAAAGAAGAGCTGCTAGGTGTCAAAGCATCTTTACCTGTTGCAAAATGGAACTCTCAGTGGATGCAAAATCCGACCGCAGAAGAAGGATCCATTGTAAAAAGAGAGTGGTGGCAAAGATGGGAGCACGAAGATATACCGCCATATTCTTATGTAATACAAAGTTACGATACGGCTTTTTCAAAA
>Ga0070748_1001392_pt1 | contig 11290 bp, 17 predicted proteins | sample VirMetDEL_Nov_12_FD_77015 | JGI IMG/M metagenome (GOLD analysis project Ga0070748, IMG submission 77015) | Aqueous microbial communities from the Delaware River and Bay under freshwater to marine salinity gradient to study organic matter... | ecosystem: Environmental > Aquatic > Marine > Coastal...
CTAATCATGCGTTCTTTAGGTTCGATATGCGCTTTTGCGTCTGCCAGTGTTGCGAAGTCTTGTAACCTCATTTTATAGCCTCTTATAATTTAATAATTTTAACTTTACCGCCAAGTTCACGCTCAAATTTAACGGTATTAAATCCGCTTTTCTGTAATACTTCTTTAACTTCGCGCATTGTCGATATGCCAGACTTTAAAAAAGATGCCGCAAGTGTCACTTTTACACTATCGCCATTTATAGCAAGCGCGCATTGAAATAATCGCTTTGTTTTATCCTGGTTAAAAAGCCTAAACTCAGCACTTTTTAAAACTACCTCACCAACATTGTTATTCTTAGTGATAATCGTTTTCATTTACATACTCTGTTTGAGTACTTCTAAATCTCTGATTACATTAAACTTTTATTTATTATAGACATCTAGACGTCTAAAAAATCAATAATAGTAGGGAATATTAAGATTATAACACGTATTTTTAACCACGCATAAAAAAGCCGTTACGATTAAATAACGGCTAAAGGGTCGAACACAAACATGAGTTTTTATTATGCCTCACTTTTCTCTTTTTGCCAACTCTCTGTCAATATACCAGCGTGCTTTTTTTAAGTCCTCAATAGCGTCTTTCTTTAAGTCGCAGCGCCAAATATATTTAAGTGCATTACCTAGATTAAATCCCATATGCTCAGTGACCTGGATACACTCCATTCCGCTTGGGTGGTCGGTGTAGTGTTTTGGGTTGTTTACTGGGTCATTTGTGCTTTTACCTATTTTGATTCCACTAGCTTCACATGCTTTTTCCATATCATCTCCGTAATGGCTCATTTTTCAGCCTCCAAAGCAAACTGGTCAACGCCTATAGTGTACCTTTCAACTTCACCATATTCTTTGTGCAATATAATAACCTTTAAATCTCTACCGCTTCGATACCCCTTGCCGGCATGCCATGCATCTTTTGCGGCCAACGTTCTAAATGACTCAAATTTACATCCGCGATATTCTTTTATCTGGTCGTGATGAACATGCCCAGTATACCAGTATCTGTGAGTTGTTCTACCCCATAGTAAAGGCTCATCAGATGCCATTACAGACTCCAAATCAGCAGGTTTTATCTTATCACCGTGACATACACCAACAAGCACTTTCCCAAACTGGATGTACTGATACTCGGATGGATTCATATCTATTTGTACGCGAGGCTCGTCGTGATACCTTGCGTCTAAAGCTACAGCCAACCATTGCGAACTCTTTTGGTCGTGATTGCCTTTTGAATTAATAACTCTCACTCGTTTGTGCTTGGTCAATGCTGTATTAATCAAAGATTGCATGATACGAACACCAATGCGAATTATCTTTGAGTATCTGCTATCAACATCTAAAGCATGGCCGCTTTGCGTTCTGTTTTCTTCATTATCTGAATGGAAAAAATCACCGACATTTACTATCAAAGCATCCTCACTAGCTGGGGCTTTACTAACGGCCAGCTGCATTGCTTTAAGGTTAACCTCTTCAGCAATCTTTAGGTCGTAATCGTTCCCTGTGTCCTCATGCCATGCGTGCAAACCGATGTGAGGGTCGCCAAATGGATAAACAGCCATAGTCTGCGAGTCTGTCTTTTTTGGGCTTGGTAATTGCGGCAATGCTGGGATATCTTTGCACATTTCATTTAGAGCAATTGTAATAAGCTCTCGCTGCCTTTCCTGGTCAATTGAAGACTTTACCCACTGAATCTTGGTATTGCCGTCAGAATCGTATAGGGTGGATGTTCCTTTCAATAAAAAACCATCCGGTACTGCGTGTTTCATATCGTGGCTTGGTGAATAACCTTGCTTTGCCGCTCTTTTTATCAACCCCTCAAGAATAGAGGTGATGCTTTGGCGCTTAATACCTAGCTTTTTGCCTGCCTTTGTTATGTTTCCGTTATGTTCACGTAAGCAATCAATAATCTCAATCTGCCTAAGTGTTGCATAACTGTAAATCGTATCATCAATTTTATCGACTAGTTTCATGTTTGCATTCCCTTTTTAGTGGTGTATTACCTTACAACGTATTAAACAATTCGTCAAAATACTCTCTTTCTGTGATTTTTGGCATGGCTTTTCTATCCTCAATTTTGCGCATAATTTCAACGCGTTTTTTCATCTCAGGGCTTTCAGCCTCTTTGATTACTTTTGCCTTACCTCTATTTAATTTCATATCTTCTCTTGTGAGTTCATTCATAATCAAGCCTACTTTTCCGTTATCCAATAAATTAGTAACACTTTAACTGCTTACTGATACAGCGCCGGACTATCGGCAGAAACTCGAACTAACTAGGCTAATAGAATCCGGTTTTTAAATTCAGTCTTTTAAAGTGTTGAAATAGTGACTAAGCAATCAATATGTCAACAATCTAAATGTTGCCTCTCTGTCGCTACTGGCGAGGCTACCAGCCTATGAGGGACTTTCACCCTAGCTTGCATATTCTCCGCTGCCTGGTCGCTACTTCGGAAAAAGGTCACTGCAAAACCAGACGGATGAGCACATATGCCAGATGCTAACCGTTTAAATCAAATCCTACAGTCCAAACGCGCACATACAGACGATAAAAACAAAAAGTAATACACTGACCGCCTTTAACTTATTTTTGCTGATGTCGTCGTTTCTATGCGCTTTTTCAATATTGAATAAATCTTTATCAATTTGCGCCAATTCTTTTTCGATTTGTTGTTTATTCATTTTACGCTTCCTCATCAAATGAATTTATACACGTCAAGAATACGTCATTGCTAAAAGTGACGATAATATCGTTTTTGTAATTTTCAGTTGTGAACAATGGTTGCGCATAAGCCTCTTTAATCATCGCAATCGCAATGCCGTTTCCGTCAGCAATTTCATAAACTTCGATAATTGACATGTTAGCCTGGCGTGCTGCCATAATGTTGCCGGCCAATTCTGAATAACTTTTACAAATGCCGCCAATACTATTATCTTCGGTTTCTTGCGCTGCCAAGTTAAAAGATAATGCCGCTGTGAATAATGTTGCTGTAATTAATGTTTTCATTTTTTTACTCTCCTTGTTTGAGTTTCTAAACCTTACCAACAAAACAGGCCGCTAACAACTCCGACCAGTTGGGAATGCTATCAATACAAAAATGCACCCCAGCCACAGACCGCATTCTATATAGGATTTAGATAAAAATAACGCCAATAATAATTGTTTGGGGGTAATAAAAGGAAGGTTTTGGGGCAATTTCTCCCCCACAGCTAGCCCATATAAATAAAGGTATATAATAATAATAATAATAATATAGGTAATATATATGTATGTATTTTATATATTACTATTATTGTATTATTTTATGGTTATTTAGGTAAGGGGGTGTGCCTTTTTTACCTATTACCCCCAAATTGACGAAATGCTTGATTTTAAAGGCCTCAGCTCGTGCCGGCATACCCCCCAAACTACCCCCAAAGTACCATAAAATACCCCCAAAATAGGAAAGAAGTTAATTTTATTTAAAAATACATATTGTAAGTTATTATAAGTTTCTGTATATTTACAGTCTAATTCAAATGGAGTGTAAAAAATGATTGCTGAACAAAAAAGAATAGCACTTGCTAGATTGTCAAAATATTATGGATATAACAGAGGCGATATTGCGCGAGCATTGGATGTTAAATTAATCACTGTTTACAAGTGGTTTAGCGCCGGGCAGATAAGCAAGAAAGGAGCTGTAAAAGCTGAGATTGCAACCAATGGCGAGATAAAGGCTATTGAGTTTCGCCCTGAAGTATCTGATTTTAAGGTGTCTTAATATGAATTATGCAGAAAGCGCCAACATTGGTGATTTAGAAAAATTTAGTAAAGAAAATAACTGCTCGCTTGCTGTTGCTTGCGCGGCATATAGCAGCCCGTTAATAAAAAACCCTACTTGCTGGGATAATCCCACTGATATTGGTGATATAAAAGACATTGGCGCGGCTAATCTTGTTAGTAGAGAAAGTAAAGATTTGCTTAGCCGGTGGACAATAATTAATAGTGACATGATTAATTTTCCACCATCCACAGCATTTTTACATTGCCTTGGCTCTGTTAGTGCGGCATTAAACAAGGGCTTTAAAATAAAGTATTACAATAAAAGCATACCAGCAAACTTGTATGTGATTACATCTCAGCCACCATCAACAGGAAAGACAGCCATAAACGACGCGTTTTTTTCACCTGTAGAAAGCGCTTATTCAGATGAATCAGATAGAACACAAATAGAAAGGATGCAATTAGAAAAATCTATATCTGATTGCGAATCAAAGCTGGATAAGCTGTTAACTGTAAAGAGTTCAGCAAATGATTATGAGCTTCAAGAGTTAACAGACAAGATTAAATTTATGCTTGCCAGGCTTGAGAAGATACCAAAATGGCGATGCAATCTAACAGACACAACAATTGAGGCTGCTGAGGGCGTAGCATCTAGGCAGGGCGGTTTATATAACATCATCACAGATGAGGCTGATGCTATAAATGTTGTAACTGGCGGTGTCTATGGTAACTCTCAGAATAAAAAGAATTTAAGTTTAATATTGAATGCTTGGGATGGTGGCAAGATTGACTCCGCGCGAATTGGAAGAGAGGGCATTAGCTGCCATGTCAGAGCAAGCATTTCAGTTTTAGCTCAAGATGATGCGGTTGATACTATTTTGAGTTCCGGAGAAAGTGGCCGAGGCATTACTCAGCGATTTTTATTACTGTCAGAGCCTAATCTTTTGGGCAAAAGAAAAGGGACTATATATAACAAGGATATATTTAGAAGCACAGAAAAAGAATACGGTTACATGATAGGCGAGCTACTAAAAGAGTCAGATGCTGTTATTGAATTTAGCAAAGAGAGCTTAAAATATTTAAAAATGACAAAGGATAAAATCGAGCCACACATGGATGATGATGGGAAATACGCAAACAGTACGGTTCGCGGGTTTATGGGAAAGGCTGAAAAGCATATCAGTAAAATCGCTGTGATATTGCATTGCTCTGAGCATTGGGGCGTGAATGGGTCTAAGTCTAAAGTCGTGCAGATTCAAACGATAATGAGAGCATCGGCATTGTTTTCTGAGCTAGCAGAAAGATTCTTGCACGCTGCTGATTATCATGGATACAGTGGTGAGACTTCTGAGATTCAAAAGTTAATTGACCACATAACCCAAAGAGCAGAAAAGGGGGTTTTAAAAATGTCTTTAAGGTCTTTGAGAGATAATATAAAAGGAGTAAAGCCGTTCAAGGGAACGCCAAAACTAACGGAAAGATTGAAAGGTAAGATATTACCGATACTGCAAAGAAGAAATTACATCGTTCTTGATAGAGATACAATTTACATAAACCCGAGGTTAAAATAATGACTAAAGAATATAAGTGTCCAGGCAAAGAGTTTTATAATGAAGTTATAGAGGGTTGCATTTACGCTAGAGCTAATCCTGAATATTTCTCAGACTCAAGAAAAGAAAATTCTAGAAAGCATGGTATTTTTTTGGAGAAAGCGGCAACACAAATAGAGATTGCAATGGAGTATGCTTTTTTATCCACTACAAAAGAAGAGCAAGAACAGGTTGGATTTAAAAAAGCAATGCAAGCAATGAACAGTTACAGACAAGGAGTTTATTATAAAGGTAACTTTATTGCCTCATTAAGTGGGTGCAAAAACAAATGAACACAGACCAAATCAAACAAAGTCACAACATAGTTGACTACATAAACCAGTACGTACCACTTAAAAATGCCGGCGCTGGTGAATTTAAAGCACTATGCCCTTTTCATAGTGAAAAAACACCGTCATTCACTGTCAGCGAGAAGAAACAATTTTATTATTGCCACGGTTGTGGGGCCACTGGTGATGTAATTAAGTTCGTAGAAGAATATCAGGGCTGCGAATTTATTGATGCGTGCAAAATACTAGGTGGCCAGGTTGATGAAATGGATGTACGTACATTGTCAGTAAACCGAGCGCGTCCAATAATAACTTATCCAAAGTTTGACAAACGCGACCCAATAAAAACAGCAAAGTACATTGAGAAATGCGAGCCTGTACAGCTAGGCGAAGTCAGCGCATACCAGTATAAAGGCGAATGGTTAGTGCCTGTGATTGACCTAGACACCAACGAACCTGTTAACATTTACAATGTGCGTAATGGTAAGTTTTTATGCGGTGGCGTGAGTCATAGGGCTGTTTCTAGTATTAAGCGTGATAAACAAACATGCACGCTGGTTGTGGTTGATTTTGACATAGCATTAAAGCTTGCAGTAAATAACAAACATGCAGACATTATTATTGCATACAGCGCATTCAACCTTAAAACCATTGTAGATAATTTTGATTTTAACTTTGTGCCAGTACTAACAATCGACGACACGCACGCGCACAATTTGACGAATGCGCATGATTATGTGTTTTTTGATGATGGAAAATTTATTGAGAAAAAGAAGGGAGAGGATTTTGAGTAATATTAATTTAAAATAGTTTGATAAAAAGCTTTACTTCTTCAAATAGTTTGACATAATAGCCTCATCAAGTCGGGAAACAAACCAAAAGGCAAAAAACATGAAAACTTACTTTACAGAACTGAAAAAAACAGAAGTTACAAAAACGCATAACGGTTTTAACTACGCAGAAATAACGCTAGATTACGGTAACGACCTTTACTTAGATGTTACTTACGAATGTAACTGCTCAATTTTTAAAACAGAATCAGAAGTTAAAAAATTTATCGAGTTAGTATTTTAAACAAAAGGGGCTTTTGCTCCTTTTTTAATTAATAAAGAGTATTTATAATGACCGCATCAAAACAAGCGAAAGCCGCAGGGCTTAATAGTCTGGAGCAAGTCGCAAGAATTACCGAACAATCTCCGCAAACGCTGATCAACTGGTATAACAATAAACCCGAGCTTTTTAACGTTGTTTTGGCTGGGTGCGTTGAGCTTGCAAAGGAGCGCATAAGCAATGACTAATTACAAATTCAACCAAATAGAATTGCGACCAGAATACCAGCAACCAATTCACGATATAACGATACAGCACTGCAAAGAGTCAAACGACCCAGCGTTTATATCGGCGAGCGTCGGGGCTGGCAAAACAATAAATATAGGCGCAATCTCCGCGCACGTATCAGGCTTAGGCGGCCGCGTATTAGTCATTGCACGCACTGGTGAGCTAGTAGACCAGAACAGCAAAATGGCTTGGAAAATGGGCGTAAAAAACAGCGTATATTCTGCCAGCCTAAACAGTAAATCAACATTCTATCCTGTGATTTTTGCGAGTGAAGGTTCTTTGTGTCGCGGATTGGATACAGATTTTAAGGGTATGCCGTTTAATATCATATTGATAGATGAGTGTCATATGGTTGATGATTTAGATGTAATCTTGACTATTGACGGCAAAAACGACACAGAAAAGGAGCCTAGCCAATATGCAAAAATCATCAGTCATTTTGTTAAGCTAAACCCGAAGACTAAGATTATCGGCTACACCGGCTCACCATACAGAGGTAAAAAAGACATACTAGGCAAGTTCTGGAAAAAGAAACTGTATGACGTATCAACAATGTGGCTGGTGTCAATTGGTTACCTGGTTCCACCTGTTTTCGGATTCGATAAAAACTCGAATAGTTATGATTTGAGCGAGTGGACACCAGAACCAGGCGAACACTCAACCGCAGATTTTAGTAGTAAACAGCTAAGTGACATGCAGAAAAGTGTGACAAAGGATAAGCAAAAGACGCAGATTATTATGGAAGAAGTTGTTCAAATTTGCAGTCAACGAAAAGGCGGGGTGTTAATTACCTGTGCCGGACGCAAACATTGTGAGCAAGTAGCTGAGTTTTTGCCGCGTGATAGCTGGGCGATAGTGACCGAAAAGACACCATCAAAAGTAAGAGCGCAATCGCTAATAGATGCTCGAAGTGGTGCAATTAAGTATGTGCTGCAAGTGGGCGCGCTGACAACAGGCGTCAATATACCGCCTTGGTCAACCAGCGTACTTTTACGCCGCATTGGTAGTCTAACTCTACTCACTCAATTAACAGGCCGCATATTGCGTATCCTTGAGCAAGAGGATATTGACAACGGATTCGAGAAAACGGACGGATTAATTCTTGATTACACAGAAACTTTTTCAAGCTTTGGTGATATTTACGATGACCCACTACTCGAACAAGCTCGCGCAAGTAAATCAGCATACACAGGTGAAACGCAAGAATGCCCTATATGCTCAACTTCAAATAGTGAATTTGCAGTGCGCTGTATTGGCCAGGCTGATAACGATGATGGACGCTGTGAGCATTTCTTTCAATCGTCAACGTGCTTCAAGTGTGATGCAGATAACGCACCATCAGCGCAAAACTGTCGTAAATGTGGCGCAATAATGATAGACCCAGCGCATAAGTTAATCAGCAAGCATTACACAGAAGCAGACTATAAAGAGGTGCTAGAAATGAATTGGGAGAAAACCAAACAAGGAGACGGCATCAAAATCGAATACCGCTTAAACTCAATCTACACTAAAAACGGCCAAGAATTTCAAGAGGTAGCTAAAGAGTATTTTAAACCGTTCGGAGATAAGCCACACGATAAGCAGCGATGGAAAGCGTTTATTGCTCAATCAATTAACGGTTACAGATTTAAAGCTATCGCCATGCAAGCGCGCACATTGACTGAGATAATACAAAACAAAGCGATATTCGACAAGCCGACGCATATCACACATCGCGTTAATGATAAGGGATTTAGTATTGTGAATAGGCGTAAGTTTTTGAGTGGTAGAGAGGCATAACAACTGGTCGGATATGTTGCGCAGAGTTTTTGCGCTATTGTCTGCATCTAGGATAACTTTAAGGATAACTAAATGATAATCGCCATAGACCCAGACATGCGCAAATCGGGCGTGTGTACACTTAACGCGCTAGGTCAAATATGCGCGCTTGACTCGCTAACAATAGTCGAGCTAATGCAATTAGTCGCAGACATGCCAAAAGATACAGTGTATGCCATCGAGGACGTAAACAAGGTCAAAGCAATATACCAACGCAATATTAGAGCCAAAAACGCTGTAGGGCTTAAAATAGCGCAATCTGTGGGCATGGTTAAAGCAACCGCGACATTGATTATAGAAATAATCGAAGATATGACAGGACGACCAGTAATTCTTGCACCTGTTGGACTAGGAAAGCAGTTTAAAAATGACGCTGTATTATTTAAGCAAGTAACAGGTTATCAGCGACAAACAAACGAAGATAAGCGCGATGCCTACGCGATTGCAAATTGGGTTTTTAAGAATCAAGAGCGACTGGTCAAACCACTACAAAACTAAAAACGTGTATATTAATCAATGAAATTTATACACGTTTAATTAAAAAGGTGCAAACATGAATACAAAACTACTAAAAATAACTAACGAAGAATACCGTGAAATCGACGCTATCAGCAATGGTGAGTTGCAACAAATCGCATGTAATCCAGCGGATTACATATGGGCTAAAAATGCGCCAATAGATACAATCAAAACAGCGGCTTTCGATTTTGGTACAGCATTGCACACCGCACTACTTGAGCCTGAGTTGTTCAACAGTCAGACGGTGGTATACGGCCAAACCAAAACACGTGAAACCGTCAAGTTTCAGCAATTCATGGAGACACAAACAAAGTGCTCGATTGTGTTACTGGAAAGCGAGTATGAAAAGCTCAGGTTTATTGTCGATAGCGCAATGGCCCACCCTACATTCAAATCGTATCTTGATAGTTGCGAACATAGAGAGACCAGCATCGTAGTAGAATTGCATGGCGTAAAATGCAAGATTCGCCCTGACTGTCACAGTGACAAGCTTGGTATCATTGGCGATTTAAAAACAACTGCAAGCCTGGACGATTGGCGTGAGACTGCGCGATGGAAAAATCCACTGTTTAAACTAGGCTACGGACACACAGCTGCTTTTTATATGGACGCTTACGAAGAATATCTGGGCCGTCCAGTTAACGAATATACATTTTTAGTCTGCCAAAAGTCTATCAGTTGCGGAAAATATCCGGTAGCTGTAATCACTGTTACACGCGATGAATTGGAAATGTATGGATTTTTTGAACAGGTCTATACCAATCTTGAAATATACAAAGAGTGTTTATCGTCTGGTAACTGGTCGCATGTTGAGCGCTTTCCTGTGTTTCCTGGCTTTGATGGTGAGTTACAGGTTAGTTTTGAGGATAGTGAATAATGATTAATTTGATGCAAGGTGATTGCCTTGAGCGAATGAAAGAGATACCAGATGGCTCAGTTGATATGGTTTTGACTGATCCGCCTTATGGCACAACAGCCTGCAAATGGGATTCAATTATACCACTAGAGCCAATGTGGAAGCAGTTGAAGCGCATTATTAAACCTAATGGCGCGATAGTTATTTTCAGTAAGCAGCCTTTTACAACGGCGATTAATGCAAGCAACCTGAAAATGTTCAAGCAGGAGTTGTTATGGGAAAAAGAGAACCATGACAATCCAATGCAAGCAAAAAATAGGTTTTTAAACATCATAGAGAATATAAGTATTTTTTATACTAAAAAGCCAACATATAACCCGCAAGGTGTAATTGTTACAAATAAACAATCTAGTTCTGTTGGTGGTTTGTTGTGTGATAGCAGTCAAGGCAAACCGAAAAAATATAATCAAGTTATGACAGGTTATCCAAAAAATATACTGAAATTCAACAGAGATAGAACAGGATTACACCCAACACAAAAACCAGTCGCATTAATGGAATACCTAATAAAAACGTACACAAACGAGGGTGAAATGGTTTTAGACTTCACTATGGGTTCAGGTTCAACAGGTGTAGCATCTAAAAACCTAAACCGTAAATTTATCGGCATAGAGCTAGACGAAGGTTATTTCAACATAGCAAAGCAAAGAATAGAAAATTCATAACTGGTCGGATATGTACCAAACAATAACTTTGGTACTATCACCATTCAATAACAAAACGAGTAAAGAATATGACTTATTGCCACGTATCAGCACAAATTGCACAACATGCGAGTGATTGCGATGAAATACGCTGTTCAGAGTGTGACAGTGAAGATTTAGAAATTGAACAATATGGAAAAGTATGGTCTAAAAACTGTTTAGACTGTGGATTTTATGAAGATAATAGTCAAAATTATGAGGGTTAAAACATGAGCATCAACGATTTATCAGACACGATTGAGGCAAAATCAGACCAGTTAAACGCTGATGATTTGGCGGGTTCAACAAAAACAATCAAAGTGACCGATGTTGTACGATA
>Ga0070748_1001394_pt1 | contig 11288 bp, 4 predicted proteins | sample VirMetDEL_Nov_12_FD_77015 | JGI IMG/M metagenome (GOLD analysis project Ga0070748, IMG submission 77015) | Aqueous microbial communities from the Delaware River and Bay under freshwater to marine salinity gradient to study organic matter... | ecosystem: Environmental > Aquatic > Marine > Coastal ...
GAATTGACACTTTTATGGAATAGAACCATGACCGACACTCAAGTTGATGACCTCAATGTGGTCTCGCAAGAATTATTGATTTCCCCCGCAGAACTCAAAAAGAACATCCCCTTAACCGATGCCGCGCGCACTGTCGTTACCCAAGGGCGCGCGACTATTCGCAAGATTCTCGACCGCAAAGATCCGCGCATATTTGTGGTCATCGGTCCCTGCTCTATTCATGACGTAGATGCCGCCAAGGACTACGCCCAGCGCCTCAAGAAACTCGCCGACGAAGTAAGCGATTCTATTTATATCGTAATGCGCGTTTACTTTGAAAAACCACGCACTACCGTGGGCTGGAAAGGCTTAATCAATGATCCTCATTTGAATGACTCATTCAAGATTCAAGAAGGTCTGCACATTGGTCGTCAATTGTTGCTCGATATCAGCGAAATGGGTCTTCCCACCGCGACCGAAGCGCTCGACCCTATATCGCCACAGTATCTGCACGACTTAATCAGCTGGTCGGCTATTGGCGCGCGCACCACAGAATCGCAGACTCACCGCGAAATGGCGAGCGGCCTGTCCTCCGCTGTGGGCTTTAAAAATGGTACTGATGGCGGCCTCACCGTCGCTATCAATGCGTTACAATCCGTGTCTAAACCCCATCGTTTTTTAGGCATCAACACTGAAGGCCAAGTGGCCATTATCCACACCCGCGGCAATGCTTATGGCCACGTAGTGCTGCGCGGCGGCAACGGCAAGCCTAACTATGACTCCGTCAGTGTCGCAGTGTGCGAACAAGAACTCGCCAAAGCAAAAGTTACACCCAATATTATGGTGGACTGCAGCCACGCCAACTCCAACAAGAACCACGAATTACAAACTCTGGTTATGGAAAATGTTGCCAACCAAATACTAGAAGGCAATCAATCTATTATTGGGCTTATGGTGGAAAGTAATATAAATGCAGGCAATCAAAATATCCCTGCTAATTTGTGCGACCTAAAATATGGCGTATCCGTCACTGATGCTTGCATCGACTGGGAAACTACTGAAAAAGCAGTGCGTCAAATGCGTGCAATCATTAAAGATAGCCTCGCAAAACGCAGCCTTTAACACTGCAGGCTCAATTTTGTCCCATAAAAAGCGGCCTAGGCCGCTTTTTTAATGTGTGTACTTCCTACACAAAACCCCTAATAGCACTCAATTTGTCAAATTTATCGACAAATTGACCTTGCTAGTATGGTCTTTTGAAGCTTCGACTGATAGATTCTAGTGCAAGGAATAGATCTTTTTGCCTGCATGCTGGGCAACTTAGGACGTAACAATAAAAACACTAACTACGTAAATTACATCTTATCTACAGCTGTGCTCTGTAGTCCTAAAACCCGTCCCGCCGTTAGCGGGAATAGTTAATAGGAAACTCTTATGGCAACTGCCCAAGTCAGTGCGAAAAAAACTAATAATCGCCATGCGGAACCGCTCAACAACCTCTTAGAGTTACACGATTTCGCTGTCGCTAAAGCTATACATCAACGCGAATTTGACCTGAGCATGAGCCAGTTATTGGGCTGCGATTATCTCTTTATTCGCCATAAAGGCCCGCATCGCCTACTCGGTCAAGATCAACTTGCCAGCACCCTGCAAGAGCTGCTCGAGATTTTTGAAAGCTCACCGCGCCAAAGTCAGATCATCGGTATTGATGAAAGCCAGCCAGTACAGCTGCAGTTCACGCGCTACGACTTTATGTGGGAAGACAATCAGGTGCGCAATGCTCTCAGCACACAGGTCAACCAAGCAGAGCAAATCGATTTTATGCAGATGATGTTTGAATGTAGCTCAGCCTGCTGATAAGACCATACACAACTATACGAGGTGAGAACTCTCAGGATGAGTATCACCTCATAATACCGCGCCGCGCCTCCCTCTTTTGACACACCCACTCCACAAGTACAATCCAATGGCGACTTTCCCTCTCGCAACTCTGTGTATGAGTAAAAAACAATGGTGCTTCACCCCAATAGCACTTCTGCGCCACGTGCATGTCTATAGCTGCAGAAACCAACCGAATTGATTAATCCACCTGACTAACCCTGCCTTTAAACACGCAATTCCGCTATAGTAAGCGGGTATAAAATCCAGACGCGGCCGGAGCTGCCGCGCCTTTGACCACTTGAGACCTTCTTTATGCAAATCGTTGTTGTGAGAATGCTAAAACTTTCCCTGGTAAGCCTGCTTGTCGTTCTTTCTGCGCTAACCCAAGCCGATAACATCAAAAGCCTCGCTCCAACCCCCGAGCAGAGCAAAGCGGCTATTGAAGTGGTTGGACGCCTCAATCAGGAACACTATCGCGATCAAGAGCTGAATGATGCACTTTCATCTCGCTACTTTGATGAATATCTCAAATCCCTCGATAGCTCGAAAAACTTTTTCTTGCAGTCCGATATTGCAGAATTTGAAAAATATCGCAAAACTTTTGACAACGACTACGTAAAAGGAAAGTTAAATAATAGCTTTACGATTTACAACCGCTATAACCAACGCTTAATTAAGCGTCTCGAACAAGTTGTTGCGCAGCTTAAAGATCCTGAAACCAAATTTGATTTTGATGTAGAAGAGTTTATCGATACCGACCGAAAAAAAGCGGATTGGCCTGCGTCTGCCGCAGAGGCTGATAAGCTTTGGTACAGCTATATCAAATCCAATATTTTAAGTTCCATGCTCTCAGGCAAAACTCTCGACGAAAGCAAAACCAATTTGCGCAAACGCTATGCAAGCCAGCTACGCCGCCTCAAGCAACAAACATCAGAAGAAGCCTTTAGTGTCATGATGAATGCCTTAACCATGCTCTATGATCCGCACACCAATTATCTCTCACCTGAGAATGCTGAAAACTTTGACATCAGTATGTCGTTGGAACTGCAAGGCATAGGCGCGGTATTACAAAGCGATGAGGACTACACCAAGGTAAGCAGCCTAGTCTTTGGTGGACCAGCACAAAAACAAGGGCAACTAAAACCCAACGATAAAATTGTAACCATTGCCCAAGGTGCCGAAGGCGAATGGGTTGATGTTGTAGGCTGGCGCTTAGATGAAGTAGTGAAACTTATTCGCGGCCCCAAAGGCACTCTGGTACGTCTTGAGGTAATTCCATCTGACCCAACCGCTGTGGGCAACAAAACGATCACCATCAAACGTGAAACGGTAAAACTGGAAGACCAAGCCGCCAAGAAGGCCGTATTCGACGTTAAAGACGGTGACAAAACCTTCAAAATCGGCGTTATTGATATCCCCACCTTTTACATGAATTTTGAGGCGTTTCAAAAGGGTGACCCTAACTACAAAAGTACCACTCGCGACGTATTGAATTTACTGAATGAATTAAATAAAGAGCATGTCGATGGTGTCATCATTGACCTGCGCGACAATGGCGGCGGTTCACTGCCGGAAGCAGCGATGCTCACGGATTTGTTTGTCGATCCGGGTCCCGTTGTACAAATTCGCCAAAGTGATGACAGCGTATCGCGCAACTATCGCGCTTATCAGCCTGCCGTTTATCGCGCACCTATAGCGGTTTTGATCAATCGCCTAAGCGCCTCAGCATCAGAAATTTTTGCTGGCGCCATTCAAGACTATGGTCGCGGCATTATTGTAGGCTCCACAACCTTCGGTAAAGGCTCTGTGCAGAATCTTATCGATTTAAAGCACGGCAAATTAAAAATCACCGAAGCTAAGTTTTATCGAATTTCAGGCGATAGCACCCAACATCGCGGCGTAATTCCAGATGTACAACTGCCCAGCTTGCTCGACCCAAGCGAAATAGGCGAAAGCAGCTACGATAACGCTCTCCCCTGGGATCGCATCCATGCCGCACCGCACCAAAACTATTATCAGATGAGCAAGTTTTTACCCAAAATTGAAACTGAACACCAGGAGCGTATGGCCATCGACCCAGACTTCATTTTTCTCAATAAGCAAAGTGAGTTATTTAAAGAAGCCGCGGCCAAAAAACAAGTTTCTTTGAAATTGGATACCCGCAAAAAAGAGCAGAAAGAAATAGAGGGCCGGACATTGGCAATGGAAAACCTACGTCGCACCGCCAAAGGCGAAAAGCCCTTTGCTGATTACGCCGCACTAAAAGCCGATGCGGGCGGCGGCGATGACGAAGAAGAGAACGAAGAAAAAGCCAAAGAAGCCGCCGAAAAAGCTAAAGAAATTCATCCACTTGAAGACCCCTACCTCACTGAGACTGGGCACATTCTCGCCAACTTTATTGAGCAGCTCAACCAACCGGAAACAGCTGTCGCAAAACACTAAAAGTAGATGAAAACCCCTCAACACCCGCGCAGCAATGCGCGGGTGTTTTACTAAGTAAATATCACTCTCGCGATTGGATCAGTTTATGAAAGCCATTTCCTACAACGTCAACAGCCTGCGCATGCGCCTGCATCAACTAGAAGCGGTAATAGCAACGCACTCGCCCGATTTTATTGGCCTGCAAGAAACCAAAGTAAACGATCCAGATTTTCCGTTAGCAGCGATTGAAGCTATGGGTTACCACGTAGAGTTTATCGGGCAGAAAACCCACTACGGCGTTGCGCTCATGTCAAAACACCCCTTTAAACGAGTTATTAAAGGCTATCCAACCGATGAAGAAGGCGCACAGCGACGCTTTATCGGCGGCGTATTTGATACCCCCAGCGGAGAAGTCACTGTACTAAACGGATATTTCCCTCAAGGTGAAGGCCGCGACCATCCCGTAAAATTTCCAGCAAAACAAAAGTTTTACGCCGACCTCTTAGCATTTATAAAAGCTGAGTTCACCCCACAACAGCAGGTTATTTTAATGGGCGACATGAATATCTCCCATCAAGACTGCGATATTGGCATTGGTGAAGTGAATCGCAAACGCTGGTTGCGCACCGGGAAATGTAGCTTCCTACCTGAAGAACGCGCATGGTTAAATGAATTGCTAGCTTGGGGTTTCAAGGATAGCTATCGCGAACGCAACCCCGACGTAAATGATAAATTTAGCTGGTTTGATTATCGCAGTGGAGGCTTTGAAGACACACCAAAGCGCGGTCTGCGTATCGACCTTATTTTAGCCACGCAACCCTTAATGGATAAGTGTATAGATACAGGCATTGACTACGATGTGCGCGCAATGGAGAAACCTTCGGATCACTGCCCGATCTGGGCAAGTTTCGGGGTTTAGCCTGCAGACTGTTTAAGAACGAGTTGAATTGGCAAAAAAAATGGGCGCTCTGTTAGCGCCCATTTTTTATGGTTAAATCCCGAGAAAGTCGTCGCTGTTAAAACACTCTTCTCGCAAAATGTTAATCACTTTTCAAAACCAATGTCACCTAGATGTAAAAAACTAGCGGCAGGAGTTTGTGACTTTACGCGAATAGAAATAGATCTCGCACCCTGCGTAGGGGGTAACGGAAGTGCTAACCGCTGATAAGAATCAAACTCTGTATTTTCCAAGGTTGCAGTTGCTAACAAAGTACCTTGCGCATCTTCAGTACGCACTTCCAATGTCCAAGACTGAGTTACACCTTTCGACCAAACCCCCACTTTAATAGTCTTAATCGTCGTTAAGTCAACAGCCTGTAAATTCACACTTAGCCAATCGCCCGTTGCTGAAAACTTAAGTGTATCCATGTCTGCAAGTCGCTCAGATTCAACACCCTTCGGGAGACTCTCTGCCTTTATTAAACGCGACAGCGCTATTCTTGCCGGCAAAAGAGTAAATTCGCGCTCAACCTGAATAGGTGCAATAGCTAAAGCACCCTTATCGCTAAAAACAACCTGCAGTGTGTAATCTTCTAAGGCGGCAAAAGGCGACGTTTCTGTGGCATTTTTTGTTGAAAAACTATGCTCAGATAAACTCAAGCTGCCACTTAAGGGCAAGCTACTTGGTTCGGCATCGCCTAATGAAAGTACGTAGCTTGCCAAGGCTTTTCTATCATCTTCTGCCAAACCAGAAAAACCGGGCATATTCATTTCACCCCAAACTCCGCTGCCACCATTGGCTATTTTATGCATTAAATAGCTTAAGGCTTTGGGGTCATTCGCGTATTTCAACGCTACATCTTTATAGGCTGGGCCAATCGATTTTTCATTAAGCTTATGGCAACCCAAGCAATTATTGGCAGTCACCAATGCCTCACCCTGTTGAATCAAACTAAGCGCCTGATGACCCTGAGCTTTAATCCCTGATGCATAACGCAAACTGATCATAGGATTTTTTTCGCTGACAGGCTGATCTAAATGGCCATCCTCTTTGTCATTTATCTCAATGCTATAACGCAGAGAATGCGTTTCTGGCCAATAAAAAGATGTGTTTTCCGTTGATGACAAACTAATCTGCGGCGGCTCATTACCAATGGCTAAGTCTGCATAACTCTGTGTGATTGCGCCATGAGCATCTACCACCTTCAGTTGCAATTGATACGTCCCTCTTGCCTTAGGCGTAAAGGTTATAGTTTCCGTATTACCCAACAACGTGGAAGTACAAGCAGGCTTCACGCAATTCAAACGCCACTCAAAGGAAATTTTGTCGCCGTCTAAGTCAGTAGACTCTGCTGCACTCGCTTCGATTAAAGCCCCCGCTCCCGCTTGATGTTTATTAAGTTGAATTTGTGCGCTAGGCGGCCGATTGCCCGCGCCAACGTACTCAACACGCGTAAGGCGCGCATCAGGATTCCCAGTAAACCAAGACATGCCATATTCAAGGACATAGAGGGTGCCATCAGGTGCAAAACGTGCGTCTATAGGTAGTGCATAATTTATTTGCGGGGCAAAAGGTTCAACTTTATGAATGCGCCCCTGCTCATCAAAGCTCACCACTTTTATCCAAGCGCGCATAAAATCCATAATGAAGAGTTTATTATTGTAATAAGCAGGATAGCGGTGTTGCGATGCGGGATACTCATTTGCATGAAATACATCAGCGACTAATGCCGTGCGCCCGCCTGTACCCAATTCAGGGAATTCGTCTGAGGTGCCGTAGGGATAAGCAATAAACGCTGGCTGCGCTGGCGGCAATTCTTTTGCACCAGTATTATGCGGTGAATAGTTGATCGGTTTATTAACATCTACATAATCGCCCGTTTCTTGCGTAACATAATTAAATTTTCTGTAGGGATGATTTTTACCAATCACCAACGGCCAACCAAAGTTGCCCGCCTGAGTCACACGATTAATTTCATCATAGCCGCGCGACCCTTTAAGTTCCGAGTCATTCGTCGCATCTGGCCCTACATCACCATAAAACAAGGTTTTGGCGGCATCATCATAAGTAATACTGTACGCATTGCGCGTACCCATCACGTATATTTCTGGGCGACCTTGCGTCGCGTCCGCGAATAAATTACCTGCAGGAATTGTGTAACTGCCATCGGCTGCCAGCTTAATACGCAGGACTTTTCCGCGTAAATCCATTGTGTTCCCAGCACCGCGCAGTGCATCATTTTTTTCTAAACCTGGACGGAAATCTAAGGGCGCATAACCATCCTGTTCGTGAGGATTGGTATTATCACCTGTAGACATAAACAGGTTTCCATCCGCATCGAACTCTAGGTCTCCACCCGTATGGCAGCAATTCGTATCGATGGGATACTCCAATATAAGCGTTTCAGTCGCAGGATCTAGCTGATTTTTATTCCAAACAAAACGCGCTAAGCGAATAAATAGCTGGTTACTTGCATCCTGCACTGAAAAGGCTGTATAAATAAAATTATTGGTTTTGAATTCAGGATCAAGTGCCACCCCTATCAGCCCCAATTCAAGATGGCTAATAAATGCCACACCAGGAATTGCGCCCGCATCACTCAGGTCACCAGACTTATAATCAACGCGCGCTAACTTGCCCGGACGCAGGGCAATTAAAGCATCACCGTTTGGAAAGAAAGCTAACTTTACCGGCTCATCGAGATTTGCGACCAACACTTTTTTAATGAAGCGATTATTTTCAGGGCGCGCATGGGTGTAATCCAATGTGGGCTGCACTGTGCCAAGATGATTCAAACCAATAACGTAACCCAAGCCCGCCTTGATCAGCTGTAAAAAATGGGGGTCGCTGTAGGTTTCAATGGAATGACCTAAGCCCGTATAAAATGATCGCCCACCGTCATAGTCGTGAAACCAGGCGATAGGATGGTGGGCGCCATGCTCACCCCCTTGATAGGTCGTTTCATCAACAGTGGCCACCACCTGAATAAATTCATAGAAGTCTTTGTAGTTATACCATTCATCTTTAAGCGAAAAGCCTGAGCTGTGCTCGGTATTAAATGGACTATCCTTTTGAGTAAAATTAACTCTCGCGTCTTGTACATTACTGGGGTCTTGCGGGTGATTTTTAAATACCGCACCCACTAGGTTGCGATACCAAAACCAATCACCTTCCCACTCTGTATCCGCAGCGGCATGCACCCCCACAAAACCACCGCCTGCTTGAATATAGCGCTCCATCGCCAACTGCTGATTTTCATCCAGTACATCTAAACTGGTATTTAAAAACACAAGCGCATTGAATTTGCGCAGCTCAGCATCAGTAAACAAGGCGGCATCTTCAGTCGCAACGAGCGAAAAATTTTCTGCATTTGCCATTTTCTGTAATGCATTGATACCTGCAGGTATAGAATCATGACGCCAGCCGCTGGTTTTGCTAAAGACGAGAATGTGCGCTCCCTTCAGCTCTGTTAACTGCACTTGCTGTGCAGCTTCGGGGGTAGGCGGTACGCTCGACAGCGCCTCAGCTACTTTCTGCTCGCAAGCCGCCAAGAAAAAAATCGCGCTAAACAGCAATCCCGTTAAGATGGAGCTATAGCGAACAGGCGTGATTATTTTTAACATAGCAGTTCCCAATAAAGAAAAAGACAGATCAGTAGCATTGATTAACTATAGAGTCTTTTGGACACAATGCGAAGGGTAACAAGAGTGGCGCAACAACGAGTTACTCAGTAGAGCTCATAAAGGCACCGTTGATTTTACTTATGCCCTAAACGCAAAAGCCGCTGAGTTTATCAGCGGCTTTTGCAATCTGCATGTGGCTTTACGGTTATAAACGAATCTTAGCAACTGAACTGCTTTAAGCCCTACAACTCAAATCAGCACAACCGTTAATCTGCAGCTATCGTCAATATGTATTTATTAGCATACCTATTCACGCTCAAACCAGCGCGCCAAACGCCGCTCTAAATCATCATAGCGAATAGGCTTGCTGATGTAATCATCCATACCTGCCGCCAGATACACCGCCTGATCGACATCTGTTTGAGCGCCAGTTACCGCGACTATGTGCACGGGATGCAAGCTGTGAGTCATTTGTTCATAGCTGCGAATTTTCTGGGTAGCGAATTGGCTATCTCGCTCATTCATGTCGTAATCCAACAGCACCAAGTCAAATCGCTCTTTATCAACGATTTCTATTGCCTCCAATCCGTTTTGCGCAATCTGCACATAACAATTCAGTTTTTTCAACATGGCGCTAATCACCATTTGATCGACTCGGTGATCTTCCACCAACAGTACCTTCAGTACTACTCCGGTAGATGTTGGCTCGCGCTCTAAGAGCCCGCGCTCTTCTTCAAGTAGCTGAGAACTCAATAAACGCTGCACCATGGTGTCGTGCAAGCGTTTACGCATAATGGGCTTTTCAATCACCGAGACCTGCGGGTGATTGCGTAAATGCAATTTCATTTCATTGCTGTCACTTTGCAGAATACTCATCGCAATGACTTGTTTAATATCAGCCAGCTCTGGTCGCGCCAACAATTCACGCGATAGGAGTAGCCCATTAAAATTATTGAGTTTGGTGTAGATCAAGACCAGATCAAAAGGCTGTTCACTTTTGCTGGCTTCCAGCAAGCGCGCTATAGCTTGATCCTGCCCTACGGCCATAGCCGCATACATACCCCAATGAGAAATTTCATCCGCCAAGGCATGGCCATTATTCTCAGGTAGATCAATTAAGAGAGCACGCTTACCTTTAAGCTTTTGCTCAAAACCAAAACGGCGCTCTTCGTGAGTGACAACTTGAAGTGAGACATTGATGAAAATATGACTGCCGCGATTACGCGTTTCACGCAGGTGAATACTTCCACCCATACACTCTGCCAAGCCTTTACAGATAGACAGGGCAATTCCACGATGACTACTCTCTACAACGTCCTCTTCCTGCTGCTCAGAGGTGCGCTCACTATCACTAATAATGACCTGCAACTCACCGAAATAATCTTGCTCTTGATGAAAGCGCGCCTCGATAAAAATGTACTCAATGCGGCTCACTTTTAAGGCATGGTTTAGCAGCGTCGCCAAAATTTGATTCATGCGCGCCACGTCACCCTTAACGCGGGAGGGCATTGCAGGATCGAACAGATAATAAAGCTCTACGCCCTGCTGGTGTGCATCCAAGGAGAAGTCTTGCACAAACTTCTCCAGCACCCGACGGAGATCAAACTCCTGCTGCTCAAGCACCAGAGATTTAGTCGTGATTTTGGAAAAGTCGACAACGTTGTTCACCAAATCAATTTGGCGGCCACCCGCCTTAGTAGCCATGGTTAATAATTCGCGGTGATGCTCCGATAACTGACTGTCATCAATCAGCGATAGGGTGCTCAATACATCGCTAATCGACGCGCGGAATTCCTGACCTATATTCACCAGAAATTCGTTTTTTAATTCTATTTGCGCTTGGGAGCTGCGCTGTTGATTTTCCAAGCCCTGAGCGCGCTCGCGCAAGGAAAAGTTTGCCTCTAAGCGCTCCCAGTAGGCAATTGATGTCACTTTTCCCTGATGATTAAGCATGACGTAAAACATCAGCATGATGAAGCCATACAAAATACCTTCAGCATCACCCAATAAAATCGCGGTGATAGCAGCAGGTATTTGGCCTATAGCAAGATAGAGCGTTAAGAAGTGACGATAGGGTGCGAACACATTGGCAACACTGGAATAGAACACCACAGAGTACAGCCACATAATAAGCGTTTCATCGCGCATGCCCTGCACCCACGTCAGGGTAACCAGAATAATGCTCCACCAAGCGGCACCAATACAGGATGCCAAAAAGTATTGATTGCGCCAACGTGTAGGCGCGCGCGCATAGAGCGCATCAAAGCGAAACAAATAATAAATGCGCCAAAGCGTTACCAACAGCAGCCCGGTAATCAAGACAATTGCCGTATTGTGCTCACGCTCTTGAAAATCGCCAAACGCCAAACAGAGAAGAAACACGATGAAATTCAGCACGAGACCGCGGCGACTGTATTTGGCGACACGCGCATCCGTATCGCGCA
>Ga0070748_1001396_pt1 | contig 11275 bp, 10 predicted proteins | sample VirMetDEL_Nov_12_FD_77015 | JGI IMG/M metagenome (GOLD analysis project Ga0070748, IMG submission 77015) | Aqueous microbial communities from the Delaware River and Bay under freshwater to marine salinity gradient to study organic matter... | ecosystem: Environmental > Aquatic > Marine > Coastal...
AAAATAACCAAGCCGAGAAAATATAGAGGTATACAATGGGAAAGCCCAAAAGAGATTCTGAACTGTCAAACAATAATAACAATGGAATGTTCAATACTAATAACATTAGCAGTGATAGGATAACTAATTTTTGTTCGTGTCGTTTTTTCATGGTATTAAATAATACAATCTCTACAGAAAAAATGTAGAGATTGTATAGTTTAAAAAAAATTATTAAAGTTATTGGTTTCTAATGTGTTGCTTCACCCGCACCCGAAGGGATTCTAATGTGTTCTACAATATCTTGAACATCTTGTGGAGGTGCTGGAGTAAAACGTTTCACTGTTAAAGCAACTGTAAAGTTGACAATCATCGCAATCGTTCCAAAACCTTCTGGAGAGATTCCGAACCACCAGTTTTCTTTTAAACCGGCAACAGCCTCTTTACCACCATCAAAAAGTCCGAATTTGAATTTCAGCATATAAAAAAGCATCAAAACTAAACCAGTAACCATTCCGGCGATAGCGCCTTCTTTATTCATTTTCTTGTCGAAAATTCCAAGAATAATCGCAGGAAATAATGAAGCAGCCGCTAAACCAAATGCAAGCGCGACGACGGCGGCGACAAAGCCCGGAGGATTAATCCCAAAATAACCTGCTATCACCACAGCAACAGCAGCAGCTCCACGAGCAGCCCATAGTTCTCCTTTTTCTGAGATGTTTGGGTTGATCATTTTTTTAATAATATCATGAGATACAGAAGCTGAAATTACTAATAACAAACCAGCAGCAGTAGATAGGGCAGCAGCTAATGCTCCCGCAGCAACTAATGCAATAACCCAGTTTGGTAAGTTGGCAATTTCAGGATTAGCTAATACCATGATGTCTTTATCAATAGTCAGCTCACTTCCTTTATTTCCTTTAGCTTCTTCGGCTGCTAAAAATGCAGCATCTTTAGACTTGTCATTATAATACTGAATTTTACCATCTCCGTTTTTATCTTCAAATGTTAATAAACCTGTAGTTTCCCATTTGGTAAACCAAGCTGGCATTGATGAATATTCTTTTCCATTAACGGTTTCAATTAAATTTGTTTTAGCAAAAACAGCGATTGCGGGAGCAGTTGTATAAAGAATAGCAATTAAAATCAAAGCATATCCAGCTGATTTCCTAGCATCTTTTACTCTTTTAACAGTAAAGAAACGAACAATAACGTGTGGTAATCCTGCCGTACCCACCATTAAAGCAAGTGTTATAGCAAAAACATCGATCATTGATTTTGTTCCATCGGTATAGACGGCAAAACCCAGTTCTGTTGAAAGACCGTTTAATTTATCTATTAAATAAGTATCTGTTCCTGTAACTGTCCCCCCCATTCCTAATTGTGGAATTGGGTTTCCTGTCATTTGTATAGAAATAAAAATGGCTGGTACCATGAAAGCAAATATTAACACACAATATTGTGCTACTTGGGTATAGGTAATCCCTTTCATTCCTCCTAGAGTAGCATAAAATAAAACGATTATCATTCCTATAATAACACCAGTATTAATATCTACTTCTAGAAATTTAGAAAACACTAATCCTACACCACGCATTTGTCCTGCTACGTAGGTAAATGAAACTACGAGTGCACAAATAATAGCAACTGTCCTAGCGCTATTAGAATAGTAACGCTCTCCAATAAAATCTGGAACCGTAAATTTTCCAAATTTCCTAAGATAAGGGGCTAATAAAAGTGCCAGTAGCACATATCCTCCAGTCCAACCCATTAAATACACAGCACCATCATAGCCATCAAAGGAGATGATCCCTGCCATTGATATAAATGATGCGGCACTCATCCAGTCAGCTGCAGTCGCCATACCATTAGCTAACGGAGAAATTTCTCCACCAGCAACATAAAATTCTTTAGTTGATCCGGCACGAGACCAGATTGCAATTCCAATATAAAGGGCAAATGTTACCCCAACAATTATATAGGTCCAAGTTTGTAAATCCATAATATTTTATTTTTTTATTTTTAAAATTATTCGTCGAAGCCGTATTTCTTATCTAATTTGTTCATCAATCGAACATAAACAAATATCAGTATGACAAATACATATATTGAACCTTGTTGTGCAAACCAAAAACCAAGTGGAAATCCACCTAATTTAATAGAATCTAGTGCCTGTTTGAAAAGGATTCCTGCTCCATAGGAAACAGCAAACCAAATGCTTAATAAAATTAAAAGGTATCTTAAGTTTTCCTTCCAATAAGCTGTTGCTTTATCTTGTTTATCGCTCATAATAGTATAGTAAAATGGTTAATGGTTATAGATAGATCATTGCTTGCAGTGTCACGGTATTAACCGCCTTGTTTGCAGCATATTTTAAGGTTTGGTATTCTAAAGTTAGTTTTGAATTATGTCCGCTGAAAAACGCATTTGCACCGATACCCAACTGCGACGCATTATCGTTTAAAGCATCTATCTTTCTGTCGTCATAAGAAATATAAGGCTGGAAACGAGTTTTTGACTTTCCGGGGATAACATAACCTAAGTGACCATGAATCATAGATCCAGTTTCGTAGGTTGTCCCTAGCGTATAATTTTTTCCGTAATCAGAATTTTGATATAATGCATAGGCTGTAAATGCTGCACCTTGCGTTCCTAATGGAACATCATAAAACGCATCAAGTCCTAAGATGGTCACGTCTTCTCCAGTTAGATTTCCTGTAGCATCTGCAATTACAGATCCATTGGGATGAGAAAAGAAACCCGCTCCAATATTAAATACTTTTTTAGTTCCTAAGTAAGTACCCACTTTATAAGGCAAGAAATTACTTTCAGAATCTAAAAAGCCATATTCAAAATACCCTGCATATGTTCTTCCAGCTTCTTTTGACCCTAACAATCTTTTACCCGTATATGTCGCTGCGCCTCCATTTGTAGGTACTGTAGTTGCTTGCAAATTGTTAGTTGAAGCGCCGTTCATAGCAACACGGTATTGAAATTTTCCCAAAGTTCCTTTCGCATAGACTCCGATATGTCTGGCAAATTGGTCAGATAAACCTAATGTTGCCCACGCTTGTCTTTGGTTGTCTAAAGTCATGATGTTTAATGTACTTTGATTGTTTAAACGAGAGATACCATTCCAGTAATGCAGTCCACCACCTACGGCATTGTTTTTCCCAAGGCTGTATTGTGCCCAGACATCATGCATAAATAATTGAGATCCGTCCCCTTTTCCTGTTGGGCTCATTGTATCAGTATTCAGACTATTAAGTCCAAAGTGAGTGACAATCAAAAAGTCTTTATTAATTTGCGCATACATTAATACACGAGCTCTTCTTACGCTGAAATCTAGATCAGCTTGTTCATTTCCATTTCCGTCCAAAGGGCGATCAGAATTGTATTGTCCCCAGATTTGCGCCCATGATAGGACTCTTAAATACTTTGAACCATCTTCATTAAAATTGAATTTCATTCCGGCACCATAGTCAGGAGAGCCTTGTGAAAAACTTTTAAAAGAAAGAAGTAGGACTACCGCAATCAAATACATTTTTTTCATAATAAATTAAAAGTTTGGTTAGTAAAACGGTTAGTTTTAATAGTACCAAATTCTAATTTTTTGTTAATAAAAAAAATTAAGATATATATAGTTGTAAAGTAATATAGTTAATCTTTGAAACGCTCCCATTTTATAAGCATAAATTTATCTCCCAGTTCGGTTATAATCATACCCGCTCCAGATAGTAAATCTTTATTTTTGATATACTCTACAAGTTCTAAGTGGTTAAAAATCTTGTATGTAGGATGGTAGTTAGCATGCGAAGGTTTCTTGATGTTAAATGATTTCACCCAATTGCTTACAGTAACGTGTGAAACCCCGATAATGCGTTCAATTTCACGATAACTTAGTCCTTCTAAGTACAACTGTAGCGCCTTAGTTACGTAGTAATCATCTATCTTTTTCCCTATTTTATTAACTGTGAAAAAATAATTACATTTTTTACATAAAAACCTTTGTTTGTTGTTAATAATGCCACTTTTAATGATGTTGGTTCCTTGGCACTTTGGGCAGGCTAAAATCTCCATATATATAAAATTTGCATAAATATAGTAAATTAGCAATTATACTAATGAGAATAATGTATATAAAACTATTAAATTTTGATAAAGCCCTATTTTAATTAGTGTATAAGTGTGGTATTGTTAGTTATTTTAAAAATATAATTATTTGGTTTTACTGTCTAAAACTAAATGCTTGGTAATAATACGTAACTTTAGCTATAAATAAATTGTCTATGAAAAATTCAATAGCTGAACGAATTGCTGATTTTTTAAAATCGCATCCACCATTTTTGAGTCTAACAATCCCTGAATTGATTAGTATTTCTGAAGAATCTCAGGTGGTGTATCTAGAGAAAAGTCAAGTGCTTTTTAATGCTAATGATCAGCCGCACTCTTTTTTTTATATAGTTAAAGACGGAGCAGTGGGTTTAACTATTTCGCATGAAAATAAAGATATTCTAATCGATAAGTGTGATGAAGGAGATATCTTAGGATTACGACCATTTTTTGCTAAGGATCATTACTTAATGGATGCAGTGGCTCAAGAAGAAAGTTTGCTCTATGCAATCCCTATTGAAATTTTTAAACTATACGTATTTCAAAATTCAGATGTCTCTACTTTTTTATTACAAAGCTTTGCATCTAATACGCGTAATCCTTACGACAAAGACAATAAAGGAAAGTTAATTTCAGAAAATGTAGTTTATAACGAAGAGGATGATGTTATTCAATATTTTAAACCAATTTCACATACGCCCGAACCAATTGTGGCAACCCAGCAGGATACAGTGAAAACTATCGCTAACATGATGGTTAAGAATAAAATAGGTAGTGTTATCATTCAAGAAAATGATTTGCCAATTGGAATTCTTACTGATAAAGATTTGCGTTCTAAAATTGCTACTGGACTTTTTTCTACATCAGACACTGCTCAGCAAATAATGTCAGCACCAGTAATTACTGTTCCTGCAAATAGATCCGTCACCGAAATACAATTGCTGATGATTCAGCATAATATAGGTCATTTATGTGTTACTTCTGATGGTACACCAAATTCAAAAATCATAGGCATTATTTCAGAACATGATGTAGTTACTGCTCAAGCTAATAATCCAGGGGTGCTAGTAAAACAAACGAAACGCGCTAATAATCCAGAAGAACTTAGAGTGATTAGAGAAAATCTAAATAAATTAATTAAGAATGCATTGCATGAAAACATTCCTATAGCTCACATTTGTCAGATTACTGGCGAGATCAATACGGCTATCACAAAAAGAGCGATAGAATTATCTATTCTAAAAATGAAGGAGCAACCGCCAGCTAAATTTGCATGGCTAAATATAGGAAGTCAGGGACGTAAAGAACAGCTGCTTTTGACAGATCAAGATAATGCGTTGGTTTTTGAAGAGGTATCTAAAGAAAAATATGATGAGGTTAAAGATTATTTTGTGCGATTAGCGGAAAATGTTACCCATGTGCTTAATATTGTGGGATATGAATATTGCCCAGCTGAAATGATGGCTAGTAACCCTTTATGGTGTAAGTCTCTAACAGAATGGAAGGCACAGTATTATTCATGGATACATAATCCAGGAGAAAAAGGGATTCTTATGTGCTCCATATTTTTTGATTATGATTTTGTTTATGGAGATAAAGCGTTGGTCGATGCTATAACAGATGCTATTTTTAAAAACATCAGTGACAACCAAATTTTCTTTGCGTATTTAGGGGGAGATGCTTTAAAAAACCCACCTCCATTAGGTTTTTTTAGGCAATTTTTAATAGAAAAAGATGGTGAACATAAAGATAGTTTTGACCTGAAAGGGCGGGGGTTAATGCCTCTTATAGATGCTGCTCGGTTGTTATGTCTAGATCAAAAAATTGTAGAGGTAAACAATACGCTCTTAAGATTTAAAGAACTGGCTAATGTAGAGCCGCAAAATGCCTCCATATATGAAGCTTGCTCTGAAGCATTTTCTGTTTTACAAAAATTTAGGACTCTTGAAGGATTTGCAAGTAATTCGGGTGGGAGGTATTTGGATTTAAATAAATTATCAAAATTAGATAAGGTAAAGCTTAAAAATGCATTTCATCCCATACGTGAGGTTCAAGAAATTCTTAAAACCCGTTTTCAACTTACTTACTTTACATAAATGAAGCTATTCGATTGGTTTATAAAAGATAGAAAACAATATCCAGTATTTTGGCAAAACTACTTGGCTTGCTTTGACACTAAAGCAGATAAAAATAACGAACAAAGATTTGTCGTTTTTGATACAGAAACCACTGGCTTAGATTTTAAGCACGATGTAATTTTGTCAATAGGCGCTATTGCAATTCATAGAAATGTAATAGTAGTTAATGATTATTTAGAATTGTTTTTATTGCAAGATATTTTTAAAAAAGAATCTGTTCCTATACATGGTATATTAAAGGACGGTAGAGAGGAAAAGCTAAAGGAAAGTCAGGCTATGATTCAATTTATTGAATTTATAAAGGACGCTATTATCGTGGGTCACCACGTGCGTTTTGATGTTCAGATGATTAATCAGGCGTTAAAACGAATGGCTTGTGGGAAATTGAAAAATAAAATAATCGATACAGATAAATTATATCAAAAATTTAAAGGTTTGCAGGAAGACCAGCACACTGGATTAGACGAATTATGCAGTATTTTTAAAATTCAAAAAAGTGATAGGCATACAGCATTTGGAGATGCTTACATTACTGCATTAATTTTTTTAAAACTGAAAGCCAAATTGAAAAATCAATAATATGCTTGTTTGGATAGCAGGGGAGTAAAGCGCTTTTGTTATTAATAAAAACAAAAAACCCAAACATTGCTGTTTGGGTTTTGTGGTACCTCCAGGGATCGAACCAGGGACACATGGATTTTCAGTCCATTGCTCTACCATCTGAGCTAAGGTACCGTGCTTATTGCGGTTGCAAATATAGAATGTTTTTTTGTTTGTGCAATACATTTTTAAAAAAAAATCTATTCGTATCTTCGTCAAATCAAAAAGGAATAGGATGATTTTAACTATAGATGTTGGGAATACAAGAATAAAAGGTGCTGTATTTGAAGGGAATAACCTAATAAAACACCTTGTTTTTGACAAAAAAGAGCTTTTCGAAGTGCTAGATAAAACAGTAAAAAATTTTAAAAAAATTACTCATTTAATTGTTGCCTCTGTTGGAGATATTGAAAAAGATGCTTTTTTAGAATTCGAAAATGATCTCGAAGTTTATTTTATATCTCATCATGATCCCTTTCCTTTTAATAATCGATACAAAACTCCGGCAACCTTGGGTATCGATAGGATGGTGCTTGCTGCTGGTGCAACCTTACAATTTCCTAATAAAAATAGATTAGTCATAGATGCAGGTACTTGTGTTACCTATGACTTCATTGATGCTGATGATAATTATATGGGAGGCGCTATCTCTCCGGGCCTGCGTTTGCGTTATGAATCGCTGCATAATTTTACATCTAAACTTCCTTTGCTGAAATTAGAAGATGCGGAGGATTTTGTGGGTAAATCTACAACTGAGTCAATTCACTCCGGAGTGGTAAATGGTTTGGTCTATGAAATTGATGGTTTTATAGATGAATATAAAGCACTAAGCGCAAATTTTATAATAATTTTAACGGGTGGAGATACAGAATTTTTGGCTAAACGATTAAAAAATACCATATTTGCCAATTCAAATTTTCTATTAGAGAGTTTGAACCAAACTTTTCAATATAAAATCAACAATGATTAAAAAAATTATAGTAAGCGCTTGTTTGCTTTTATCGCTAGTTTCCTTTGCACAAGAAGGAACTTCTTCTCCATATTCTTTTTACGGTATCGGTGATGTAAGGTTTAAAGGAACTGTCGAAAGTCGTTCTATGGCTGGTGTTGCGGTAGAGCAAGACAGTATACATATCAATTTAGAGAATCCAGCTAGTTTTGCTAATTTAAAATTGACCACATTTACTGTGGGAGGTACTTATTATACTACTAAATTAAAATCTGATTCTAAAACTGAAAATGCAAGAAGAACTACTTTAGACTATCTAGCAGTAGGTTTGCCATTGGGGAAATTAGGAGTAGGTTTTGGTCTGATTCCTTACTCTTCAGTAGGTTATAAAATTGAATCGTTATCTGACGGAAGTACTGGAACTAATAGTCGCTATAGTGGTACGGGAGGTTTGAATAAAGCATTCCTAGGCGCGGGTTATAAAATCACTCCAAATTTTAGTCTTGGAGCCGATGTGAATTATAATTTTGGTACTATCCAAACGAATAGCTTAGAGTTTATTACAGATGTTCCGGTAGGAACCAGCGAGTCAAATTCTTCTGTGTTATCTGGTTTTAATTTTAATATTGGTGCCATGTTCCAAGCTAAAATTAGTAACAAATTAATGGCTTACAGTAGTGTTAATTATGCATTAGAAAGCACGTTAAAGTCGGAGAATACTAGGAATATTTCTACTGTATTGTATAATTCAGGTTTTGATGTGGCTGTAGTGGATGTTCTTGATGAACAAAATGTAAATAGAGATTTGACTTTTCCGAGTAAAATATCTTTAAGTGCTGGTATTGGTGAATCTAAAAAATGGTTAATTGGTGGAAAGATTTCTTACCAAAAATCTCCTGGTGAAGCAAACACTTATAATGAAGCTGATAATGTAGGCTATGGTAGATATGGAAGTGTTAGTTTAGGAGGTTATTATATTCCAAACTATAATTCATTTAATAATTATGCTAAAAGAATTGTTTATAGAGGAGGTTTGAAATATGAGAAAACTGGATTGATGATCAACTCTGAATCTATAAATAATATGGGTGTTATGCTAGGTGTTGGTATGCCTGTTTCTGGAACATTTTCTAATGTGAATATTGGTTTAGAATTAGGAAAAAGAGGAACAACTTCTGCAGGATTAGTGCAGGAAAATTATGCTAATGTTAGTGTAGGTTTTTCTTTTAATGACAAGTGGTTTCAAAAAAGAAAATTTGATTAATAATAAAACCTTATATTTATATACCTCTTAGTCAATATTGATAGATGACTTTATTAAAAAAATATAAAATATTACACTTAGTCACAGCTCTTGCTGTGACTCTGTTTTTTGGGTGTGAGAGTAATTTTAAAGAAATTCAAAAAATTAATTACACTGAATTTACTCCTAGTGGTGATGCTGATAATGTCGATTTAAAGTACACCGATTCAGGTCTTATAAAAGTTGTTTTAGTTAGTCCTAAAATGTTGGATTTTTCAAGTGTGAACTTCCCTTTTACTGAATTTCCAAAAGGAATCGATGTTACTTTTTATGATGAAAAGGGTAAAAAAACAAGAGTTACTTCTAAATATGCGGTTTCTTATAAGCTTACTGGAATCATAGATTTGCAAGGAAAAGTGAAGATTGCTACAGAGCAAGGACAAGTTCTTGAAACAGAACAATTGTATTACGACCAAAAGAGCGAATGGTTTTTTACTGAAAAAAAGTTTAAATTTACTGACATAAAAGGCTCTTCCAATGGTCAAGGAATTGACTTTAGTAGAGATTTTAAAGTAGTAAATTCACAAAGAATAACGGGCGAATTCGATTCTGCCGAATAAATATCAAAATTGCATCTTATGGGATACATGAAATATACACCTTACATTTACCTTATCTTTGGATTGTACTTTATTTACGATGGAATAGCAAAATGGAATGAGCCAGATGCTACTCCTATCTTGAGTCTTCTGATAGCTAGTGTAGCAATCTTTATGTTCTTTTTCAGGAGGAACTTTGCTAAAAGGATGGAAGACCGTAAAAACAAATCTTAGTATATGGAAGTTAGCATTATAATATTATGCTTAATACTAAGTGCCTTCTTTTCTGGGATGGAAATTGCATTTATATCTTCGAATAAAATATATCTTGAGATAGAAAAAAAGCAAGATAATTTCCTTTCAAAAATACTTACTAAGCTTACTGAAAAACCTTCTAAATTCATTGCTGCCATGCTTATTGGTAATAATATAGCACTGGTGGTTTATGGTTTTTTTATGGGAGAGTTGTTAATGCAATGGATTGGTACTTTGCCTTATCATTTTTCAGATTTATCTAATTTGTTTATTCAAACGGTATTATCAACGATGTTGGTTTTAATCACTGCGGAGTTTTTTCCAAAAGTCTTTTTTCAAATTTATGCCAATACGCTCATTAAAGTTTTTGCCATTCCGGCTTACTTGTTTTATGAGCTGTTTTACTTTGTCTCTACATTTTTTATTTGGGTATCTGATTTTGTGCTAAAGAAATTTTTTAGAACTGATGGGGATCAAATTCAGCTTTATTTTAGTAAAGTAGAATTAGGAGACTACATCAATGAGCAAATGAGTACGGTGGAAGATGATGAAGAGGTAGATTCAGAGATTCAAATGTTTCAAAATGCGTTAGATTTTTCTAGTGTGAAAGCGAGAGACGTGATGAGTCCAAGGACAGAGATAGTGGCTATTGAATTATTTGATCACATTGATGATTTAAAAGCCTTGTTTATTGAGACTGGCTATTCTAAAATTGTAGTTTATCAAAATTCCCTCGATGATATTCTGGGCTACGTACATTCTTTTGATTTATTTAAAAAACCAAAGACCATAAAGTCTGTTATCATTCCGGTAGAATTTGTTCCTGAAACTATTTTCATTAAAGACGTGATGAGTCTGCTTACTAAAAAACGAAAAAGCGTTGCTGTGGTTCTAGACGAGTACGGGGGAACATCTGGAATTATCACTATTGAAGATATTGTAGAAGAATTGTTTGGTGAGATCGAAGATGAGCATGATTCAGATGAAGAACTGATTGAAAAACAGCTAGAAGAGGATGTTTACGTTTTTTCAGCACGTTTTGATGTAGAGTATTTAAATCAAACATATAAATTAGCGATTCCTGAGAGTGATTCTTATGGTACTTTGGGGGGGTTTATTGTAGATTTTACCAAAGAAATTCCACAGGTAGGAGAGGAGATAGCTATTGGGAACTATCATTTTGAAATTGAAGAGGCTACAAATAAGAAGATTGAATTAGTAAAAATGACCATAAAAGACTGATTTTTTTTTCAATTAGTTTTTTTTTGCAAAATAAAACGTTACGAGTATAATTATTAATTAGATAATTGTATTTTCGCAAACTGAATATAAAATTAACAACAATAAAAATGGCAGTTTTATCAAAAATTAGACAACGTTCCGCTTTAATGATTGCAGT
>Ga0070748_1001399_pt1 | contig 11270 bp, 19 predicted proteins | sample VirMetDEL_Nov_12_FD_77015 | JGI IMG/M metagenome (GOLD analysis project Ga0070748, IMG submission 77015) | Aqueous microbial communities from the Delaware River and Bay under freshwater to marine salinity gradient to study organic matter... | ecosystem: Environmental > Aquatic > Marine > Coastal...
CAGGAATAACACATACAGGACTTGCATTGTCTGCAGTTTGAATGGCAGTCATATTACCACCCATAATAAAATAATCGTTTAATGTTCTCATTTTTTCCTCTTATTGTTCTGAGTAAATACTCTTCAATAAAAAAGGGGGCCGAAGCCCCCTTGGTTTTCTTAACTTAACCTAAAATTAAGAAGTAGTTAAATCTGCAATAATACCTGAAGATGCTTCGTTTCTTGAAACGACTCCACCTTCCATAAGTAATAACATGTGAGTGTTGTCACCTGTTTTTGCTAATTGAGAATTTTGGAAAGGTCTCAAAACATTGAAACCCCAATATTCAGAATCTAATACAAAAGCATCTCTATCTCTTTGGAACCTATTAGGTTTAACTGTTAGAGTGCCAAAGTCAGATTGATATACGTCAACAGTTGCAACAATCGTTTTTGCAGGTACATTTCTAAAAGCAGTTGAACCACCTGTAAAACCAGAGATAGCTTGTTTGTTAAATGGACCCACCATAATTGTATCTGGGTTTCCACCTGCAACAAAACATTCTCTAATAATTTTTTTCAACATAGACTCTGTAAAAGCTCTTTGCGTACCATCAGTTCTTACACCTGTTGGAACTCCATTAGTGTGTGCTGCTTTTGCTCCACCTGCACCCATGCTGTTATTAGTATTTAACCAAGTTCTTAATCCTGCAGTTTTTCTAGCTGCGTTAGACGCACCTACTGTTGGGATTACGTTAGCTTGTGTAATACCTGCTTCGACGTCACGTTTCAGCTCTTTGCTATTTTTTGCGAGGCTATATGCTAACTGAGTGCTGCGTCCTGCTGCATCTACTGCATCATCTGTACCAGTAATGATAAAGTTTTTTGCATAGATTTGCGTATAGTTGTGAAGCTCTTGTGAAGCACTTTGTGCCTGAGCCGAGTAGTCGTCTCCTTCTACTTGATGGTTAGATGCACTTGCTGCAGCTAAAGAGTCTGTAAGCCATTTGTATTGAGTATTTGATGCCTTACCTTTACCCATGCTAGAGAACATAGGAGTATCAGTTGGGCTGATATTATAAATTATATCAGATAACTGTTCTCTTATCCCCTTCATATCATAGGTATCGAAAGTATTTCCTGGCTGTGCCATGATAATTTTCTCCTAAAGTTGTTGGGCTTCTGTCCATGCTAGGAAAGCATCTTTTGTTTTCCTATCGTTCCCCTTAGTGGGAGTTTTACTTTGAGAAGCCATTGCTTTTTGAATCGCAGACGAACCTTCAGAAGATGTTGTAGTTTGTGAACCAGAAGTTGTTACCTTGGGAACTCGTTTAACTTTTTTTCCATCTAGTTTTGCTTTTTTTAAATTATCTAATTGCATTGCGTTGTACGCTACCAAAACTGTTCTATGATCTGTTAAATTTTGTAATTCCGTATCGGTAAATCCCTGTGATACTAAAAAGTTTTTAATATCATTTTGAACTTTAGGAGCTTTATTAGGGTCGCCAAGAACAGGTAACTTTTCAATCAACTTTTCTTGTTCTTGTTTAAGAACAGTATTTAATTTCTGTTGATATTGTGCTTGTTGTTCTTGTTTTTCGCTTTCTAATTGTGCTCGTAAATTATTCTGATGTTCACGTTCTTTTGTAATTCTAGCTTGTGCCTTAACATATTCCGTTGGGTCTTCTTCATAGAGCTTTTCCAAATCGGCTTCGGACATACTAGGTTTATCAAAATTACTAACAACTTCTTCAAGTCGTTGAACGTATTCGGATTTTTTTTGATTAGCCACGTTCATTTCATCTAAAATTTTTTGACGTTCTACCTCTAGGGTTTTACGTTCTTCACTTAGCTTAGATGTTTTTTGTCGGTAATCAGAATCTTTAGCATAACCACTTTGTAATTCCTCTAAAGTAACTTTAATTGTCTCGCCATTAACTTTGACTTCAAAAAGTTGCTCGTCAGTTTCCGTTGTGGTGTCCTCAGACACTAATTCCAAATCGTCAGGGGTTAATTCCTGCGTTTCACTTTCAACTTTAGTAGATTGCTCTACAGGTGTCTCTGGTGTTATGTCCTCATTCCCTGTGGCTGGGTCTTCTTGCGAAGCACCCAAAAGGTTGATGATTTCATTTTCTGCTGTTTGCTGTGATAGCTCAACAGATTCCTTTACAGGTTGATCTGCCATATAGTCTCCTTAATTTTTAATTAAAAATTTTTGTTTTTTGTATGTCGGTCAAAGACTTATTCGCCAATTTTCCTGTCTCCATGACAGATGTAATTTCGTTGATAAGTGATTCCAACATTTTACGCATGAGAAATATTTTTTCTCTTGCTTCGGTATCTCGAAGAGGAGATGCTAACCATTCTTGGTTTAATCTTTCTTCGATTTTTTTTACTGCATCAGTAAAAATTTCGTCTTCTAGTATTCTCTTTGCTTGATTACCTAGATTAATTTCTTTTGACATATTTTATACACCTGAACTATCATCAGTATAATCGTCTGCGTCTCCGTAAGTTGTATTTCCTTGATAAAGATTACTGCTACTTGAATATGGAACAAATATATTATTATTATTGTTATTATTATTATCTACTTGTGAAGTTCCATCATTACCACCTGTATTATATTTAGGTTCGTAATCTTTCTTTTTCTTAATTTCTTTTTTAGGTTTATCAATAGTATTAATATTATTAATTGCAGTTATAATTTCATTACCTTGATTTTGTGAAAAATCTCCACGTTTTATTAAAGCTTTAATAGTATCTTTGTATTTACTTGTTAAAAATTTATCTGGTACTGTTGAAATATTTCCACTTTTTGAAGCTGCCATTATTGTATCAACTGCATCTTGCAAAGAACCAAAAGCTTGTCCTTGCCCATAATGATTTATAAATTTTCCTTTAGAATTATAATAACCACCAGAGTTTGTATGATATTGAACTGTGTTAGCTTCTTTATCTGCACCTACACCAGTAGGAGCATATTGATTAATTAATGCTCTGACACTTTTTTGTGTACCTGGAATACGAAGGTTTGTTTGACTCCCCATATTACCTAATTTATCATTGTAAAAATTTGCTTTAGATAATGCTTGTTTATAACTAGGAGAAAAACTAGCAAAGGAAGGGCTATCAACACCTCGTCCTAAAAACATATTTTTCTTTTGCAAAGCATTTGTAAATTGTTCGTATTGTCTATCGTTTGCCATTTGAATAGGACCAGATGCCATGTTTGCTACAAAACCTAAAACACCAGGAGGAAGAGTTTGATCGCTAAATTGTTGTGGTCCTAATAAGGTTCCATCTTCACCAATGTAACCTTTTCTTAAACCAAAATCCATTATTTCCTTTTCTGACATATCGGTTAAAGGAACATTAGAAAGATTTAAAACTTCAGGAGAGTTGTCTCTTATATCTCCATATCGCTGTGTTGATATTCTGTCAAAACTGTTATTATTATTAGTAGTTTGATTTCCATAATCTATATCAACTTCTGTATCTTCTTCACTACTAGGTACTTGACCTTCTACTTGAGGAACTACTTCGTATTGTGAAAAGTTTTGTTGAGGGTTAGGTTTAGCTTTGTATGGAAATTGATTAAACGTACTAAAATTAGGGTCATATTGTGCAATTTGAGACTCTGTTAAACCTTGTGATAATAAATTATTATACGTTGGAAGAGTATAATTATATCCATATAAACCTGTACCCCCTTGGTTAATGCCTAATAAGTTTTGTAAATATGGATTTTGTGCCATTAGTTTCCTCGTTGTTTAATAAAATCACTTTCAATCTCTGCAGCTTTACGTAATTCTTCTGAATCTATTTTTTCTGCTTCAATTTTAAGTTTAGTTTCTAACTCTAATACTTTTTTCTGCATGTCGTACATCATCTCTTCACGTTTTTGTTGTAACGTTGCCATTGTTTTTTCTTTTTCTAATTTTAATTCTTCCATTGCAGCCATAAGAAGAGGATTTTCTTTCATAGGGTCTGGTGGAGGTGGAGGAGGAACTGTTGCAGGGTCAAGGAAGAAAGGTTCTGCAGAACTGAAACCAGAATTAACAACTAACTTTTCTAACGTGTTATATATTTTATTTTCATCTACTAATCTTCCAAAGCCACCTTCTTTAACAAGCATTTGTTGTATTTGTAAAATTTGTGAAAGTAAATTTACTCTGTGATCTGTATTACCTGTACCTAAACCAACATGTATAGAAACGTCCATATCTTTATCAGCCCAATCTTGAGGATTCATTTCTACAAATTGATTACGTAAACGTATTATACGTGGTTGATCTTGATACTTAGTAGCAAGTTGCATAATACATCTAAATAAATCTTTTACTCCTGTCTCTGCAAATATTCTCGCTATTAATTCTATACGTTGCGTACTCGCATTTACTAACGCATTAACTGATGTAGCTGTTGTATGTGATTTTTGTATTGTGTTAGGGTCTGCTCCCATTTGTGAACGTGATATACCTGTTCTAGCTTCTTTTAATTGATCTATTTTTTCTAACATTGCTAGACCTTCATTTAAGAAAGAAGGAGTAACTAATGGGGTTACTGCACCTGGTCCTTTAGTTCTTACAATACCACCAGGACGTGAAGTAATAAGATCATCAAGTTGAACTTGACCATCAATAACTAAATGTCTTGCGTTGTTTTGCAAATACATATTGTCCATTGTTTGACGTAGGACAGTTGATTTCATTAATTGTAAATCCATCACTAAGTCTGCAACACTCATTCCATAGAAAAGGTGTGGCATAGGGATTGGAGTTACCATAGAGAAAGGAAGATAATCTATTTCTTCATTATCTAAAATAATACTTTCATTACCCCCCATGGTAATTTTTCGTAAAGTTGGTTTACCTTTTTTTTCGTAATCAATTTTAGTGTAACATTCTACAATGCGAACATAGTCTGTTGACTTATCTATACTTTGATATTCTGTATCAGGAGATTCAGTTTGATATAATTCTCTTTCTGTATGTTCTTGATTATAAAAACCATCAGAATAACTAGGAAGTTTATCGACAAGTTTTTTATCAAAACCCATTGCAATAACTTCAGCTCTTGTTTTAATAACTCGATGTCCAACAAATTGAGAGTCAGCAAAACTTTTAGCGTTTTTACTTACAAACATTTCTTCAGGAGGAACATTTTCTACACAAATTCTTCCCTCTTTTGTTGTACGAGTAATTTTAACATCGTGTAAATATTCTATTTCAAATTCGCCTTGAATTTCTTTTATATCGTGTTCGTCAACAGAAACAGTATCATCAATTAATAATGAATTATATTCTACATCTGTTAAATCTGCGTACTCTTCTGTTTTTGTTTTTTCTATTTCTTTATAATAATGTTTAACAAATCCATTTTTTTGTAAAAGGGCATCTTTAAACATGGTGTAAAGAATCATAAAGCCTGGATTATCTTTCATAAAAATATGATTAATATAATCCGTGCATTGTTCTGCAACTTCTTGATCTTCAGGACCTTGAGGATCAAATTTTACAATTTGTTCTCCTGCTGTAAAAATACGAAGCAAGGAAGGAAGTATATTTTCTACAACTTCCAACACATCTTGCGTTACTACTTGGGAACGACCTTCAATTTCGTTACCATAGGGCTTTCCTAAATAGTATTTAAAAGCAGTTCTACGTTCTGCTCCAATATTTCCTTCAAAATAACCGATAGAATTTTCTAATAATTGTCCGAGAAGCGCTAATACTTCTGAATTTCGCATTTTAGCCATTTAATCTTCCCACTTTATCTGCAATGGCCCATCATCTGCGCCTGTAATTTGCTGTTGTGTCTTATCTCCATAAACTTTTGGTACTAATTTTCCTGCTGTCCAATGTGTATCGTGCATTAGGAGTTTTAATACAGCAGCTTCTTCTAAACCTACTTTGCCTTTACCTTGTTTTGCACGTTCTAAAGTCTCTAATGCTTTAGCTCTATTATCGCCAAGCATATATTCAATACCTTCTTGTTTACTTCTATTGTACTCTTCTTGAAATCCTTCTTTTTTTCGAAGCCAAGTACGAATAGTTTCCCATGTAGGCATGTCCTTATCACGACAAATAGAACGAATAGATTCTCCATTGGCTAATCTATCACAAATATTTATTATCATTTGTTTGCTATATTTAGTTGGCATTACCATTATACAATTCCCATATTTCCATAATTAATTTTACTTTTAAAATCTGTTGTTTCATTCATTCCAACTGCCATGTATCTAATGGCATCACAACCATGAGAAGCCCATGAATGTTTTGCTTTATCTAACAGTTGTCCTGTCTTATCGTTTCTTTCCCATTGGTACTGACGCATTGCTTCAATACCTTGTTTACATTTATCTCTATCAAACCACATACGAGAAAAAATCATACGTGTTGCATTGATACCATCTATGACAGGTAACTTAGGAACGATTGTAAAATACAATCCTAAATTATTTGCAATTTCATATCTTGACTTACCACTAGAAAGCTCACGTTGACGTAAATCATGTGGTCCGTAATGGTTAGAATATTGATACCCTTTTTGTGCTAATACTTTGACGTAATGGTCTAACCCCATTGATGTATTTTCATAATAATCAATCAGGTGTATTCTATTACCCACACGTTGAAAGAACCATATTGCTGTGGAGTCTCCAACACCCAAATCCCATGCTGTATCTACTTTAAAGTTTTCATCGTATTCTATATTTGTAATACGACCTTCATCTTGTGCCTTCGTTAAGGACCTTGTGTAAATACCCCCTAGAACACCTGCATCAAAAGATACTTCAAATTCTTGTTCGTATTGTTCTTCACTCATCATTTTACGAGCTGCACGTAATTCGTCTTCGTCTATAATTTTTGTTTCACTTGCTTTAAATACTGCTGTGTACCATTCATCAGGATTATTAAGAGCATTGTCATACAGATCAAAAAAAGCGTTATGACCTGCAGGAGTCCCTATGGCTATAAGCCACCCTTTCCTATCGGATAAGGCAGGACGTAATACTGTCCATATATCAGGGGGCATCATTGCTATTTCATCTACAACTATTCCATCAAATCTCTGTCCCCTTAGATTGTCATAAGAGTCAGCGCCAAACATTTGTATTGTTCTGTTACCTGGTAAGGTAACACGAAGTTCGGTAGTGTGATATTGCACACCTGGAATTTTATGCGTGTAATCTATGCAGTATTGCCATGCTGCTTGTTTTGCCATTCTGTACGTAGGGGCGATATATCCATATTTAGGACTTGGTAATGTATTGAGCATACATTTTTTTAATATCTCATTAAGGACCAAGCAGGTCTTCCCAAATCTTCTATGTGCGACCAGTACATTCCATCTTTTTAAGTTCTTATGAACTGTAAGTTGATGTTTACGTGGCTTATACGGAATTATTATTTTTGGCATTATCAAGGTGTCGATACATTGCATCTACATCGTCAGATTTAACTACTCCTTGGCCAGACTCATTATGAACAGGTGTAGGCTTATTAATCTCTTCAACTAAAGCCTTAAATTCGTCCATAAATGAATCAGATTTCTTCTTTTCTTTTTTCTTAGTCATAGTGCCTTCGTTCCTCTTTTGTTCCCCTATGGTCAAATATAAGCTTATTAGGGCTATATAAAGGGTGGGTCTAGTATGTGTGTGGGTCCCCTATATTATGTGTAAGTCCGTTGGGGGTGGTCCTACTTAAATCATAATGATCGTCTTGGTTTTTATTTATAAATATAGATAGCCACCTAGTTCTTAGCCAGGTTGTCGGTGTAAATTTGTTGGCTGTATTGCTGTGTATTTTAAGGAAGGTGTATCAAGTGTGATACTAAGTGAGATACTTAGTGCAGATATTTTGTTCTATATAAGTAATGTGCCACTTTGGGCTAATAAGAACTATGAAGACGAACCTAAAGCTCTCTATCCCTTACTATCCTTAGACTTCTTTGTATCTTGTCTCTCTAATTGATCTAATGCCATACCTACTAATTGTTCTATTGCAGTAGATTGAGACCCTATTCTATTATTAAAGCGATAGTTTTCTATTCTATCTTTGTTTTTATCATCAGTATTAAACTGTAAGCGATGAGGTTTGGATTGTGGTTTATTCATTCCCTAGGTCTTTAACCTTAATTACTCACTTACGCAATTATTATTTGACATTACTTACTTACTCAGTTACTGACTTACTAACATATTAAACAAGGGAGAAAATATGGACAAAGTAAGAAAGATAAAAATAGACTTGTTTAGATCAGATAAGCACAAAGAATTATTTGAACTATTGAAACCTAATTTAAACGATAAAGAGCAGCACGAAGCAGTTAGTCGATTAATGTTTATGACTTCTCAAGAAGTGCTTTCAGTAATGAGTAAACTTAGAGGGTTAAATGGACCTATATATTTTTAACTTATTAATTGGCGCTTTAGTATTTAGCATAACTGGGCTTGGATTTGTGAGCCTAGTTATGTTTTTAATCTATTACTTTGAGGGAGATAAATAATGATAAAGAATACTGATTACACTTCTTTTCTTAATACTATTGAAGAGAATACAGATAGAAATTGTCATACTGAAAATGCTGTCTTGATTGCTACTAATTTTGGTAGAGAATTACAAAAAAGACAAGCACAAGAAATATTAAAAGAGCATGAAAGTAAAGGACATATGCCCTACTTTGTATCATTGGCAAGACATTACCTTATCAATGATATTTTACATAACATGGTTGATAAAAGATTAGCCAAACAAATTAATATTAGATTGTAAGGGAGGTTAAATGAGTTGGGAAATTATTGATAGTCGAGATTTGTTAGAAGAATTAAAAACTTTAGACAAAGAATATGACGAAGATAGAATAAAAGAAATAAATAATCTCATTGAAGAAGTTGGAGAAGAAGATTTTAAGTTTGGTGTAACATTTATTCACGAAAATTATTGGAGAGAGTATTGTGAAGACTTTGCTTATGATTGTGGTTATTTAGATCGTCAAAATGATAGTAACCCTTTACACTTCCACATAAATTGGAGAGATTGGGCTGACTCAATGGCTATGGATTATGGCATGATAGACTTTGATAATTCAGAATATTATTGGAGGGCATAATGAGTAGTTATTCTTACAGAGATATTCTTGAAAATGGGATTGAAGTTTGCGCCAGTTGTGGAAGTGCAAACATAGAAAATCATCAAATTAAACATACAAAAAGTAAACTACCTCAACATTGTTATGATTGTGATTATGCAGAAGGTACGTCAATTTGTATGCCTGATGATACTATTTTTTATGCAGAAGCAGAAGTTACTTTAATAAAAATTAAGAAAGGTAAATAATGAAAAAGAAAAAAAGTAAAAAGTTGTCTGAAATTGTTATGGAAGAATTACACGATTTTATAAGACCTAGAAAAACACAAGAGGAATACACAAAAGAAGCTAAAAAAGATTTAATTCCATATTGGAAAGAAAAAAATAAAAAGAAATCGAGTAAATAATGATTGAAGTACACCCTTACCACGAATTACTTAAAGATATTAAGTATATTTCTATGGAGATAGAAAACAATCAACGAGTTGCAGGACCAGTATTACAAAGGACCTTAGAGACTTTAGTTGAGTCTATAAAAAGACTTGAAGAGAAGTGCAGATCGCAGCAATCTCAAATTAACCATTTAAAAAAGGAGAATAATAATGAGCAATGAATATACTTATTTTAATATTATGGTTGATATACCAGATACAGATTTACGAGATGATGACATTAACAAATAGTCAGTAAAGCATTAAAAGAAATTGTTGACCCACCTAAATGGAAAGATGTTTCAATAACAGTTGAGGAGATAAATAATGAGTAAAAAAGAAATATTTAGATTAAATGAAATTGTAGGTTCTTTAATGATTAGCCAATTTAAAGGTAATCAAGAAGAATATAGAAAAGTAATTAACACAATATTTAAAGAATTTTTTAAATTAAGTTTAAAAGATTTCAAAAAATATTATTAATGTAAGGAGTATTTAAAATGAGTGTATTATGTTTAGTTTCTACAAGTGGAGATATGTCCAGTAGAGGTATGGGAACAGAAAACACAATTTATTTGGTTCCATATAAATATAAAAAACAAGTAGATAATTTTTTTAAAGCTCAATGTGATTGGGATTTAATAATTTATGATGAACGATTTGGTAAAAAAGGATTTGATAGTCAAAAACATCTTAGAAAACTAAATGATACATTTAATATTTTAGAAGATTTAAAAGTTTTTACATCAAAATATGATTTTCGAACAAGTTGGACAATGCGTTTTTTTGATAAAGATGAGTTAAAACAATTTGAACCTTATATTGTTTACGATAATTTTAATTTATTAAAGAAAAAAGATATGAAGTTAAAAAAATTAACTAAAAAAACTGTTTGTAATTGGTTTGGAGATCGTGGTTATGATCTTAATAGTGCAAAATTTACTTATAAAGCTATCCATGACCCAAATTATAATAATGATTGGATTTTTATAAATGTAATGAAAGCCAATAATTATTATACAGATGAAAGTTTTGATAAAAAAGAAGTTGAACTATTTTATTTGAATACTGATATTGCAGAACCTTATGATGCTTGGAATAAAAAAAGTTTTAAATGGGATAAAAAAAACTTAGTTAATTTAATTCCAAAAGAAGATAACGATAATTGGTACGAAAAATTTATTCAAAAAAATAATTAATGTATTGTTTCAATCATACTAGGTAGCGAATTATCTTGTTCGTTGCCTAAGTACATATCAGCAAATAACTCAATATCTTCTCTATTTTTAAAACCAGAAATAGTCATAACTAAAGATAAACCCCCAGAATATTTTATCTCTTTAGCTTGGAGAACTAATTCATCTGTTAGTTTGTAATCTCTTTGCAATAGATTTTCTTGTTTCAAGATTTTCTTTTTTAAGTTTGTCATATAAATTTATAATTTCATTTGGATTTGTCTTTGCTAAAAAACAAATTTGATAAAAGTCTTTGCTTCCAATATAATCTTGAGAGTTCTTAATAAAATTTTTCTTAACTTTGTCAGATTGATCTAATATTCCTAAAGCATCACACAAAGCTCTGTGAAGTATGGCTCTGTATAAATAAACTAATCTGTTAGTGGGTGTTTGTTTTACTAATTCTTTTAAATCGTACATATCCGATATTGTGTCAAAACACTTCTATCGGTTGTTAGGATAATATATTTTCTTAAATGTATCGCAATAAGAACAAAATTAGAACAGTTATAGGGTAAAAAAATGAC
>Ga0070748_1001404_pt1 | contig 11259 bp, 12 predicted proteins | sample VirMetDEL_Nov_12_FD_77015 | JGI IMG/M metagenome (GOLD analysis project Ga0070748, IMG submission 77015) | Aqueous microbial communities from the Delaware River and Bay under freshwater to marine salinity gradient to study organic matter... | ecosystem: Environmental > Aquatic > Marine > Coastal...
CAGGCCTTACGTTAGCGTAGAGGTTAAAGAGTTGGCGTAGAGTAACATTAATCGATGTAAAACCTTCACCTACCGGTGTGGTGAGGGGGCCTTTGAGTACAATTTTGTTGTGTGAAATCGAGTTGGTAGTTATGTGGGGGAGTAGTTTTCCATACTTCTCTAGCGCGCTTATTCCTGCATCAACGTATTCATATTGAAAATTACACCCCGCTTTATCCAATATTTGGATGGCCGAATCAACAAGGCTCGGGCCAATGCCGTCGCCGCGTATAACACTAATTGTTCTGGTCATTGTTTAAGCCTTAGGTGTTTTATAGCGAATTATGCTGCTAGGTGAGTTATGCGATGCAACAGGGGGCTGAGGCTTTCTCCCAGAATTCCCTCAATGATTTTTAATTGAATGGGCGCCTGCTCGTAGTCAATAACATGTGACTTGCAGGCTAAAATAATATGATTACCGTATTCGCCCGTGCACAGCATTATGGTGCGAAAGTGCGCTAGCAAGCATTTAAACAATGGTGTTGATACATCCGGTAGGCGATGGTAGTTGATAACTAGCCATCCCTTTTCGCTCAGTGTTCGCCAACAGTTTTTGATGAATAGTTGCTGCCCTTGTATGGGGCTCATGTGATAAGCGTCGTACATATCTGCAAAAATAATATCGGTACTTGCGTCTTTGCTGGCTTTTATGTGTAGCGCGGCATCTTCGATGCTTATTTGCACGCGCTCGTCATCAGGAATATCAAAATAATATTTTGCTACTTCGTATACCTTAGGGCGCAGCTCAACCACGTGAAATTCACAATCGGATAAGCAGTGATGCAGGCTGCGCAATAGGCTGCCACCACCAAGCCCTAGCAGGGTGATGTGGGTAGGTTTAATAAACCCAAGAGCCAGCATCATAATGCGCGTGTATTCATGCACGAGTGCGTAGGGTTTTTCGAGGTAGTAGCCGCTTTGTTCATAAATAGAGTCGAAACTCAGCACTCTATAGCGAGGAAAATCAACGACCAAAATATTGCCGAGGGAATCACTGGTGCTGTGAACAATGGTTCCGTTACTCATCGCGGTATTGCCTATTAACGTAAATGCCATAGCTATGCTTGGTTCTTGTTTGATGAAATACGTGAGTGGAAATTAGAGCGTAATGTTGGCGTTTTTTATGCCTAGGTTACGCAGCATTCCTAAGCATTTATTAATGTCTACTTCGGCCATCACAACATCGATATCGTTGGTTAATAAAAAGCTTTTTCCCGAGGCATCTCTAATCCATATCACCCACTCGGTAAGCTCGGCCGGATTGCGCATCATCTCGACATTGAAAACTTCATTGCTATTCACTTTATCTTTAAGAATTGATTGTTTCATCTTCACTCTCTAATAGAAAACGGGTGATAGGGGAGCCTAGTGTTTGTTTATAGTGCATCGGTTAAGCGTGGGTATAATGTAAAAACACCCGCTATAGGCGTTATATTCGCTTTGGCAAGGGTTTTTAAGGGCTGGAATTGTAAGTCGGTCAGTATGAGCTGCGCGTTTACTTTTTCGCAGTGTGCAATGAGCTTGGTAAGTGCAGATAGCCCGCCGGCATCCAGCAAACTTACGTTGTCCATATACAAAATAGTGATGGTATTTTTCGTGCAGTACTGGGTTAACTCACCAAATATTTTATCGGCAGCAGCAAAAAACAGTGGCCCGGTTATTTTAAAAATACGGGTGTTTGCGGGCGGCTTTTCTGGCAGGTATTGAGGGTTGCCTGTAATGTCGATGACCTTAGTGATGTCGGCAATTTCTTTCATAAATAAAATCGCAGCTAAAATGATGCCCGCCGTAATCGCGATTACCATATCGAACAATACGGTAAGTAGAAAACAACAAAGGAAGATCCAGCGATCACTGGCTTGTGCCGTTTTAAATAGGTGAAAGCTTTTGGGGGCTTCGCTCATGTTCCAAGCCACCACCATTAACAGTGCTGCCATGGCGGGCATGGGCAGGTAACCCAAGATGGATGCAAAGCTCACTAGCCCGAATAAAACCACTAAGGCGTGAATCATGGCGGCTACGGGAGATTCTGCGCCGGCTTTATAATTTGCAGCGGAACGTGCAATGGCAGCGGTGGCGGTGATTCCCCCCAAGAAAGGAACAAGTAGATTGCCAATGCCTTGGCCGAGTAATTCGCTGTTAGCGCTATGGCGTTTGCCCGACATGCCATCTAACACCACAGCACAGAGCAATGATTCAATCGCCCCGAGCATGGCAATGGCAAATGCGGCGGGCAATAAGTCGCGCAGCAAGCCCCAGCTTAATGTGAGCGGCGCTTCATTGGCCGCTGAGTGCGACCATGGCCAAGCCAGACTTGGCAGAATGGATGGAATACCTTGGTGGATGGCGCCATCGACGGCGATGTAGCTGAAACGCGAATAAATGGTTTCAATCTGCAGCCCTGCCTTGTTTAGGACCAACGCTAAAAAGCTTGCAGCGATTAGCGCGGGCAGGTGTGCAGGGATGGCTGTCTTAAGGCGCGGCCAGAGCAGCATAATGGCGAGTGTAACAAGTGCCACCGCCACACTAGGCCAGTGCACCAAGCTTAAGGATTGCGCCAGAACGGTAATTTTTTCTGCATAGTGTTCTGGCAGTTGGGCTAAGGGTAGGCCTAAAAAATCCTTAATTTGTAAAGTAGCTATCACGACACCTATGCCGCCGGTAAAGCCCAAGGTAACAGGCTCGGGAATGTACTCAATGAGGCGCCCAAGGCGAAATAGCGCCATGATCACTAAAATCATGCCCGCCATAAGGCTTGCTAGCAGTAAGCCATTCAATCCATATTTTTGCGTGATCGGGTAGAGGATCACCACAAATGCAGCGGTGGGACCGGAAACGCTATAGCGCGAGCCGCCAGTAAGTGCAATCACAAAGCCAGCAATAGCGGCCGTGTACAGACCATATTGAGGGGCAACGCCACTGGCGATAGCTAAAGCCATTGCCAAAGGTATGGCAATAACACCAACAGTTAGGCCTGCTAAGAGGTCTTTTCTAAAGCGCCCCAGTGTGTAGGTTTCTGTCAAACAGCTAGCGCGGAAGGCATGACCAATGCGTAAGGAAAACAAATGCGCTCTGTGCGGCATGCTATTTCTCTCCAAAGGCATTTAGGTGGCAAGCAGTATAGCGATATTCTCATAAAATTGTAATTACATTATAATGTTATTACAATGATATTGGCAGGTTTACCCTATAGAGAGGACGATAAGATGGAACAAAAAACAGCTCGGTTAACCGTATTAATTGACCCCACAAAAAAAACAGCATTTGAGCAGCTGTGTACAAGCCAAGACGTAACACCGTCGCAGGTGGTGCGCCAATTGATTCGTGAATATCTAGAGAAGCACGGGGCAACCTATGCCAATCAAACGCACAATTCGCCAAGCTCTGAGGAATAGCGGCTGTTTACTATTATGTTTGCGCGACTGATTGGGTTTGGCATTCTTTGCGTATGAATCATCACCTAGCGTGATATTACTATTCTCTCAACAATGAGTGCAGGCCACCGCTGATGAATACAATAAACCCAAAGAAATTGCTCAAGAGTAAATGGACGGCGGTTACGCCGATAGAGAGAGAAAAGCACTTTATAGTGTCTGAAATCGAATTTGATGAGGAGGGGGTAGTCGTTTTGTGTTGTATTGAAGCTGTTATGACAAAACGCGCCTTTCCAATAGATTGGCGCGACTTGAAAATAGATACCCATTGGCTTCATGGGTGGAAATAGCATCCGCAAAATAAATTCGCTAAAAATTTAACCGCGGCAAGTAGTTGCCTGGAATAATGCCGACCACAGAAAGAATAATTAAAATCAGTAGAATCGTGAATAACACCCGCACAATTTGAGCAACAGGTGCGGGTAGTGGAAGCATGGCTACTAGCCACCACACAAGCCCAAATACCACGAGATAGGCAATAAGATTAATAATAAGGTCCATATTTTATTCCTTCTAAAAACAATGAAAAACGGGTGGTTACATGGCCATCATCTCTACTTTTAACGAAAGTCGTAAAAGCAGTAGATAAATGGCTCTTTGTTTTGCAATATAGCGAGAAAGCCACTAAGCGACGGTGCGTTAGCGAACAAAGGCTATTTCAAGTTTAACTTCACCTAAGGCTATAAATTACCCGCAAACATTAAGGGCTTTATGTGTGTATTAGGTTTGAGCGCTGTTCTTGCTACCTTGAAGTCTTGTCCGCTGGACGTGCGGCTGAATTGTTTGCAGGGGCGAGAAACCTTAAGTAATAGATAAGCGTGCCGACACAGAAAATTTTGTTTTCATGCGGATTAGTATAAATAGGTCGTAATAATGCGTGTACAGCTAGAACCCCCAAACCAGCCTGAAATCGTTTCGCTTATTGACGAGTTGGATGCTTACCAAGATACGCTGTATCCGGCAGAGGCGCGCTACGCGTTAGATTTAACTCAGCTCGAACAGGAAAATGTTTTATTTGTGGTTGCAAGAGATGACACAGGTGTCGCAATTGGTTGCGGTGCCTTGGTGCTGGCGGGTGAGGCGGCAGAGCTAAAGCGCATGTATGTGCGATCATCTCACCGCGGGCAAGGCGCTGCCGTTAAGGTGTTGTTCAAGCTAGAAGCTGAGGCTGCCAAGCGTGGTTGTTATCTTATACAGTTGGAGACTGGGCCTTTGCAGCCCGAGGCGCTAGCGTTTTATACAAAGCATGGCTTTCACAGTTGCGGTGCATTCGGGAGCTACCCCGAGCACCCCTTAAGTGTGTTCATGGAAAAGAGGCTCAGTAGCCGCTAATTTTTGGCCAAAAATCACAAGGTTAAGCAAGGTATTGGCGAGCCTTTCCTCGCCGTCACACCAATTTTAACGCGCTGACTTTTGGCGCGGAGCTTTTTAATATCTGCTCATTTTGCTGCGCTGTTTTTTCTGGCGCAAGCCGCCACAGTTTTCCGTCGCATTGAGCGTAGTTAGCGCAATTGCTCATGCAGCCGCGGCAGGGCAGTCGGTTGGTGTCACTCATAGGTATTTACTCTGCTGTGTTGTTTTTAGTTTGCGTCACAAAGATGAGATCTTTGGTGCTAAACCCAAGGTTTTGCATGCGATCGATTAATGTTTTTTGAAGTTCGCTATTCAGGGTAGGCGTGCGTGACAGTAGCCACAGGTAGGATTTGTCTTTACTGGTGACCAGCGAGTATTCGTAGTTTTTCCCCAAATCAAAAATAATATAGGACGCATAGAAGGGGCCGAAAAAGGACACTTTTAAATGCCCTGTGTTGCTGTCTTTTACGAAGTGGGCTTTGCCTTCTGCCGTGCTCCATTCTTTATCGGCGCTGTTAAAGCCGCGATTGATGACTTTCACACCGCCATCTTCACGCAGGCTGTAATCTGCGGTGACTTGTTCCAGCCCGCGTTCGAACGAGTGGTCTAATCGCGCTATTTCATACCAGGTGCCAAGATAGCGATCGAGTGAAAATTTGCTCACAGGTTGAATGTTTTCGGGTACACCAACACAGCTGCTGAGCATGATACAAATAACAATAAATAGGCTGCGCATGAATTAGTCTCCTTTTTGACGAGGCGTTGCAGTGAGTTGCACGAGGGCAGCCGCCAGATTTTCGAATTGAAATTGGAAACCATTTGAAAGCAGTTTTTGCGGCACCACTTTTTGGCTGTCTAACACTAGGCACGCAGCTTCGCCAAAGAGCAGCTTTAGCAGCTGCTTCGGTAGCGGAAGCAGAGCAGGGCGGTTTAGGGTGCGAGCGAGTGTCTGGGTGAACACACGATTGGTCACCGGAATAGGCGCCACTAAATTTACCGCGCCCGCAATGTCTTGCTGGTGCAATAAATAATGCATGGTATTGATATGATCTTGGTAGTGAATCCACGACATGAATTGTTCGCCATCCCCCATGCGCCCGCCGCAACCAAAACGAAAAGCGGGCAGCATTTGCGCGAGCGCGCCGCCTTGTGGTGATAACACAATTCCGGTGCGCAACAAAACAACGCGGGTATAAGCGCTGGCAGTGAGTGCAATTTGTTCCCAGCGCTGACATAGCTGCGCGCTAAAATCGTCTTTAGTGAGCAAGCTGTCCTCGCTCAAGCTGTGCGCGCCATTGTTGCCGTACACACCAATCGCAGAGCCACTTAAAAAAACCTTAGGCGGGTTTTTGCTCTGCGCGAATAAATTGACGAGCTGCTCGGTAATCTCCCAGCGGCTTTGGCAAATTTCAGTTTTTTGTTGCTCACTCCAACGCTTAGCAAAAAGACCTTCGCCCGCTAAATTAATAACTGCATCAAACTCATCTAAATTCGCCAACTGCGAGAGCGACGACAACAGCTTCACATTAGGCGGTAACAGGCGTTTTGCACTCTCGGGCGAGCGCGTAAGGCAAGTAAAGTCTTCCTGTGTAAAGGCGCGCATAAACGCAGACCCAATCAAGCCAGTGCCGCCGGTTATTAAAATCTTCATGTTTTTCCTTTTCTTGGGTGCAGTCATGCAGCTACTAAGCACACATGCAATGGCCATTAACCTACCTTACGTAAAGCAGGGCTAAAAAGATTATAGGTATGCAAATTTATAATGGCCGGAATATCCGCAATACCTAAGCCTAAACGCCCAGAAAATAGAGTGTTGATGCGACAAAATGGTTTTGGCCTTGGTTTGAAGGTTGCCGAATACTCGGTCTCAGGTTGAACCAGCATCGCAACAGAACATGTCGCAACACCCATAGAGCCTACAATAGCGGGGGCAGTTGCATGATTACACCTATGTGTTGAATGCACTATCGGTGAAGGCGAAAAGCTTTACGTAATACGGTGTAATTGACGGGTGAGGGTTTTTGCTGTGGGGAAAATTAATATTATGAGTGATGGGGAAAGGTTGTTATATTCGGGGGCTTAGGTAAACAGTTGAATCTACGTAAGGTTTTGTGAGGGGCTGGAAAGTGCCCAAAGCGGACGTTCAATTTAGCAATATTAAGGTATCACTCAAAGCTTGTTCGCGCTTCGCATCAATATATTTCTACATCAATTATTGAAAACCTCAGCTATTTAGTATTCACATAATATTGATCGTTAATACGTTAAGCTCCACAAAAAAAGGATGTAAGTTATGAAAATTAAAAATTTAAGCGTAGAGGGTTTTAGGTGCTTACTTAGTTTTGATGTTAATTTTGAAGATGACTTGACAGTAATTGTGGGTGAAAATGATGCTGGAAAATCATCATTAATTGAATGCTTGAAAGTGATAACTCAAGGCAGGAAAGTGGAGCGAGATGATTTCAATCATGACCTTACTCGAATATCTATAAGTGTAACTACTGATGAGTTCAAATTTAGTAAAGTTTATGATGTTATTGATGATTCTATTATCGAAAGCAATTTAACCGCGATCCCAACACTTCAATATATTGAAAAAATAAAAAACTGGTTAAATTCTGAGGGGTTTAACTTAGAAAATGAGGCTGAGCAAGAAAAGATAAAGCAAACGGCTAAAACTATTGGCTTGACTGTTCGATCCAATTCTAATTTTGTCAGCCTTAAGCAATCTATATTGGATAAGTTTAATGGTGATTCAATTGAAATTGTCGGCGCCTCATTTCCGTCATTTAATAATATTCAACTTGATGGAAAGCATTTTGAAAATGTCTCTGGATTTTTTAAAGAAGTCTTTTTGAAAGGTAAACAGAGTGAAATATGGGATGAAAAAATCACTGAAGACTTGACTATTGAAGATTTCGTAAAGGAAAAAATAAATAGTTATTCAACACATATTGAGCAGAGCATCATAGACACAGGGGTTTTAAGTAGAATGCAGCTTTTCTTAAAAGATTTAACTGAAGTTAAGATAGAACCTGTTTATCAAAAGAAAGACTTGAATATAGATGCCAGAGTCAAATTCATGGAACACGGCAGAGAAGTATCAATAGATAAAAAAGGTGATGGGACAAAGCGTCGGATAACCATGGCACTTTTAGAATATAAAAAGGAGCAGTCGCTTTTAGAACATGATGCATCTACTATCTATTTATTAGATGAGCCCGATACCCATCTTCATGTAAAAGCTCAAATTGAGTTTTTGGAAACAATCAAAGGTTTTGCAGAGAGTGGTAGCCAAGTCATACTTACAACACATTCTCCGTTCATAATTAATAGCGTAAAACCAAAGCAGCTCCGACTTTTAGAAAATACCAACAATCATAGCAAGATCAAATATATTAAGTCCGAATCTGATAATGCCGATAAAATTCTAAGGGCACTAGGAATTGAAAATACCTATCTGTTTTTTTCCAAACACATAATCATTGTTGAAGGAGAGACTGAAGAGCAATTTATTCCCGCATATTTCATTAGAGCGTTTGACAAGACTCTTTCATCCGCACTTGTAAAAATAATTAATTGCAAAGGAATTTCAAATATTCCAGGTTTTGCAAAAGCTCTACTTGAAATACATTGTCCAGAAAACATACATTTACTTTTTGATAATGATGCATCACCTGAGCTAACAGACTTGATAGGCCGCCTTCAAATTCCGGATGATCGAAAATATGTCGTTGGCGAAAAAGAATTTGAGGATGCATTTACCGACCAAGCTCTTTACTCTGCTTGGAGTTCGTACCTCACTTCTTGTGAGAAGGAGACTCCAGAAACCTGGTCCATTGAGGCTATTAATGGTTTACGAATTCAGTGTGCCACGAATGGAGAGAAATTTTCAAAAGAAATTAGGGGTCTTAACCAAGGAGGGAAAAAAATGAGTAAGCCTATATTTGGTAATGCCCTTGCGCATCACCTTAACGAAGATGATATCCCTACTAGGCTACTTCAGCTCATTCAGGCAGTAAGTTAGGGATAGAAAACTAGTTATGTAACGTAAATTAGACAGGAAGTATTGCGAACTTTTTACCCTACACCGCCGTATACGTAAAATCAACTTAATTACTCAATTCAATAAAGGAAATGTTCAATGACAGCATATAAAAATTTAAATGGAGGCTCTGGCATAGAATCTTATGAAATTACCGATGATTCAATAACTGTTCGATTCAGCTCAGGTAGGATTAGAAATTATCTGTACACTGATCAAATTCCAGGAGCGGCTGTCGTCGCAAAAATGAAAGGCCTTGCTGTTCAGGGGTATGGGCTCAATTCTTATATTTCCACCACTGTCAAATCACGGTTTGAACGTAAGTGGTAAGCCATATAGTAAATTGAGATAATAACATATATCACTGTCACACATTTTTACGATGTAGTTTTCTATTGTTGTAACCCGTAAAGCTTCAACAAACCATAAGTTGAAAATTTCTGATGCGCCTAGCTACTTAGCCCGGCTTTAACCGTCACACAAGTCAAATGAAAAAGGGGAATATTGGCATGCATGAAATCATCTGCCCACATTGCAAAAAAGCATTCAAGATTGATGAGGCCGGGTATGCAGACATTCTTAAGCAGGTTCGAGACAAGGATTTCGAACACCAGCTGCATGAGCGACTCGAATTAGCGGAGCAGGATAAGCAAAGTGCCGTTGAACTCGCGACAACTAAAGTCAGCAGTGAATTAGAAAAGGCCGCAGCAGCCAAGGACTCTGAGATCAAGGAATTGAAGGCTAAGCTTGACGCTGGTGAAGTCAAGCAGAAGCTCGCTGTAGCCGAAGCGCTTAGTGTTTTAGAAAAGGAACGTGATTCACTCGCGAGTGAACTCAAACAAGCAAAAATTGAGAAACAGACAGACTTCCAACTTGCCGAAGCAAGGCTTTTGAATGAGCTTCAGCAAACAGCAGCAAAGAAGGATTTGGAAATTCAAGCACTCAAAGCTCAGCTGAACTCCGTAGAGCTTACACAACAACTCACGATTACAAACGCGGTAAATGCATTCGAAAAAGAGCGCGATGAGCTTAAAGGTGGTCTTGAGCGCGTGCTACTTGAAAAACAACTCGCTGAGAAATCGCTCAAGGATAAGTACGAGACGCAAATCAAAGATCGTGATGATGCAATAGAACGTCTTCGAGATATGAAGGCTCGTTTATCAACTAAGATGGTTGGTGAAACGCTCGAAATGCACTGCGAAACTGAGTTTAACCGTATCCGGGCTACGGCATTTCCACGAGCGTACTTCGAAAAGGATAATGATGCACGAAGTGGTAGCAAGGGAGATTATATTTTCCGTGATTTGGATGAGACCGGTACCGAGATTGTCTCAATCATGTTTGAAATGAAGAACGAGAATGATGAAACAGCTACCAAGAAAAAGAATGAAGATTTTCTGAGGGAACTTGATAAGGACAGGAATGAAAAAAGTTGTGAATATGCAGTACTTGTATCTCTTTTAGAACCAGAAAGTGAACTTTACAACTCCGGAATTATCGACGTTTCTCATCGATTTCAAAAAATGTATGTAATTCGGCCACAATTTTTTATTCCGATGATTACGCTACTTAGAAACGCCGCTCAAAATTCACTGAAGTTCAAAACAGAGCTTGCACTAGTGAAGGCTCAAAATATCGATATTACAAACTTCGAAAACGAGCTTGATGAGTTCAAAGCGGGCTTTGCTCGGAATTACGAGTTGGCGTCCAAAAAGTTTAAGACTGCGATTGATGAAATCGACAAAACTATCGATCACCTTCAGAAGACGAAGGAAGCGCTGCTAGGCTCTGAAAATAATTTACGTATCGCCAATAACAAAGCCGATGACTTGACAGTCAAGAAACTGACTAAGGGTAACCCTACAATGGCCGAAAAATTTTCAGAACTTAAAATTGATTCTACTCCCGATTGATTTGTGCTCGTTTTCCCCTCAAGAGTATGTAGACTAATTAAAAAAATGGAGACTAAAACTAATGTCAGCTTTTGGTTGTGGTCATCTTAAAAGTTGAGTTGGCAGCAGCTTATCCAGTTGGAGTATCGATATTTTGGTGAATCAAGCAGAAAATTGGGGTCTTTGATTTATGACAAGCTATTTTTGTAGTTTTGGTTAAAGATCAGATCTTGCATTGAATCCTTTCATAATCTTCAATACCCATGCCTGCCGCAGGCCTTACTTTTCTTTGCTCCGCCAAAAGAAAAGTAAGCAAAAGAAAGGCGGCCCGGCGAATTTCTGATCCTGTGCTTCTCAGGCGCTAACGAGCCGTCCTGATGATACATCCCTGTATCATCAGGACTAAAACGGACGTCCTGTCCGTTTTGCTCTACCGCCTTGCGAAGCTCGGGAAATTCTCATGGGGTGAGAACGGGTGCCACTAGCAAGATTTTAA
>Ga0070748_1001406_pt1 | contig 11258 bp, 6 predicted proteins | sample VirMetDEL_Nov_12_FD_77015 | JGI IMG/M metagenome (GOLD analysis project Ga0070748, IMG submission 77015) | Aqueous microbial communities from the Delaware River and Bay under freshwater to marine salinity gradient to study organic matter... | ecosystem: Environmental > Aquatic > Marine > Coastal ...
GACTTCAAGGAACTTGGAGACTGGTTTAAGAAAATGGCTTTCAATATCGTTGATATGGATGGAGATGGAGAAATTGAAATAGAAGAGATAGTTGAGTCGTTAGCTAGAGCAGGATACGCAATAGTTAAACTTACTAAATAGTTTGGAAAGATTGACCGAAACGTCATAAAACTACAAATCTTTCTGGGGGAGGAGTCATGACCTCCCTAGCAAACAGAGAGTAGGTCAGAAAGATAAATCGGATATACAGGAGGATTTATATGGCAGATCAATTGCACATTGCAAGATGTTTGGAAGCAAATGTAGATACATTCATAACAACACTTAATGATTATACATTGCTAATAAGCACAGACGAAAATAAGCTATACACAAAGATAGGTGGATCAAAAGTATTAATTAACATATCAGCGGAAGATACAGTATATACATCATTAAATACAAGTGATAATGATATGGTATTGGAAGTTGGTGGATATTATGTTTGTAATACTACAAATGGAACTTTTAATATTAATATTCCACAAGCAACAATAGCAAATGAAAATAAAGAAATATACTTCATACATTTAGAAGCTGGAGATAATTTAATTTCAAGACTACAATTCACTGCTTATAGTGGACAAACAGTTGGAGGAGCAACATCAAACTCATTATCACTAAGAAATTCTATAACAATTGTATCAGATGGTTCAAATTGGTTTGTAAAGAACTTCTCAAATGATGCATTAGCTTTATTAACAGAAGTAGATAGAAATAATAAGAAAATTGATATACTTAATGATTATGGTTTTCATTTGACAAAAGATGGAGAACTTGTAATTGGAGATTTATCAATAGATGGTTCTTGGAGAATGAGAACTGAAGGTGTTTATTTACAATTTGATAGAGCTATTTCAGGAATATGGGAACTTGGAGTTCAAACAATAGGAGCATCAGTTGAAACAGATAACTTTATACTTGAATCAACAGCTGGAAGAGTAGGATTTAGAGATAAAGATGGAATTAGAAAGTCATTACTTAAAGCATCAATAGATGGACAAGGAGCAGTATTAGGTAATGTTGATGGAAGAGTTGGATTTGTATCTGATGGAGAACTTATAAATGTATTTCCAAATAATTCAACAATAGAAGAAGTAGTAGTTGAAACAAGAGGTGGGACATTCTCTCCAGATAGTTATTCTTATATATCTAATGGAGTAATAGATGAAGATATTCTGTCTTATGGTGGAACATTTTGGTCAAATGCACCTGCTTCAAAATATAGAATTTCTGTTGTAAATGTAGATGGTTTCGTAATGGCAGAAACACAAGCTAAGCCACTATATAACTTAAATGAAGATATGATACCAGTAGTAGTTGGAGAGAATAAATTCAAGTGGTTGTTCCCAGTAGCACTATTGAAAGGTGTAGAATATACTATTCAAGTATACACATCTAATTTAATTGGAGTAGAACTTAATCCAGATCAAGATGATATGGCATTTACAAGTAGAAGACAAACTATTGATATAGGTAATGTTACTACATCAAGAAGATGGCGTTCAGGAGATTCATTTTCTAAAGGTGATGAAATATTTGTAGATATTCTTCAAGCAGATTACAACAAGGATAGATATGGGCATTTTGTAGCAACAGAAGACTTTATTGCTTCAACAAGTATTGATCAATGTATTAGTACTGGTAGACTAAGAAGAGTGGATTTATATCCAGGAACTTATGCAGATAATGGAGATGGATACAACTTTGGTTGGGGTAATATTGGTATAAATAATACCAATCCTATTGAAAAGCTCGATGTAGTTGGAAATGTTAAAGCAATAGAATTTATAGGCGATGGTTCAAGACTTACTGGGGTTACAACTACAGGGTCAGAAATGCTTGTAAATAAGAATTTACCTAATGGATATCCTGGTCTTAACTCAAATGGACAAGTAAATGTATCTGTTATACCAGCTCATATAATTGAAGGAATGACTTATCTTGGTGAATGGGATGCTAACATTAATGTTCCAATATTAAGTGATACACCATCTGAAAGTGGAGATTTCTATATTGTATCAGTAGCAGGAAGTATGACTATTTCTGGAATAACACCATGGCATATAGGAGATCATATAGTTTCTAATGGAGTAGATTGGGAGAAGTTAGATAACATAGGTTTAGTTACATCGGTAAATGGAAAACAAGGAGTAGTTATTATTGATAAAGATGATGTAGGATTGGATCAAGTAGATAACACATCAGACCTTTCCAAACCAATTAGTATAGCAACTCAAAATGGGTTAGATTTAAAATCTGATATAACTCATATGCATTCTGAATATGAACCAATAGACCCAGCCATTCAAATGCACATTACTTCACCACACGCAAATCCATTAGCAGAAGTTAATGTACAAGCAGATTGGAATGAAATGGTAAATACAGAAGATAGTTACATTAAGAATAAACCAATTATTGGAATAGCAGGTATGGATAAGGCAGTATATGATCCAACAAGCATTGAAGCTGATGTATTTGATAGAGCAAATCATACTGGAACTCAATTATCTAATACTATTTCTGACCTTGATTTAAGTCAATTTGCTACTATTGCACAAATAAATAATACTACTGGATATGCTAATTATCTTGATAGCTCAACAGTTAGTTCGCCAAGAGCATATACTAATGATACATTATTACCTCTACTTAACGATAAAGCATTTCCAGATGGTAGTAGATTTCCTAATGGAGTTACTTCTTATTGGGATTCTGTAAATAGTAAATTTACTCCTGATCAAATAGATGGTAACTATGCTTTCTCTGTAAATTTCAAAGTAGAAGCGAATACAAGAGATAAATCTATGATTGCTAAATTCATAGCATTTGGAGCTGGAAGTGGTGGAACAGATATAATTGTTCAAGAAAGATTTGTTAGATTACACAAAGATGACAATCAAATATCTCCAATATCATTATCATTTACAAATGGTGTGCCAGCAAATATTATAGCAACTGGTGTTAGTGTTATCTTGGAATTTATAGGTACATCAGCAGATGTTTATGATATAACTTGTGGATTAATTAAAGTTGGAGCTGAAATATTATGATTTTAACAGGAGTGGAATTATTATTAATAGGAGTTATAATATCATGTATAGGATACATTGTAGGTCGTTTTGATAAAAGACTTACAAGGATTGAGGAAACATTAGACAGAGCAGTAAATGATCCAAACTGGAGGAAGTAATAGACTAAAGGGTGGGTTTAAAGCCCACCTTTTTGTTTAAAACTCTGTTTTATTGAAATTAGACAAAGAGGAGGAGTAAAGACTATGATTACAAAAGATAAAATTATAAGAACTGCTTTATTAAAACTAGGTGAAACTGATTCATACAATGATAATAGAAGTAGAGTATATCTAATAGCGGAAGAGTTGTTAGGAAATGTTATTGATGAGCTTGCTTATGATACAGCATATCTTTTCAATGCTACAACAGTAGTTTTAAAGTCAACAGGAAATACAAATGAAAATGGAGAAAATCTATTTAGTTTACCAGCAGATTTTTTAAACCCAATAAGAGCTAATGTAAGATATAGGCTTGAAGGCGAATATATAGTAGCAGATGAAAATGAAATGATTATTCAATATTGTAGAAAATTACAATTATTAGATTTTCCAGATTATATAAGTAAATTGTTAATATATAAATTAGCAACAGATATTGCCGAGTCAATAAATTCGTTATCAAGTAATTTACAAATAGTAAATTCAAGAGCTGAAAAAGAAAAGTATGAAGTACAAGTAAGAGAAGGTTGGAAGCCACTATGGGCTAATCTAAGAAGTGAGTTATAATGGCAGAAATATATAACCAAAACAGCTTCGTTTATGGCGAAATTGGAAATAAATTAAGTGGATATAGAGATTCAGAAATTGCTGCAAGTTCAGCTAAAATATTGAGAAATGTAATAGTTGAAGAAACTGGTATTCCAATTGCAGCAAAACAATACGCTATCACACATATTATACCAGCTAAAATATTTAATATACTTGAAACATCATTTGATTATAACGTAATAGCAACGGCAACTACATTGTATTTGGTTAATAAAGACAACTCATCTACATTGGCAAGTTTAAGTCATGGATTAACTATTGTTGATGGAATATATGTAGATATGACTATGGTGGAAAAAGGTGAATTATGTGTTGTGATAAAAGGTCAAACACCTAAATTCTTTACAGTAACAGAATCAAATACAATTGCCGTAAAAGACTTCTTTGTAGATATGCTATATCCAATAGAAGACAAGCAGACGGTTGAAATAGATCTCATACAAGTTGGTAAAGTAAATAATACAACACCAAAAGATACACAATTAGCATATATTGGAACAAAATTAGAAAACCCAAAACTATATACAGATGGATCAGGAAATGTTAAACTAGTTGGTTCTAATATAGCCATTAGTAGATTTTATACTTCATACAAAAGTCCTTTGGACGGAGAAGATTTTACAGGTTTAACAGATGGAATGGTAATTGCTATATTTAGAAATATAGAAGAAGTAACAGTAGATGCTTATTATAATATAGGAAACTCAAAAGTTACATTTTCTGCATTAGTAAATGACAGTAAATACAAGGGAGATTATTTTGTTAAGATGAATGAACCAGATGCTAAAGGTGAATTTGCATTTGGAAAGTTAGAAGACATAAGAGACTTTGATTGCTGTACTATATTTCAAGATAGATTTGTATTAGCATTAGGTTCAAAGATGTATTATTCTAAGATTGGAGAATATAACAACTTTAGAAATGGAGTATTAAATTCAGATAGTTTTAACATAAGACCAAAAGCAATAAATAACAACAGACCAGATATACTTAAAATGATTTCAAGTGAAGGAATGTATGCTATAACAGATAGAGGTGTTTATATATCTGGCTATAATGGGATAGTAACTCCAGCCAATAGTGGTTTAATACAAATTGTATCAGATATACCAGCAACTACAGAAAGTGAATTAATAGGTAGAAACCTTTATTACCTTTCCAATAGAAAAATATTGAAATGTGTTCAAAGAATAGTAACTCAAACAAATGTAATAGATTTTGAGGTTGTAAATGTAGAAAAATATTCAACTAAGAATTTCATTACACATATATCTAAGACAACTATAAATGACAATGATTACTTAGTAGCAAGTCAAATTGGCAAAGATCAGATATTATTGTATGAAGCTTTGAATGACCCAAACTTATTCAGAAGATCAACTCTTGATTTTAATCATTTTGAGAAGGTGATAGGGATAAGAGATACACTTTTAACAAATATAGATATACATTCTATAACTGAAAACAATTATGCTGAAATAGAAATATTCTTTACAGTACCAGCAATATCTACAAAGAAAGGTGGTTCTTATATGAATGACTTAGCATCAAAAGTAGATAGAGTTGTTCTTAAAGTATTGAATGAAGATAGAGAAGCAATAGAAGGAGTGTATATAAATGAAGAACCATTAGTAAATTTAGGAGAATCAGTTGAAGATGCTCTATCAGTATATTCAGCAAGAACTGGATTTAAACTAAAAGATGGATTTAACATTAGAATATTAACAAATCAGAATACAAAAGCACTTGAATTTCAAGGTGTAGATATGTATATTACCATCAAAAACGACTAATAGGAGGTAAAGTATGTCATTAACAATGGCTCTTATGGGAGCAAAAGCTGGTGCTCAAATATTGGGTGCAGTACAACAAAAGAAATATGCAGGAAAGTTTGCTGAACTCGATAGGGAGAAGGCAAGTTTCTATGCAGACTATAATCAGAAGGAAATAGATTCAGCATATGATATAAATATTCAGAATTTGATTAGTGGATATCTTGACCAAAGAAATGAATTATCCAAACAATCAGATCAAGCACACTCTGATATTGCAATGCAAAGAGTAGGAACTCAATCAGCGGTAGAATCTTCAAGCTTTTCAAATGATATGGAAGATGCTTTGAATAGATCATTTATGAATGGAATGGCTGATATTACAGAAGGACAGATAGCACAATCTTCTGAACTTGTAGCACAGACAAAACAACAGTCAATTCAAAATCAAACTACATTATCAAGAACATTATCTAACATAACTCAAACACAAGCTAAGGTTGAGAATCAAGCAACTATGAAAATGTTTAATGCCGCACTTGATTTAGGAATGGCTGGAGCAGAAGCTGGATTAGCAAAAGGAGATGTAGCTGGTGTAAAATCAGATATAAAAGTAGATTCAGACACAGGACTTAAATTAAATTTTGGATGGCTTAAAGGTGGAAATCCATATAAAGGAGGTAATGAATAATGGCATTTATACAACCGAAATTGATTAATGCAGATATAGATACAAGCAACATAGCTAGTTATTCAGAGTCTCCTGACTTTGGAAATGTATTCAATGCATTAGCTGGCTATGCTCAAAAAGCAGAACAAGTAAAGAAAAAGAGAGAGGTATCAAAAATCAATAATGATATCATACAACAGAATCAAGAGTTTGATGCTAAATTCTTATCCGACCCAACAGTATATCAAGATGAAGTAAAATATGCTGCTATGATAGAAGCTAAAGATGGATTGATTAAACAACAAAAAGATATGCTAATAACTTCTGAGTTCTTGGGAGAAGATGAACTTACATCATTTAACTCAAGTATTAATCAAATGGCTGGAGAGTTTACAGTTAAAACTATGGGTAAAAGAAATGAGATATTCTTAAAAGATACCATAGATGAAACAACTATTGAAGTCCAAAGAGGACAGACATTAGCAATCAACGCCAACAGTTCAGAAGAGAGAAATGCTATATTAAAGAATACAGCTAACTCAATTAATTCATTAGATGCTTTAGGAGTTGGAGTAGCACAACAAGAGAAAATGGTTTCAGACTTACATTTAGGAATTATATCAAGCGACATAGACAAGGTATATAAAGATATAATAACTAATGATAATATAAATGATAAGACTGCTGCTTTTGAAGATGCCTTTGCTAATATGACAGACGAAGCTACTCTTGAATCAAGAATACAGGCAGTGTCTAAAGCTTCTCCATTAACAGATACAGATGAATATAGAGAAGGACTTAGAGGTAAAGCTAAGAAAATGATTCAAGATGACTACCTTACCAAGAAAGAAGGTGCTTTAAATAAGACTGAGGAATGGGCAAGTAAAGTTAGAGATGAAGAATATAAGTTTGAAATGAAAACATTAGAAGCACAGAACGGTGCTATGAAAGCATATGATACCAAGATTACAGCTATTACAACTAATCTATCAAGTGGTAATCAAGTACTAGCTATTTCTAGAGCAGAAGGTGTTCCTCTTAAGAAAGGAGACTTAGCAAGACAACCTGAATTAGCTACAAACTATTATGGTAATTCAATGGATAAACTTGTTGATAACGATACATTCATACCAGAAATATCATCTACTGAAATTAATGGTTATAAGAATTTTGACAGGACACAAACAGAACAAGGTTCTTCTAGGTCAGAGATAATTAATGAAACTATTAGTAGACTTGGTGAATTTGATTATGATTATGAAGAGAAAAATGCCATGCTTCAATTAGTAGATTCTAAGATAATTACCCAAACCGAATATAGATTACTAAATCAAGGTTATAGTAGTGAGCTCATAGATACTCTTAGAGTTGGAGAAAAATCAAATAAAGCAAGGAATATAATGTATTCAGAAGTTGATCCAAAGCATGCTATATATGGAGCTTTTACTAAACTTAGAACTAGTGATCCAAATACAAATGCAAACAGAGAAAGACAGGTATCAAATGTTATGATAGGATTGATTCAAAATGGACAAATAGAAGGATATCCATTAGAGCAAGGATATTCATCTTCTGTATTCAGAGAACAGTATCAAAGAAACTCTGAATTTAAAAGACACTTTGATGAGCAAATAGAAGTTTTTAAGGGTATGAATCAAGTTAAAACACGTAAGGCTAAGTTAAAAACAAAATATCTATACTCAAGAGCATCTGTTGATAAACCAGTTTCAATACGTAAAACTTCTGAAGAAAAGAGAGGAGAAACAACTCCTAAGATTAAAACAGGTGAAACTGTTCAAGTTGGAAGACAAAAGAAATCTATAGTGTTAGAAGATAGTATATTTTAATAATAGAGGGTTCGCCCTCTGTTATACAAATGAATCAGGAGGAAGATAAATGGCATTAACAAATGAACAATTACAAGCATCTATGGATGCTAATATAGATCCTATTAAACAGACTGCTCCAATAGAAGAACCTGTAGATACAAAAGAACTTATAAAACAGGTAACTAAAGTTGAGGTAGCTGACAAACAAGTAAGTGAAGCTGAAAGTGAAGCATTTAAAAAATCAATTCAGATTGGTTGGAATAAATGTGTATCTAATGTACTTGACTTTATTAACTGGACTCCAACAGGCTCTATGCTAGGAGGAGAATCTCTTGAGGAAATTGCTAATCAACAGAAGATAAAGACAATGAAGTTAATAGAACAAAGAGATGCTATATATAGAGATTATAAAGACGATGTAAGTATTGGAACTTATATTGCGGCTGGAGCAGTAGAGGGATTAGTTAATGTTCCAGAAACAATTATAAGTGCTGGATTAGCAACAGTAACAGGTGGAGGTAGTTTAGTATATCAAGTTGGAGCTGAAGTCGTAAAGGATTTAGGTATGTCAACATATGATACATATAAATACTACGGAAGAATGCCAACGCCAACTGAGTTACTAGCAACAGCAGGATTATCAGCCATTACATCAGCAGGTCCGATTAAAACAGCTAATGCTATAAAGAATAAATTTGGAAAAGAAGTTGCAGAAGAAGTAGTAGATGGTGTTAAAGATAAGATTGCCAAAATACCAGTTGTAAAAACACTTGATAAAGATATGGCAGAGTCTACAGAGAAAGCATTAGTTGAACATGATATGTTGAATAAAGCAATAATGGATGATACTGATAAAAATATGACAACAAAGAATATAGTAAAAGAAATGGATGAAGTTGCTGATCAAGATTTAACCAAAGGAGATTCAGCTAGAGCAAATGCAACACAGTCTGGAATAAAGTCTGACATGGAAGAATATAGTATCGACGATGCAAGAGCAGTTGAAGGTAATACAATTTTAAGTCGTGAGTATAAGAGATGGTCTGAGGACAAAGTTACGGATGCTGTGGCAGAACGTAATGCTAGAATATTAGAAATAGACGCAGAACTTAAAACACTTAAAAAACCCATTGTTGAAGAACCTATTATTGTTGGAAAGGTGAAAGAAGCAAGAACTCCAAAGCCGTCATACAGCAAGAGGACATTAGAGAGAATTAAGAAAGGTAAGAAACTTACCGATAACGATCTGAAAAGAAAAGCAGAAATAGAAGCATGGGAAGCAGAAGCTATAAATCAAGGTGAGATTAAAGCTACTGGTAAAGAGCTGGAAGATTTAGCAAAACAAAAACCTAAAGTTGGTAAGAGAGAAGCAGGTAAGATAAAGAGAGCAGAAGCTAAGGAAGCTAAACTTATAGCAGATACAGAAGCTAAGCGTGTAGCAAGAGTTAAAGAACTTACTGATGAAAGAGGAGCTAAGTTAAAAGTTAAAAATGCACCTAAAGATTTTGTACAAGCTAAAGTCCAAGAAGCAGATTTCGTTAACAGGATTGCCGAGAACTCAAAAGAAACTATCAAAGCATACTCAGACGCATCATACGAGGGTAAGGGCGGAGTAGGATTTGGACAAGTTGAAGAAGCTGTAAAAAATGAAAATAATAGATTCATTATCAATTCTGACTTTGCTGAAAATGAAATGATAAACCAATTAGGAATTACACCTTCCCAATATATAGACTCAATAGATGGATTGGATTATGCTAAAACAAAAGATTGGATAAATGGTAAAACAAGTATGACAATTGAGAATGGTTATTCGGCAGAAGAAGTAAAGTTTTGGACAAGTAGAGTAGATGATGCTGATTTAATAAACGGAATGGGTGGAAAATTACACACATATGATATTTCAGACGCAGAAGGTTTTAAGGGTAGATATACTGAATTATATGAAAGTAACTCAGATGATATTTCTATAATTAGAGGAGACGGTAAAACAAACAAAGAAGCAGTAGCTCACATAGGTGGCAAAACTCCAGATGCAGATAAGAGAATAGCTGGACAAATGTTATTAGGAGATGAAGAAGGAGTTATTAGATTCAATCAATTAATTGATGAAGCTACAAATAGTCCTGCTCAATTCAAATCTAAATATGGTGTTGAGGCTGAACAGTTTGTAAAGTCTGGTAAAGATATATTAACAAAGTATGCTCCAGATGAAGGTGCTTATCTTAGACTTAATCAATCTATGAATAAACAAAAATTCATGGTTGAATATTATGATCATTATAAAGGAGAATTTGGTGGAGATATAGAAAAAGTCAACCTTGATGATATAATAGAAGAAGGACAATTACCAGAACTTATGGGTAAGATTAATCCAACTTTTGAAAAAGGTTACTTTGGTGAAGCAATGAAAAATGCTACTGACGAAGAGAAGGCTAAGAAGTTTTATGAGTTTATAAGTGGTATGGCTGACACAAGAGATAATACGAGATACACTGGTAGGCATAGAACATTCAGCTCATTGAAGGAAATTACTGGAGACGTAACTACTGATGCAGATACAAAAGGACAGAACTTATTGAATATATTTACAGATGCTCAACCACAATTCTTGAAAAATAATAGTGAGTTAGTACAAGATATGTTTACTAAACAATCTGGAGACATAGCAAGAATAATGACTTATGGTTCTCCAAGTCCACACAGAGTTTCTAACCAATACAAATTTAAAATCAAAAAAATAATGACTGATAAAATGGGTAAAACTATAAACGATGCAGAGAACGAGGGACTACAAAAGGTAAATGAGATAGTTGAAGGTATGCTTACAAATACTCAGACTGGTAAAAAGACAACTAAGAAAATTGGAATAGCTGGCATATCTTCTGTCTTAAGACATACAGTTGGAAGAGGTATAATGAATTTAACTGGAGCGGCAGAACTTGGTGTTTCAAACTATTCTAATGTATTAGCTAGAGCTATGCACTACAATGGTGGAAGCAAAGCAGTATCTGGAGCTATCAAACACGATATACTTAAACCACTTAAGAATTTAGGTATGGGTAAAGATATGGCAAATGCTAAATATCATATTGCACAAACAA